>JGI12316J15310_10000041_pt161 | contig 34788 bp, 26 predicted proteins | sample MarCyaLeptolynsp_FD_15310 | JGI IMG/M metagenome (IMG submission 15310)
CCAGGCATGCGAAGACGAGTGGCAGGACGACCCAGACATCCGCCCCAACTGTTCGGACACTGGTGCCCTCGGCACGGCCTATCTCGTGTCCTCTCCCTCGCTCGGTTCTCGCCAAGCCATCCCAACGGCCGAGCGCGACGGCAGCGGTATCTTCACCGGCGAGTCCCTCACTTGTGACCTGCACAGCGACTGCGGCTTCGAGTTCGATGAGGACCTCTGCACCGCTGCCCCGGCGCGCGTGACACCGCAGTCCCAGCCGCTCGAGACGCACGAGGAGCTCCACGTGGTGCTCGAAACGGCACAAAGCAGTGTCGAATCCACAAGCGGCACCGCTGACAGCTCGAGCCTCTCGGGCGAGCTGGGCTACTCGCTCTGCCGTGACGGGAACAAGTTCGAGTCGTGCCCGTTCTACATCGGTTCGATGCACCTCGAGGCGAGCTCCAGCCTCGACGTCGACCTCGAGTGCCCCGATGGAACGTTCGAGACGGTGACACTCGATAACCTCGAGATCGACCTCGCCCAACCGGCGATGGGGATCGATGAGAAGGGGAGCAAGGACAAGGGCTTTCCGACGAGGTCACTCGTCCTCGACGCAACCTTCGACGTCGCGAGCCTGCCGTACGCGATTCGCGGCTTGAACGAAATCCCCGTGCTCGTCTCGGCAGACGGCGACGAGTTCGAGGCGCTCGACATCCCGTTCCGTGGCGAGGCGCCGTGCACCGCCGGCGGTACCGGCATCGCGCGTGGAGAGTTCGACATCACGCTGCGCTTCCGCGCATCGACGACGGACGAGCCGCCGACGGTCGACATCACCATGCCGAGCTCGACCACCTGCGGACACCGCGAAACCTTCACCGCTACGACGAGCGATCCGGACGGGGACATCGTCTCGACGCGTTGGTACGTGGACGATGTGCTGATGGATGCGGGCGAGACCTTCGTCTACTTCAACTCGGCCCACGATATCCGAGCGGTTGTCCGCGACTCCCGCGGCGCCACAACGACGGACGAGGTTACGATCACCTGTAACTGAGCGCAGCAGCAGCGCCCGCGACAAGTAGCAAACCGCCCGCGGACCGGTAGCAAATCCAACGCGAGCGGCGAATTATCCCTTCGCCGTGTCAGCGCCGGGCGTGGTCGGGCGTTGGGCCCCGCGTGACCCTCCGCGCCGTCCGCATGCCGGCCGTCGCATTCCTGTGGTTGTCCGCGTGCACCGTGGTTCCCGGGAGCGACGAGCTCGAGTTCTCCGATCCCGAGTCCTACGAGTACCGTGAACAATCGGTCGTCCCCGTCGATGGCGATCGCGCGTGGACGGGCGAGACCGAGCCCGACGACGGCTTGTGGTCGTACACCGACCCAGGGGAGGTCCCGGAGCTTCGCGACACGACCGGAGCGATCCTGCCGCTGATCCACACGGACGTCGATGCCGACCTTCGCGGGCACATCGCATCCGTCTCGGTGACGCAGACGTTTCGCAACGACGCCGAAGTGCCGATCGAAGTCGTCTACACGTTCCCGCTGCCCGAGAACTCCGCCGTCTCCCACATGCGGATGGTCGTGGGCGACCGCGAGATCGAAAGCGAGATCATGCGCCGGAAGGAGGCGCGAGAGACCTACGAGACCGCCAGGTCGGATGGTCATACCGCAGCGTTGCTCGAGCAGGAGCGACCCAACGTCTTCACGCAGTCGGTGGCCAACATCGCGCCCGGCGAGGACATCGACGTTCAGATCGACTACGTGCAGACGCTGAGCTACGACGCCGGCAACTACGAGTTCGTGTTTCCGATGGTCATCGGGCCGCGGTACCACGGCGGAAAGCCGGTGGCCGACGCTCAACGCGTGAGCCCGCCGATCTTGGGGGATGGCACGCGTCGCGGCGATGACTTCGAGATCTCGGTGACCGCCAAGACCGGGTTTGCGATCGACTCGTTCGACGTGCCGACGCACGACGTGAGTGCCAAGGTCGACGGCGACGTGCTGCGGCTCGAGCTCGAGCGGGCGGAGACGCTGCCCAATCGCGACTTCGTGCTGCGCTACGGTGCCGCCGGGCACACTCCGCGGGCGACTATGTTCTTGGGGCCCCTAGACGAAGACGGTGCGGGCCACTTCGCGTTGGTCGTACACCCGCCCGAACTCGACGTCGACGCGCTCGTTGGACGACGAGAGTTCTTCTTCGTCGTCGACCGCTCGGGCTCGATGGGCGGTCTGCCGCTGGCGTTGGCGAAGCAGGCGGTCGTCGAGGCGCTCGCGCACCTGCGGCCCGTCGATACGTTTCAGATCATCGGGTTCGAGTCGGGCACGCAGCGGCTGTTCGACAAACCGCGGCCGGCGAACGCGAGCAACCTCGTGGAGGGGCTGGCGTACCTCGATGCCATGTACGCGACCGGCGGAACCGAGATGGGCGGCGCGATCGAGGCGGCGCTGTCCGACGACGTCGAGACCGGGCGCCATCGCTACGTCATGTTCCTGACCGACGGCTACATCAGCTTCGAGGACGAGATCATCGGCGCGGCCAAGAAGTTCGTGAAGAAGATCGGCAGGCGGGGGCAGCAGGCGCGGGTCTTCGGTGTCGCGATCGGCTCCGCGCCCAACGATCACCTCATCGTGGGTCTGTCGCGCGCGGGTCATGGCGCTGCCCTCCGGGTGCTCGACCGCAACGACTCCGCACAAGCCGTGATGACCTTTGCCCGCTGGGTTGACCATCCGATCGTCAGCGGGGTCGAGATCGACGCAGGGAGTCTCACGCTGTCGGGGCAGCATCCCAAGCAGCTGGGCGATCTCTTTGCCAGTCACGCCACAGTCGGCTTTGGCGAGTACTCTGGAGCTCCGTCGGTACCGCCGACGGTTGCAGGCGTGGTCGATGGCAAGCGCGTCGACGTGCCGCTCGCGGTCGTTTCTGCTTCGGAAGGCGCGGATGTTCTCGACACCTTGTGGGCTCGCTCGGCGGTCGCCGATCTCGAGATGGACTACTGGGCCGATCCGCGACCGGAGCTCGAAAATCAGATCACAGACCTCGGGCTCGAGCATCACATCGTCACGAAGTACACCAGCTTGGTTGCCGTCGATCGCTCGCGCATCATCGGCAATGGACAGCCGCGGCGTGTCGTCGAGCCGATGCTGGAGCCCGAAGGCTTCACGGCCGTGGTCGAGGCAAGCGCAACGGCGACGCGCGACTCGGGCGGGATCAGCCTCGCCGGAACGACGGGCGCCGAGTCCAAGTACACGGTGGAGGGCGCCAACGTGAACGACCCGAGCCACGGAACCGTCGGTCAGGATACGGCAGCCCGAGCGATGATTCAGGAGTCGCACCAGGTTCATGGCGGGCGCCTGGGCTCGCCCCCGGCCACGCGGGCGCTGATGACCATCGGCAAGATCGATGCTTCGTCGCGCGCCATGAGCCGCCAGGCTCGCAAGTCGCTGCGTGCGGCAAGGCCGGGCGTGCGTCAGTGCTACCTCCACTCGGAGGACTTCGAGCGCGGGACTCGGCACGAGCTCTCGCTGGTACTCACGTGGTCCGCCACCGGCGTGACGGTGTCGCTGTCCACCGACGCAGAGTTGTCCGACGAGCTGCTCGAGTGCGTCGAGTCGGAGTTTTCCGCGGCGAGCTGGCCCGGGCTGGCGGCTGGGACCAGCATCACCGTCGAGATTCGGCTGATCGGCGACTGAGCCAGCGAAGACCATCGGCATGAGGGCATCCTCAGGCCCGTGCAGATCGTCTGCATCTCGGACACGCACATGCGGCACGAGCGGATCCCAATCCCGCCGTGCGACCTGCTGATCCACGCGGGCGACATGACCCGGCGTGGCCAGCTGCTCGAGGCCGAGGCCTTCGTGCGGTGGTTTGCGGATCAGCCCGCACGGCACAAGGTGCTCGTCGCGGGCAATCACGACCTTTGCTGCGAACGAAAACCGGGACGGTTCGCGGCGCTGCTCGAGGGCACCGACATCGTCTACCTCGAGGACTCCGAGGTGGAGATCGAAGGCCGACGGATCTGGGGCTCGCCGGTCACGCCCACCTTTCGCAACATGGCGTTCAATCGCGACCCAGGCCCCGACATTCGCAAGCACTGGGACGCGGTTCCGAGCGGGATCGACATTCTCGTGACGCACGGACCACCGCGCTCGATCCTCGATCGCATGATCCTCGGTAAGAACGTCGGCTGCGTGGAGCTGCTCGAGCGCGTGCGTCGGGTCAAGCCCAAGCTGCACGTCTTCGGCCACATTCACGAGGCCCGGGGCAAGGCACGCTTTCCGGGATTGCCGACGCGCTTCATCAACGCTGCGAATGCGCGCCTGCTTCCGGTCGGACAACGTGGACCGACGATGGTGACGCTGTCGGAGTAGGTGCGACGGCGCGGACTCGCGCCCGCGAACACCGTGTCGCCGGCTAGATGCAACCGGATCCGCTCGGCACGGACTACACCTTGGAGCCCGCACGCCGTCCTTACTTCTTGCTGGCGCTGCGGGAACTCGGACACGATGATCATGATTGGCTTGAAACGTAGGACACACCCAGTTTTCGCGGCCTACGCCGCATTGATCGCGAGCGGATGCGGGCTCGAGATCGAAGACCGACAGCGAGAGGTCCCGGAGGTGGACGTTGCGGTCGGAGCCACGATCGAGCTGCGGCTCGAGTGGGCGTGCTCGGAATCCGACAGTCCGGGAACGGCGACGCGATGCATTCGGGAGCCGCCGGACAGTCTCGAGGACGCGGACATCAGCGGCGGCGCGTTCAAGCTCGTCAGCTCCGATCGTCAAGGCGACGTGCTCGTCTTTCGGCTCGAGGCGAAGAGCGAGGGCGAGTCGACGCTGGCGGTGACCTACGGCACCGGGCACGGCCGCGGACGCAAGGAGCGGGTCAAGCTTCGCGCTGCCGACATCACGCACGTCGAGCCGGAGGTGCGTTGCGACCACGAGGTCGAAGGGCTGACCAGCTTTCCGATGTATCCGGGGGCCGAGGTCGACTTCCTGCTGCAGGCCTACAACGGCAGCGTTCCGCTCAACAGCGGAGACCTCGAGCTCGTCGAGGATTACGGGGGCATCACCGCCGGCACGCTCGACGAAGACGGATGGCGCAGCCTTCGCGCGCCGAATCAGCCCGGTGTGTACGAGTGGCGCCTCGTCGGCGGCAGCAGCCCCGTGATCACGTTTCCCGTCTACACCGAGGACGAAGTTGGTGTGGCACTCGCAGCCGAGAACGAGTCCGACATCTTCGACAACCCGCCGGGTCTGGTCGTGATGCCCGGCTTCGAGGGCGCGCCGTCGTGCCTGCACCAGGGCAACGCGCGCGCGATCGTCGAGATGACCGCGGGGGCGTGCCGCCCGGTCGTCGACGGCTTCGCGATCGAAGGTGCGTTTGCGATCGACATCAGCAACGGTCCGCTACGACTCGACCTCGATGGCGGTGGTCAGTGCACCGCGACCGCCACGGACGAGCAGGGGCGTCCCACCTCCATTGAGCTCGACCCCGAGCCGTGGACGCCCGAGCTGCCCGCCGGCGAAGGTGCGGTGCTCGACAGTCGGCGTGACGTCTCCAAGCCGCTCGCGATCCACGAGCCGTGCAAGCGGGTCACGAGCGTTGCTAGCGGAACCTGCGACGTGCTCGATGCGGCCGGCCTTCCGCTACCCAACCTCAGCTGCCTGTCGAGCTGGGACTGGCGGGTGCGTCATCGCGACGGCACACTTCTCAACCATCAGCTTCCTCCCAGTGGCAACGTCGGGGTTGGCCTGCGCAGCGAGCTGCACGCGCGCATCGACTACGACGTGCTCGGATTCAACGGAGGCGAGTACGCGCCCAACGATCTGTCCGTGAGCGCTCCGGATGGCCTGTCCTACGAGCTCCCGGGATGTGTCGACGAAAAGCAGGCCTCGATCATCGTGGTCGCGTCCGAAGAAGCCGACTACGCGGTGGGCCTGTCGGCGACCAACATCAATGACGACAAGACCGTCGAGGTTCGCGCACGCACGATCGCCGACGTGCAGTACACGACCCAAGCGGGGCAGGGGCAGCCCGCCGACAGCGGGACCGAGTCCTACGTGTTCCCGGGCCTCGAGCTCGACGTCGAGGTCGCGTATCTCGACGTCAACGGCGAAGAGCTCGGTGGCACGGCGCCGCTGTGGGTCAGCACCGACAATCCCGGAGCATTGCCCGCGGCGGTCGCCCCGAGTGCGTTCGACAGCGATTGGGACGATGGCAGCTACGGCGATCCATACGTGTTCACCGGCCTCGGCCCCAACGTCATCACGATCGAGTCCGAGGCATCGGAAGACACCCACCGGCTCGTGGTCGTCGACGAAGCATCGGTCGCGACGGTGTCGGGCATGGATGACCAATCGGTTCGCATCGGCAACGTCGAGTGCCTGCGGCCGCGCGCGCAGACGGCCGACGATGTCTCGATCTACGGACGCCCGCTCACGCCGCCGATCCTCTCGTTCGAAGGGGCACCGCTCCTGCTCGAGATGGCGGAGGACCCGAGCGCGCAGATGGAGCTGTGCATGGTCGGCTTCGAGACCGGCGACGTCAGCCTGACGCTGCGAATGGACGAGACGTCCGCCGCGGCGACTTGGACGATCGACTGATCGGCGCCCGCGGGACACCTTCCTCGCGGCTGAGTCAGACGCTTGGCTCCATGTCTAGCCCCGGGTGGTGTCGGGTGCATCACGCCGATTTGCGAATACCCCGCTGAGCACCCTCCGATAGCGCTTGAGGTTGAGAACACGGTGGCTATCGTGGGCACGCAGGATGCCGTGTCCGAGCGATGCAGAGCTTGCAGGTTTCGTCGACCGCGAGCTGACCGATGCGCGGCGCGTCGAAGTCGAGACCCATCTGGCCGCCTGTGCGCAGTGCCGGGCTGCGATCGATCTGCTCGAGAGCGCGTTCGCGAGTGGTGAGTCGTCAGGGCCGCGAAGCCTGCACCCGGGTATGAAGCTGGGTCGCTACGAGCTTCAGCGTTGGATCGGCGCTGGTGCGATGGGCATGGTCTACCAAGCACACGATCCCCAGCTCGCGCGATCGGTCGCGATCAAGATCCTCTCGCCCCGTTTCGAGTCGGGTCAACGGTCGGCTCGAGCCCGGTTCTTGGCCGAGGCACAGGCGATGGCGACGCTGTCGCATCCCAACGTCATCGCCGTGCATGACGTCGGTGAGGCAGATGGCTTTGCCTTCTTCGCCATGGAGCTCGTCGAAGGCACGACGTTGCGAGCGTGGATGCGCGAGGACCACACCACCGCCGAGATCCTGGAGGTCTTCGTCGCGGCAGGTCGGGGACTGGCGTGCGCGCACGAGCGAGGACTCGTGCATCGAGATTTCAAGCCCGACAACGTGCTCGTTGGTGACGACGGGCGCGTGTTCGTGATCGATTTCGGACTCGCTCGGTTCTCGAGTCGAGACCTCGCGATGACACTCGAGGCGATGTCGCCCGATGGTGACGACTGGGTGGCGACGAAGACGGGCGCTGTGGTCGGGACCCCGGCCTACATGGCGCCCGAGCAGCTCGATGGCCGTACCGCCGAGCCGCGATCCGATCAGTTTGCCTTTTGCGTCGCGCTGTTCGAAGCACTGGTCGGCGAGCGCCCCTTCTCCGGGCAGACCCTCGCCGCGCTGCGCCAGAGCATCGAGCAGCACACACCGAGGTGGTTGGGCGGCGGCCGCGTCCCGAGGACCGTGCGCCGCGCGATCGAGAGGGGCCTGAGCCCATCCCGTGAAGCTCGCTTCGAGAGCATGGAAGCGCTGGTGGCTCGGATCGCTCCGACGGGGCGACGTCGCTGGGTCGCCGCTTCGATCGGCACGTTGGTCGCGGTGTCGTGGGTCGGGATCTATGTCGCCGCGCAAGGCTATGAGAGCTCGAGGTGCCGCGACAGTGCCGAGGCGCTGCAAGGGGTCTGGGACGATACGCTGCGGGCGGAGCTCACGGCAGCGCTCGGCGCGGGAGAGACCAGCCAATGGATGGTCGAAGAGCTCGACCGGTACACGACCGAGTGGAGCGGCCAGCGGCGTCAGGTCTGTGAAGCGACGGGGGGATGGCGACAGGCTCCTCCCGCTGACGCGCGGGCGCAGCTGATGTGTCTGGCTCGCGCGCGGGGCAAGCTGAGGGCGACCGTCGAAGTCGCCCTCGAGACTCCCAAGGCGGCAGTCGAGCGCGCCGCGATGTTGCTGGCCGGACTCGACTCCCTGCAAACCTGCCTCGATTCGCCACCTGTGCCCGAAGAGCGGACGGCCGAGCAAACGGACGCGATCGAGGCGCTACGCGAGCAGGTACGGCGCGCCGAGGCGTTGTTGGCCGCCGATCGCAGGGACGAGGCCTACGAGCTCACGCGGGAGGTTGCTCGGCAGGCGCAGGCTCTGGGTGCCCCCCGACTCGAGGCCGAGGCCTATCTGTGCCAGCACAGCGTGCTGTACCAGATGTCGGACTACGAAGCCGCATCCGAGCTCGGGACGCGCATCGTGACGCTTGCCCTCGGCGCCCAGGATCTTTCCGGTGCGTCGATGGCCGCAGCACAGCAAGTGTGCGCCGCCGTCGGACTGGATCATCTCGAGGCCGCAGACGCCTACGTCGCGATGGCCGAAGGGCTGCTCGAGGCTGGGAGTCGACCCAGGGACCCGGCAGCCTTGGCCTTGTGCCGAGGAACCCTGGCATCGGCTCGAGGCGATGGGGCGGAGGCGGTTCAGCGGTTTCGCGAAGCCGCAAGACACAGCGAGCAGCAGCATGGCGCTGCGCACCCGCTGACGGCCTATCGGTGGTCGCTCGTCGCACAACAACAGCGACGGCTCGGCCAGTCCGCGGAAGCCGAGGCAGGTCTTCGTAGCGCGCTCGAAGCACTCGAGAACACCCTCGGCCCGGACCATTCGCTGACGACCCGGGTCCGCGACGGGCTCGCGGCGTCCCTCCTCGATAGCGGTCGCGCCGCAGAAGCCCTCCCCCACGTCGAACACGTGGTCGACCTCTGGACCCGCACGGAGGAAGGCGCTGCGCAGCCGGAGTCATTGGCCCGGCTGCGGTTGGCCGTCGTGTACGCGGGGCTCGGTCGCTTCGAGGACTCGGTGACCCAAATGGAGCGCGCCGTCGTTCTCGCCGAAGAGGGGTTCGGACCAACGCACCCCAAGACGCTCGGCATGAAGACCTCCTTGGCCGGACGGCTTGCGACGGTGGAACGCTACGACGAGGCCTTTGCGCTGTATGGCGAAGCCGTTCCGGCCCTGGCCAAGAATCTCGGGGCCCAGCATCCCCGCGTGGCGCAGGCCCGTCTCAACGAAGCCGCTCACCGACAGATCATCGGGGACTTCGAGACCTCCCGGCCGACGTTGGAGAAGTATGCTGCGCGTTGCGAGGGCAAAGACCCCCTTCAGCCGTTGTTGTGCGGGATCACGGCCCGCATGCTCGGGCGAGCCGTGCTCGAGACGAGCGGCGACGTCGACGAGGCGCGACGGTGGGCCGCCCGAGTCGAGCCTTACTGGGGACAGTCCGCGGTCAACCCTGTCCAGCGCGAGCTGCTCGACGAGCTGCGGACCGACATCGCCAACGCCGAAGATCGGTGACGCTCGCACGACCGATCCGGGGGTACCAGATTTGGGCGACGGGACGGTACGATGATCCGCGTGCGGTCTTGGATGCTGGCCACGCTGCTCGCCGGACCGATGCCGCCGACGTCCGACGACGGGGCACCTCGACGTACGACCCTCGTGGTGCAGTCGTCCGCGGGCTGTCTGAACGCCGAGTCGCTGCTGGAGCAGATCGCAGCCGAGTCGCCTGCCGCCGTCGAGGCGCGCGTGCACGTGGTCGTGAACGAAGCCGAGGATGGTCGCATCGAGCTGTCGCTGCGACGGTCGGTCGACGACGCGGAGCCGCTGAGTACCCGCACCCTCGCGCTCGATGAGCAGTCCTGCGCCCGCCGCCGGGACACCGTCGCCCTGAGCCTCGCCCTCGCCCTCGAGTTCTTCATCGCTGGCCTCGAGCACGCCGCACCACCCGAACCGGAACCGGAACCGGAACCGGAACCGGAGCCGGAACCGGAGCCGGAACCGGAGCCGGAACCGGAACCCGAACACGCGCCCGAACCTGCTGAGCGGCACTGGACTCTGGGCGCCGGCGCCGTGGTGCACTCCGGCGTTGTGCTCCACCCTGCGATCGGAGGTCTCGTTCGAATTGGCCACCGCTGGTCGGCCGCCGCGGTACGCCTGGGCGCGCAGTGGCTCGTTGCCGACCGCATCGCTCTGGCCCCGGGTCGACTGCGCGTGCACGAGGCGGTCGCGGTGCCCGAGGCCTGCGGACGCTGGGCGGTGGGTCGCGCAACGCTGAGCCTCTGCGGCGGCGCCCGGCTCGGGCTGTCACGGGCACGTGGCCTGGACTTCGCCCGACCGCGGCGTGAAAGCAGCCCGTGGCTGGCCCCGCAGGTGGCGGCCGAGGTCCGGACCTCGCTGTCCCCGCGTCTCGAGCTCGGTTTCGGCGCGCTGTTGGCCGTGCCGCTGCTGCGCCCCCGCTTCGTCGCGGGCGACTCGGCGCTGGCCGGCGCCCCGGTCGTGGGCGGGGGCGCCATCGACCTCACGGTGCTCGTCCCGCCGAGATGACGGAGCGCGGCGACTTTTTTTCCGCTGCGGTGAAGATCGGGGCGCCACAATGCAGGAACATGGGTGTATGCCGGCTCCTGCCGCCCGCAGCTGTGACCCCGAGACGTCCGCGAGGGCGTTTGCGGAGCACGCGGGCGCAGTCGCGCGCTTTCTCCGCGGAGTCGGCGCACCACGTCGGGATCTCGACGACTTGGTGCAGCAGGTGTTTCTGTCGGCGCACGAGAAGGGGGGCTATCAGCCCGGTCCGGCATCGGAGCGCAGCTGGTACCTGCGGCTGGCCTGGTACGCACACGTCGCTCATCGCCGTCGCGCGCGTCGTGCCCCGGTGGCCGAGGCCGGGGCCAACACCGAGGTCGAGCCGTGGACCGAGCCCGACCAGGCGCGCACGGTCGAGGCCCGTCAGCGTCTGTCGCAGGTCGAGCGGGCCCTCGCCACCTTGCCCGACGAGCAGCGCGCGACGCTGTTCATGTTCGACGTGCAGGGCAGCTCGGCCAAAGAGATCGCGGCGACCCTGGAGGTCCCGGTGGGCACGGTGCACTCGCGCCTGCATCACGCACGCAAGAAGCTGGCGGCAGCGCTGGCGGAGGAGAGGCCATGACGAGCGAGATTCCGCATCGCAACCCGGACGACCCGGCGATCCGCGGCGCGCTGTCGGCCCTGCGCGCGTGGGACGATGCCGCCCCGCGCTACGACGTCGACGCCGGTGCTAGGCGGTTTGCCGCAACCCTGGGTGTGCCCCCCGTGCCTCCGGAACCGTCCGGGAGCCCGGCCCCGGCTACGTCGAGGCCGTCGTGGCTGGTCCCCGGGCTGGGCATTGCCGCGGCCGTGGTGCTTGTGGCTGTGGCGGCGCTGGGACGCGACGCCCCGATCTCGGAGCGCGGGGCACCATCCGTTGCCCACGCGCCGTCGGCCACCGAGCAAGCGCCACCGGACGAAGAGAGTCCGCCGGACGTCGCAGACCCGCGCGCCGTCGCCACGCGAGTCACCGCGCCGCCAACCGAAGCATCGCGGGCTGAAGCATCACCGACCGAAGCAGCGCCGGCCGAAGCATCGCCGGCCGAAGCATCGCCGACCGAAGCATCGCCGCTCGAAGCATCGCCGTCGACCGGTCACGCCGGCCCGGGACGTGCGTCTGCTCGACCCGAGTCACCGGCACGCAAGTCCCCGGTGCTCCCGCCCAAGTCCACCAAGCCCGCCACCGCGGATTCGGTCCCGCCCGAAACCGCACCGACTGAAGATTCCCCATCCGAGCTCGCCCTCGTCCGCGCGATGCGGGCCGCCCTGCGCCGCGATCCCGGTGAAGCGCTCGAGCTCGGGCGGCAGCTCGACCGCGTTCATCCCCGCGGCCTGCTCCTCGAGGAACGCGAGGCCTTGCGGGTGTTCGCGTTGGAGGCTGCCGGCCGTGACGCGGCGTCCGCCGCCGCGGCGTTTCTCGCCCAGCACCCCAGCAGCGCGTTCGCACCCCGGATGCGCGCGATCGCGGGGACCGAGAAAAAAAACGACGCGGGACGTGAAGACTCGGGCACCGCGGTGCAGCAACCATGACGATGGGTAGGCAACGGTGGTGGATGGTGTCCGCGGTGGTGCTGATGACCGCGTGCACGACCGACGTGAAGGTCGCCGACGACGTCGGGATCGATGGCGATGGTGGAGGCTCGACGGGTGGGTCGACCGGCGTGGGCGACACGGGCGGCGGCCCGACCGGGTCGGGCGAGGGTCCAAGCGACGGCTCGAGCGAGGGTCCGAGCGACGGTTCCGGTGAAGGAACGGACACGGGCGGCGGCATCAAGCTCGATGTCGGCGGCGACGGGACCAGCGGCGAGCCGGAACCCGTCGGCTGCATCGGCGGCAACGACCTGATCTGGGTGCTCGTGCTCAACGACGACAAAGACCGCCGCCCCGAGCTGCACCGCTTCGATCCCGAGGATCCCGGGTTCGAGTGGCGAGCCAATCTCGAGTGCCTTCCCGTCAAGAGCGTGGGCGACAATCCGCTGTCGCTGGCCGTGGGCCGCGACGGTCGGGCTCTGCTCGCGCTGCGAACGTTCGAGGGCATCGATCAGGGCCCCAAGCTCTACGACTTCGATCTGTTCGCCGACGACCCGTGCGCGACGCTGGAGATCACCCCGTGGACGCCGCCATCGAGCGGCAACAGCTTGTCGTACATGGCCCTCGATCCGGAGGTGCCCGAAGACGAGACCCTCTTCGTGCACAGCAACATCGCCCAGGCCTTCGGCGAGATTCGCTTCGATCTGCCGATCCTGACTGTCGACTATCTCGGCGAGTCGCCGTACCCCTACATGACGCTGACCGGCACCGCGGACGGCCGCATCTTCGCGATCGGGGGCGAGCAATCGTGGCTCGAGGGTGACCTCGTCGAGCTCGAGCCGGCCACCGGCGGACTCCTCGAGGTGTTCATGCCGACCGACTCGGGCGCCCATCCGGCGTTTTACGGCGGCGACCTCCTGCTCTTCGAGCTCAACCAGCAGGCAGTGGGGTGGGCGCCGCGGGTCCTTCGCTTCGACCTCGACGACGACGACGGGAGCGGCGAGCAGGAGCTCACCGAGATCTACGGGGAGGCCGACGACCCGCCCAACCTGTGGATTCGAGGCGTGGCCTCGCCAACCTGCATCCCCGCGACCCCGGAGGGCTGAACGATGGCGATGCGAATCTCCACGACGACCCTGGGTGCGCTGTTGCTGCTCGCACCCGCCTGCGCCACCGACATCGTGCCCGAGCTCGACACCTTCGGGGGACAGTCCACCGCGGACGCCCCGGTCGAAGCCGACGATGGTAGCGACGATGATCCCGACGATGACGCCGGTTCAACGGGAATGGCCGACGACGTGTCCACGGACGAGTCGACCGGTGGTTCCGACGACACGGGCCTCGGCGACTCCGGCACGACCGACGATTCCGACGATTCCGACGACACCGGCACAAGTACCGGCGACGACGACGGGCCGCTGGACTGGCCGTCGGTGCCCTGTGCAGAGGGCAACGATGCGATCTGGGTACTCGGCCGCGCGGCGGCCGGCGGCGCCCCCGAGCTGCACACCTTCGATCCCGACACTGCGACGTGGCAGTTTCGCGCCGAGCTGAGCTGCTTGGACGACGCCTCGCTGAACGCCCCGATGTCGCTCGCGGTGGGCCGCGACGGAACCGGCTACCTCTCGGGGGTCGACGAGGGCGGCGACCTCCTGACGCTGCCGCTGCTCGACGAAGACCCGTGTGAGGGGCTGCAGACCGAGCCATGGACCGTGCCCGGTGGCTACGCGACGCTGGCGTTCCGGTCGCAAGACGCGTTCGACCCCGATACCGAGCGGCTGTTCGCGCACGGGCCCGGCGACGTTTTCGAGGGCTGGTTGGGCGAGGTCTTCCTGTTCGCCGAGGGCAACCCCGTCGCGATTCTCGACTACGCCAACGTGGAGCAGTCGGGGCTTGCCGGCACGGGGGATGGACAGCTCTTCGGCGTTGCTTTCAACGGCGAGCTGCTCCAGATCGAAGGCATATTCTGGGGTGGGGGCTCGGTGTCCGGCTCGCCCCAACTCGTCGGTCGCCCGTTTGCGGCCTGGGGCGGCGCCATCTACGTGGTCGAGAACGGCTCGGCTCAGGGCCAAGGTGGCGCTGGCATCTTCCGCTTCGCGCTCGACGGAACCGCGGCCTACGACCTCGTCGTTCCGTGGCAGGACATTCCCGTCGAGGTGGCTGCATTCACCGCCTCGACCTGCGCCCCCACGGTGTTCGGAGGCTGAGATGATGCGAGTGATGATGATGACGTCCGTCGCGTTGGCGACGGCGCTGGCCAGCGCATGCGGCTACGATGTACGCGACGCGGACAATGGGGAGGGCGGAGCCGACGGCGGAGGCACCACCCAGGCTGGGGAGTCCGCGACGGGGGTCAGCGACGCCGGCGAGACCGGCGACACCGGCGATACCGAGAGCGGTGACGACTCGGTCGACGACGGCTCGTCCGACGACGGCCCCAAGCTCGACGTCGGACCCTCGGACGGACCCCCGGAGATCCCCCCGCTGCCCGACCCCGTACCGTTTCCCACGACCTGCGACGAGGCGGCGACGATTCCCAGCTCCGTCGGCTGCGAGTTCTTCCCCGTTGCACCCCCACAGGGACTCAGCGATGGAGCCGAGACCGCCTTTCTCGTCAGCAACGTCGCCCCGATCCCAGCCCACGTGGTGCTCGAGGATCGCGACGGGGTGGTCTCCGAGCTCGACCTGCTTCCGGGGCAGACCCATAGTCTGATCGTCGGCGACGAGCATCAGCTGCTCGCCGAGTCCGGGCTGCAGAAGCGGGGCTATCGGCTCACCTCCGACGCCGTGCTGCAGGTCTTCGTGGTTGCGCCGCCCAGCCGCTCGGTCACCGCTGACGCCAGCATCGTGCTGCCGGTCAACGCTCTGGGGACCCGCCATCGGGTGGCGACCTATCCTGGAAACGGAGGCTTCGCCACCGAGGGCCAGCAATGGGTGGCGGTGGCCGCGGTGCACGACGGTACCGAGGTGACGTTCGAGCTGAACGGCGAGCAAACCTTCACCGTCCAGGGCAACGGCTACCCCGCGTTGGACACCACCATGGAAGGGCATGGGCAGTACACGGTGACCCTCGATGCGCTCGAGGTGCTCGTGGTCGCGGCCAGCCCGTTCGACCTCGTCACCGGCGACATCACCAACGACATGACCGGTTCCCTGGTGCACAGCGACCAGCCGGTCGCGGTCTACAGCGGCTCGTTGCCGGTCTACGTGCCGCAGCCACCGCTGGGCGATGGCCTGTGCTGTGCCGACCTGCTCGCGGAGGCCGTGCCGCCCACCACCGCATTGGGCTGGCGCTACGCCGGGGTCAAGTTCGACCCGCTGGGCGACGAACCCGACGTGTGGCGTTTCGTCGGCGACCGCGACGGGACCGTGGTGACGTTGCGCGGAGGGATCGATCAGGTCATCGAGCTCGACGCTGGTGAGGTGGTCGACCTGCAGACCCCCGCGAGCTTCGTGGCCGAGGGCAGTCACCCCTTCGTCCTGCTGCACTTCATGACCGGCTCGGAGCTCGTTGCCGGCAGCCAGGAGGGGCCCACGATCGAGACCGCGGACTGCGGCAGCGTGACCACGCCGGGCGACCCCGCGATGAGTTGGGTCTACCCGCGCGGCAACTGGCTGTCACGGTACTTGTTCACCGTCGACATCAGCGAGGATGCGCCCTGGTGTCGCGACCGGCTGACGGTCGTCGCCGCGGCCGAGGCGTGGGACCTCATCGAGCACAACGGCGATCCCTTGCCGCCGGGTGTGCCGATCGCGGACGGCGAGCTACTGCGCGCCTACATCCCCGCCGAAGAGGGCACGCACGAGCTCGTCGCGCCCGAGGACGTCGGTTTCGAAGTCACCGTCTACGGCTACACCGACGACGGCAGCTACGTGTTCGCCGGTGGCGTGGGCGTTCAGGAGCTCAACCCGGCGGGCTGACCCGCCAGCACGTCGTCGTCCCACCCTCGTCGGCTTTTGTTTCCGCGTCGGCGTCTGCGGCTGACACAATGTCGGTCGTGGCTGGGCTCGACGAGGCCGTCGTGGTCGCGACTGACACGCCATCCGTTTCGGGCTGGGCGCGATTGGCCCAAGCGCTGGCATGCCTCGAGCTCCCCCTGCCGGACGGCGATGCCGAACGTCTCGACCGAGCGCTCGATGCCTGGCCGGATGCGCTGCGGGATGCACCGCCCGCGTGGATCGAGGCGGCCGCGGCAGGTCGACCGCCCCCTGCGCTTCGCTGGGTCCGATCGATTCGGTTGCCGTTGAGCATCGATGCCCCCAAGGCCCAGTGCCTGCGTGACTGCGATGCTCTCCGACAGACCACCGCGCTCTATCTCCAGATCCCCGCCCACACCGGTGCGCTCGACGTCCTGCTCGACGCGGCGTGGGTCCGCGGCGCGAGGATCCTGTCGATCGCCATGCCCCGCTCGCTCCCGTACGCAGTCCAATGGTTCGGGCCGTTGGATGGCCTCGACGATGAGGCGCTCTTTCACCGACTCCATCTCGGTTCCCGGCTTCGAGAACGACTGGAGCGCCTGCACTTCGTCGACAGGATTCGTCTCCTGGGAGACCACTTCGAGGATTTCACCTCGCTCGATCTCGGAGCCGTGATGGCGTCGGGCGCGGACGCGTGGTTGGACGTCCTCGCCAGCCCGCACCGCGAAGATCTCTCCGCGGTGTTCCGGCTCGGCCCGCGGTTCGCGGTTCGTGCCGACGGTTCGAGCGACGGAGAGCGTGTCCGCGCCCAGCTGATCGATGTGGTGCGTCGGTACGCCGAGTCCTCGCCTGGGCCGTTCGAACGCGCGCGGCCGTTCGACCTCGCCGACGTCGGGACCCTCGCGACACGACTCGGCGCGTCACCTCGCGACGTGGTCGAGCTCCTGTGCAGTGCGCTGGAGGACGGCCCGACGCCGTCGGCACGAGCGTCCCTGCTCTGGGCGCTGTGCCGCGTCTCGGCCCCCGATGCGAAAATCTCGGCGACCCTACGACGAGCGGGCCGCGAGATCGTCGGCCCCGCGATGCGCTGGCTGCTGCGCTACGACCACGCCGGCGCGGTCGACCTCGCCGTCGATGTGCTCGAGGATCCGAGCGCCTCGCCGCGGCTGGTCCGCGCGGTGCTCACATCGCTCGAACGAGATGGAGCCGCTCCGGCTGAGTTCGAACCGCGTCTGCTTCGCGCGCTGCACCAGAGCCTGTCCACGCGGAAGTTGAGCGCAGTCGCCTCCCAGATGCAGATCCACTTTCTGGTCCTGGCATGTCTCGCTTCGCGGCTTCGCCTTGCCGCGCTGGAGGCCTCGGTTCGTCCGCGACTCCGCAAGCCGTGGGATGCGGGCACGCGCGCAATGCTGGTCGCGTTGGGGCGGCGCGAGCTCATGCTCAGCGAGCGGTTCGTACGCGTCGCCATGACCGCCGCAACTCGAGACGGCGCGCGCAAGGACCGTCGAGTTGCAGCGCGTGCCCTTGGACACTACGCCTCGATCGCGTCGGTCCGACCGTTCGTAGAGACGCTCGCCCGGGACCCCGATCCGCAGACCGCGAAGGCAGCGCAGCGCGCCCTCGAGTCGTAGGTCGGATGGTGCGATGAACCCGTCGCGGGGTATGGTCGCCAGTGATGGTCGAGGACGTCGCGGTGTTGGTCGGAGGCTGTCACTGCGGTGCGCTGCGGATCCGTTTCGCCGCAACCCGGGCCAGCCACACACTGGGCGTGCGGGTGTGCTCGTGCTCCTTCTGCGAGCCGCGACGGCTGCGCTGGACATCGGATCCTCGCGGCAGCGTCGAGATCACCATCGAGCGGGTGGCCGAGGTCGGTCGCTACCGCTTTGGCACCGAGACCGCGGACGTCGTGCTGTGTCGGCGGTGCGGGTTCATCTTGGCTGCCGTCACCCATGCCGAGCCGGTTCGCGCCGTGGTCAACGTCGACGCGCTCGATCAGCGCGCGACATTCGCGGAGGCGGAGCCGATCGAGCTCGGTGGCGAGTCCGTGGAGGCCCGCCTCGAGCGACGGGCGGGCGCCTGGACGCCCGCTACCGTTACGGTTGCCGGCTGACGGCATTCGCTTGGGCCGGCCCTACTGCAGTGCGGCCAATGACGCTTCGCAGGCCGCGGCTGCTTTGGTCTGCCCGCGCTTGGTGTACAGCGGGCACAGCTCGCCGTAGGCCTCGCGCGCGATCGCGGTCTCGCCCCGCTCGGCGGCCAGCTGCGCTCGCAGCATCAGGGGTCGAGTGCGCCAGCCATGATCGGGCCCGAGTGGGGCCAGGTTCAGCAGGGCTCGCTCCACCAGCGCTTCTGCCTCGTCGCGGCGGTCGATGTGGAGCAGCGCGCGGGCGAGGTCACCCTGAAGCTTGCCCGTCATGACGCCTTGGGGCTCGGCGAACTCGACCGCGCGGCGCAGCGCTTCGACGGCATCGCGGTGCCGTCCCATCCGCTCGAGCACTTGCCCCTGGTTGCCGGCGATGCGCATCTGCAGGCTCCGATCGTCCGGTCGAAACCGGCGGACGAGCTTGGCGACGCGTTCGTGGAGCTCGAGCGCGACCTCATACCGCTTGTCCCGCGCGGCGACGTTGGCCAACACGGTGAGGGGTTCGATGAGATCGATGCTCTCGGGGCCGTCGAGGGTCTCGACCAGCTCGACGCAAGCCTGCGCATGCGTCGCGGCGCACTCGAGATCATCCGCCTGAGTGCAGGCCACGGCGAGGCCGGCCATGGCCGGGGCGAGGGACAGGTGGCGCTCACCGTACGCCGCCGAAGCCAGGGCCAGTGCGTGCTCGGCATGTTTCGCTGCGTCCATCACTCGTCCTTGCGCGCCCGCGACGTGCGACAGGGTGGTCTGTAGGTCGCTCTCTGCTCTCGGGTCGTACGCGCGTCGGGCGTAGGCGAGCGCGGCGTTCCCCCACATCTTCGCGGTCTCGGGCTCACGGAGCATGAGACCGTGGATGCGCAGCAGCAGCGTGGCCGTGCGCAGGTATTCCTCCGGACTGTCGGCAGCGGTGGCCAGGCCGGCGGACGCTTCCAGTGCGCTCACGGCCTCGTCGAGGCGCCCGGCGACCATCGCGGCCTCGCCGGACACTCGCTCCACTCGGGCGAGCAGCGCGGGAGAGACCCCGTCGTTCGCCGCGTCCCGGGCCTGCGCCAGGGACTCACGAGCAAGGGAGGTGTCGCCCGCGATCGCGGCGCGATGGGCTTCGGTCAGGCGAGCGGTCACCAACGCTTCGGCCTCGGGATCGACCTCGGGTTTCGCGACCGCATCAACAACGGTGACAGCGTCGACCTCGGGCTCGGACTTCGTGCGCGAAAAGCCGATGCCCACAACGGTCGCGAGCGTCACCGCGACCGCGAGCGGGGCCCGCCACCGCGGACGTCGAGGAGTGAGCTCCTCGATCAGCTCGGCCATGCTCGCAAAGCGATCCTGGGGCTCGACCGCCAGACCCCGTGCGAGGACCTTGGCGACCGCTCGCGGCAGCCTCCGCAGCGCGTGAGGATCTCGAGGCCCGGCTTCGGCGAGCGAGCGTGCCGTCGCGTTGGGGTCTTGCGCCGGATGCTGGCCCGTCAGCGCCTCGAACAGGGTCACCGACCACGAGTACTGATCCGACCGAGCGTCGCCGCGATCGCCAGCCACCCGCTCCGGAGCCGCGTAGCCGAACGTGCCTCCTACGCCGGTACGGTCCGAGCCCGATGAACCGGCCTCGAGCGCGGGCGCCGATGCGGGCGCGGCCTCGACGTCGAGCAGGGTCGACAGTCCGAAATCCGTCACGACAAAGCGACCGGACGCGGTGCGCAGCACGTTGTCGGGCTTGAAGTCATGGTGCACCACGCCCGCCGCGTGGGCAGCCGACAACCCGCGAGCGGTCTGCAGCAGGGCCTCGACGATCGCGTCGTTTGGCGGCTCGGTTTGCAGCCAGTCCCGCAGCGACCCGCCGCGAACGAGCTCCATCACGATGAACAGCTCGCGGCCCACGACCCCGACGTCGAAGACCTCGATCGTGTGTCGGTGCTGCACGGCAGCCATCGCCCTTGCTTCGCGCAGGGCCAATGCGGCGTCGCGCTCCTCGGGAATCGGGACGAGCTTGATCGCCACGGCGCGGTCCAGCTGCGGGTCGTGGCCTTCGTAGACGACCCCACACCCGCCGGCGCCGATGCGGTCCCCAACGCGGTATCGCCCGACTTCGACGGGCGTCGATTCGCCGGCGAGGCTGTCGCGGAGCATTGCCCGAAGTCGGCGCGCTCCGACGTCCTGCGATGCTGGTCGTCCTGCCGCGAGGACATCGCGGGTCCGTACCTCTTCGCCGGCGCCCATATCGATCCAACACTACGTCGGATTGCCGTCGCCCGCAGACGAGATCATTGGGAGGTCAGAGGCAGGCGGTGAGCGCGCTGACAAGCCATGCTACGACTGATAGTCCGTGTTGGCGTTCGCCTCGTCGGTGCTCCTCTCGCTCGCGGCGGAGCCCCAACCCGAAGCGAAGACGCTTGCACCCCGAGTGTCGACGGTCGAGATGCTCGCGCCGGCCGAGACCGAGTCGACCGGCCCGCGTCGACCAACCTCCAGGTCGGTCCGCCACAGCGTCCGACGCTTTCGGCGAGGCGGCTTTGCTCCGCTGGGCGTCGCACTCTTCGGGCTCACGGGCGCGGTCGGGGTTCAGATCGCACGGGGGGCGTGGCTCAATCGTTGCGCGCAAAACGGGGATCGCGACTCGCTCGTCTGCTTTGGGTGGGAAGCCTCCGACCAGCAGATGCGCAACTGGTCCATCGCGGGTCTGGCGATGATGTTCGCCGGTAGCGCTGGCGCTGGGGGGATGTTCGGCAATGCACACGCCACCCGCCACGCGTACCGGGGCAAGCCCAAGGACCCGAGCTTCGCCAAGCTCACCGGGATCGTCACGGTCGGCGTCACCGCAGCGTGGCTCGTCGAGCGCAACATCATCTCCTGGCAACGGGAGCTGCGCTGCGAAGAGGACCTCTTTTGCGTGGCACGAGCGCGCCGGCAGCGGTGGCTCTACAACGACCTCGGCGCGCTTTCGATGAGCATCGGTGCGGGCCTGCTCGGCTACGCGCTCACGTATGCGCGACAGAGCAAGGCGCTGATGAAGATCTGGGCCGCACCCACGGTCTCGAAGAACCAGGCCGGCCTCAGCCTGTCCGCGTCGTTTTGAACGGCTCGTCTTGCAGAGTTGCGCTTCAGGCCGAACCGAAGCCCGAGATTCGGTGTGAGTCGCCGCCCTCGGGCAGGTCATCGTCGTCATCGTCATCGTCATCGAGGCGCGGCGCCCCATCGTAGAACTGGAGGAAGATCGAGCTCGGCTCGTCCATCGGGCGTCTCACCCTCACCCCAACCTGGAAGAACTCCTCTCCGACTCTCAGGACGGCGGTGCCGCGGTACGTGGGCGCCTCTGCGAAGTCCTCGGCGACGTGACACCAATCCTCGAAGAAGTCCGCGATCGATTCCAGCAGCGGGCGCGGCGGGGTCATCTCCCGGAGCGACTCACCGTCGATCCCGTACATGACCTCTACGATCGAGTCCTCGGCCTTGGTTCGGGCGGCGATCTCGGCCCACCTGGCCTGCTTGGCGCGGGCGTTGAGCACCATGAGGTAGCAGAGCTTCTCGATCGGGGTCCTTTCGCGCTCTCGAAGTCGCAGCAGCACGAGCAAGGCCCTCCACGCACCTGCGACCGCCCAGCGGACCCGTTGACGCAGCGAAGGGGGTGCATCCCAGTCGATGTTGTCCCAGTCGACGTCGTCACGGGCGTCGTTGTCGTCGCCGGACTCCACGCGGCCACAACTATGGCACGGTCCTCGTTTGCGGGCCGTCCCAGGCTGAACCCGTTGAACGCGCGCGGGCGCTCGCCGCGGCAGGTCCTGACCGCCCCTCGGGCTCGACCGATCAGACCACGCGAGAGATCGACACGCCGTCGCGGATCGGCAGCATGATCGGCTGCACTCGAGCATCGCTAGCGACCTTTTCGTTGAACGCGTGCATCGACTCTGCTCGCTCGCCGTCGGGGGCCGCCACGCGCCCGCCGGCGAGCACGTTGTCGCAGATCACCAGGCCGCCTTGGCGCATCATCGGCACGATGGCGTCCCAGTATCCGGGGTAGCCGGACTTGTCCGCATCGACGAAAGCCACGTCGAACGGGCCCTCGAGGGTGCCGAGGCTCTCGGCCGCGGGTCCCAGCATGAGGCGGATCTTCTTACCGTGCGGGCTGGTGGCCCAGTGCTTCTTCGCGATCGCCGTCCACTGTTCGGAGATATCGAGCGTGATGAGCTCCCCGTCGTCGGGCAGGCCCTCGGCCATGGCCATCGCGGAGTAGCCGGTGAACGTGCCCACTTCGAGCACACGCTTGGCACCGCCGAGCTGGACCATCAGACGCAGCAGGGCCGCCTCGACCGCGCCGATCATCATGATCCACATCTCTTCGTTGGCGCGGGTCTCCTCGTAGATCGCACGCATCGCGTCCGACTGCGGCACCGTGTGGGCATCGCAGTACGTGTTGACGCTGGAGCCGACGAGGCTCAATGCTCCGTCGTCCGCGGAGGAGGCCGAAGGGGAGGGTCCGGTCGAATCGCCTCGTGGCACGCTGCTGTCCTGACTCGGGGACGGCGCTCGCGTTTGGCACGCAAGCGCCGGAAGAAGGGAAAAGATGGCCGAGCTGGTCATCCAGCTCCGGCGGCTCCATTCGCCCGACACGGCACGGATTGTTTCGCAGTCCACCCGGGCTCACAAGGGAGTGGTCGTGCGCAGGTGGGGGGTGCCTACGACGGTTTTGCTTGCCTCTCGCCGTGGCTCCGCCATACCTGGGCAGTGCCCCGCCGCTCGAAGTCGCTGCGGTTCGAGTTCAGTGCTCCTCTGCTCTTCGATTCCGAGATCGCCAAGGGGTACATGAAGCACTTCGTGCCCGTGCCGGCCAAGGTCGCCGACGCGCTCGCCGAGTCCGGGGCGACCCGTCTGTGTGGCTCGCTGGGCCCCCACGCCTTCCGCCGGACGCTCCACGATCGTCCCGACGGCTCGCGCTGCCTGAAGTTCGGAGAGGGGTGGCTCCGCGATGTAGGGTTGCGCGAGGGCGATGAGCTCGCCGTCACGCTCTATCCCGACCCCGACCCGGATCGGGTCGACATTCCGGATGAGCTGGCGGCTGCGCTCGACGAGGATCCGGAGGCGGCCGTGCTGTGGGCCGCAGCGACTCCGGGGCGCCAGCGCACGCTGGCCTACGGGGTCGCGCGTGCCAAACGAAGCGAGACGCGAGCCCGCCGCGCGCAGGCTCTGCTCGCACAGCTCGTCGACGAAGCGGGATGACGCCCCGCTGAGCGGGCCCTTTCAAAGTCGCGCATGCCCGGTGGTCGCCGATCTGTTCGAGACGTCGGGCCCGTGACTCATTGTTCGCGGACTGGAGCAGGCGATGTGCAAAGCGTCAGCAGACCGACGCGCAGCACGTCGACGCGCGAAGTTTGTGTAGTCCCGTGGCCGAAGAACGCGTGCTCGTTGTGCGCCCTGCTGTCGTAGAGTTTGTGCGGGGTGATGAAGATGCGTGCTGTCGTGGTCGGGGTTGCCGGGGCGCTTTTGCTCGGGTGCGGTTTTGGCGAGTCGCGAACGACCGGGGCTTGGGAGCCCGGTATGGAGAGCGGCGACGAGGGCGGGACCGAAGGCGACGGCCTTGGCGACGGCTTCGACGACGGGCCGAGCGCCGACGACGATGACGATGATGACGACGACGCACCGGGGACGACCGGTGGCATCCCGGATCCGGACGGTGGCGAAGGCGAGACCACGGACGGCTTGCCGGAGTACGACTGCTCCCCGGCCTGGGAAACCCCTTGGATCGGCTCGCCCTGCGGGGACGACACGGACTGCTCGTACGAGGGGGGCTATTGCCTGCGTGAAGACGAGGGCTTTCCGTGCGGCACCTGCTCGATGGCGTGTGACAACCTCTGCCCCGACCAGGACGGCACTCCGGAGACGTTCTGCATCGATGGCGCCGACGTCGACATCGAAAGCGCGGGCCATTGCATCTCGAAGTGCGATCCGGGCCTGGTCGGCGAGGGCGGCTGCCGCGACGGCTACAACTGCGCTCCGCTCGAGCGCTACATGGACCCGAGCACGGTCGCGGGCGTCTGCGTGCCCAACGAGATCGACATCGACCCGATGAGCAGCTGCCAGGCGCAGCTCATCGATGCTGGCGCAGTCTTCGTTCCGGTCGATCACACGCCGGACAGCCCGCCGGGGTACCCCAACCTGACCTGCGACATTGAAGACCCGGTCCTGATCTATCCGCCGATCGGCGCCGTGGACGTCCGTTACTACTACGACGACGTGGGGGGCCCGGTGAAGATGTCGTGCGAGGCTGCGCTCTCGTTGGTGGGCTCTGCCGCCGTCGCCGAGACGGTGGGAGCGACGGAGATCATCCACGTGGGCACCTACGTCTGCAAAACAATCGGCGGTGGGCCGAACATCTCCCAGCACGGCTTGGGCAACGCGATCGACATCTCGGGGCTCACCCTGGAGGACGGGACCGAGATCTACATCCTCGATGACTGGGAAGACTTCGTGGAAAACCCGGTCACGATGTTTGGTCAGATCCTCCGCGACTGGTCCGATCAGATCTGGATGCTCGGCTTGTGGAGCGTGATCCTGACGCCGGAATCCAACGACGACCACGACAACCATCTGCACATCGACATCACGCCCGGCGGTAACACCTACCCCTGGAAGTGATCGCGCGCGGCACATGAACACACGTCCGCGTCAACGCGGTCGAGCGCGCAAAAATGCCGCCTGTGCCGCCTCTGGGGCGATTGGCGCGGCGGCGCGCATGATCTTGTTGTAGTCCGCGTGACGTTGTCCCTTCGACAATGATCGTCCGTAGGGTGATAGGCTCTGAAGTGCGATGCAGGGGTTGGCGTCTCGCAAGTCAGGGTTTCGTTTGCGGCTCGGTGGAGCTGCGCTCATTGCTGCCGCTTCTCTAGCGGTCTCGATGCCGGCAGTCGCCGCGCCTTCGATTAGCCCGGAAAACGCGGGTGAGAAGCGCGATGCGATCCGGGATGCGGCAGCCAAGCACGAGAAGAAGGAGGACTGGGAGGCACAGGCCGACTCGCTCGAGTCGGACGCGCTGCTGCTCGGCGATCCGATCACGCTTCTCGAGTCGGTCGACGCGCGTCTCAAGTACGCCGAGGCGGAGCAGAGTGTGGAGGCCTGCGAGCAGGCGATCGAGACGACCTACGTCGCGCTCGACATCCTTCACTTCTACGACGCGGTCTCGACCGAGAGCGTGCGCTCGCGTTGGCTGGTGATCGATCCGGATCTCGCGGGCGACCTCATCGGCGACGCGGAGGCGAAGATCACCGAGGCCGAGGAGCTCATCGAGGAGATCGAAGCTGGCCCGGAGGAGACCGAAGACGGCGCCGCGGTGGCCTCGGCTCCCGGCAAGCCCAAGCGCGAGAAGAAGCAGCGTGGTCCGGCCAAGCCCGGTACCGGCCTGATCGCGGGTGGTGCTGCGGCAGCTGCGATCGGCGTCGCGGGATTGGGCGTCGGCTTTGCGGGGCTCGCCACAGGCGCCTCGAAGCAGAAGGAAGTCGAAGAGCTCATGGTCCCGGCCCAGCAGGAAGAGGTCGACAAGCTCGACGAAGAAGGCCGGCGCGCCAACACGATGGGCATCGTGGGGCTTGCCGTCGGCGGCGGTGCGCTCGCCCTGGGAACGGCGTTGATCGTCGTCGGCGTGATGAAGCGGAAGAAGGCCGGCAGCGTGCCGGCGTCCGCGAGCGTTCGTGTGGCGCCGCTCTTCGCGGGGCATACCAACGGGGTCGCGCTTCAGGGTAGATTCTGACCCGATGCCTCTAGCGAGACACGTCGTCAGGGCACTCTGGTTGGGGATTGTTCTCGGCGCGTCCGCCGGTAGCGTCTGCAACCCGGTGTCGATCTTCGCGTGCGACACCGACGAGGCCTGTATCGCCGAGGGCGGCGAAGGAGGCCAGTGCGAAGCGAACAACTACTGCTCGTTCCCCGACATGGGGTGCGAAGCCACCGGTCGCCGATGGCACGACCGTGCGAGCAGCGACATCGCGGGCAACTGTCTCGAAGGCGAGATCGCCAACGACACCGAAGGCAATGAGACCGAAGGTGCCGACGACGATGACGACGACGATGACGACGATGACGACGACGCGGACAGCACCGGCGGAGCCGACGATGGGACCACCGGGGGCGGCGTCACGACGATGCCCGGCGACTCGACGGGCAGCGCGGATTCCATGCCCGCGACCGACGACGGCAGCACCGGGTCGATGATGGACACCGGCGCGATGAGCTGCGACGAGCAGTTCGGTGCCGCGCTGGACTACATGCTCTGCGACGAGCAGCCGACCACCTGTCAGTTCAACGTCACGATGAACATGATGGCCAGCTGCAACGACATCTGCATGATGTATGGCGGCATGTGCACGGCGGCGGACCTCAACGACATGGATCTCTGCACGTCGAGCGGCGCTTCGACCTGCGAGGACATGGCGTCGAACAACGCCATCTGCACCTGCTCGAAGATGTGAGCTCAGGACCCTGCGAGTCGCCGTAGATCGTCACGGACGGTCTCGGCGACGGGGTCGGTCGTGCCGCCGAGGTCGTCGAGGGCCCGGCGAGCGACGTCTCGGCTGCGCGCATCCTCGCGGTCGGCCAGGACTCGCGCAAGCGTGAGACGTGCAGCCGCTCGTGGAATGGCGCCGAGCTCGTCTGACGTGTTGGCATCCGCGGCGGCCTGCTCGGCAAGCGATAGGGCCTGGTCCAAGGAGCCGGCCAGCCGCTGCGCCTCGGCCAGCTCCCGGCGAATGTGGATGACCAGCTCGCTTTCGTTCGCGAGCTTTCCCGTCACCAGTGCGAGTGCCCGCTGCAGGGGATCGACTCCATCTTCGGGACGACCGGCGTCGATCAAGACTCGCCCTCGCTGGGCGAGAACCTCGGCCACACCAGGATTGTCCGCGCCGCGGATCTTCACCAGCAGGCTCTCGGCGCGTTCGAGCGTGGCGACGGCATCTGCGGTGCGGCCCAGGCTCCCGTAGACCCCGCCGAGATTGATGAGCGTGGTGGCGAGATGCGAGGGGCGTTCGGCGGCTTCGAGCCCGCGTACCGCCTTTTCGAATCCAAGCCGGGCATTGTCGAAGTCGCCCTGCAGCCGCGCGATGCCAGCGCGCGATGCATGGCAAACCGCAACAATGCCCTCGTCCGCCGTACTGCTGCCCTCGATCGAGACAATCGCTTGGTCGTAGGCTCGAGCCGCGGCTTCATATTCGCCGCGAATCTCCTCGGCGCTGCCGAGGTTGAGGTAGAGCTTGGCGGCCAGCGGATGACCCGGGCCGTGCGCAGCGACGATGATGTCGATGCCCGCTCGGGCCGAGCGAGCCGCCTGCTCGGACTGACCCTGAGCCTGGTGGAGATTCGACATCGCCCCGTGCAGCCGAGCGAGCCGCGGATGCTGCTCGCCCAGCGTGGCGCCGTAGAGATCGAGCGCGCGTGTGAGCGCCTCCTTGGCCTCGGCATAGCGAGCGAGATGAGAGAGCACCGACCCCAGCGTCACGTCGACCGCGGCGATGTCCAGATCGTAGTCGTCCTTGGCAAGCACCAGCTGCGTGCGCGCACGCTCGAGCAAGGCGACGCCTGCGTCGAAGTTGCCAGCCTTGATCTCGGTGGCTCCGCGTACCTGGTCGAGCATGCCGGTGAGGCCGGCGACTTCGTGGCCGCGCTCCGCGAGCCGGGTGATCGCCCCCTCGGCGTGGCGGGCCCAGACCTCGGCCTCTTCGGGACGGCGCAATCGATCTCCGACGACCTGGCTCAGTCGGATTCCCAGTCTCGCCACGCGCTCGTCCGCGCCCGAAGTGTCGGCGGCGTGGTACGCCGCGGTGAGCCGGGGTTCTGCGGCCCCGTAGTCGCCTTCCTCGATGAGAACGTCGGCTTCGAGCCGGTACGCGTCCGCCAAGATGGGCGCGTAGTCGATCGCTTCGGCCTCCTGCAGGATCGCGGGCAGCGCCGCGCGGGCGACCCCAGCATGGCCCGCGACGACGCGAGCTCGAGCCACGGCAAGCGTCTGCTCGAGTGCTTCCACCCGGTCGGCCACGCCGCGTGGAGGCGGCTCGACAGGGGCAGAGAGCTGCTCGCCATCGGCACAGCGTGTCAGCGGCGGCAGAGCGCGCGCCGCGGGAACGACTTGGGGCAGCGTGGACGCGTCGGTCGCCACGAGCACGTCCACCAGCGCATCGAGGTTTCGAACAGCGTGGTCGAGGCACACCATGCGCCGCTGCTGCAGTTTCGATTCATCGCCGGTCGCACTGGCCAGGGCGTGGCAGACTTCCTCGCGCTGCACACCCCATCGGGCCGCGTAGTCGTCGAGATGCGTGGCGACCCGCGTACGGACTTGCTCGCCGTACGACGCGTCGACCCCGTCAATGGCGGCAAGCGCCTCCCCACGCCGCTCGTCGTCCCAGATCCCAGACAAGGCGGCTTCGGTGTCGGCGCATTGGTCCGCGGCATCGACTCGCGATGCCGCGAACGTTCCCACAACACCCACGACGACAATCCCCGGCACCAGCAGCCGGACTGCGCTTCGCCTCTGCGCTACGCCCCCGATTCGCTCGAGGCGCTCGATGACCTCGTGCATCGAAGCGAAGCGTGCCGCCGGGTCGGGGCGCGTGCCGCGGCGAATGAGACGGAAGAGCGCAACCGGTGCATCGCCCTCGGGTTGTCGGCCGAGGTCGCTCGCAACCACCTGGGCTCGTAGGGCTTTCCAACCCGCGGCCTTGAACGGCCGCCGACCGTAGAGCCCCTCGAAAAGCGAGACGCAGAAGGCATGTTGATCGGCACGGTGGTCGACGAGCTCGCCGCGAAACTGCTCGGCTGCCATATACGAAGGCGTGCCGATGACTGCACCGTCTCGCGTCAGCTTGGTGTTGAGCATCCCCGAGCTGACGCTCGAAGGCGCCAGCGTGCCTTCGCCGACGCTCGAGTTGTCCCCAAGGCCGCGTGCGAGCCCGAAGTCCAGTACCTTGACCACGCCATCGTCGGACAGCTGCACGTTGCCCGGCTTGAAGTCGCGGTGGACGATGTCCTGCGCGTGGGCGGCAGCGAGACCGCGTGCAGCGTCGATGAAGAACCGAACGACGTCGCGCCACGGGCGGCTCTCACCGAGCCAGCTCGAGAGCGACTGCCCCTGAACCAGTTCCATCACCACGAAGACGGTGTCCTCGTGGCGACCGACCTCGAAGACCTGCACGACGTTGGGATGCGAGACTCGAGCGAGCGCTTGGCCTTCGCGCAGCAACCGGGCTGCGTTGCCTGGCCCCGCAAACCTCGGGTGCAGGATCTTCAGCGCGACGCGCCGGTCGAGCTCGGGGTCGAGCGCCTCGAACACGGTGCCCATCCCGCCGGCGCCGAGCTTTCCCAACACCACGTAGCGGCCGACGCAGGCGCCCACGTCCAGCGCTTCAGTGCTCGGCGACGAGTCGATGGACTCGCCGACGAGTGTCGTCGTGCGATCGCTTGGCACTCCGCGGCCTTCCCCACGACATCATACCGCCATCAGGCGGTTCGAAGGACGGGGGCACCCGCGCTGCCGCGCGCGATCGAGACCTTTTGACCCGGCACAACCACAGTTTCGAACAGGTGCAGCGTCGAGCCGGAGGGCGAAAAGCCGCGGGCTTGGAGCCAAGCCCGTGCGGCATCGTCGAGCTCGACGTCTGCGAGTTGGCCCAGTCGTCGCTGCGCGAGCGCGAGGTGAGTCGCTTCCGGGACTTGCGTCTCGCCGATTCGCGACGCAACGACCCGTTGTTCGACGAGCGTCCAGGTAGCGAGCGGCGCCTGTGAGTCGGCGTCCTGGCGGAGCCTGACCTCGTAGGCGAGGCAGGCCGTGCCCGTGATCGGCGAGCGGATGGACTCGGCGGTCTCGATCGTTCCAGTTGCCGTCGCTCGAGTCGAGCCCGACGGCGGAAGCGTCATCGACCAGCGATCGGGAAGCGTGCGGGCCTTGGCGCCGCCGCGCTGATGTTGGCGGTAGGACTGGAGGCCGACGGCAACGCCGGTCAGCACAGCAGCGACGGCGGCGGGCCATACCAGGCCAAACCCCACGACGCCGATGAAGGCAGCGGCTGCCGTTGCACCGGATGCGTTGAGGGCGACCTTGGACTGGACCGAGCGCTCCTGTGCCGTGTGCGCTTCGTTGGTGCTCACGGCGAGGGCGGTGGAGGGTCGACCGAGATCGATCCAGAGCTCTTCCTCGCAGTGTGGGCACGGCTGTTGCCGTCGGCCTGCGTCGGGATCCTGGCGCATCGGGCTGACCGCCTCGGCCGTGGATGGCCACTCGAGTCGACCGCACTCGGCACACAGCAGTGCGCAGGCGACCGAGACGCTCTCGTCCTCGTGGGAGCGCGCCTGACGGATCTGCGCGCGCTTGAGGGCCGGCCGCAGCCGGGCACGACGCGACCGCAAATCCGGCGACGCACCAGCCCGAACCGAAACGCCACCGCTTCCGCTCATCGCGATCGCTCCATCACATGCGCGAAAGAAGCTGCGACTTCTTGTGCTGGAACTCTTCTTCGGTCAGCAAGCCTGACACCCGCATTTCGCCGAGCTTGCGGATCTCCTCGGCGACGTCGAATTGTTGCGGTTGTTGCGGTGCGTATTGCGGTTGGCCGTATTGCGGTTGGCCTGGCGGCTGCTGTCCGTGTTGCGGCTGCTGGCCGTACCGCTGCTGTTGGCCGTACTGCGGCTGCTGGCCGTACTGCGGCTGTTGGCCGTACTGCGGCTGTTGGCCGTACTGCGGCTGCTGGCCGTACTGCGGCTGCTGGCCGTACTGCTGCTGCTGGCCGTACTGCGGCTGCTGGCCGTACTGCTGCTGCTGGCCGTACTGCGGCTGGCCGTACTGCTGCTGCTGTCCGTACTGCTGTCCGTAAAGCTGTCCGTAGGCGCCGGGTCCCAGCGCGAGCTGCTGCCGACGCCACTCCGCAGCCGCCTTCAGCGCGGGCCGTCGGATCAAGTAGACCGGAAAGGCCACAATCCAAAGAAGCAAGCCCGCGACCAGCCACGCCGCAGGGCTGATCGCGGCGAGGCCCTGAACATCGCGCTTGTCGTAGCCGATCTGCGCCGCGTCGTAGGCCATCCAGATGGATGTCGCGATGATGACGAAGCCCAGCACTCAGCGAGCGTACCGCGTTTTCGCGCGAGCGGGGCGCGGTTCGTGGGGACCGATGGGGCCCGCTCTGGGGGGAGCGCGGAAGCACCGTTGGCCGGTTCCAACACCGCGGCCGCGCGAAGTGTTCCGGCCGCTCGCACATTGGATCACGACTCGCGGACGTCGCCGTCGACGTATTTCCAGCGGGTGCCATCGCGCCGGAAGCGGCTTCGCTCGCGCAGCTCCGACGCAGCACCGTTGTGCTCGAGGCGGGCAGTGAACGTAACGAACACCTCGCCGCGGTCGTTCTCGGGCTCGACCTCGTGGACTTCCAACCCGACGAACCGGGTGCGCTTGCAGTACTCGGTCAGCTCCGCGCGCCACGCCGCGGTGTCGTCTCGATGGAGGGGTCCGTCGGGGTGGGTCGTCTCAATCACAAAGCGAACCTTCCCCATCGCGTAGGCACAGTATCGCGCCGGCATGAGTCGGGCGGGTGGCGCCGGTCGTCCCTTGTGAAACACGCCGCAGCACTTCTTGTACTTGATGGTGGAGCCGCACGGGCACGGGTCGTTGACGGAGAGCTTCACGATGCGATCCCTGGGAAGTGTACTGTGGCGCCATGAGTCTGGCCGAGCCTCGAGAGCATGTGCACGCGATCGCCGAGCGACTCGGCGGGCTCGCCGAATCCGCCGACGACACCGAGCACATCGCCCAAGTGCAGCGCTTGCTCGATGACGTTCGCCGGGCGGGGTTTGCCCACGAGCGTAGCGAGTACCTTGCCGCGTACGAGGCGGTCTTCGAGCGCCTGGACGACTGGGAGCATGGCCTCTCCGAGCGCCGTTACCTGCTCGGTGGCGCCACCCCGAGCCTGGCGGACTGGTGGCTCTTCGCGGCGCTGGTTCGCTTCGATCCGGTCTTCTACGGCCTATACAAGTGCAACCGAACGCGGATCATCGACCAACCGGTGCTCGGCGCGTACCTCCGCGACCTGTATCAGCATCCGGGGATCGCAGCGACCGTCGACTTCGGCGCGATCCGTCGACACTACTGGCTCGAGGACTCCCGCATCAGTCCGAAGATGGTCTACCCGTTGGGTGGCGTCGGCGACCTTTGGGCCCCGCACGACCGTGCGCTTCGCTTCGATCGAAAAGAGTTCGACCAGTCAGCAGTGGAGGAGATCCAAACCGCGGTGCGAGCCAAGGGCGAGTTCGTCCGCGGCCAAAGCCGCCACCGTGACCGCATCACGGCGGACGGGAGCTCGGGCTTCGTGGGCGTGCCGGGTCGCTATCACCTCTACGTCGCCAACAACTGCCCGTGGTGCCATCGTGTTGCGTTGGCTCGGTCGCTCAAGGGACTGACCGACGTCGTGTCGATGGACGTCCTGTTCTACCGCCGTGACCCCGATCGCGGTTGGCAGTTCCGGCCCGAGGAAGAAGGGTGCACGGCCGACACGCTGTTCGGCTCGAAGTACGTCCAGGAAATCTACGCGAGGGTCGAGTCGACGGAGAAGTCCGTGCCCATTCTCTACGACCGGGAGACGAACACGATCGTCAACAACGAGTCCGCCGAAATCGTTCGCATGTTCAACGACGGGTTCGGTGAGCACGCAGACAACGCCATCGATCTCTATCCGACCGAAGTTCGCGACGAGATCGATGAGCTCAACGCTTGGATCTACACCGACATCAACAACGGCGCGTACAAGGCGGGGTTTTCTTCGAGCCAGGCTGCGTACGAGCTGGCGTACGGTCGCTTCTTCGCGGCGTTCGAGCGCCTCGATCGTCGACTCCGGAGCCGTCGCTTTCTCACCGGCGATCGGCTCACCGAGGCCGACGTGCGGCTGTTCCCGACCGTCTTTCGCTTCGACCACGTCTACTACACGCGGTTTCGGCTCGACCACCGCATGGTTCGCGAGTACCCGGGCTTGTTCCGCTGGCTGCGCGACATGGTGCACTACCCGGGGGTCATGGCCGCGTCGAACCTCGAGCACTGCAAGCGGGGATACTATGGCCGCACCGGCAACAACATCGTGCCCGTGGGGCCCGCGCTGGATTTCGAGCCCGCGCCGTAGGCAATCAGCGGGGCCACGGTCCCGGCAACTCGGTCGCGACAAAGCGCATCGGGCCCCGAAACCCCGCCTGCTCGAGCACCGCCACGGCCGCTGCACGGTCGCCGATGCCGAGCTGGGCGAGGCGCACGTCGATGACGGCCTTGGCGAGGGCTTGTTCTGTCTGCTGCGCGACCGTGGCCGCGGTGCGCAGGTGCTCGATGGCGGCGACGCGGTCGTCTCGCGCCATCGCTTCTCCCGCTCTGAGCATCGAGGCTCTTGCCGAGGCCCATGAGGTTCGCATCGTGAGTTGGTCCAGGCGGTCCGCGGCGCGCCGGATCACTCGCAGCAACCCGCGGCGGATGCCTCGTTCCGCCACGACCGCGAGCGCAGTGCGACCTCGAAACGACCATGCTTCCGCCGCCAGCAGCGGGATCTGCAGCAGCAAGGCGTTGCGGAAGGTCGACCACGGTCGCTCGATCTCCGCGTGCGCAGCTTCGACCCGGCCGGCGTAGAGCTCGAGCTCGCCCCGACCCACGGCAAGCCAGTAGCGCTGAAACGGACTGCCCCGGTAGTGCCAACGCGACATACCGTCTTCGAGACCGCGGCGACCGGCGGTCGGATCGTCGTCGCGGATCGCCGCCCAGATGCGCTTGACCTGCCACAACGCCTCCGCGAAGACGTCACCGCGGCGCCGCGCGTCGTCCAGCAGGGCGGGGATGAGCTCGACGAGCTCGTGCCATCGGCCGAGCCAGCGGAGCGCGTCGAGGGACAACGACTCGCCATAGACCCGCTCCCAGCGCTTGTCCGGGCAGTGCAAACGCATGTGCTCAGCGCTGGCCCGCAGCTTGGGAATCGCCGCCGCAAAGTCACCCGTGAAGTAGTGGCAGCTGCCTTGCCCGAGGAGCAGGTAGCCACGCGTCTCTAGCTCGCCGCTGCGCTCGGCGATGTCCTGGACGATCGAGAGCATCTGCTGCGAACGTTCCCAGCTGTCCTCCGACGTCGCGGCAGAGTACGAAGCCTCGTAGACCAGAGCCCGCGCGATTCGCCTCGGGTCTCCGAAACGCAGCGCATCCGCGACATGCCGGCCTTGGTATGCGGCGCCGATGATCGGGTCCACCATCGCGACCCCCATTGCCACCGAGTAGCCAGCGTCGAGTCGGAGGCGCTCCATCGGAGTCAGCGACTCCTCGTACCGTTCGGTGAACGAGATGCCGCGAACTCGCAGTCGCGTGCGGTGATAGACGACACCGAGCGCTGCAGTGGCGTGATTGTCGATGACCTTGATGCCGAGCGCACGCATCAGCGAGGCGCCGCGTTCGAAGCTCTCCGTGATGCGACCGCTGACGAACAACTGATTGACGGCGGCCCATTGCAGCGTGAGGCGCAGGGCGCCGTCGACGTCCCGGGCAGCGAGGTTGTAGGCCTCGGCTGCCTCGGACCCCCGACCCGCAGCGGCGAGTGCTTCGGCCAGGCGAACCCGCAGCGGGTGCGAGCCGCCGCCGAGCTCGATCGCG
>JGI12316J15310_10000041_pt115 | contig 34759 bp, 32 predicted proteins | sample MarCyaLeptolynsp_FD_15310 | JGI IMG/M metagenome (IMG submission 15310)
CCGGCTGCTACGAGGTGGAGACCAAGCCCATTCGTGGCGGCTCGGGCGTCGGACTGCTCGCGTCCGTGGGCTACCAAGCCGCACCTCGCTTCGAGGCCACACCGACCGACGCACAGCGCGAAGCGTTCGACCGCTTCATCGCCCAGCTCGATGGAGTGTGGCCGACCGAGCTCGAGCGCGCTCCCATGTTCTTTCGCGGCTACGAAGATGCGCTGACCGCCGTCGTCGGTGGTCGTGTCCTTGCCATTGCCGCGTTCCAGGATGGCGACTGGCACCTGCGACACATCGAGACGCTCTACTCGACGGAGGACTACATCACCGAGCCCTACCGGGTGCTGGCGGTGTTCGATCTCGATCGCGATGGCAATGCCGAAGTCGTCTTTCGCGAGAGCGAAGGCCCGGCCTGGAACGACGTCGTGCTGTCTCCCGGCGGAACGATTTGGAGCCGAGCCACAACCAGCGTCGGCGGCGGCACGATCTGAGCGGTGCTACCAGAGTTTGTCAACTTTGGGGACGTAGCTGAGAAGTTGAGAAACGCTGGCAACGCCGAGGTGTTGCCAGCGTTTCTCAACTTCCAGCTACGTCCCCGAAGTTGACAAACGCTGGTAACACCGAGGGGGACGCGGTGGCACAATCTGAGCCAACCATGTCATGCTGATCGCATGCGGTGGTTGGGATGGTCGCTGGTGGTGCTGGCAGGGTGTGGGCCTACGGTGTCGTTGCCCGACGGTGGAGCCGACGGAACCGAGAGCGACGACGACGACGATGACGACGGGCCAGGCGCGGAGGACACCGGCGCACCCGACGATGGCTCCGGCGATGGCGAGGATTCATGCGCGACGACACCGTCCATTCGCGCCATTCAGTACTACGCCGGCGCGGCCCAGCGGACCGTGGGTCGAGACTTGCTGCGTGGAGAGGACGGAACCCTCTACATGGCGGGGTCTATGGCCGACGCCGCGAACGTCGGCCTCTGGATCGCCGCGACGGCGGAGGACGGCACTGTCGTGTGGGAAGCCTTCGAACTTCTCGAGCCCGGGGCGAACCTGCGAAGCGCCCCCACTGTCGAGGATCTGACGTGGCAACAGGATCGGCTGGCGTTTGCCGGCTGGGCCGACGGGGGCGGCCTCGGGGGCACGAGCAACGTCGGGGGCGAGTACTCGATGGTCGTGCCCGCCGACTTCGAAGGTCTCTACCCGTATGGCATTGCGTGGAGCTCCCCTGAAGTCGCGTTCTACGTCGGGCAGTCGAGCGAGGCAGCCTTCCTTCTCAGACGCGACGACGCGGTCGTGACGTGGCAGATCACTGGGCTCTTGGCGGAGGCGATCACCCAGGCCAACGACACGTTGCTCTCGGGAATCGACCTCTACGTCGCGGGACAGCGCTCCGACGTCCCCTGGCTCGGGCGATTCGACATCGACTCCACCGAGGAGACCCTCTCCGCGGTCGTCGAAGGGGGTACGACTTTCGAGCCCGAAGGCGGGGAGTTTTCGGCGCTCGCGTCGAACGGCGACGCCATCGTGACCGTCGGCTCGATCCGCCACGACAAACCGAAACCCGACGGCAGCACCGGTTCGTTCGTCTACAACGAGCCCTTCGCCCGCGCGTGGGCTCGCGACGGAACGCCGGTGTGGACCTGGCAGCCAAGCCCAACAACGATTCGCCCGGGCGCACTGCATGCCGTCACGATGGGCCCGGACGACACGGCGTTCTTCGCGGGCTACGACGCCGAGTTCGACGACGAGGACGGACCACTCGTAGGAGCCCTCGACGCCAGCGGAAGCCTCGTCTGGTCGCTCCCCGCCGAGGAGTTCGGCCCCGAGCTGCAGTACTTTCACGCCAACGGCATTGCCCTCGGCAACCCGGGTCAGCTGTTCGTGCTGGTGAGCTCCCAGCGCCTCAACAACGAAACGACCGCAATCGTCGAGATCTGCTACTGAGGCTGAAGGCAGTCATCCGGGAGCGGCAGCCCGCAGTGGGTGATCTGACCTTCGTCGTTCTCGATCAACGCCGCGCAGTCGACGGGTCCGTAGACCTCGCCGCGCGGCAGTGAAGCGCGGCACAGAAAGCCGGCCGACGTCGTACTGACACGGTCCTCGGGATACGCCTCGATGTCGACGTTCTGGCAGAAGCCATCCCGGCACTCGTACTCCTGCCCTTCGCTGCGGCCCGGATGGCCAACGGGCCACATCGGACACTCGTCATCCGTCTCGCAGAGCAATGGGCGGCATTCAGTCAGCGACGAGCTGCAGCTCGGACATCCGAAGTAGAGGCGATCCCACGCGAAGTAGAGCGTCTGCTCGCGGTCGCCACAGTCGACCACGAGATCGATGTCGACGGGCAGACAGATCTCCGCCTCGACCTTCGTTGGGTACAGGACGCCCTCAGAGTCGCGCATGACCGCCGCGCAACCACGCTCCGCCTCGACATCGCCCGAGCTCGCGCTTTCCGTCCCGGCCTCGCCGGAGCCCCCGCCTGAGCCCATCGCGACCGGATCGGGGTCAGGAGCGCACCCCACCGCCAAGACCAAGCCCGCGAACGCCCGCCGCACCCATCCATCGTAAACCCGGGGATCCCCCTGATCCACACAGGGTCGATCCGCAGGCATCCCCCCGCAATTTGCTCGGAGATGTCCCGATTCGCTGCCTACACCGGATTGCTACCTTCTGAGGGCGATGGGAAGCGCGCTACGCCGGAGTTTGCTCTTTGTTGCTGTAACGCTCCTCCCGGGCTGTTTGAACTGCTTTGACGATGGGGACCTGCAGAAGTCCTATCGCGAGGGCCAGGCCGACGCGCGCGAAGTCAATCAGCGCGAGTTCGACCGCGGCTACGAAGACGGCCTGACGCTGACCTTCGAGGACGGCTGGTACGCCGGGGACTCCGCCGGGTACGCCGCTGGATACGAAACCGGTTACTACGGCGACTACGGGTACGCCCTCGGTGCCAACCAGGGCTACAGCGCAGGGCATCTCGACGGCGGGCTCGACCCCAACGCGTGCGGCAGCGGAGCCGATGCTGGCTTTGGCGACGGCACCGACGCGGGCTTCACCGCCGGCTACGACGAGGGCTACGGGCCCAACTACGACGACGCGATCGACATCGGCTACGACGATGCATTGGCCGACTGTGGCTTTCGCAAGGCAAGCACTCGGGCGAATCCCGAGGACATGGAGACCTGCGCCGCCCGAGGCTACCGGCGCACCCTCGACAACGACGCGTCTCGCGAAGGTCGCTCCGCGGGCAAGGCCGACAATCCCGACTACCAAGCGGGCTTCGACGACGGCTACGGCCCGGCGTTCGACCTCGGAATCTTCGACGGCGAGGTCGACGGCTACAACGACGGCTTCGACGACGGCTACGGTGCCGGGTTCGTCGACGGCTTCGACGTTGCGTTCTACGCCTGCTACGACCAGGCCTACGTCGACGGCTTCGACACCGCCTATCCCGACGGCTGGGATGCCGGTGCCGACGCCGGCTGGGCCGACGGCTACAACGACGGCTACGACGCCGGCGCCGACGAGTGCGACGCCTGAGTCACTTCGGCGTCATCCGTGAAAACGGAAACCCGCCGCAGCCCGTCTTGGGCTGAGTCGCGTCGGCCTTGGTCGCCGCGGCCGCTTCCATCGTCTTGGCGTTCCAGGCGGTGATGCAGAACGCCCATGGATACTGCTCGTCGGGCAGCTCCACCCACTCGATGCGCGACCAAAGCCCGGCATCGGTCGGGTTGTCCGCATGGTTGCGCGCCACCAACGAGCGCCCGTCGTCCGCCCAGCGCTCGACGATGTAGCGGGTGTCCGGGTGCTGCTGCCACTGCTCCCGCGTGATCGTGTACGCGATCCCGTAGTCGTCGACGAACTCACCGAGCACGACCGCCGGCGCATTCGAGGCCGGCGCCGGAGCATGCGCGCACGCGCTGACGAGCCAGATGGCGTGAATCGGGCCAAGGAGTCGCCGCGACAGCGCGTGCATGCCCGAGAGTGTCGCATCCACGGGCACCGATTCCCTATCCAGTGGACGGCAAGGCGGACGCGGCGGTATAGGGCCGCCGATGATTCGCGCGATCGTGACGCATCCCGGAGGCGCCCACAAAGACGACCTGCTTGCGGCCTGCGTGCTGATCGCCCGCCATGCGGTGCCGATCTTTCGCCGCGACCCGACGCCCGAGGAGCTCGCCGACGAGACGGTGGCGATCGTCGACATCGGAGGCTCGCACGAGCCAGCACTGCACAACTACGACCACCACCACTTTCCGCGGGAGCACGACCCGACCTGCGCCCTGAGCCTCGTGCTCGAGCACCTCGGGCTCTACGACGATGCGCTGCAGTTTTGCGACTGGCTCGCGCCCGCGGAATGGTTCGACTCGCGTGGTCCAACGAAGACGGCGAAGTGGCTCGGGGTTCCGCGCCAGGCAATCTCGCAGCTCAACTCGCCAATCGACATGACGCTCCTGCGTCGGTTCTCGCAGGAGAAGGAACTCAACCCCGGTGACCCGCTCTACACGTTCATGCAGATGGTCGGCGAGGATCTGCTGACGTACCTCCGCGACGTTCGGGAGCACATCGACTTCGTCGACGAGCACGCCGAGCGCTGGACGATCCAGCAGGGGGGCGACTCGATCGAGGCGGTATTTCTGCCGCGAACCGATCCCCCGGTGGACGAGCCGAGCAATGCGGTGAAGCGTTGGATCCGCGCCAACGGCCTCGAGGACACGATCGCTGCGATCGCGTACCCGGACCGTCGCGGCGACGGCTTTGGGCTCGGCCGCTACGAGGACCACCCGCGACTCGACTTTGCCCGGGTCGGCGAAGAAGCCGACGTCCACTTCGCCCACAAGAGCGGCTTCATGTGCAAGACCGGGGCGACCGAACCGGAGCGCCTGCGTGCCCTGATCGGCGCCGCCTGGCGCTGAACACTACGCGTGACAGCTGTCACGCCTGCACGCAATCCCTCGGAGGCGCGCTCGTTACTGCCGCCTCCGATGCGTATCCATCACCTCGATGCCCTGACCTTTGCTTGTCTTCTCGCTGGGTGCACCGGCCGTGCGAGCGACCTGGAGCCACCGGTCGACGGCGGCCCGACGGGAGGCACGTCAGCAGCCACAACCTCCTCGACCGGCGACAGCGAGACGACAGGCTCCGAATCCGCAGACACCACCAGCGGTGAAGAGCCGGAGTCGAGCACCTCGTCCGACGAATCCACGGGGGAAGACGGCTCGACGGGAGCGACCACCGGAGCGGCGACTGGGTTCTCCGTCTCCGGCGTCGTCACGCGTAGCGTCGATCCGGCCAGCGGCAACGATGGCGTCGGCGCGCTCTACTTTGCCGTCGTCGACAGCTGCGGGACCTCGTTCGATCTCGTCGCCGCCGAAACCATCGAGGACGCAGACACGAGCGCCCCTGTCCCCTACTCGGTGAGCGACGTCCCCGACGGCACCTGGTTCATGGTGGTGTACCTCGACGACGATGGCGATGCGGAGCTACCCAATCCCGCCCCGGACTCCGGTGACCTGGTCGTCTCCAGCGGCGCCAGCATTGGCTGCGCCGAGCTCACCGTCGACGGCGCCGACGTCGAGGGCATCGATCTCAACCTCAACTTCGTCCTGCCTTAGCGAGACCGATCACTCGATCGCGACGTCGTCGACGAGCAATTCGAACGTGCCGGTCTCGCCCGATCCAAAGAAGATCGCGGTGACGTCGTAGCGGTCGCGCACGAGCTCATCGAGCGCAATGCGATGCGTCTGCCATTCCTCGGTCACCTCGAACGTCTCGGCATCCGGCGACAGCGTGGTGCGAGAGGTGAAGACCATGAACATGTACGTGCCCGGCTGCCCCCGGGCCGCGAACGTGACCGTATTGATGTCGCTGAAGTTGACCGGATCCATCGGGCTGTCCCCGAGGAAGACGATCGCCCCCGACCAACGCGGTCCGAACTCTCTCGCCGCGACCTCGCCGGTGATCTTCACCGAGCGTGCACTGTCACCGTAGCCCTCATCGGCCAGCGAAAGATCGACCGTGGACTTTCCGCCGGCGAGCTTATCGGTCGACCACTGCCACCCAGCGCCGAAACGGCTCTGCAGCCCATCTTCGAAGTTCGAGACCAGCCCAGACTCCGAACCCGCCGGGGCGGGCCGCCGGCGCATCGATGCGATTCGAGCGAGCTCACGGGCGCGCTCGTCTTCGCTGCAGGCCTCGGGGGAGGGCACGTCGGCGAGCAGCGTCCCGAGCTCACCCGACTCTGCGACCACAGCGATACTGCGCTCCACCGCCTCCAGGTTCGACTCGAGACAAAGCCGTCGCTCGAGCAGCGACGCGTCGTCGGTGGATCCCTGCGCGTCGCAGGTTTGCTCGTAGACCTCGCCCCAGCGATCGAGGTGCTCGTCCACTCGGGCAACGGCTGCGCCCCAACGGCCCAGTGACAGGTCAGGATCGCGGCGCACCAGCGCTTTGCGGACCTCCGCCTGGCGTTCGGCATCCCACGTCTTGGCGATGCGCGACTTCACGGGAGGGCACGCCTCCGCGCCCGCGCCATAAAGCGCAAATCCGGCCACGACCGCGACACCGACGGCGGCAAACCCCAGCTGCCTCAATCGCCGCGCCGGATCCCGACGGAGTGCGTCGGCGAGCGCGTGCATCGACGGATATCGGTCTTCCGAGTTCGCCGACATGCCTCTGCTGACCACCGAATCGAGCCAGCTCGGCACTCCGCGACGACGCGGGACAAGGGGACGACTGCGCTTGGCCGCGTCGCGATCGAGGGCTCCGTCCACGACGAACGGATGCGCCCCGTGCAGCGCCTCCCACAGCGACACGCACAGCGCATACTGATCGCCGCGCGCATCCACCCGCTCGCCTCGTCGTTGCTCGGGAGGCATGTATGCCGGCGTACCGAGCACGTGCCCCGTCACCGTGAGTTGCGTGGCCTCGATCTCATCCTCGGATGGGGGCTCGGCGTTCGGCTCGTCACGTGTGACCGATGCGAGGCCAAAGTCGAGCACCTTGACTCGGACCGGTCCACCGTCGACGACCATCACGTTGTCGGGTTTGAGATCCCGGTGCACCAGCCCTGCATCGTGAGCCGCCGCCACCCCATCCGCAGCCCACACGAACACGTCGCGAATCTCTCGCCAGCTCCGCTCGCCTTTCGCGAGCCACTGCCGAACCGTGCCCCCGCGTACGAACTCCATCGCGACGAACAGCCGGTCGTCGTGCGACCCGACCTCGAACACCGACACGACATTGGGATGGTTGAGCTTGGCGACCGCGAGCGCCTCCCGACGCAATCGCTCGCGACTCGCGTCGTCCGTGCCCCGCTCCTCACGCACGACCTTGATCGCCACCTTGCGCTCGAGCTCGTCGTCGTAGGCCGAGTACACGACCCCCATCCCGCCCGCTCCGAGTCGGCGCAGCACCGTGAATCGACCGATGCGCGTGGGATCGCCGGATCGACCGAATAGCGCCTTGCGAACCGAGCCCTTGAGTCGGCGGTGCTCGAATCCAGCGGGCTCGGTCCCGGAGCTCATCCGCCGACCACGACTCCACGAAGCGATCGCACGCGCTCTTCGAGCGAAGCCTCGTTCACCAGCGAGCTCGCTTCGGGGGCCAAGTCGCCGAGCGCCTCGAGCAGCAGGGCTTTGCCCCGACGCAGGCGCGTCTTCGCCGTGCCCACCGCGATGTTTTCCGCTACGCCGATTTCGGCCGCGGTCAGGTCTTCCCAGTAGTGCAGCTCGAGCACGATCTGGTACTGCAGCGGGATCCGACGCAACCCGTCGAGGAGCAGCTGCTCGACTCGCTGCTTGGCCACGACGGCACTGGGCGATGGGATCAGCCCGAACGCAGAGTCGACGGAGAAATCGAGCCGCCCCTCACCCCTGCGCCGGTCCCGGTAGTAGTTGCGCAATACGTTGTGGGCAACGGCGAACAGGAACGTACGGAAGCTTGCTTCCCCGCGAAATCGGTCCCGCGACTCCAAGCAGCCCAGGAACGTGTGCTGGACCAGATCGTCGGGACCCTCGTCGACCTTGTTGCGGAAGTAGCGAGCGACCGCGTCGAAGTGGCGCTCGAACAAGCGCTCCCCGGCATCGACGTCACCGCCGCGCCAGGCCTCGAGCAGAGCTGCGTCGTCCTGCGTCAACGTGCGGGGAGGATAGCGTCCGCCCCTGCCGGACACTGCACCCCATCCGACACCGTGCCCGTTGTCACCATGTGTGCACCAAACCGCGGTTGTGCAGCCCGATCGCTGCTAGCATTTGGTCCATGCGTTGGCTTGCTTTGGGACTGAGCTCGATCGTGGCGCTGAGCGCGTGCGGGGATGATTCGGCGGGCGGGAGTGGAACCGACACCGACGGGACCACCGGAACCACTGGCGCCGATACGGGCTTGGGCGAAACCGCCGGCGTCGACGAGACCGGCATGGACACGGCCGAGGATGCCGAAGGCTCGAGCGGCGACCCGACCACCGGCGGACCTGCCGAGTGCATGGTGGACGCCGACTGCGACGACGGTGATCCGTGCACGGTGGACGACTGCAGCGGGAGCGTGTGCGAAGTCAGCGGTGCGGTGCAGTCCGCCGAGTGCCGCCCCGCGATCGACGTGGAGTTCCCGCCGCGCGCGGCGACCCTCGATGGTGACCAGAGCATCGAGATCACCGGCACCGTCAGCACGGGCGCCGGCGACATCGTCTCGCTGGAGATCAACGGCGAGGACGTCGACGTCGCCGCCGACGGCAGCTTCAGCCATCCCTACACCGCGCAGACCGGCGGCAACACGCTCGTCTTTCGGGCGGAGGATTCCTACAGCGTGACCCGCCGACGTGTGCAGTCGTTCCTGTGGTCGCCGTCGTACCGACTGCCGACGACGCCCGACAACGGGATCGCCGACGAAGGGCTCGCGCTGTATCTCGATCAGGAGTCCATCGACGACGACGATCACGTCCCCCCGCCCGATGACGTGGCCACGGTGCTCAACCTGCTGCTCGCAGAGACAGACGTCACGCAGTTCGTCGATGACACGATTCCGATCGCGACCTTTCCCGCCGCCGGGTACGAGGTCTTCCTGACGTCGATCGCCTACGAGAGCACCGACGTCTCGCTGGACTCGATCGACGGCGGAATCCACCTGCAGGGCTCGCTGCTCGACATCACCGGCGACCTGGTGCTCGATTGCGTGAGCGCAACGTGCTTTTTCGTCGACGCGATGGGCGACGTTTCGGTCGACTCGATCACTGTCGACTCGGATCTCCTCATCACGGTGAACGGCAGCAACGAGCTCGTCGTCACGCCAACCAACACGATGACGTCGATCGACAACCTGGTGATCACGACGGGGAGCGCGGCCACCGACTTTCTGATCGCGCTGATCCAGCCGTTCGTGATCAGTGGCGTGCTCGCCGACATCGAGAACGAGCTGACCAACCAGGTCAACACCCTGCTCGGGCCGGCACTCTCCCAGGCCTTCAACAGCTTCACGCCGGCCACCACGCTCACGTTCCCCAACCTGGCGGACGAGACGATGCCCATCGACGTCGATCTCGTGACCGACTTCCAGTCGACCGACTTTCACGACGGAAGTGCACCGCCCAATCCATCACCGCCCGCCGGTGGCGTCATCTGGCTGCGAGGCGGCGCGTATGCGGCCAATGCCGTTGCCCCGTACGACAACCTCGGCATTCCCGACCGCTTTGGGTGCGGCACGGGAGACGCCATCGACGTCGCTCGCAGTGCGCCGCTCGAGATCGGCCTGACCGACGATCTCCTCAACCAGCTGCTCTTTGCCGCGTGGCGTGGCGGTTTGCTCGAGTTTGCTCTCCCGGCGGAGGCGCTCGACGGCGGCGGCGTGGTCGACGATCTCGAGGTGGCCGTCAGCGGAATGCTGGCCCCCACCGCTGCCGACTGCGGTCCGGATGGTGAGGTTCGCATTCACCTCGGGGACGTCCGCATCGACGCCACGATGAGCGTCGGTGGCAACCCAGTGTCGTTCGTCGCTTTCTCGAGCATGCTCGCCAACCTCGAGGTCACCCCGACCGGCAGCGGCGCCGAGATCACGATCTCCGGGCTCGAGACCATCGACACCGAACTGACCGTCGACCAGGACGAACAGATCGATCAAGAGTTCGCCTTCACGCAGCTGCTCGAGGGACAGCTCGAGAACGTCGTGATCGCATCGCTGTCCGAGGCGGGCCTGGGCGCGATCGAGCTGCCCGAGATCGACGTCAGCGCTGCGGCCGGGCTACCGCCGGGAACCGTCGCGCTGTCGATCACGACCGACAGCACGGTTCGGGTGCCCGGCATCACGGTGATTCAGGGGCACCTGTAGCCGCCCGTCACCATCGCGCGCCATTGGGTGGCCAGGATGCGCGTCAGCCCTCCGGGGTAAAGTTGTCGCAGCTCGTCTTGATCGTCTCCACCGTGGACTGGAACACCGGCGCGAAGTCGGCTGCGCAGAAGGGCGCCTTGACCCCCTGGTCGCCGAATGCGTCGACGAAGTCGATCAAGTTGGGGCTGTCCCACTGGGGGAAACACGAACCGCCGTCGACCCACGGGATGAAACCGATGACGACGACGGCCTCGGGGTTGTCGTCCTTGGCAGCCAACACGGCGGGTACCCATCCGGATGTGTCGATCGGGCCGGCGTCATCGAGGACCTCGTCGTTCGGCGGGTCGTCGGTGACCACGACGACGACGAGAATCGAGTCGTCCCGAATGAACCCCTCGTTGCAGCCGCCAGGCTGCGCCTTCTCTTCGCTCACCGCGGCCACCAGTGCGGAGATCGGCTGCTCCGCGCCGCTGCCCCCCAGCCCGACATCTGCGAGGCACGGGAAGACGCTAGGAAGGTCGTCGGCGTCGGTGAGGAAGCGATTGCCGTCCACGAAGGGACCGCACGCTCCGTTGTCGAACGTACGGGTGACGAGGTCCCCGAGCGATCGGCATCCGTTGCTGTTGTGCGAATACTCGTCGCTGGTGATCACGCCGACGTGAAAGCTGTCGACCTCCTCGAGGGAGCCCTCGATGGCGTTGATGAATCCCTCGAAGCTTGCGATCAGCGCCCCCTGCTCGATGGCCATGCTGTTGGAGTTGTCGATCACGAAGAGGAAGTCGATGCCCGCGCAGCCTCCCCCTCCGATCGGTGCGTCGGGAATGGGTGCGAGGTCGAAGATCGACCCGTCGTCATCATCCACGACGCCCGTAGACGCCGTCCCCGTCGTCCCCGTGACACCACCACCCCCCGTCGCGCCCGGTGTCGATGTCGACGTCGACGTCGCATTCCCCCCGGACGTCGACATCGCGCCTCCCGCAGTCGTCGCACCGTCCGCCATCGATGACTGGTCGTCGCCACAGCCAACGACCAACGAAAGCGACAGCCCGCTCACCCATCCACCCCAACCGTTCACGCCTCAAACGCTAACAGGTTGATCGAGCACGGCTTTGACGCGGAGCGATAACGGACGATGACACAACCCAGACGACAATCCGGTCCGCTCCGGTTCGCTTCCTTTGGAAACGCCACCGTGAGTGCGCGATTGCTAGGGCCGTCGCCGCCAGCCGAGGAGTAGGAGGAGGACGAGCGTTGCGGGGAAGCGCCGGCCTGCACTCACGCGACACGACCCGGCATCCTGGGCGTCCGCATCCGCGCCGTAGTCGGGGGGCAGTCCGGTCGGGTCCGTGTCGGTGTCCGGCTCCGGGTCGACGGACGGAACGGACGGCTCGGGTTCGGCGGGTGGCGGATCCTCGGGCATTCCCGTGGATCCCTCGGGTTCGGGCGGTTCTGCGTCCGCGGCGTCGACCACGGTGAACGCCACGACGACGCTGGCCTCCTGCCCCGCGCTGTCCATCGCCTCGAAGACGAAGCGGTACTCACCGGGCGGCGGGCCGTCGAGCACGAGGTAGTCCCACGTGTCGTCGCCTTTGCCGGCCGGCGCGTAGTTTTCGAGACACATCCCGTTGGTACATCGGTCGTGGGCGTCGAGCTCGGGCGGCCGGCCCAGCTGCCACGTCCAACGTGCCCCCACGAGCGTGCCGTCGTCGACCGTGCGCGCCCCGACGACGAGGACATCTTCGTTGGTGTAGGTCGCGCCGTCGGTCGGGGTCACGTCGAGGATCTGCGGGGGTCCGTCGTCGACACGCGCCGGTCCCAGGTGCGCCATCAACTCCGCGCGGCTGTTCTGCTCGTTGCCTTCCCCCTGGGGGCAAAACTGCTGGTGCGTTAGCGGGCACACGACCTGGTCCAGCTCGTCGGTCAACCAGATGGGCATGCAGGCGTCACGAAAGCTGTACGTGCCGTCGAAGACGAGCGAGTATGACATCACGTCGTCGGCGTCGTCGGTGTGCTCGAGGCCGAGGCTGTGGCCGAGCTCGTGGGCGATCGTCTTGCTCGCCGTGCAGTTTTCGTTGCCGGAAAACGTCACCCCCACGCCACGGCGGGAGCCGCCACACTCGAGATTACCGAGGCCGCAAATTCCCTCTTCTCCGACGAGGTCGGGCGTTCCCCCCACAACCTCGAGCACGTACGGCATGTAGTCGGGCGGGCGCTCGGTGACGAAGTGGACGTCGAAGTCTTCGTAGTAGGCCTTGGCCTGCTGGACGTAGGCGGCCTGTTGCGCCGGGCTGCCGGCCGACGGGAACATCGTCAACGACTCCACGATGGTCGTGCAGCTCTTGGCGGCGTGAAACGGCTCCGTTCCATCGGAGCACGGTCGCAGCGTCAGTCCGTCCGCCGCGACATAGACGAGTGCCCCCGAAGGCCCGCTGGCGAAGCTCGTGGGCGGCTCGACTGGACGCGTCGCGAGCACGTCTTCACCGTCGATGCGCTCCAGCGCAGGTGTCGGGGTCTCGGTCGGAGATGCGACGCGAGCCCAGGCAACGGCGGGATGGACCGGGTACGATTCTCGGTCCGCCGCGGCGAGGCGGGCGGGCTCGACGAGTTCCCCGGTCCGCGCGATCGGTCTCGCCTCATCCGCGTGGGGCGGCGGCGCGTCGCAAGCCATGGCGAGCGACGCCAGGCCCAGCGTCGCTCGAATCGGACCCCACAATCCCCGCTTCGGCATGACGATACGTCGCGACCTCGGGCGAGCACGCCGTCCGGAACCGTAGGTACCAGACGGTCGTGTCACCCGCGTCGTGATGTCAGCCTAGCACCTTCACTCGACCTTCGAGCCGCACATCGACGCGCGGCGGAAGGTTGTTGCGTCACCTGGCCAACACGTCGTGCAGTGAGCGGCCTAGTCCGGGAGGACGTAGAGCTGCGACGCTCCCGAGTCGCTGAGCGGGGAAGAGCTCGAGTCGCCAGGCGTATCGAGGCCGACGGCGGCCACGCGGCCGTCCTCGATGAAGACCGCGGCCGAACCGTCGTGGGCGTGCACCAACCCGGTTCGATCTTTCGTCGATTCATCGTCGATGCGGTTCATTTCGTCGTTGGCGTCGATCTGCCATAGTCCGCCGTCGCCATCGTCGATCAGCACCGACGTTTCCTCTCGAGAGACGTGGAAGCGGCTGGCACCGGCGTACAGCAGGCTGGCGTCGCCCGGGCCGTCGCCGGTGAGGTCCACGCGGTGCACTCCGAGGTCGTCGTCGTAGTACAGGCCCTGGCTCAGGTCGCCGAAGCGGAGACGCGGCGGATTGGCAAAGGCTTCGCGCTCGATTGTGGCGACCTCCTGCGGGGCGAGTGTGTCGGCGGCGAAATCCACGACCGCGAGGTCGAATGTCCCGCCAGCATTGGAGTAGGCGAACGCGAGCCACCGGCTGTCGGGCGACCAGGCGATCGGACCGTTCGGAAGGTCGCCGTCGTAGGAGCCGACGAGGACGGGCTCGCCGTCGGCGACCGGGACCACATACAGCTGATTGTCCGCGACGCCGAGCGTCGGACCGACCACGTAGGTGAACGCGGAGCCGTCCGGCGCGGCCGGGCCCGCGTGCGTGTTGTCGGGGAGGAGCTCATGAACCCGTTCAAACGTGCCGGTCCCGGTGTCGGCGATGAACACCTCGTACAGGCCGTCGGTGGAGGCGACGTAGGTCGCAACGTCCCCGGACCCGAGCAGCTGCACGGCGCCATCGATGTACTCACCGTCGGCGACATCGCTGAGCTGGACGGCACCACTTGCATCGAGGCGCGCGAAGAAGGCATTCGAGCCGGGAAAGCTCGGCCGCTCGACAAACGTGATCCCTTCGGCGTACACGCGAAAATCGAAGTCCGCGTTGCCTGCCGTCGCCAATACCTGAGACTCGAACCCACGGGACAGCGACGTCAGCACGTACGTCCAGTCGTCCCCATCCTGGACGAGGGAGACGAGCGCAGTGTCGTCCGGGAGGAATCGGTGCTCGGATCCCTGCACCGGCAGTTCCGTCACCGGTCGCGGCTCTCCGCCGACGACCTCCGAAATCCAGTCCGGGTCGTCGCCCGCCTCTTCGATGAGCAGCCACCGCCCGGTCGGCGACTGCCTGACCGTCACCGCCCCTGCGTGCAACACCTCGCCGTCGGACATGACGCCATCGTCGAAGCGATAAAACGCGACGTTGCCGGCAGCGTCTCGCGCCACCACGCGCGCCGACGCAGTCGACACCAACGGCCCTTCGGTCCCCGAAGACGATTCATCGTCCAGCCCATCGGCGCCCGAGCTCGACTCCTCCGGGCCTCCAGATGTCTCCGCAGGCCCGTCCTCCGACCCGGCGTCCGTCGTCGACCCGGACTCCTCGCCGGACACCACCGACCCTGGCCCACACCCCACCAAACACACTGCCAAGCAAACCCATCGCATGAAGATACAGACACGGCCGACTCAGCCGTGCTGCACACGTGCGGCAGTCGCGCCGAGGCCAGTCTAGCGACCTCACGGCTGACCAGCCGCCGAAACGGACCGAGGGGTGGGCATCTGTCGCCGCGTCACCATCGCGCGATCGCGAGACGACCGGGGTAGAACTCCTGAACGCCATCGTTGAGGATCGCGACCCATTCCCCGTTGGGTGACCAAGCCAGCTGGGGTGTGCTCGCACCGCCCAGGCTGGGTAGGACGGTCGTCCGCTGCGTACCGTCGTCCTCGACGGCGGTAATTCGGAACGTGGTGTTCTCCGGATCGGTACCTGCACCGACCACGACGAGGTCCCCGTTGGGTCCCCGGAAGACTGAATCCCACCACAGGACGCCGCTCACGCTCTGTGTGTCGGCGAAGCCGTCCGCGTCGACGTGCGTCACGCTGATGCCCACGTCGCCCGTCGCTGTGACGACATCGAAGCTTCCGTCCCAATGGGACATGGCAGCCCGACGGTCGTCGGCAGCGTCGACATCTTCACCCCAAAGCTCGCTGCCATCGGGCGCGATGTGTTCGATACGGACGCCGCCCTCTTGCTCTCGAATGACCATGAGCTCGCCACCGGGCGCGACGTTGAGTGCGTCTCCCACCGCGATCTCGGCCTCGACCAGCGCCCCACCATCTGTGAGCACGACGGTCGCGAGCGTTTCCCAGTCGCCGGCGTACGCGATCGACCAAAGGGTCGAACCGTCTCTACTCATACGGACGACGCACCCCGCCGGGTCCTCGACGGTCGGCGACGCGACCGTGGAGCGAACAACCTCCCGCCCGCGCGCGTCAAAGTCGACGACGTTCACTTCGTTGCAGTCCTCGGGTCGGCCCTCGGTGAGGGCCACTCGCCAGCCGCCCCCGTCGAGCGGTACGTGGCCCCAAACCTCCGAACGATCGGGCAAATCGAACGAAGCCAGTTCTTGTCCGTCCGCGTCGATCCAACGAAGCTTGGACGCGCGGTTGTTGGCGGAGTAGGCCAGCACCACACCTTGGTCGTCGATTGCGACGGACGTGGCAAAGTAGAGCGTCTGGGGATCGAGGTCGACCTCGGAAACAACCTCGGCCACCGCCCCGCCTCCGCTCTCGGTCCACGAACCATCCGAGAGGGCTCGTTCCGAGCACGCACAGACCAGCAGCGCAGCAGCACTCGCGACAACCGACACTCTCAAACGCCCATCCATATCGGGGCAACGGAGGTCTCGCCGCGCGATTACATCCGCAAAGCGGGCGCAGGGACGGTTCGTGTCGTCAGCCGACGTTGATGACGTCGCACGGAAAGGTCGCTTCGACGTCGTGGGGATTGCCGTCCTGCAGCGTCTCGCAGGCTGCGCCGACAAGCGTCAGCGTGGAGGCATCGAGCACCTGCCAATCGTCGGGACACGCGAGCTCGGTGCCATCCAGTGTGACAGTGCCGGCTTCACAGGCCTTCTGGAGGTCTTCGATCGTACCGTTGACGACAAAGTCGCAGGGCACGAAGCCGGCGATCAAGGAGCCAAACGCGGCCTCGAGCGCACTCGGATCGTTGGCCGTGAACAACGGCGCGGGATCGGCAGGTGCGACGTCGTCGACCCAGGGATCGCTCCACTCGTCGACCATCGGGTCGTCGAAATACGCAGCGCGGCCCGACCCCACGTTCGCCAGGTGCTGGAGGTGCTCGAGATCGGTGATGCTGTCGCCCACCGCGATCACGAACGTCTGAATGCCCATGTCGTAGAGCTGCTGGGCAGCCTCGACCGCAACGCCTTTGCTGGCACCGGCACAGGCATTGGGACAAGCGCAAGTATCGGGCTCCCCGTCGGTCGCGAGGATCACCCCCTTGGTGGAGCCGTCGTCCAGCGCAGCCAATGCCTGTCCTGCTGCCAGGAGGGACTCTCCCGTGGGCGTGTCACCCAGCGGGGCCGCCATCTGAAATGCCCCCGCCATTGCGGTGCGATTGTCGAGTCCGGGGTCGACCTCGATGAGGTCGGGGCACCCACCCTCCATGCCGTTGGTGTACAGCGTCATGCCGAATCGAATGTCGGACTCGTAGCCGGCGACCACACCCATCGCGGGGTCGAGCAGCGTCTGAAAGACTGCATCCCAGCGCGCAAGTCCAGAGCCCCCCAGGGTCTGGGTCATCGTGCCGGACTGATCGATCAGCAGCGTGACGGTGGCCTCGCCGGGGGTGATCTCCGCCGTCACGTCCGCACATGTACCGGGCCCGCTCGGCCCACCGAGGTCCAGCTTGGCGTCGTCCTCCCCAGAAGCTGTGCTCTCCGCGTCATCGTCGTCGTCGTCGACGTCGGCCGTGGCGGCTGCTCCCTCGGTCGCAACCCCAGCGAACCCGTCGACGGCGGGACCCGCAGTGCAGGCGCCGACGAAGAGCGCGAGACAGGCGTACGTACGCATGCGGCTCACTCGATGCAGCCGATGCGCTGCGTCCCCATCGCGACGTCGTCGAACCAGATCTGCCCCAACGAGCCGCTGTAGTTCTGGCCGCCGATCTTCATGTGTGCATAGCTGGGCGACCAGTTCATCACGCCCTGCTGCCAGTCGGTGACGTGCATGGCGGCCAGCTCCTCGCCATCGATCCACGAGCGGAACTCGTGATTGGCGCCGTCGAAGAGCGCCTCCATGCAGTACCAGTTGTCGGCGGTGAGCGTGATGCCGTCACCGCCCGAGGGCGCGCCCCCGGTCACGTCGCCGTTCGAGAACTTCGTGTATTCCGGCCCGGATCCGAGCAAGTTGATGTCGACCATCATCTCGCCGTTGCCGAAGTTCTGGCTCGCACCGAGTCGCAGCTCGGTTCCGTTCGACGGCTGGTCCGCCCCCACGATGTAGGAGACGTGACCGCCCATGTCAGTCATGTTCGTCGCGAAGCTGACGTAGGCGCGCACGTAGACGACGTTGTCCCCCGTCGGCAGGCCTGACGCCGGGTAGACGAATGCGCCCTGTGTATCGGTCGCCGCAAACGTGAGGGACTGCCCGCCGCCGTGCGATCGTGAAGCATCGACCGACGGCATGTTGGCTGGGTTTCCGACGAAGCTCCATTGTGCGCCGACGTCCGCGGCTTCGAAGTCATCGCAAATGATGTCGGCGTTGGCACAGGGATCACCAGGCTCCCCACTGTCGCCGGCCCCAGTACTCGTTTCGCCGCCGTCCGACTCGGTACCACCGACCTGACCCGACGATCCGCCGTCGTCATCGTCATCGTCGTCGTCGTCGTCGTCGCCGTCGCCGTCGCCGTCGTCGTCGTCGTCGTCAGCAGCTGACGTGACCTGGTCCGTGGCACCCGAGCCGTCACTCGAGCCATCCGACTCTGTGGCCTCCTCGGTCGCTCCGCACGCAAGCGCGCACGCCACGATCCCCCACGCCCAGCTGGTCCAACCCCGTCGCATGTGGACAATGCGAACGTGGTGGACGCCGTCTCGAAACGGATGAAAGAATTCTGAAACCGGCTCAGCTCGTGCGGGCGGACATCGGCAGCAGCCGCGAGTCCGCCAGAGCCGCCGTGCGGTGCCCAATTCCCGCGAGGTAGGCCTTGTTGCGCGCAAAACCGAGGAACGCCTCCGCGCTGCGGTGCTCCACCAACAGCACGCGGTGCCATGTCTCGTCGGTGGGCCCAATGAACATTGCGTGTCCCTGACCATCAAAAAGCACGCGCGCGCCCGCCTCTTCAATGAACGGCAGCGCGTGTTTCGCGTAGCGATTGTAGGCATCGGCCCCCGAAATCGCGTGGTCCGGAGCGAGGTCGGGCGACCTCGAGTAGTCGGCGACGTCGCGGAACCGAAGCAAGTTGAGCATCACGACGGGTCCGGCGGGCGGGTTCGTGAAGAACGCAGCACCTTGCTCTTGGGTCGGCTCGATGAACATCGACCCATGGGTTACCGCCCCGCCCGAGGTCCATCAACCGTCAATCGCGGCGGGCTTCCCGCTCCACGAGCCCTCGGATGAAGTCGCGCGCAGTGGGGGCGGCGAAGCCCCGCGGAATGGTGTCGGGTGCCGCAACGGAGAGCTGAAAAGCCCCGGCCACGTAGGCGAGCACAGCCGCCGAGAGCTTGCGGACTTTCCGGGTCGCTCGTCCTTCGGCGCGCAAGACGTCGACCAGCCGGCTGCGGATCAAGGCCTCATGCTCGGCGGTTGCCGCTGCGTAGGCCTTGCGAACTTCGGGCAGCCGCACCGCCTCCGCCCCGATGACCACCCACGCCGTGGTCGCCCGTGGGTCCGAGCCGCGCCCCGTTGCAAGAAACGCATCCGTGACCGCAAACAGCCGTTCCCACGCGTCGTCCCCCGCCCGCTGGGTGAGGTCGTCGAGTCGTTCCCTGAGTCCGGTGACGAGCACCTCGACCAAGCCGAGGAGGATCGCCTCCTTGCTGTCGAAGTGATAGTGGATGAGCCCCGGGCTCAGGCCGGCGGCTTTTCCGATCTGCGCGATCGATGCGCGCTCGTAGCCGCGCTCGGCCATCACCGAGAGCAGCCCCTGCATGATCTGCTCCCGACGGAGCTCCGTGTTGGGCGGACGTCCCATAGTTAGGTTGGTTGATCAACCAACTTATCCTCAGATTTCGGGCAGTTGTCAATCTGGGCTCGACGGGGCGCGGATCTTCGTTAGTTTATTGGTTATACGACCAAACAAAATGCTCAACCGCCGCGACATCCTCCTGCTCTCGAGCCTTTACGTGGCGCAGGGGCTCCCCTTTGGGCTGTTGTCGCAGACCCTACCGGTCGTGCTGCGGGAGCGCGGCGTCTCCCTCGAGCTCGTTGGCCTCAGCTGGCTCGTCGCCCTCCCCTGGGCGCTCAAGTTCATCTGGGCGCCGTGGGTCGACCGGTTCGGATCTGCCCGGTGGGGTCGGCGGCGCAGTTGGATCATCCCGCTGCAGCTGGTCTCCGCCGGCGCGCTCGTACTGCTGGCGTTCGTCGGTGCATCGAGCCTGGCCGCTCTGCTCGCAGTGGCCGCGCTGCTCAACCTCGTGGCCGCGACCCAAGACATCGCGACGGATGGTCTGGCCGTCGAGCGCATCCCCGCCGCGTCCCGCGGAATCGGCAACGGAGTGCAGGTTGCCGGCTTTCGCATCGGCATGGTCCTGGGGGGCGGCCTGTTGCTCCTGGCGCTCGATTGGATCGGCTGGACGCGGTCGCTGCTGTGGCTCTCCGGTCTGGTCCTCGTCGCGACGCTGCCGATCCTTGCGCATCGCGAAGCGCCCAGTCGCCCTTCCCGGCGGTCGTCGACTCCCGCCTTCAGTCTCGCCGCGTTGCTGATCGTAGCCAGCTTCAAGTTCGGCGACGCGCTCGCGCAAGGGATGCTCCGTCCGCTGCTCGTCGACTTCGGCTACAGCCTCTCCGAGATCGGTGCCATCGTTGGTCTCGGCGGCTTCACGGCCGGCCTGCTCGGGGCAGGCGTCGGCGGCTTTGCGCTGCGCTCTGTCTCCCGCTCGAGCGGTCTGCTCTTGTTCGGCGTCATGCAGTCACTGGCGGTCGGCGGATATGCAGCGCTTGCCGCCGTCGGGCCCGAGGCACCGACGTGGTGGGTGTGGCTGTGCTGCGGGTTCGAACACTTCGCCGGGGGCTTGGCCACCGTCGCACTGTTCACCGTGATGATGGACCGCTGTCGCGTCGGCTCCGAGGGCACCGACTACACCAAACAGGCTTGCGCAGTCGTCATCGGATCGGGCATGGCGACCGCGCTCAGCGGGGTCGTTGCCTCCAATGTCGGGTACGCCGCGCACTTCACCGTGGCAATGGGTCTGTCGTTGCTCGGCGCAGTCGCGGCCTGGGAGCACGCACGATGCCGCTGACCCATGGCCAGACCTTCGCGTTATCCACTGGCGACACCGTCCGACTCGCCGAGCCGCGGATCCCGTTCTGCCGAAGTCCTCGTGTGCTCGAGTACGCCGAGCCAACCGAGCCGACACCGGAACAGATCGCGGAGATTCTCTACGTTGCACAGCGCGTTGGTCGTGCACTCGCGGCGTCGACCTACGGAGACCCGGGGTGCTTCTGCTTGCTGCTCAACGGCCCCCGCGTCCGGCGGCGTCCGTGGTTTCACGTCCACATCTTCCTCGCGCGCTCCCGACGGGAAAAGTGGTGGGTCCTGTTTGCCATGTCGCAAAAGCGCCGGCTCCGTTGGCTCGCTCGCATCCTTCGGCGAGTTGCTCCAGGCCTGGGCCTGCGGGGCGCAACGGGTGAGCCGATCGAGCGCCCTGATGTCTCTACACGGGCGTGAGACGGGTAGGCGTAGGCGTACTTTGCTTAGCACTCGCGCTGTCGACCGCGGGTTGCGGGGATGACTCGGAGCCGTCGGACGGCACTGCCGGAGGGACCGCTGGCCCGGCCACGACAACCGGCTCCACCGGTTCCGACCGGGCCACGACCACTGCCGAGCCCGACGCCACTGGCAACGTTGACGACACCGCGGGTGATGGGGCATCGGATGGTGAGGCGTCCGACGGCGCGACATCGACGGAAACTGGCGACGCGCAGTGTGCTTGTCTGGTCGATGAAGGTCCGGCGGACTGCTCGTTCGACGAGCTGCACGCTCTCGCGGAATGCACGCCCGAGGTCCCCTGCGGCGTAGCCACCGTCACTTGCCCTGGCGGCAACCCCGACCTGGATGCATGCGCGTTCGAGGAGCGCGAGTATGACGAGGCCGCGCTGCAGTGTGTCCTCGAGGCGCTACGCGACGACGTCCCGGGCCGATACGACATCGTGCGGCACGACACGGGCGTCCCCACGACGGGCTGGCTCAACGGCGATGGCTGGTTCCTCGGCGTCGCCTGTCTGGCAGAGCAACCAATCGACATCATAACGAGCCGCAGTCAACTCGCCGAGCCGGCCTTCTTCGAAGCGTGCCTCGACAACGATGACCCTGCGTTCCGGCAGGACTGCCTGTGGGCTGGCTTCGGTGATTCCGAGCCGGCCACTTGCGACGGCTGACCGACTACAATCCCTGCGCGCGTAGCCACTGCTCGCTGCGCGAAAGCTGCCCTTCGGCGAGTCCCTGAGTCTTGCGCTCCTCGACCGCCGCAGCGCGGACCCACCGCACGCCTTCTTCTTGCCGGCCGCCGACGTAGAGCGCTCGCCCGTACACCGATTGAATCTCGGCGCGCAGTACGTCGGGCAGCTCGACCTCGCCTTCAACGAAGGGCTTGACGGCTTGCGCCGCCTCAGCGGCACGATCGAGCTCGACGAGCACCGTACCGAAGCACATCGCGACGTAGGGTGTGAAGCGTGGGCTGTCGACGTCGCCGAGGGCCTTCTTCGCGCTCTCGCAAAGCGGCAACGCTTCCTCGGCGCGCTGGGTCATCAGCAGGACCGACGCGAGATTGACGTATCCCATCGCGACGTTGGGGTGCTGCGGTCCGAACGCGGCCTCCATCGAGCGGTTGACGGCCTCGAACATCTTCGCCGCCTCGTCCATTCGCCCCTGCTGCAGCAGCACATCCGCGAGATTGCTCTGAAGCTTGGCGAGGCGGGGGTGCCCCGCGCCGCGCAGCGACTCCTCGATCTCCGCGGCCTCGGTGAGGGCTGCGATCGCATCCTCGGCGCGGTCGACCAGACTCAATGCGTTTCCGTACGAGTTGAGCACCGTGGCAACGTCGGGATGACGCTCGCCCAGCATCTCGCGAGCGAGGGCGAGTGTCTCCTCGAGCCGCGGGACGGCAGCCGTACGGTCGCCCAGATCCGACGTCGCATCCGCAATGCGCAAGCGGGCCTTGAGCTCGAGGAAGGGCGTGTCGGCGAGCTCGAGACTGCGCTCGGCCCAGCGCAACCCACGTTCGGGGTCGCCGTTCTCCATCGCCAGCACCCCGAGCTTGCGTGCGAGCTCGGACGTCAACCCTTCGGGCCGTCCCTGACGGCGATGGATTGCGCGGGCCAGCTCTGCCCACTCCTTCCCGCGTTCGTGCTGACCGCCCTGAATCCCCTCCACCATGATGAGGCCCTCCGCAGCGGCCGCGGCGACCTCGTCGAGCCGGACGCCTTCGGCCAGCCACAGGGCACGCTTGAACGTCGCCGCCGCCTCTTCGAGCCCGCCGGCATCTCGCTGCTGGCGGGCGAGCACCAGAGCCAGCTCGGCCTCCACCGGCGCATACTCCAGCGAGTCAGCCCGTTCGACGAGAGCCTCGATCGCCAACTTGGCCTCGTCCGGCCGAACGAAGCGCAGCGGCCGAATCCGCGCCAGCTCCTCGCGGATCTCGGACACCGTCTCTCGCAGCTCGGCATCGGTCGGAAGCGGAGCCGCCTCGAGCAGCGCCTGCGTGCCTTGGCACCACTGCAGGTCGGGCAAAGCTGCGACGAGGCGAGGAGTGTTCTCCAGCGTGGCCGCATTCGGCTCCGCCAACAGCTCCCAGGTCGCGTGCAGCTCCGAGCGGCGTCGCTCGAGACAAGCCATGCGCAGGTCGAGGAGCTGCTCGGAGTGCTCCCCGGTCACCCGCGTCGCGCGGCAAGCGGTGGTCGCCGACTCGGTCCACTCCGCAACGTAACCGTCGAGGGCGGACTCGGTGGTCTTCCACAGCTGGCCGGCGAACTCGACATCCGCCCCCAGGAACGCCTCCCGAAGCTCGCCACGTTTGGTCGCCCACTCGTCGTCCAGTGGTCGCTCCGAGCAGGGCGCGGTCCCGCTACCCGTGGTCGCACCGAACACCGCAACCCCCACCAGGGCCGCGGACACGCCCAGCTGCGCCCACCGACGCGGGCGCTTCTGATCCGCGATGAGGGCCGATACCAGGGTCTGCATGTCGGCGAAGCGCTCCGACGGACGCGAGGCGAGGCCCCGTCGAACGATGCGACGCACCCCCAGCGGGAGCGGGCGCTCGGTTGCCCCGAGGCCAGCTTCGATCTTCTCGAGTCGTTCGACTGCGCTCCGGCTGCGAAACGGCACCTCGCCGGTGAGCGCCTCGACCAGGGCCACACAGAACGCGAACTGATCGGAGCGTGCGTCTGCATCCTCGCCCCGCGCTTGCTCCGGCGCCATGTACATCGGCGTGCCCGCCCCACGTCGACGGGAGGTCTCGTCCCCTTCTTCGCCCGATGTTTGGCTGTGCGCTTGGGACTCGGTGCTCGACAGCGCCAGCCCAAAGTCCGCGACTCGAACGCGCCGGTCGTCGCCGACCATGACGTTGGCCGGTTTGAAGTCACGGTGCACGACTCCCGCCGCGTGAGCGGCAACGAGCCCCTGACCGGCCTCGATGAACAGTCGGACGATCTCCTTGGGTGCCGGGGACTTCGACGAGAGATGCTCCGCCAACGTCGCACCGTCCACCAGCTCCATCGCCACGTAGAGCGAGTCTTCGTGCTCGCCCGCATCGTGGACGGCAACGACGTTGGGATGGTTGACCTGGGCGAGCGCCCGGGCCTCGGCGAGGTGCCGCCGACGAGCCTTCTCGTCGTCGTCGCGCATCACTTTGAGGGCGATGCGGCGATCGAGCTTCGGATCGTAGGCCGCGAACACGGTGCCCATGGCGCCCCGCCCGATCGGCTCGAGCAACACGAACCGGTCGAACTTCGCGGGGCTCGTCTTGCCGAACAACGAGGCCAAGACCCCCGCTTCGAGGTGGTCGTCCACCACGTCGGTGCCCTCGTCGGACCGCTCGGCAAAGAACCGAGACAGCGTGCTCGGCGAATCCACAGCGTCTGGATGGTACGCCAACCGATCTCGCCGGGCTGCTACCATTGTCCGCGATGGCCACCGACGCCGAGCTCTTGGCCGCGTGGCAGAGTGGTGACGAAACGGCCGGCAATGAGCTGGTCCGCCGTCACTTTCGGTCGGTGAGTCGCTACTTCCGCAGCAAGCTCGGCGACGACGTGCAGGACCTCATCCAGGCCACGTTCCTCGACTGCGTGCGCTACCGAGACGAGCTCCACGATGGCACCGGATTTCGGTCGTTCGTGTTGTCGGTGGCGCACCGACGCATGGTCGACGAGGTGCGACGGCGTGGGCGCAGGCCGGACTTCGACCCCGCGCGCGACTCGCTCGCAGCCAGTGGACTGTCGCCCAGCGGCGCATTGACCAAGGACGAGCGCGCGCGTCTGCTCAAGCGGGCGATCGCGACGCTGCCGCTCGAGCAACAGGTCACCCTCGAGTTGTTCTATTGGGAGCAGCTGCGCGGCAAAGACATCGCGGACGTGCTCGGCGTGTCGCAGCACACGGTGCGCAGCCGCCTTGCCCGCGCCAAGGAGGCACTCAAGTCGGCGATCACGGAGCTCGCCGATCAGCCCCAGTTGGCCTCGGAGACGGTCGAAGGACTCGACACCTGGGCCAAGCGCATTGCGCCCGACGCTGGCTGAGGAAAAAGATCTGGCCTCGTGGATCATTGTCGAGCCGCGTTCGATTGCGGCGGTGTGCGACGTCAAGCCGTCCTCCTCGTGGCGCTCTCGATCGCGTGCGGCGACGATTCCGGAGCGAGCACCGACCTCGGAGGCGACGGCTCCACCTCCCATGTGACGAGCGGGAGCTCGAGCGGCATCGGGGACGACTCGACCACCGGCGCGACTGAAGAGACGTCCGAGGCCGCAACGACAGATGGCGAGAGCAGCGGACTCGATTCGACGGACGACGACGACACGACAGACAACGGCGACTCGGAGAACACCAGCGACGGTGGTCCCGACCCGGTGGACATCGACCCTCGTGGGGCGCTCTTCGTGCGCCCAGACGGCCAGGACAGCAATCCCGGCACCATGGACGAGCCACTGCGGACGATCCAATGGGCACTCGGGCAGGCCGAGGACGACCCTGAGGTCGACACGATCTACGTGGCTGCTGGCGAGTACACGACGCAATTCGCCGACAACGACCACATCGAGCTCGTCGACGGCGTGTCGCTCTTCGGCGGCTACAGCGAGGACTGGAGCCAGCGCGACGTGGAGTCGTTTGCGAGCACGATCTCGGACGTCTCCGATGGGCCCGGCGCCGCGTCGCCCCATCGGACGGTCGACGTCCCCAACGACGTCGGGCCGGCGACCGTATTCGACGGGTTCACCATCACGATGAACCAACCGGATGGGTCGATCGCGGGGATCGTGGTCTACGGTGATGCGACGATCTCGAACAACCGCATCATCGCGGGCGACCTCGTCGACGGCGGGATCATCGGCACGGTGTATGGCATGTACGTCGGCGGAGGAGCGGCACGCATCGACGGAAATTCGATCGAGCTGCAGTTGGACAACACGTGGGCTGCCGGACTGCGCTTCCTGTATTTCGACGGGGTCGCGGCCAACAACGAGGTCCACGTGGATATCGGGACCAGCATCGCGGCAACGGACGTGGTGGGGATTCATGGCGATGCGATCGGGACTGGGCTGATGCTGCACAACAGCGTGCGAGTCGAGCACGGGTACGCGCTGCGCCTTCCGGGCGGATCCGACGCGCTGTTCGTCAATAACGTGTTCGAAGCCGGCGACGACGAGCACGGCTGCGTTTGGATTCCTTCCGCGATCCCCATCCCGTCCCATGGGGCGAGCTTTGCTTCGAACGCGTTTCATTGCCCAACGATCGTGACCGTTCGCCAGGACAGCAACACGCTCGTGCAGAACACCGCGACCTCGATCCAAGAGCTGGAGAGCTTGTTCGGGGCTTCGACCGACAACGTCTCGCTGGATATGGCGCTCTTCGATGGCACCGGGGACTTCGCCCTGGACCCCAGTGAGCCCTGCTCGGTGAGCCGCGGCGGCTCCCCGTTGCCCGAGGTCACCGCGGACCGAGTGCTGCTTCCGCGCACCGACCCGGTGAGCCTTGGTGCTCACGAATGGGACGGCGACTGCCTCTGAAAAAGCTCCCGCAGGCGGATCATTGTCGTACTTGGTGCGATTGCCTCGCTGCGATGCGACATCACGCCATTTTCGCCATGCTCGGCGCTTGCGTCGGGCTCCCCTCTGCTTGCGCGACTGACCCGTCTCCCGCTGGGACCGACGAAGCCGGAACGGAGGGAACGACCGGCAACGACGAAGGTTCCGGCAGTCCAGGGGGCGATCCGGGAGGCGAGTCCGTGGGCGAGTCCGATAATGGAGCTCTCGACGATGGCTCCGACGACGCCGGCGTGATGGCGGACCCGGACGGACCGCAGATCGTCAGTCTCACCGTCAATAGCGAGCTGCTCGGCGAGGGTGACTCGCTGCTCGTCACGGTCATCGTCACCGATCCAGATGGGATCGACGACGTCATCGGCGGCGAGCTGCGGACGGTCGGCGGTGCTTCCTACGGTGCGTTCGTCACTGCAGCGCAAGAGGGCGCCTACTCGCTCCAAGTCCCTTGGGATGTGCTGCATTCACTGGAGCCGATCGCAGGCGCGCCGTCGCTGCCCCGGCAGATGCGGGCTCACTTCTTCGACCAAGCTGCTCACGAGACAACGGCCGAGATCGAGGTCACGCTCGCATGTGACGACGGGCTGAGCTTCTGCGACGGCGCGTGCTTCGACCTGGCGTCGGATCTCGAACACTGCGGCACGTGCGACAACCCGGCCGACGGCGACGGGCAGACGTGCACAGCCGGTTCGGTGGTCTGCGCCGAAGAGAACTCGTTGGAGTGCGGCGACGGTTGCGTCCCGCTGAGCCTGGAGCACTGCGGAACCTGCAACAACGACTGCACGATCGCTCGACTTCCGCAGGGGGACTGGTGGTCACACCAGTGCCTGATCGTGGACGAAACAGGCGAGGAGCTTCCCATGGAAGACTGGTACTGCGCCGTCGAAAAGGCCTTCGACGCCGGAGAGCCACTCGACTGCAACGTCGAATGCGGCGACTACGACTGCGTCTTCCAATACGGCTACTACGACGTGGCCGACGAGGTCATCGTCGAAGCGTGCGACGCGAGCCTCGACGAGACTGGTCTGGACTACAAGGGCTGCTTCTGCGCGACCTGAGAGGTCAGCCGGCCGGGGGCGGGGCCGCGGCTTCGCCCTTCTTCACGACCTCGGCGTCGGCCGTGTGCTTTTCGAAGCGGGCCTCGCTGATCTCCGCGTTGACGTCGAGCTTGATCATCTCCATCGTCGCGTTTGCCAGGGGCATCTCGGTGACCTGCTTGTAGGCCATCTTGATCCCGGCAACGTCACGGTAGTCCTCGAGCGCGAGGGTCACGGGAATCTTCCCCATCGGGGTTTCCTGCGTGAACTTCATCCCGCGCCAAAGGCCGCCGTCCTTGTCGAACATGACTTCGAGCTCGGCCCCGCTCGCAGACGTCAGCTTGACGACGTAGACCGCCTTGTCGCCGACCTTGTCCTCGCGCACGGTCTCGGCGCGCGAGAAGTAGGTCTGCCATTCGACCGGCAGCATCATGTGCGACTGCCAGGTGATCTGCTCGGCTTCGAGTCCGCTGAGGTCTCGCATCCCGTTGACGGGATCCTCTGCCCAGATCTTGCCGCCCTTGCGCCCGGCTCGGACTTTGCCGACGCCGCCCATGTTCTGCTCGGTGTAGAAGTCGCCCTTCTTCCACCACAGCTCAGCCTTGGCTTCGAGCTTCTGGCCAGCGATCTCGAGCTGTCCCTGGTAGTAGAAGGACTCGATCTTGGCGAAGGCCGCCTTGCCACCTGCCGCCTCGACAGACTTGGCGAGGAGGTCCTCGGCCTTGGGCAGCGCCACGGCGGGCTTGCCGTCGTCGGCGGCCGCTTGCTTGCTCTCGACCTTTGCCGCGGGCGCTTTGTCGTCGCCGCCCTCGGGCTTGTCCTTGTCGCACGCGCACAGCACCAGCGGCGCTGCGATGGCGATTCGAGCGAGCTTCGCGAACAGTCCTCGTTTGGTCATTTCAGCTTCTTCTTCAGGTGCTCGACGGCCGCGTCGAGCACGGCATCGCGACCAGCGACGAAGTCTTCGCGCTTTTCGTCGACGAGCACTTCAGGCTGTACGCCCTTGCCCTCGACGGCTGTTCCCTTCGGCGAGTGATAGTCGCCCACAGCGTACTGGAGCAGCGCACCGCCCTCGAGCTCTTCGATGATCGACGGCAGTGCCGCACCGGCGGAGGGTCCGCCGCCCACGATCGTCGCCCGGCCGATGTCGGCCACGCCCTGCGCGAAGATCTCGGACGTGCTCGCCGTGCCTTCGTCCACGAGGACCGCGATCGGCCCGTCGAAGGCGCCCGGATCCGGGGTGACGTTGAACTCCTGCGCGAACTTCCGATACTGGAGCTTGCCCAGCGTCGCCTTGTCCGTGAGGAGTAGGCGGCCGACCGAGACCGCCATCGGACCGACACCGCCCGGGTTGCCTCGCAGGTCGAGCACCAGCCCCGTCATGCCCTTGCCGCGCAGCTCCTCGAGTGCCGCTTTGATGCGGTCGAGCATCGGCAGCATCCAAACGTTGAAGGCGATCACACCGATCGTGGTGCCCTCGATCATGCGGTGAGAGACCCGTGTGGGAACGTTGCTGAGATTGCCCAGCGTGACGAGCTCGCCCTCGGGTCGCTTGCAGGTGACCTCGGCGTCCACGACCGTTTCACCCTGCTTCAGGGTGAGCTTGTGGGAATCGCCGGCGGCACCGCAGGAGACCCAAGCGGCGGCTCCTCGCGCGACGGCGAAGGCCAGCTCCGCGGGGCGCCCCGACTTCTTCTTCGCCCGGTCGACGACGTCCGACACGTTCTTGCCGTCTACGGCCTCCAGCTTGGCGCCGAGCGGCACGGCAGGAATTCCGGTGCGTACGACGAGGATCTCCTCGTCGATGTAGCGAAGCTCGAGGTCCGGTGATGCCGGGCCTTGTGCCTCTTCATCACCACGACCCGGTTGGTGCAGCTTGAAGTGGCTCTGCTCGAGGCGCCCGAGCATGTCGTTCATGAGCCGATAGGCTTCGGTGCCCGACTCCGCCTTGGCGACCTTCTCGCCGAACTCCACCCGAATCGCAGGCCAGTCGAGGCATCCGATCGTGGGGTCGTAGTACTTGACTCGAACGCGCTCCCAAACATCCTCGAGCACCGGGATGTACTCGCCCTCGGGCAGCTTGGCGAGCGTCGAGGTGTCGAGCGCCTCGAAGTCCACACACTTGTCGCCGCCCTTGGCCTTGAACTCGATCGCCCCCGGGGCGGATTTCGGATCCGCCTTCGCGTCCGACTTGGCGTCGGCGGGCTTGCTATCAGCCTTGCCTACCGCCACGTCGCCGTCGACTTTGGACTTGCTACCCGAGTCGCACGCACCGACCAACGCCAGCGCGAGGACCCAACGCCCGAACTGCTTGCTCATGAGAACGCGGCGTCACTCGTAGGTGACGCGCTCGAGCGCACCGAGATCGAGCACGACGATCTCCTGACGGCTCAAGCTGAGAATCCCATTGCGCTGCATCCGATTGAGCGCGCGCGAAATCTCCTCGCGCACGGTGCCGAGCCGCGCCGCGACGGTGTTCATGTCCAGCTGCCGCGGGATCACGCAGGGCGTGCCTTGCTCGGCGCCATTGCGAATCGCGAGCGTGTACAGAAACGAAGCGAGGCGTCGCTCGACCGAACGCAGCGAGAGGTCGAGAATGAGGTCGATGAGGCGGTTCGCGCGAAACGCCATTTGGCGCATGATGGCGAACGCCAGCAGCTCTGACGTGGCGATGAGCTTGACGACCTGATCGGTATCGAAGCGCCAGACCTCGGAGTCGACCATCGCGAACGCGGACGCCGCCGCCTGGACGTCGCGCGGCAGGAAGCCTTCGCCGATGATCTTGCCCGGCTCTGCGAGATACAGGATCTGCTCGCGACCTTCGCTCGAGATCAGGCTGAGCTTGAACTCGCCGGACTTCACCAAGAAGAGACCAGGACCTGGCTCACCTCGGCGGAATATCGAGCGCTTGCGCTTGACCTCGATCACCTCGGCGCCACTCGCCAGCTTCTGCATGATGTCGTCGGGAATTCGCTCCCAACCGGCCCAGCGCTTGAGCGACTTGAGGATCAGCTCGATCTCGGCGGCATCGACTGCCATGCCGCGGAGTGTAACCGTAAGTCCACGGATATGCGACCGCTCACGAGCGCGCAGGCGAGGGCGTTCCGCTGAAGCGACCGTTCTCGAACGTGCCCGTCTTGAGGCCTTCGGGCGGAGTCTGAGGCGCGATGCGGCGCAGCCACTCCCAGGAGAAGATCCCCGAGTCGTGGCCGTCGCCGAAACGAATGTGCAGGGCGTAGGCGCCCGCCTCGTACATATCCGAAATCTCTAGCGTTTCATCGGCCGACTGGTAGCGGATGACCGTGCCGTGGCCCTGACAACCTGCACACGGACACCAGCCGCGCAGGTAGTGGATGGGCAGAACCGAGACGTCGCCATCCTCCCAGGTGATCGAGAGCGTGCGTTGCTTGTTCGAGAGCGCCACGTCGGTGGGCTGAGGCATTGGCGTCCGGAATATATCTCCGCGGACGCGGTCCCGCAGGCGATGCGGTTGGCGATCGATTCGAAGCTCGTTTTTGGGTGGCTGTGCTTGGGGCTCGCGGCGTGCAAGGTGGACGTTCAACCGACTTGCAGTCCATCCGCCACGGTCGAGGTGAACGAGGCCCAGCGGGGAACCGACTCGCGCGAGCCATCGTCGGACGAGCCCAAGCCGCAACCCGATGTCGAAGCGAAGCCGCCACCGCCCGTGCGCTGCCCTGGGCCGCGTCACGACGGCAACAGCGAGTGCTTTCCCGGAAGCTGCGCTCCGGGGCAGTACTGCGACGACCCGACCCACCGGTGCGTGCCCGGCTGCGTCAGCGACGAGAACTGCGGCCCAAAGGACACGTGCGTGCGTCCCGAGGGGGACGCAATCGGTCGGTGCGAGTCGTGTGGCGATCACGAGGCGCACGAACCCGAACCCAACTGCGTCGACGCATCGCGCACGGGGACGACCGCATGTTTTCCTGGCAGCTGCGAGCCGGGGCAGTACTGCGTGAGCCGGGGGCTCAATCACTGCGAGCCGGGATGTGCCAGTGATGACAACTGCGGTCCGATGGAGCAGTGCGTACGCCAAGCTGGCGCGGCGGTCGGAGTGTGCCGCTCCTGCTACTTCGACTAGGGGGGCGTCCCTAGAGCCCGAAGACCTGCAGGACACCGTCGAGGCGGTGTTTGAGCTCGACCGGCACCCACAGCCGCGCGCCGTGAACGGGACAGCGGGCAAACGCGAGGCCGCAGTCGCGGAGGCTGGTGGCAGCGCGGACCAAGGTCTCGATTCCCTCGGCTCCAACGGCCACCTGCACCGGGTCGAACGCCGCCAGGGACTCGCGGGTGTTCTCGGAGAGGTTGCCGCGGACGAGATCTGCGAGCAGCACGAGGGTGTCGTCGTCGAGGGTCGAAACGAGCACGCCGACCATCTGATCGTCACCGAGCAAGTACTTCAGATCGGTCTCGATCGTCTGGCGGCCGGCGTGGGCGGTTCGCATGCGGATGCCGAGGCGCTCGGCGATGCGATCGAGCTGGAGCTCGCTGACGCCGGCTAAGCCCGCGGCGACGGTGTAGTCGTCACCGCCGCTCTGTGCCCCCGGGGCGCGATCTGGGACGAGCAACGGAAGGACGAGCTCCTCGTCGGCGATGTGCACCTGCATGAGGGCACGCCGGACGTCGGCGCGAGCGATGGGGCCGAGGTTGTCGAACAGCCAGCTCTCGATGCGTGACAGCTCCGCGTTGGCGTACATGACCTCGGCGGCGAGGCTCTTGCGGGGCTCGATCAGGTAGCGAGCCGTCATGCAGTCGACGTGGGCGAGGCGGGTGACGACCTCGTGCGGCCAGGTGGTCGAGCCTTCGCCCATCGCCTGCATCGCCCTGAGGGTGCGGGCGGCTTGGCGACGAGTCTTGCGGACCAAGAGCTCCAGCTGGCCGGCCTTGCTCTCGGCGGGTTCGTCGGAACGACCGCCGTCCAGCAGCCGCAGCGCTGGTCGAGTCTGTGGGGCTGGACTGCTGGGCACGAACGAGGGCATCGCCGATCACGGCGTTCGGCTTGAACAGAGACACCCGTCAAATGCGTTGGGAGCGGGATTTAGCGCTCAATGGGCTTCGGTTTGGGCCGGATCGCCGGAAATTTCGGGGGGAGGGAACGATGTAGGACATTGTGTGCATGGAACTCGCTCCCCGCCCGCTCCGCCTGCGCCCGCTGCCGCGCCCTGCTCGGCCGACCTTCGAACGGCGTCAAAACCGGTCCGAGAACGCAGCGGATGCCCTGAAGCTGGCGATGAATGCGGCGGCCCGGCGTGGGTCGTTGCAAGCGGTTCTGCTGGTCGACGACGAGGGGATGATGGTTGCGCAGAGCGACTGCGACGTGGACCTGACGATGCTCGCTGCCGTCACTCCGATCGTCGGTCGCGGCCGTGCCGTCCCGAAGATCCAGCGAGACGGCCGACGTCTCGAGCTCACCGTCGAGCCGATGTCCGTCCTCGACGAAACCATCTACGTCGCCGTCCTCGGCGGCACCCGCCGCACCCGCACCCGCGAAGTCAAAGGCACCGCCGCCGCCGCCCGCCGCATCCTCGCCTAACCAAAGTTTGTCAACTTCGGGGACGTTGCTGCCAAGTTGACAAACCCCTGCAACACCTCGGTGTTGCCAGCGTTTGTCAACTTTGGGGACGTTGCTGCAAGTTGACAAACCCCGGCAACACCTCGGTGTTACCAGCGTTTGTCAACTTGGCAGCAACGTCCCCAAAGTTGACAAACTTTGGTTAGCAGCGGCGGGAGGTCCAGCGGGAGGGGGTTTCGTAGGGATCGGGGCGGGAGCCGCACTCGGCGTAGTTGATGGATTCGCCGGGTTTGGGGAGCGTTGGGGTGGAGCCCAGGTCGACGACGTTGCCGTCGGCATCGAGCTCGGTGCCGTCGATGATGGCGACGGGCACGGACTCGAAGTCGCGAACTGCCCAGAACAGCTCGACGATGTCTTCGACCTCCATGCGCATGCAGCCGTGCGAGACGTAGTCCTGACGCAGGAACCAGTCCCGGTCCTCGGCGTCGCAGCTGCTTGCACCGCCGGGGCACGTGTACGTGATCGGGCCGTGGAAGCCGTACGTGTGGTAGCCCTTCGAGTTCGGAATCGTCAGCCGCAGGAACGGGAAGCCACCGAAGTAGTCGGGGGCATAGCGACGCGCGACGTAGTACCAGCCGTCGTCCGTGTCAGGGCCGGTCTTGTAGAAGCCGCTCGGCGTGATGCTCGTGCCGTCGGAGCCGAGCACACCAGGGCCGGTAGGGTAGACCGCAGAGAAGCCAGTCTCGCGGTCGAACAGATGCACCGTCCGCGTCTCGAGTGACACGAGGATCTCCGGACGCTCCAGCTCGGGGATGTCGTCGGGCACGTCGTAGGTGTGCGGCGTGTCAGCCTTGCCCAGGCCCTCGATGTCCGCGTTGGGGTTCTGCTCGTCGAACGCGACCCCCTCACCAGCGGGCTCCGGGTCGATGACGTTCGGCTCGTCGGCCGGGTCACAAGCCGCAAGAACGCCGAGAAGTGCCACCAGGACGTAAGAACCGTGCTTCATCATGCCCTCTTTGCGCTGAGCATGGGGGGCAACGTGCTCTGTTTCAACACATTTGCTTACATGTAGACCTGAGATCGCTCACAGGTTGGGAATCGGCGACGGCGCCAGCGAGTACCATCCCGCCCTTCGGATCCAAGGACGCCATGAACCACGCCACCCGAGCCCCCCTGCCTTCGCTGACCCTCGCCTTCGCCCTAGCCCTCGGCTGCACGCCCAAAGACGAAGGCGGCGACAAGGGCGACGCCAAAGCCGATGGCACGGACGAGAAGAAGCCGGCCGAGGGCGACGGCAAGGAAGCCAAACCCGAGGCCAAAGAAGACGGCGACAAGCCGAGTGACGACAAGTCAGGCCTCGCCGACACCGTCCGGGAAGTGGTCGCCGACGGCACCCCTTCCGCCGAGGGCAATCTTCCGGACCGCGGCGTCACCCTCGGGTGGGTGATCGCCCGCAACGTCGAGGGCACGATGGGCAGCTTCAAGAAGCAGGTGCTGCCCGCCAAGTACGGCATGTACGGCGACATTGGCACGGTCAAAGGCATGGCCACGGTGCTCGGCGAGCCGGGCAAGCTCGTGAACAAGATCGACTTCGGCAAGCCCATGGGGTGCGCCCTCGTCGAGG
>JGI12316J15310_10000038_pt21 | contig 34672 bp, 29 predicted proteins | sample MarCyaLeptolynsp_FD_15310 | JGI IMG/M metagenome (IMG submission 15310)
GATGAGCGCGAAGAGTTCTTGTAAGAAGGAAAGAAGAACGGATCGGGTGCGATGTCGGGCTTGCGGCTTGACTTCGGACAGCCGTCTCATGGAAGGCAGCACTCGCTGCTGGTCTCGGCGGCTTCGAGGCCTTGATGTGCCAGTCCCCGCGGGGGGCTTTCGTGGGTGGGGTTGGCTGAAAGATGGGGGTGGGTTGGGCCTCGTAGTCGGCTGGGCTAGGGTTGTGTGGGGAGGGCGAAGGCGATGACGTGGTCGCCTAGGGTGGTTTGGCCTTTGCCGTGGCCGCCGGCGGCGATGACGATGTATTGGCGTCCGTCTTGGCCGACGTAGCTCATGGGGGTGGCTTGGCCTCCGGCGGGGAGCGGGAAGTGGGCGAGGGGTCGGCCGGTTTCGGCGTCGTGGACGTGGAGGCGGTCGTCGTGGCGGGTGGCCGAGAAGAAGACGAGGCCGGAGGCGGTGACCATCGGTCCGCCTAGGGCCGGGGCGCCGGGGACGGACTTGTCGCCGAGGCGCATCTCGCCGGCCGGCGATTCCCATTGGATCTCGCCGGTGGCTAGGTCGACGGCGGAGAGCATGCCCCAAGGCGGAGCGATGCAGGGGGCGCCGCTAGGGCCGAGGATAAGCGCGCGGTACATGCCGTAAGGGGCGCCTTGTTGGCGCGCGAATTCGCCGGTGAGGCGGTTGTCGCGGCCCTGCTTGCGCTCCTGTTCAAAGCGGTCGCGGGGGATCAGGCGCACCTCGAGCGGGAGGCGGTTGGTCAAGACGAAGAGCAGGTTGCGCTCGGTGTCGACGGCGGCCGAACCCCAGTTGACGCCGCCGATGTTGCCTGGGTAGACGATCGCGCCTCGGACGCTGGGCGGGGTGAAGAGGCCGTCGCGGTCGAGAGAGGCGATGCGCTCGCGACAGTGCTCGCGGTCGGCTTCGGTGGGGCCCCAGGCATCGGCGGCGGAGATGGAGGAAGGGGCGAGGGCGGGGTTGGCGGGGAAGGGTTGCGTCCGGGCGGCTTGCTCGCCTTCGACCGGGCTCGGGGGGACTTTTCGCTCTTCGACTTCCCAGATCGGTCGGCCGGTTTCGCGGTCGAGCAGGAAGAGGTGGCCCATTTTGGTGTTGACGGCGACGGCGGCGCGGCCGTCGACTTCGACGAGAGCGGGTTGGGAGGCGACGTCGTAGTCCCAGAGGTCGTGGTGGACGACTTGGAAGGCCCAGACGCGTTCGCCGGTGGAGGCGCGTAGGGCGACGACGGAGTTGGCGTCGCGGTTGTCGCCGAGACGCAGGCCGCCGTAGTAGTCGGGGCTGGGGCTGCCGGTGGGGATGAAGACGAGGTCGCGGGCTTCGTCGAAGGCGAACGGGGCCCAGGCGTTGGCGGCGCCGGCGTTGAGGGTTGCGGGGATGGGATCCCAGGACCAGCGTTGTTTGCCGGTGCGCGCGTCGAACGCGCGGACCGTGCCTCGCTCGACTTGGACGCGGCGGTTGTCGCCGATCGAGGAGCCGACGATGACGAGATCGCCGACGACGGCCGGGGGCGAGGTGGTTTGGTAGTCGCCGCGGTCTTTGATCTCGATGCCGTCTTGGAGGTCGACGGTTCCGTTGCGGCCGAAGTTTTCGCAAGGCCGGCCGGACTGGGCGTCGAGGGCGATGAGGCGGGCGTCGAGAGTTCCGGCGAAGACGGTTTCTGCGCAGGGTTGGTCGGGATCGGCGTCGGGATCGTGCCGGTAGGAGACGCCTCGGGAGGCGACTTCGGAGTAGCCTTGATCGCGGTCGATTTGGGGATCGAACTTCCAGAGCTCGCGGCCGGTTTGGGGGTCGAGGGCGATGACTTGGTTGAAGGGGGTGGAGAGGAGCAGGCGGCCGTTGACGTGGATGGGGGTGGCCTCGAAGGCGGCCTTTTCGTCGAGGCGGCTGGGTTGGTCGAGGGCGCCGGTTCGGTACTGCCAGGCGACTTCGAGGCGCGCGACGTTCTCGGGCGTGATTTGGGCGGCGGGGGCGTAGCGGGTTCCGGCGGCGGCGCCTCCGTAGTGGGGCCACTGGGTGTTGGGCTGGTGGGTGTCGGGCTGGTGGGCCGTTGGCTGCGGTTGCGCGCAGGCGAGGCAGGTCCAGACGAGGGCGGCGACGAGGGTTCGCATGGGGTTCAGCATCACCGGCTAAGCCGATGACGGGCAACGGGTTTGGGACGACCGGGCCCAGAGGGAGTGCGAACGGTCCTAGAAAGCGAGGCGCAGGAGGAAGCGGAAGGTGCGGCCGTCGTTGAGGGTGTTGGTGATTTGGCCGAAGTTGGGGGAGGCGACCTCGACTCCGGGCTCGGCGAACTGGGGGCGGTTGAGCAGGTTGTTCGACTCGGCTTGGAGGGTGACGCTGGTGTCGGAGGCGAGGGCCCAGGTGCGGGAGAGGGCGGCGTTGATGTTCTGGATGCCGTCTTTGCGGAAGACGTTGCGGCCGATGTTGCCTCGGCGGTCGGTAGGTTGGATGAAGCCGAAGGCGGAGCGCGGCAGCAGCGAGCGGGAGGTGTCGGGGTGCTTGACGCTTGTGCCGAGGATGGAGGGATCGAGGATGTTGGGGCGGTCGCTGCCCGAGCCGTCGAGGTTGCCGAAGCCAGGGCCGTCGGAGCCGGTGGTGACGGTGAAGGGCGTGCCGGCCTTGGCGAGGACGACGGAGAAGAGTTCCCAATTGCCGAGGACGGAGTGGAAGAGGCCGCCGGCGCGACGCAAGCCCGGTGTGCGGTAGGTGACGCGGCCGAGCCAGGAGTGCGGCTGGTCGAAGCTGGAGAGGCCTTTCATGTCGGCGTGGACGTCGAACTCGTCTTGGCCGCGGCCGAGGCGGGCGTCGCGCCCGGCGGCGGTGTTGGTGTAGTCGGCGCCGAGATCGATGGCTTTGCTGAACCAGTAGGAGGTCTCAAAGGTGAGGCCGCCGCGCTGGGGCGAAGTCAGGGTGACCTTGCCCGCGTCGTAGTAGCCGCGGCCGCCGTTGAGGGTGCGGCGGACGTCGAAGGCGGTGGGGTCGGGGCGGCGATCGTTGAGGGTGGCGGTGATCTGCTCGATGCCGTCGACGGGGCGGCCTCGGTTGAAGTACCAGAGGGTGAGCAGCTTCCAGGAGCGGCTACCGACGTAGCCGACGTCAAAGCGCCAGTCGCCGGGCAGCGGGGCCTGCCAGGAGAAGTTGTATTGGTGCGAGTAGGGCGTGGCGAGGTCGGGTGAAAGCTCGAAGCGGGTGCTCCGGCCGTTGGGGTCCAGGTTATTGGGGTCGATCGCGCCGAGCGGATTGAGGAAGTCGGGCGCCGGAGCGCGGACGCGCAGCGCTTGCGGCGTGTTGTAGCGCAGGTTGCCGTAGGTGACGGCAAAGATCTCGCCGTATTGGATGCCGTAGGCCCCGCGTAGGACGCCCCAGCGGTCGCCGAGACGGTAGGCGAAGCCGAAGCGCGGGGCGAGGTTGTTGCAGTCGCAGTCGTAGGCGACCTCAGAGAGGTCGTTGACCTCGGAGGGGGCTGAGACGGGTTGGAAGCGCAAGCCGAGGTTGAGCGTGAGGTGTTGCGTGGCGCGCCAATCGTCGCCGACGTAGAGCTGCGCATCCCAGAGGCGGAAGCCGCGGCGGGTGTTGCCGAGGGTGCGGATGAAAGTGCTGGCGGTCCCGGTGCGGATGTTGTCGATGGCGGTGCGGCCGAAGTCGTTGCGGAAGGAGAACATGCCGCGGTTGGCGTTGGACTCGTCGGAGTTGACCTGGCGGCGCCAGAGTTCGCCGCCGAAGGTGAGCGTGTGGCGGTTGCGCACCCAACGGAACCCGGCGGCGGTGCGGAAGCGGTTCTGCGCGCGGTCGATGGGGATGTTGGTGCCGGGGCCGAGAGCTTCGTAGACGCGACCGGTGAGGATGGTGGGGCCGAAGGCTTCGGCGTCGCCGATCAACAGAGAGCCGACGCGGTCGAAGCCGAGGGTGACGTCGCTCTCGACCGACGGCGCCCAGACGCGCGACCAGGTGATGCGGGCGTCGTGGTTTTTGGTGGTGGTGTTGGGGTTTTGGCCGGAGACGAGTTGGAAGGCGTCGACGTTCTGCTCGGTGAAGCGGTAGCGCAGGGTGAGGCGGTCGTTGTCGCCGAGTTGTTGGGTGAGGGTGGAGCCGATGACGTCGTTGTCGATTGATTGCGGAACGTTGGTGTTGAGGGCGCGCTGATCGATGTCGGTGCGGTTGGGGAGTTCGAGCGGGTAGGAGGCGAAGAGGCGCGCGACCTCGGCGCGGACGGCGGGATCGGTCGCGAGCGGGACGCGGTCGGCGGCGGAGGGGACGAGCACGTTGCCGTTGACTTGGCCGCGGACGCGCGTTTGGGCGCCGTCGACGGTGACGGCCCCTCCGGACCAGACGGGGGCGCTGACGGTGAAGCGGTAGTCGTTGGTGCGGGCTGGAGCGACGTCGCCGACTTGGAAGAAGGAGCGGGCGCGGAAGACGCTGTTGTCGTGGCCCCACTCGAGCTCGCCGTGTACGGCGTCGGCGCTGGTGGAAGAGACGGCGGAGGGGGCGCTGGGAGAGCCGCCGAACTCGCCGCCGAAGTAGTTGCGTTCGACGGCGAAGGTTTCGACGACGGTGGCGGTGACGCCGACGCGGGCGTTCATCTCCTTGAGGACGTTGTTGTCGACGAGGTCGATCTGGACGTTCTCGTTGCGGCGAGCTTCGCCGGATTCGGCGTCGACTTCGCCTAGGAGGTTGAGGTCGGTGCGGGAAGGGGCGGCGGAGTCGGCGGTATCATCTTCGAGGGGTTGTTCGGCGGGGGTTTCCGGCGCCTCGGGGGCCGGCGGTTGGTCAGACGACTGCGCCGAGAGGAGGACTGCGCAGAGGGCTGCTAAGAGGGCGATGCGGAGGAGGTTCATCGAGGGGAGCGCGCGCCACCTAGGTTAGCGCGGGCGCTCGTAATCGGGGAGAGGAATGGGATGCTCAAGGGCGGAACGGGCGAAGAGACTCGCCCACACTGGGTCCGTGTGGCTGGTGAAGCCTATGGTGTAGGTCGCCGGGACTTGCTCCAGGTGTTTTCCGCAGCAGCGGTGCTCGCGTCCGAAGCCGAAGACGGTCATGGCGCCGTTCATTTCGTAGAACTGATCGAGCTTGTCGTCGTCGTGGTGTTGGACGATCACGAGCAGGCGATCGACGCGGTCGTCGCCGAAGGCGATCCATTCGGCGTCGGCGGGATTCGAGGCGGGGAGATCGCGGGCGAAGGACTCGGTGACCGGCGTCGGGCCGGAGTCGGGGAGGAGGTAGTAATCGTGATCGAGGTCGAGGGCGCCGCCGGGGGTTCCTTCATAGAGCACCCAGTAGGGGCGCGGGGCCTTGGTCAGGGTGAAGCGAGCGAGGTCGTGATCGACGTCCCAAAAAGCTTCCCAGGCCCCGTCACGGGTGCGGGCTTGGAGCCGGATGTAGTGCGGGCCTTGCTCGATGATCTCGAGATCTGCGTTTTCGCCGCCGGGGTGGAAGTCGCTTTCGGGGTGGATGAGGTTGGGGAAGCCGCGGTAGTGCCCGGAGGCGCCGCCTTCGGGGCGGTAGCTGATCCAGTCGGCGCCGTCGCTGTCGAGGAGTGCGGCTAGGGAGGCGCCCTGTTTGTGGAAGATCCAGGTCGCCATGATGGTCTTGATGCGGATGGACGGTTGGCCTTGGTAGTCGTCGAGATGCTCGACGATGATCGGCAGCGGCATGTCGCTGGATACGGTGCAGCTCGAGAGCATGAAAGCGACCATGAGGCCCAGGCGTTGCACAGGTCGTAGAATAACTCGCATGAAACGGGGCCTGATTGTAGCGGCTTTGCTTGTGACCGGCGGCGCTTGGGCGCAGAAGCCACAGTTCGCCGACGTGGAACTGCGCGCCGACGGCGAGGCGCGGGTGCGGCCGCTTGAGTCGATCGCCATACAGGCGGTGGCTTACGGGACGCCGCCTGAAGGGGCGAGTTCGGCGAGCGAGCGGGTGCGCATGCAGCTCGGCGGGGCGGAGTGGACGCTGGCCGACGGCGAGGGATGGCTGTCGAAGCCGTACCGCTTCCAGGGAGAAGAGACGGAGTCGTTCTGGCGGCCGCCGGAGAAGGGGCTGAGTTCGTTGCTGTTCCGGCAGGCGCGCGGGCAATTTCTTTTGCAGGACGCGGTGCTCTATACGGCGCCCGAGAAAGAGGGCGTCTATGAAGTGCGGGCGACGTTGGAGGGCAAGCGAGCGTCGCTGAAGATCACCGTCGACCGCGCGGCGCCGTCGCGGAAACCGGAGGAGACGACTTCGTTCGGAGCGGAGCCTCGGGACCTCTCGCCTTATCGACCGCTGGTCGAGCACTGGTCGCCGTTGGTGGCGCAGGAGACTTGGTTCCAGCCGAAGTCGGATTATCTGGCGCGGTTCGACTTAGACGGCGATTGGGCGGGCGACAACAATTGGGAAAACGCCGAAGTCGGATCGTCGCAGGCGTATGGGCACTATGCGGTGATGGAGACGGAGACGCACTGGTTCTTGCATTACAACTTCTTTCACCCGCGAGATTACTCCGACAAATGCGTGGCGGGCAGCTGCCACGAGAATGACAACGAAGGAACGATCTTGACCGTGCGAAAAGACGGGACGCGTTTCGGCAAGTTAGAAACGATGGAAACTCTGGCGCATAACAACATTTATTCTTATGTCGCCGATCCGCGTATTCGTGACGGAGAGCATGGGGTGGACGGGGAGATTCAATTGGTCGACGGATCGCACCCGGTGATCTTTATCGAGTCGGGCGGACACGGCAACTACGGGTCGACGGGATCGAAGTCGCGCTATGACGTGGAGCGCGACGTGTTTACGGCGGGGACGGGCGTGACGTTTATCTACAAGGGCGTGGCGGAGAGGCCGGAGCATCCGGACGACCGGCGCGTCGGTTATGAGTTGCTGCCGATTTGGGATCACTGGTGGTTGCGTGCGCATGAAGGCCCGGGGCGCGAGGAGAAGACCTTTGACGCGTACTACCGCTATGTTCCCGAAGGCGGGCGGCCGAAGGCGGCGTACGACGAGTTGGCGGGGTCTTTCTTGGGGCGTGCACAGAGCGCGAACAAGGCTAAGCCGTTTTGGGGCTGGCATGACGTTCGGACGCGCAAGAAGAAGGTCCTTGCTACGGGGCAGTGGGCGCTGGATCCGGCCTATGCGGTGAGTAAGAATTTGCGGTTTCCCGAGCCGGTCTCGACGGATTATGTATTCAATCCGTACTTGGGGATAGGAGAGGCGACGACTTTGTCGGAGGCTCCGGCGGCGGTGCAGCCGAATCCGGTTCGCACGGGGCTGCGGCCTAGTGGGAAGAGTGTTTGGAATCGGCACCTGGAGGCGCTGACCGCGCAGTGAGGCAGCGACGGGAGGGGCCTCGGGTCTGGTTTGGCTTTGCGGTGGCGATTGCCTTTGTGGCGGCGCTTTATTATTTGGTTTGGACGCGTTAGGTCGGTAGTGACTCCCGGGGCTTGCGCCCGGGCGGACTCGGCATGCCGAGTCCCTACAGGTTGAGCAACGGGCTCTTGCTTCGCAAATCGCGCTGGGGGCGGGGCTGTGAGCCCCGCTGCACGCCGCGGGCGTGCGCCACAATATCAGCGGTTTCTTTTTGGCAGTGGTGGGATTGGCGATGGCCGAAAGGGAGTGGCTTCGCCGGTTACAACAAGCGCAGCCTCACGGCTGCGGCACCGTTGTTCGTGGACCATCGGTTGTGGAGTTGGCGAGTGTGTTGAGTTTCTGGCCGGCGGTGGTTAGTCTTCGGGGCGGATGCCGTAGGCGCGGTGGACGTCATCGAGGGTGAGGGTGCCGAGGAGGCGTTGCTTGTTGACGCGGGAGATGACGGGGAGGACCGGGTAGACGCCTAGGAGGCGGAGGGCGGAGTCGAGCGCCATGTCCGGGTAGAGTTGGACCACCGTTCGTAGGCGAACGGCGCGTAAGAGGTTCTTTTCGCCGTCTCCCGCGTCGAGCGCCTTTTCGACGTCGCGGCGGAGGACCCAGAACCAGCCTTTGTCGTGGACGGAGACGAGGAAGCCGGTCTCCTCGGATTTGGCGGTCTCCTCGAGGGCGTCGTCCACACGCATGGTGGAGGGGATGACGCGGCGGCCGCCCTCTTCGCGCATCGCATCTTCAACGCTGAGAGGGAGACTTTCGCGCTGCTCTTCGACCGACGGAAGATCGAGTCCGTCTTGGCGGCCAACGACTTGGAACAGCGAATCGTGCTGCATGCTGCGCGAGACGAGGAACGAAATCGTGTTGGCGACCATTACCGGCAGGATGATGACGTAGCTGGCCGAGACCTCAAACACCATGAAGATCGAGGTCATCGGCGCGCGGAAGAGGCCGGCGAAGAAGGTGCCGATGCCGACGAGTACGTAAGCGCCTGCGGAGCTGGTCTCGAAGGGCCAGTACTCGTGGGCTAGGCCGCCGACGCCGCCGCCGATCATGGCGCCGATGAAGAGCGTCGGCGCGAACATTCCTCCCGGCGTTCCGGCCGAGAAGCACAGGCCCGCGGTGACGATCTTGAGCGCGCCGAGCAGGAGCAGGTATTCCCAGGGGAAGCGGTCGTGGAGGGCGCTGTCGATGGCTTCGTAGCCGGCGCCGAGGACTTCCGGCATCTTGACGCCGACGGCGCCGACGAGCAGACCGGCGACGACGGGCAGCGCGGCTTGCTGGAGGGCGGTGCGCTTCTGGAGGTGCGCGCGGGTGGCGAGGGCGGCCTTGGTGAACCAGGCCGACAAGGCGCCGCCGAGCACGCCGATCAGGGCGTAGACGAGCAGCTCCAGTGCGGTGGTGAGTTCGAACTCGGGGACTTGATAGAGCGGGTCGTTGCCGAGGAACCAGCGGCTGGTGACGACGGCGGCGACGGCGGCCAGCACGATCGATCCGAGAACGCCGGCGTTCCAGGCGGCGACGACCTCTTCCATGACGAAGAGGACGGCGGTGATGGGCGTGTTGAAGGCGGCGCCGATACCGGCGGCGGCGCCGACGGGCGCGATCAGGCGCATGTGTTCGCGGGTGAGTTTGAACAGTCGGCCGAGATAGGAGGCGATGCCGGCGCCCATCTGGAGCGCGGGATCCTCGGGGCCCATCGGGTTGCCGCAACCGATCGAGAGCGTACTGCCGACGAACTTGCCGCTGACGGCGCTGAAGGGAACATATCCGTCCGAGGCGTAGAGGGCGGCTTTGGTCGAGTTGACCCCGGAGCCTTTGGCGGCGGGGAAGACGCGCGCGACGAGGCCGTAGGCAAGTCCCGCGCCGACCGCCGGCCAGAGCACGACCGCCCACCAAGCGGCGTGGGGCATGGCGTAGACGGTATTCCAGACGAAGAACTCGATCGAGATGTGGAAGCAGACGACGACGAGGCCGGCGAAGATGCCGATGATGATCGAAAGCAGCAGGAAGCGCTGGGTGTCTCCCATCGCGGGCGCTTGACGGGCCTTGCGCCAGAGCCGTTTGGCGGTGAGACGGAGGCGGCGATAGCGGCGGCGCTCGGTCATCGGTCGAGCCTCTCGATGACGAGGCCTAGCGGCTCGTCTTCATCCCAGGTTCCGGTGCAGGCGCGATCGCGGAATCCCCAGAGTTCGACGGCGGCGAGGGAGGCCCGTTCGGCGGCGTCGGCGCGGTCGCGCGGGCGCTCGTCGGCGAGGAGGTCGACGGCGCGGGAGCGAACGGCGAAGACTTCCGCCATGCCGTCGCGACGCGGACCGACGAAATCGACGCCGGAACCGCCGAGGCAGGAGTCGATGAGGGCGACGGCGCGCTGGAGCGTCTCGCGGCCGCGGCGGAAACGTTCGTTAGTTCCGATGCGCGGGCGGCTGGGGTCGAGCGCGTAGGCGCGATCGAGCAGGGCGGCGAGTTCGTTGAGGTCGGGCGATCGACCGAGGCGGCGGGCGCGCTGGGCGGCCTCGCGAGCGGCCAGGTAGTCGCCGGAGCGCACGAGCGAATCGGCTAGAGCGAGTTCGACGTCGAAGTCCTCGACGCCCGCTTCGCGCAGTCGGCGGTAGCGCTCGACGGCTTGGTCGTAGGCGCCGTTCTCGCGCAGCCGATCGGCGACGCGGCGGACGAGCTCGTTGGTGGGCGTCTCTTCTTGGAGGACGGCGATGAGATCGTTGACGGCGCGCCGTCCGGGGCGACCTTCGAGCAGATCGATCAGCTCGAAGCGGGTCTCGATGCGGTTGCGCGCGGGGTCGGAGGGCCAGCGGCCGTAGACGGCGGAACGGTAGTAGCCGACGGCGGCTTCGGTGCGTCCGGCGCGACGGGCGATGCGCGCGAGCAGGCGGTGGGCGACGGCGTCGGTGGGATCGATGGCGCGGAGGTCGAGCAGTTGGGGCTCGGCCTCTTGGAAGCGGCCGGCCTCGAACAGGGCGGTGGCCATGCCGAGGCGGTAGCGGGGCTCGTCGCGCTCGTGGAGAAGAGCTTCGCGGTAGTGGTTGACGGCTTGGTCGTAGTCGCCTTTCTCGGCGTACTCCTCGGCCAGGGCGTAGTGGTCGCGACCGCGCTGGAGGCGGGTCTCGTCGAAGGCGCGGTCGAACTGGTGGGTGAGGTAGAAGAGCCCCGCCATGACGGCGAAGACGGCGGCCAGCAGCCCGGGAGTGGCGCCGACGACAGCGGAAAGGCGGCTCTGGCAATGGGAACACTCCGCCCCCGCGTGGGGGATCGGGTTCCGACAGATCAGACAGATATAGCGCGAAGGAGTGGACGCCGCCACGGCTGCTTTCAGGATACGTCCATCCGAGTCAGACCATGAAACCGAGGCGGCAGATTACTCCAACGTCGTATTCCATGAGACGATGTTCTCACTCCCCTGTTTTTTTAGAACGACTTGAAGCGGCCTATGCCAGTAGACACGAATCTCCCGGGGGATTTCGCGGTTGCGGAAGCGTCCGCCCCCCACGATCCCGCGAAGCCGAACATTTTGGTCATGGGTCCGAACGTGCCCGCTCGGACCGGAGGCGGTACGCCGATGCGCGCGGCGCAGACTTTGACTGCGCTCTCTGCGACGCACAACGTGTACTTCGTCGCGATGACGGCGAAGACGGAGCTGGCGTGGCAGCAGGCGGCGAGCGCGATGTGGCCGCACTGCGTGGAGGCTCGCGTGATTCCGGTGCCGCGCCGGAGCGAGTTGAACGTCGAACCTGGGGAGACGTACTCGATCCATTGCCAGATGCGCCAAGCTGTGGTCGGACCGGATTTCGATCCGCATGACTTGTTCCCGGGCGTGAAGTTTGACGCGTATCTCGTCCAGCGGCTGTATATCGCTCCGTTCTTGGAAGAGGTCCTGCGCAAGCCCGCGGACCAACGGCCGCCCTGCCTGCTCGACCTGGACGACTACGAATCGAAGACGCGACGAAGGATCGCGAGCGTCTACCTCAAATCCGGGCTCGACCAGCTGGCCGAAGAGGAACTCGTCCAAGAGACCTGTTGCAAGTGGATGGAGGAGCGCTACCTGCCGCTATTCGATTCAGTTTGGCTGTGCAGCCGGCGGGATGCGGACGAGGTGGCGGCGGATCATCCCGGCGTGCCGACGACGGTGGTTCCGAACACGATCGTGCCTCCCGAGGCGACGCCGGAGCATCACGACGAGGACCCGTTTACGTTCGTCTTTGTGGGAACGCTTGGATGGACGCCGAACCAAGAGGGGGCGTTCTTCTTCGCCGATGAAGTGCTGCCGATTTTGCGGGAGCGATCGAGCCGTCCGTTCCACGTGATCTATGCCGGAAGACGGGCGCCCGCGCAGCGCGACCGAATGCATCACCTGGAGCACATCCCGGAGGTCGAGATCACCGGCTGGTTTGACCACGTGGCGCCTTACTACGAGCGGGCGCACGCGGCGATCGTGCCGCTGTTTGCCGGAGGCGGGACGCGCATCAAGATCCTGGAAGCGTTCGCGCACGACCGGCCCGTGATCGCAACGCCGATTGGAGCGGAGGGACTGGCGGTCGAAAACGGCAAGCAGATCTTGATCGCCGGAGACGCGGAAGCGTTCGCCGCACACTGCCTGACGTTGATGGAGAACGAGGCCCGGCGACGAGAGTTGGCCGCGGCCGGGCGCGAGTGGGTCTTGGCGAATCACACGCTCAAGCAGGTGAGCGAGGCGATCGAACGCTCCTTCAGTTCGATTCGGGTCCCGGTACGGCGCGCAGGCGCGGCCACAGCTCGGCGTGCTGCTCAGTCAGGGGCGTAAACCGCTCGCGGTAGTACTCGGGGATCGCTGGAAGCGGCTTAACGCCGGGCAGAGGGGGCTCGTCGTAGAGTTCGCCGGCCGTCAGGCGCTCGACGGCGTCCGCGGCGAACTGCGCCGTCGTCAGGGCGTGACGCGAGTTCGCGCTCATCAGTCCGGGGTAGCGCAAGACCTGGCCGTGGTACTGGAAGCGCAGGCTTTCCGCTTGCAGGGCGACGCTCGGTTGTCGCATGCCGAGCTTGAGCATGGTCTTGGGAAGCAAGCTCGCGTAGAAGGGTTGGGCGTAGCGGAAGTAGAGATCGAACAGTTCGGGAGAGGAGTGGCGGGTGCGCTTGGGGAGTTCGGGTACGGCGGACCAGGGGCCGGGCAGGAGGATCCACGGCGCGGGCTTGTGGTAGGGCGGCAAGGTCCACTCGATGGTTTGAGTTTCAGCGAGCGGCTTGAGCGGCGGCGCGACGCGGGCGTGGAGACGGCGGGCGAGATCGAGCATGTATTGGACGGCGCGCTCGGGGTCGCGGCCGAGGTCGGCGATCCAGGCCGGGTCTTCGTGCTTGAGGCAGGCGCGCTCCATCTCGGGGCGAGTGAGATAGGGCTCGTCGATGAGGCCCGTGGCGACGGCGTAGGCGTTCCACATCTCGAGCGCGATCTTGCGGAGATTGCGTTGGTTCTTGGCGTTCCAGGCGACGAAGGCGTGGTCGTGGAACCAGAGCACGAAGCGGCGGATGGCGTGCGACGGCTGGACCTTGTGGAAGGGGCGGGGCGGGTCTTGGCCGTAGAGGCATAGAGCGGAGCGGCGCTCCATGGAGCCGCGGTAGGAGTCGACCTCAAACCAATCGAACCACTCTTGCGGGCGATGGGTTTCGACTTCGCCGAGGGCGATGTTGGCGTACTTGACGGTGCGGAAAAGCCGGACGAGGGAGAGGATGCGTTCGGCGGTCGCCTCGTGGTCGTTTAGTCGGACGATAAGGTCGATGTCGCTGCGGGCGAAGTCGATCTCGCCTGTGGCGGTGGAGCGGTGGGCGAGGACGGATTGGACGGCCGGGTTGGCGGCGAGGATCCAGCCGGTCCCGCGGGCGGCGAGGCGATAGAATTCCCTGGAGACGGCGCGCAACAAGAGGCTAGGATACGACGGTTCCGTGAGGCCGAAAAACGGCGCCGCCGGGCGGTTTGCAAGCGCCTGAATCCCTGATATACTCAGTACTTCCGCTCGGCAGCGGCGCTCCTGTGAGCCCCTTCGTGGAGGCTGACGGGGCTTTTGTGCGTTAGGGCAGGCTTTTTGAACTGAGGCGGCCCGAGCCGAGTCCACAACGGATCTGGATGAGTTTAGGAGCTTTGCGGGCGAGCGCCCGCGAGCGAGGGACGGTACTGAGCGATGTCGACGACATACATTCCGAAAGCGTCTGAGGTGAAGAACGACTGGTACGTTCTGGACGCCGAAGACCAGATTCTGGGCCGACTCGCGACCAAGGCGGCGATGATGCTGATGGGCAAGCACAAGCCCGATTACACGCCGTTCCTCAAGACCGGCGATCACGTCGTCGTGGTGAACGCGGAGAAGGTGAAGCTGACCGGCGCGAAGGAGACGGACAAGCTCTACTGGCGTCACTCGGGTTATCCGGGCGGCATTCGCAACGTCTCGGCGGGCGAGATCCGCGAGCAGCACCCGGAACGGCTGGTCGAGTACGCGGTGAAGCGCATGCTGCCGAAGAACAAGTTGGGCCGCCAGTTGGCGAGCCGGTTGAAGGTCTACGTCGGAGCGGAGCATCCGCATGAGGCGCAGAACCCGAAGCCGCTGGAAATCAAGAACGGGCCGCGCCGGTCGACGCGCTAAGTTGACGCGCGCTAGTTGAACGTCGAAGAGGAATCGAATCGTGCAAACGGGACAAACTCAGTATCTGGCGACGGGTCGCCGCAAGTTGGCGGTGGCGCGCGTGTTCATGCGCCCCGGCTCGGGCAAGATCGTCGTCAACCAGCGGTCGCTCGAGGAGTACTTTCCGACCGAGCTGCAACGTACGGTCGTGCAACAGCCGCTGAACGCGACGGAGACGACCGGCAAGTTCGACATCTTGATTCTGGCCGGAGGCGGAGGCGTCGCCGGGCAGGCCGATGCGGCGCGTTTGGGCATCGCTCGGGCGCTCGAGAAGTACAACAGCGAACTGCGTCCGGCTCTGAAGTCGGCCGGGTACCTGACGCGCGATCCGCGCAAGCACGAACGGAAGAAGTACGGTCGTCCTGGCGCGCGGAAACGGTTCCAATTCTCGAAGCGCTAGAGAGGCGCATCGAATCTTTTTGCTCTTGCGCGAAGCCGTCTAATCCCGCTTGGACCGTCGGCTGATCGCGCCCTGCCTCGCCCTGACCACGGGGCGAGAAACTCAAACCCAATAAGGAGGACACGGACGTGCCTCAAATTACGATGAAGGAATTGCTCGAATCAGGCGTTCATTTCGGGCACCAGACCAGGCGCTGGAATCCAAAGATGGATGAGTACATCTTTGGCGAACGCAACGGCATCCACATTGTGGATCTGCAAAAGACGCTGAAGCTCTTCAAGGAAGCGCTGCGTTACATGACCGAGTTGTCGGCCGCCGGCAAGTCGATCCTCTTTGTCGGCACCAAGCGCCAGGCGCAGGAAGCCGTCGCCGAAGAGGCGCAACGTTGCGGCCACTACTACATCAACCACCGCTGGTTGGGCGGGTTGTTGACGAACTGGGTCACGGCGCAGAAGTCGATCGAGCGCTTGAAGGAGCTCGAACGTCTGGCGGAAGAAGAGGGCTATGAAGGCCGCTCGAAGAAAGAGATCTCGCGTCTTGAACGCGAACGTCGTCACCTGACGGCGAACATCGCGGGCATCAAGGAGATTCCGGGACTGCCGGACGCGCTGTTCGTGATCGATTCGCGGAAGGAAGAGATCGCCATCGCGGAAGCGAACCGGCTAAACATTCCGGTGATCGCGATCGTCGATACGAACTCGGATCCGGACCCGATCGATCACGTGATCCCGGGCAACGACGACGCGCTGCGGGCGATTCGCCTGTTCACCGAGAAGGTGGCGGACGCGATCATCGAAGGCGCGCAGATGGCGCACGCCGACGAGTTCGCCGAAGGCGCGCAGATGGTTGCGCCGGACGGCGAGTACGCGGTGATGACCGAAGACGGCGCGATGGTGACGGAGAAGGGCGTCGTCTATCCGGACGCCAACGCCCCGGATCCGAACCAAGCGCCGGTCGCGTAGTTCAGGTCAACCCAGCGTCGGAGTTCGATCGCCCTCGGCCGATCCTTGCACGGCGGCCGAGGGGATAGGTTTTGTTCAAAGTAAGAAAAGTAGAAGGGAAGAAAACGTCATGGCCGACATTAGCGCGAAGTTAGTCAAAGAGCTCCGCGACCTCACCGGAGCCGGATTCATGGAGTGCAAGAAAGCGCTCAAGGAAACGGACGGGGACGTGGAAAAGGCCGCCGTGGAACTGCGTAAGCGCGGAATCCAGGTGGCGCAGAAGAAGGCGGAGCGTGCGGCCAATGAAGGTCTCGTCGTTCCGTATATCCACCCGGGCGGCAAGCTCGGCGTGTTGGTCGAGCTGAACTGCGAGACGGACTTTGTGGCGCGCACGGACGACTTCCAGGGGCTGGCCCGCGACGTGGCGATGCACGTGGCGGCGACGGACCCGCAGTTCGTGCGGCGCGAGGAAGTCAACGAGGCCGATCTGGAGAAGGAGCGCACGATCCAACGCGACCGCGCGCTGGCCGAGGGCAAGCCGGAGCAGGTCGTCGAGAAGATCGTCGAGGGCCGCATGGGCAAGTTCTTTGAAGAGGTCGTGCTGCTGGAGCAGCCGTTCGTCAAGGACAACTCGAAGACGATCCAAGAGCTGATCACGGAAGGGATCGCCAAGATGGGCGAGAACATCTCGATCGGGCGCATTGCGCGGTTCAAGATCGGCGAAGAGTAGAACCGGCTTCGGCTGGAGGTTCGAAGAGGGGGTCGGCGAATGCCGGCCCCTTTTGTTGTTGCTAGGCGGGCGGCTGGGCGGATAGAGGCCGGACGCCGGGCTAGGCTAGAGGGCATGGCGGAGGAACAGGAAGCCAGGCTGATCCTGCGAAGTCTGGCCAGGCGCGGGATCGAGATCGAAGACGGTCTGTCGGAAGCGCGACTCGAAACGGTCGAGTCGCGCTGGAGTATTACGATCCCGGAGGAGCTTCGCTCGATCCTGCGTCTCGGATTCCCGCGCGGGAAGGACTTTCCCGATTGGAGAGAGGCTGAAGCTCAGCTCGGGGAGTGGATCGATCGGCCGATCCAAGAGGTCCTGTTTGGCGTCGAGACGAACGGCTTCTGGGCGCCTTCGTGGGGTCCCCGTCCTACGCGGACAGAGGAGGCGAGGCGCATCTGCGGAGAGCGTTTGAGAGCCGCGCCGCCGCTGGTCCCGGTCTACCGGCATCGCTTCCTCGTCTGTGATCAGACGCTGAAGCGCAGACCCGTACTATCGGTCCACCAGACGGACATCATCGTCTACGGGGCGACGTTGCGAGAGTTTTTTCGGAAAGAGTTTCAGATCCAGGCCGCGCAGACGGAGCAGGACTCGGACGACGAGGAAGGAAGTCTTCGAGTTTCGTGCTGGAGCGAGCTGATCGAGTTGAACGACGCGGCTTGCTAGGAGAGGGTGCCTTGAGGGACGGCGGCGGGAGGCGTGGCGGAACGGCGCGGGACTATCGACTCCAGAACTACCGACTCCGAGAATCATGCGTCTAGTCGGCATGCGCTGGTGGTTGATATTCGTTGCGGCGGCGGTCTCTCAGGCGGGGGAGCTGCATGATGCGGCGAGAGCCTGCGACGTGGCGGAGATGCGTGCGTTACTGGCTGAGAAGCCTGACCTGAATGCGTTGGACGAGAGCGGGCGGACGCCGCTGCACGTGGCCGTGGACGCGACGCAGATGCACTGCGTCGGGCTCCTGATGGGAGCCGGAGCGGATCGTACGATTCGGGACTCGGGAGGGCGGACAGCGGCGGATCTATCCGAGGGGATCGCCGACAAGCGGGCGCGGGCGACGATCCGGTTTTATTTGCGCGCCGATGCGCAACAGCGGCCGCATGCGTCCGAGGCGGGGCCGATGCCTTGGACGCTTGAATACGCGGTCTTGCATGGGCAGAGCGAGCTCGTGCAGATGCTGCTGAAGATGGGCGCCGATCCGAACGAGGTCGGCGGCGGCGGGACGACGCCGTTGGCTGATGCGGCGTTGAAGGGCGACGTGGTCACGGCGCGGTTGTTGCTGGAGGCTGGGGCGCACGTGGATGCGGTGAGTGCTGCGGGGACGCAGCCGATCCACGACGCCGCGCTGGGAGGGGCCGCGGAGGTGATTCGGGAATTGGCGGAGCGCGGGGCCGACGTGGATGCGCGGACTCGGGACGAAGGCCGGACGGCGCTACATCTTGCGGCGGCGATGGGTAAGGCTGAGGCGGCGGCGGCGTTGTTGGATCTGGGGGCGGATCGGACGGTTCGGGACGGGAAGGGGCGGACGGCGTTGGAGGCGGCTGAGCGGGCTGGGCATGAGGCGGTGGCGGGGGTGATTCGGGGGCGGTGAGGGCGAGTTGGGCTTCGGAAGATGTGGGCGGGTTAGTGTTTTTGCGTGGCGGCTAGGTCGGTTAGGGATTGTAGGATTTTGGCGGCGGCGTTGGGGTGGGCGGATTGGCGTTTTTGGGCGGAGGCTTGGGACCAGGCGGCCGGGTCGGTCATCAGAGGGGCGATTCGGGCGGCCAGGGCTTGCGGGTTCCAGTTGGATTCAGACGTCCAGAGGGCGCCGGAGGACTGGGCGTAGGCACGGGCGTTCGATTCTTGGTGGCTCTCGGCGGCGGTGGAGAGCGGGACGTGCAAGGACGGGGTTCCGGCGGCGGCTAGCTCGGCCATCGTGATCGAACCGGCCGTGGCGACGACGAAGTCGCTGCGGAGGAATTCGGCGGGCAGGTCGTCGATGAATTCCGTTACTTGCGCGTCGAGGTTGAGGGCTCGGTAACGGGCGCGCACTTCGTCGGATTGACCTTGGCCGGATTGGTGGAGGATGCGGACGTCGGGGAGTAGGGCGGCCAGATCGGGGGCGGCTTGGTTGAGGAAGGGCGAGCCTTCCGAGCCGCCGGTGACGAGCAGTTGCGCCGGTTGGTTGAGGCTGCGCTCGGAGGGTTGGGGCCGGTCTTCGAGCGGGCTGTCGAGCGGGTTGCCGGTGAAGCGGGTCGGGGTCGCGGGGAAAGCTTCGGCGGACTCCTCCCAGCCGAGCAGGACGAGGTCGACGCGGGCGCCGACGAGGCGGTTGGCCAGGCCGGGGACCACGTTGGCTTCATGGACGGCAACGGGGATTCCCAGGGTGCGGGCGGCGAGGACGACGCCGACCGAGGCGTAGCCGCCGAGGCCGAGCACGACCTCGATACGGCGCTCGCGGAGGATGCGGCGGGCGGCTCGGACGCCGCGCAAGAGGTTAGGGGCGGCGAGCAGTTTTCCGGCGAAGCCTTGGCGCGCGAAGGGGGTGCCGGGGATGGTTGCGAAGGGGACGCCGCGGGCCGGTACGAGTCGCCCCTCGAAGCCGCCTTCGCAGCCGATGAAGACGGCTTCCGCGGTCGAGTCTTGGCGACGGAGTTCGGCGATGACGGCGAGGCCGGGCGCGACGTGGCCCGCGGTTCCGCCTCCGGCTACGGCCAGCCTGGAGATCCGGCGGGCGCTGCGGAGCTCGTCGGGCATGCCCTGATATGGTAGTCCGAGGGTGGGGCGAAAGCGCGTAGCGGCGGCGGTGTTGGGGGATCTTGGGCGCAGTCCGCGCACGCTGAATCACGCTTGGGCGGCCGCGGAGTCGGGCCATCCGACGACTCTGATCGGCTACGCAGAGTCGCCGCTCGACCGGGCGGCGGAGGCGCATCCGAATCTGCGCGTGCGGGCGGTGCGCGCGGCGGGTCGAGCGTCGGACGGGGCGTCGCGGATCTACGTCTTGCTGTACAGCGTGTGGAAAGGGTTGGTGCTCGCGACGCGGCTGTTCGGCGCGTTGCGCTCGGCCAAGGCCGACGTGTTCGTGGTGCAGAATCCGCCGAGTCTTCCGACGTTGCCGGCGACGTGGGCGGCGGCTCGGTTGGGCGGGGCGCGTTGGGCGGTCGACTGGCACAACTTCGGCTATGCGATGCTGGCGCTGAGGCTGGGCGAGGGGAGCGGGTTCGTGAGTTTGGTCCGGCGCGCAGAGTACTTTTTTGCGCGGCGCGCGGACGCGCACGTGTGCGTATCGGAGGCGATGGCGAAGCGGTTGCGGGAGGAAGCGGGCATCGAGGCGACGGTGCTTTACGATTTACCGCGCGAGGCGCCGGAGCGGATCGAGGCGGACGAACGGGCGGCGCTGCGGGCGAGGTTGGCGGAGTCGGGAACGGGGTTGCTGGCGGTGTGCCCGACGAGTTGGACGGCGGACGAAGACGTCGACCTGTTGCTCGATGCGCTGGAGTTGCGAGAGGGCGGCGGATCGGCGGTTCCGCTTGAGGTGGTGATCACGGGGAAGGGGCCGCGCAAGGGAGAGGGGGAGGCGCGCATCGCTCGCTTGCGGCTGGAGAAGTCGCGGGTGCGGACGGCGTTTCTTTCGCCGGAAGATTATCGCGGATTGCTGCGGGCGGCCGATGTGGGGATCTCATTGCACCGCTCGGCCTCGGGCGTGGATCTGCCGATGAAGATCGTCGACCTATTCAGCGAGCGGACGCCGGCCGTCGCGTTCGACTATGGGCCGGCGTTGGGCGAGCAGGTGGAAGAGGGTGAGACGGGTTGGGGTTTTCAGACGGCGGCGGAGTTGGCGTTGTTGCTCGACCGGCTGGCGGAGAACCCGGGCGCGATCACGGACGCGCGGGCGGCGATCGAGCGGCGCTGGACGGAGTCGTGGACCGAGGCTTGGCGGCTGCGGCTGGGGCCGCTGTTAGAAGGCGCGGTTTGAAGCGGCTGCGCATCGCGTTCGTGCATCCCAACTTGGGGCTTGGCGGCGCCGAGCGGCTGGTGGTCGACGCGGCGCGTTCGCTTGAGGCGAAGGGGCATCAGACGACGATCTTCACCGCGCGCTACGATCCCGACGACGCCTTTGAGGAGACGCGGGAGTTGGACGTGCGGGTGGTCGAGACGCGGATGCCGGACTCGATCGCCGGGCGGGTGCGCGGTCCCGCGAACGTGCTTCGGATGGCGCGGGTGGCGGGGAAGCTGGCGCGCTATCGCGGCGATTACGACGTTGCGGTCTGCGATCTGACGGCCCACATCGTGCCGCAACTGAAGCGAGCGCTGGAGGCGCCGGTCGCGGTCTACTGCCACTATCCAGACACGCTGCTGACCGAGCGGAGTCGCCGGGGGCTCTACGCCTTGTATCGCAAGCCAATGGACTCGACCGAGCGAAGCGGCATGAAGGCGGCGGATGCGGTTATGGTGAACAGCGCGTTTACGGCGGACCGGTATGGGGAGGAGTTCCCGGGTCTTGCGGCGCCTCGGGTGGTGTATCCAGGCGTGGATACGGCGGCTTACTCGGGCATCGGGGCAGTGGAAGAAGGCGCCGTCGAAGAGCGGCCTGAGATTGTGCTGCTGTCGGTGAATCGGTTCCGCGCGGCGAAGGCGATCGACCGGGCAATCGACGCTCTGGCGGCGTTGCGAGAACGGTTGCCGGAAGAGCTTTGGGCGCGGCTGCGCTTGGCGCTTGTGGGCGGCTATGACGAGACCGCTCCGGACGCGGCGAGTACGGCGGCGGCGCTCAAGGAGCAGGCCGCGCGGGCGGGCGTCGAAGGCCGGATCGAATGGGATTTCAATCCGACGGAAGCGGAACGGCTGGCCTGGCTTGCGCGGTCGCGTTGCCTGCTCTACACGCCGAGCGACGAGCATTTTGGGCTGGGGCCGATTGAGGCGATGGCGGCGGCGCGTCCGGTGGTCGCGATGGATTCGGGCGGGCCTCGGGAGACAGTGGTGGACGGCGTCACCGGGCGGTTGACGGCGCCTGAAGCGGAAGCTTTCGCAGAGGCGATTCGGCCTTACGTCGAGGATGCGGATCGGGCTCGGAAACACGGCTTGGCGGGGCGGGAGCGGGCGATCGCGTCGTTCAGTCTGGAGCGGTTCCGAGATGCGATGGAAGAGGTTCTGACGGAGTTGGTCGAGCGATGAAGTCGGTCCTGATGGTTCATCCGCGCCTGGGGCCGAGCGGCGGCGGGCAGGCGGTCGGGGCTTGGGCGTTGGAGGCGCTGAAGGGACGCTGCCGGATCACGCTGCTGACGTTGGAGCCGATCGACTGGCCGGCGGTCAACGAATACTACGGCGTGAAGCTCTCGGCGGAGGACGTGGAGATCGTCTTCCCTTCCAGCGCCGCGTTGGCTTTGCTGAAGGCGATCCCGACGCCGACGGCGTTGTTGGAGAACGGCGTGTTGATGCGCGCCGCACAGCGGTTGGCGCGTACGGGGCGGTTCGACCGATTTCTGTCGACGAACAACGAGATCGACTTCGGGCGAAGAGGCGTGCAGTATGTCCATTTCCCCTATGCGTACGCGAGCCGGCCGGAGGACGACTACCGCTGGTTCCACCGGATCCCGGGCGTCTTGCGGTCGTATCGGGGGCTGGCGGATTGGGTTTCCGGGGCGTCTCTGGAGCGGATTCGAGCGAACCGGGCGCTGGTGAATTCGCGATACATCGAAGGCGTTTATCGGGACGCGCACGGGGTGGACTCGGCGGTGGTTCCGCCGCCGGCGCCGGGCGACTTTCCGGGCGTGCCGTGGGAGGAGCGGAAGGACGTCATCGTCGGGATTGGGCGGATGCATCCGTGTAAGCGCTGGGTTGAGGCGATCGACATCGTCGGACGCGTGCGCGAACAAGGCGTCGACCTGAGGCTGCTGGTTTTGGGGTCGCGCGACCTTCCGGAGTTCACGCCGGTGATCGAGGAGGCGGCGGCGCGGGCGCCGTGGTGCGAGTTGGGGTTGGGCCTTCCGCGCGAGGAGATGGTGCGGCGGGCGGCGGAGTGCCGGTACGGGATCCACTTGATGGTGGAAGAGCACTTTGGGATCGCGCCGGCGGAGTTGCAGCGAGGCGGATGTTTGACGTTCGCGCACAACTCGGGCGGCCCGATCGAGATTCTCGACGGGGACTCGGACGTGCTGTTTGATTCCGACGACGACGCGGTCGAGAAGATCGTGCGCATGATGCGCGACGAAGAGTTGCGCCGGAGGGCGCTCGAGCGGATGCGGGTGCGGGCGGAGGCGTACTCGGAGCACGCGTTCATGGAGCGAATGCGGGAGGAGGTGCTGGGTTAGTTTCCCACGCGGGCCATGGTGCGAAAGCGTTCGTTGCGGGCGACGAGATCGGCGTAGGAGCCGACGTCGAGGATGCGGCCGTTCGAGAGGAAGACGAGGCGGTCGCAGCGTTCGACGGTGGTCAGGCGGTGGGCGATGACGAGCAGCGTTTTTTGGCCGCGTAGGCCTTCGACGGTTTCGGTCAGGGACTGCTCGGTCTCGTTGTCGAGCGAGGCGGTCGCCTCGTCGAAGATCAGGATCGAAGGGTCGCGATAGAGCGCGCGGGCGACGGCGATGCGTTGGCGTTCGCCGCCGGAGATGCGGGCGCCGCGTTCGCCGACGACGGTTTGGAGACCGGCGGGCAGGCGGGCGACGAAGTCTTCGAGCTGTGCGGCGCGAACGGCTTCCTGGAGGCGAACCGAGTCGATCTGCTCGTCGGCGATTCCGAGGGCGACGTTGCGGGCGAGGGTGTCGTCGAGCAGTTGCGGCGCTTGGGGGACGTAGCCGATCGAGCGCTGCCAGGCGCGTTTGGACTCCGCGAGCGGCCGGCCGTCGATCTCGATGGAGCCGGAGGTGGGATCGAGGACGCCGAGGGCGAGATCGGCGAGCGTGCTCTTGCCGGCGCCGGTTTCGCCGACGAGGCCGATGGATTCGCCGGCGCGGATTTCGAGATCGATTGCGGAGAGCGCGTCGCGATCGGCCGAATCGTAGCGGAAGCCGACGTTGCGGAAGACGAGGGCTTCGCGCATGGGGAGCGGATCGGGGTCGGGGGCGCCGTCGTCGACCCAGGAAGCGAGGCTGACCCAATCGGCGTGCACGTCGTCGACGGAGGCCTGGCCTTCGTGGATGCGGTTGAAGTTGTAGACGATGAGGTGCAGCGAGGGGAGCAGGCGGAGGCCGCCGTAGGCGAGTACGCCGAGGGTGGCGGTGGTATCGGCGGTATCGGCGGAGGCCGAGCGGGCGACGACGAAGAGGATGGCGAGTCCCGCCACGAACAGGGTCTCGACGGCGAGGCGAGGCGCCCAGGCGAGCGTTTGGCGTTTGGCGACGATGCGCTGTTCGCGGTCGCGGACGCGGCGGTAGGCGTCGACGAAGAAGCGCTGGCGGCCGAGGGTCTGGATCTCCTTGGCGCCGGCGAAGTCCTCCTGGATCGCCTGGTAGTGCTCGCGGTGGAGCTGCTGTAGACGGAGGCCCCAGCGGGTGTGGGTGCTCTGGGTGAGCCAAGTCAGCAGGGCGAGAGCGACGCCGAGTGCGGCCGCGGCGCCGATGGCCGCGCGGGGCGTCTGCCAGACCAGGACGGCGAGCATCCCGAATACCACGAGCAGTTCGGAGAAGAGCGCGATCACGGCGGCGAGGGTGACGTGGGCGACGTTCGAGGCCGAGACCGCGACGAGGCGCGTGAAGTCGGCCGAGTTGCGTTCCAGGTGCAACGGGTACGGAGCGCGCAGGTAGCGATCGATCAATCCGGAGGAGACGTAGACGGCGGTCCGGCCGGCGCAGCTCGCTTGGGCGTAGGCTTCGCCGAGGCGGAGAAGGTTCTTGAAGGCGTAGAAGGCGCCGAGGCCCGCGGCGAACACGACGGTGGCGCGATCGAGGTCGTCGACGGCGAGCCAGCGGCTGAGGGTTTCGAGAGCTTGCTCGGCCTGCGGCCCGTGGGGATCGGCGATCAGGCGGACCAGCACGAGCACCCCGAAGGTCCCGACCATCTCCAGCAACGCCGACAGTCCGGCCAGCGGCGCGAGCGCGAACCAGCGACGGCGCAGGCGGTCGGGCAGCAGGCCGAAGGCTTTGGCGATCGTCGGGATCATGGTTCCTGATCGAGACCTTCGTACTCAAACACCTTCACCGAGCGGTAGCCGGTGATGGTTGTCAGGCGGTCGTCGCGCGAGGCGTAGGCCAGGCTGTAGTCGTCGAGCTTCTCCAATGGGACGCAGCTCAATTGGGGTAAGAGACCGGCGATGGTCAGGTTCTGGTCGGGGCGCCGATCGACGTAGGCTTGCGCCTTCTCATAGCTCTCGAAGCGTTGCATGGAGCTGATGCGACGGTAGGAGCCGAAGGAGGCTCGTCGCTCTTGGGAAGAGATCACCCAGGTCGAGTTGGACGGCTCGACCGCCTCGCCGTCGAAGATGTACAGCCGGGCGAGCATCGAACGGTAGTACTTGGGATGGAAGACGGTGACGATCTCCGGGCGGCCCTCGCGGATGCGGATGAAGAATTCGCAGTACTCGCGCGGATCGACGCCCGCCCAGATGAGCATGGAGCGGAACTTGGCGTTGTTGGGCTCCATGTCTTGCTGGCGCCAGAGTGGCAGCGTCGGGTCGGCGACGACGTAGCGGGAGCGCTTTTCGCGCAGGATCGCGGCGGCGAGTTCGGGGTCGTCCTCGACGAAGAAGCGGGCGGCTTCGCGGGCGCCGGACTGCGTTCCGTTGGCGGCGGGCATGCGCCGACCTTCGCGCAGCAGCCAATAGCCGTAGTCCCACCAGACCATGAAGGAGTAGGCCGAGGGCGGATAGGGGAACGGACCGTCGGCGGCCGATCGGAGGGGGAACGGCGTGAAGTAGGCGTCGGGATCGCCGAGAGGCTCGGGGGTCTCGTCGCGAACCCAGCGGAGCGCCTTGACCCATTCGTCGTTGATGCCGGTGAGGGCGGGCGCCTGCTCGACGAGGGCGTAGGCGTTGGGGATGTAGACGACGGCGGCGGCGACGGCGAGGGCGGCGACTCGGACAGGCTTACGCAGATCGGCCTCGGCGATCCGGGCGATGAGCCAACCAACGGCGACGGCGATGACTGGCGCGGCGTAGATGGACATCCGGTTCTGCGCGAGCACGGCGGCGAACGAGCAAACGGCCAGGACCAGGAAGAGGCGGCGGTTGGAGTCTTCGCGACCGCCCCAGGAACGCATCAGGATCCCTGCGAAGGCGGCGGGGAAGAGGAAGATCGCGGTGGTGAACTGGAAGTAGGCGGGCTGGAGAGACGGGCGTCCGCTCTGGCCTAGAAATAGCGGCTGAAGTTCGCGAACGGTGAGCACGGTCTGCGAGGACGAGAGGCGAGCGAGGTTTTGGCCGAGTCCCGCGAAGACTTGGGGCGCGGCCAGGAAGGCGGCGCCCACGAGCAGGACGGCGGCGCCGGCGAGAGCGAGCGGCAGGGCGACCCACGGCGCTTGCCGAGCGGTGAAGTAATCGGCCAGGATCGCGCAAGCGACGACGGAGGCGAATCCTCCGGCGAGACCGAGCAGAGTGATCTCGGACCAGATCATGCCTCCCGTGGGCACGAAGACGGCAGCCGCGAGCCCGAAGACGACCGCGCCGGCGAGACCGATCTCGCGGCAGGATTCGCGGCGATAGTGACGCGCTAAGCACTCGACGCCGAACCAAAGCACGAGGAAGGCGGCCAGGAAGACGCCGGCGGGACGGTTGGCCAGGAAGGCGCCGAGCAGCAGGCCGGCGGCGGAGACGGCGAGCCAGTAGCGGCGGCCGGCCTCGATTCCAGCGTCCACGGCGAAGGCGAGGGCGGCCCAGGTCGCGACGAAGAGAAGGGCTTCCGCGCAGTGGTGATCAGGAAATCCCAGGCGCGAAAGCTCGAAGAAGTTTCCGGGCAAGACGGCGGCGAGGAAGGCGGCGGAGAGCGCGGCGACCGCTCCGAAGAGAATCCTTCCTACGAGCCAGACGAGCGCGACCGTCAGAGCGCCGATCACGACCGGGATCCAGGCGCCGGCGAAGTCGATGACCTGTTGATCGGGGGACCCGCCGCCGAGGATGAGCGCCGTGCCGGCGACGAGCCAATCGAAGAACGGGCCGGTGGGAACGTTCTGGCCGCCGGGGAAGACCATGTAGGGATCAAAGCCGCTGCGCTGGGGGAAGTGGCGCGTCAGGTTGTCGACCGTGCGCATGTGGAAGAAGGGATCAGCGCCCATCATGCGCACGCCGTCCTCCTTGAACACCTGATCGTAGATCGGGTAGGAGCGGAGGCCGAAGGCGAGCAGGCAGGCCAGGGCGACGAGCAGAATCTCGACGCGGAAGGAGAGCTGGGAACGCGGGGTGATCACGTGCTTCTATTCGGCCGGCTGAGAGCGGCCGCGCGGGGGGAACTGGGGCTCGACTTCGTCCAAGGCTTCCTCGGCGCGCCGTTGGAAGTCGACTTTGCGCTCGGGATGGGGGAAGACGTAGAAGCGATCTTCGCGGACGGCGTCAACAACGATCTCGGCGATGCGCTCGGGGTCGATCGATTCCGCGACCATTTGACGGACTCCGCGGTCGCGCTCGACGACTTTCGGATCCGGCTCGATCCCCTCGTTGACCTCACGCAGATGCGGCGGCAGCTTGTGCTCGAGCGTGGCCAGGCCGGTATTGACCCAGCCGGGGCAGAGGACGCCGACGCGCACCTTCGAGTCGAGCTGGCGGAGCTCGTGGTGGAGGCACTCCGAGTACGCGACGACGGCGTGCTTGGACGCGTTGTAGTGCGCGAAGAACGGCCCGGTGATGAAGCCCGCGATCGATCCGGTATTGAGGATGTAGCCGGGGGCGTCTTGATCGAGCATGCGCGGCAGGAAGGCGCGCACGCCGTCGACGACGCCGTGGACGTTGACGTCGAAGACCCAGCGCCAGTTCTCGCTCGGCTGGCGCCAGCTTTCGAGCACTCGGCCGAGCACGCCCGCGTTGTTGCACAGCAGGTGGACGGCGCCGAACCGTTCGTAGGCTTGGTCGGCGAGGCGGTCGAGATCGGCGGGGACGGTGACGTCGACGCGCACGGGGAGGGCTTCGGCGCCCTCGGCGGAGATCGCATCGGCGACGCGTTGGGCGCCGGATTCATCGACGTCGGCGACGACGACGCGCATTCCTTCTCGGGCGAAGCGGCGAGCCATCGCTTCGCCGATTCCGGCGGCGGCGCCGGTGACGACGGCTGTTTTTCCTTCAAGCGGCTGCATGAGCGTGCCCTTCGATGGTGCCACAGGGGGCCGGAATCGGAGCAGATTAGGCCGCGAGTTCGTGAAATACGGCCAGCAGGCGACGGGCGGTCTCGTCCCAGGAGAATTCGGCTGCGCGGGCGAGGGAGCGACGGGAGAGGTCGGCGGCGAGAGCGTCGTCGGAGAGGACGCGGTCGATCGATTGCGTGATCGAGTCGACGTCGTGCGGATCGAAGAGTTCGGCTGCGCCGCCGGCGACCTCTTCGAGCGCGTGGCCTTGGCTGAGCGCGCAAGGGGCGCCGGAGGCCATCGCTTCAATCGCCGGGAGGCCGAAGCCTTCGTCAAAGGACGGCATGACGAAGAGGCGGGCGCGGCGGTAAAGGTTGGCGAGTTGGTCGTCGGGGAGGAAGCCGGTGAGTTCGACGGGGAGGGCGGGCTCGGCGTCGAGGCGGGCGCGCACCTCGGCGTAGCTGCTCTTGAAGGCGTCGTCCTGGTAGTCGCCGACGAGCAGGAGACGGGTGGAGGCGGAACGGGCTCGGCTGCGGGCGAAGGCGTCGATGAGCCGGATGAGGTTCTTGTTGGGGCTGAGGCCGCCGACGGCCAGCAGGAAGTCCTCGCGCGGAGAATTCGGACCCGGAGGTCCGAAAATGGGCGCGGCGGCTTCGGGGACGATGCGGATTTTTTGGGGGTCGACGTTCCAGACGCGTTGAACGGCGGCGCTCGAGTACTCGGAGACGGTCATGCAGAGGTCGGCTTGCCAGAGAGCGGCGCGGACCTTGGTCTGCCAGAGGCGGCGGTTGCGGGGCGTGTCGAAGGCGAAGGTCGGGTTGTCGTCGGCGATCACGTCGTGGACGCCGACGAGGGCCTTGAGCGGGCGCAGGAGCGGGAAATAGGAGTAGACGGTGGGGAAGAAGAACAGGTCGAGCTCTTCGCGGGCGACGGCGTAGCCCATGCGAAGGACGTCTTGCAGGGCGCGGTTGGAGCCCGATCCGGCGGCCTCGGCGACTTCGCGGGAGAGTTCGACGTAGCGCGGCTCGAAGCCGGGGGCCCAGTCTTGCTCGGCGACCTCTTGCGAGTCGGTGAAGACGAGGTAGCGGTGGCCGGCGTCGGCGCGAGACAGGGCGGCGGCGGCCTGGCGGAGGAAGCGTCCGTAGCCTCGCCGGTTGGTCCACGAGCCGCCGTCGATGCCGATGCGCATGGAGCTATTCGTCGCCGAGAATTCCGCCTACCGCTTCGCCGATGGACCAGGCGAGGTTGAGCAAGCACGTCCAGGGTAGCGCGCGGAGGTAGGCGGCCAGCATTCCGGCGCGGGCGGCGGCTCGTAGGCCTCGGGCTAAGAGGACGGCGGGCAGGAGAGGGGCGAAGACGGTTTTTTGGGCGCGCTTGCCGGAGCGGGCGGCGTAGGCGCGGCCGTGGCGGAAGCGTTCGCTGAGGACTTGAGAGGCGGTGCGGCCGTCGTAGCGGTAGACGGCGACGGCGTCGACGACGGTCTGTTCCCCGTGCGCGGCGGCCTCGACGTGGAGCGGCGTCTCCCATTCGCCCGAAGTGAGCCGCTCGCGGTTGCGATCAACCCAGGCGCGCTTGTAGCTGACGTTGGCGTCGGAGATTGGGGCGACGGCGTGATCGCTGAAGTACTGGGCCAAGTGAAACGCGGAGGCGCCGGGGGCCGGACGGAGGACTCCGCCGATCACGGCCGGCTCGGACGCGTGCGCTGCGCGGATGGCTTGGGCCCAGCCGGGGGTCGGGATCGCGCGGGCTTCGAGGTGGGCGATGACGTCGCCTTCGAATTCGTTGATGCGAGCCCAGCGGAGTCCCGGAAGCGGGCGGTCGCCTTCGGATACCAGGAGCTGATCGACGGGTTGACCTTCGAGCGCGCGAAGGCACTGGGCGAGGAGTTCGGGCGGGCCTTGCGAGGCGAGGACGACGGTGAGTTTCATCGCGAGCCTCGGCCAAGGAGGCCGCGCCACTCGCCGAGCATCTGATCGACCGCGAACAGGCATGCGAGCGGGGTCGAGAGGACGGCGGTCGCCCAGTAAGCGGGCTTGCGGGCGACGGCGAGGGTGAACCGCGCAAGCAGCAGCGGCGGGAGGGCGAGGCGCGTGACGGCGGCGGCGAGGCGGGCGGCGAGGGGCGCGTCGGAGAAGCGGGCGTGGGCGCCTTCGCGGGACCAGCGGCGGCGATCGGCGCGGAACTGGGCGAGCGTGGGCGGCGGATGGTAGACGACGCGCAGGCGGGGATCGCGAAAGAAGCGGAGGCCGTCAGCGGCCATTCGGCCGTGGTAGTCGAGTTCGGAATCGGAGGCGCGGAGGTAGGCGGGATCGCGGGCGGCCCCGCGGTAAACGACGGCTCCGGCGGGAACGCGGCGGGCCTCGTCGGCAGGCAGCGGGCCGGGGCGGCAGGGGGGCGCGAGATGCGCGTATTCCCAGAGGTAGGCGGCGCGAGCGGCCCAACCCTTTTCGGGCGGGTCGACCTCGCCGCAGACGACGTCGGCGTCACGGGCCTCGGTCGGACGGGCGGCGACGGCGGCCCAGTCTGCCGCCACGGTGTAGTCCTGCGATAGGATCGCGACGGCGGGAGCGGGGCCGGGGACGGCGGCGGCGCGCCTCAGGCCCTCGGCCCGCAGACCGGCGAAGGAGTGCGCGTCGACGGCGAAACAAGAGGCATCGGCGGACGGCGCCGATTCGGGTTCGTCCGCGGGATGGACGACGACGGGATCGACGGCTTGGCCCTTGAGGGAGGCCAGGGCGCGAGCCGCCGGGGCCGAGCCTCCTCGGGCGGCGATGACGACGGCTAGCGGGGGCAACATCGGCGCGAGCAGCTAAGCGGCGGATGTATCCGGGGCGGGAGACGGTTTGCGCAGGGAATCGAGCAGAAGCAGACCGGCGCCGATCGTGATCGCGCTGTCTGCAACGTTGAAGGCGGGCCAGCTCCAGTCGCCGACGTAGAACAGCAGAAAGTCGGTCACGTAGCCGAAGGACATGCGGTCGTAGAGGTTCCCGACGGCCCCGGCCAGGATCAACGCCAGCGCCCAACGGACCGCCGGAGCGTCCTCGGATTGACGCCAGAAGTAGACCACGACGAAGACGATCGCAAGCGCGGAGACGAGAGGCAGCAGGACTTCCGAGACGAAGGGGCCGGAATCCGCAAAAAGGCTGAAGGCGATACCGGTGTTGCGAGTGTGAACCAGGTCAAAGAAACCGGGGATGACGTTGCGGGCCGAGTGGACGGGAAGCGCGTCGATCACCGCGTCCTTCGTCCACCGATCGAGCAGTACGACGGCGACGGAGAGGGCGGCCATGCCGATGCCTCGCGCTCCGAGGCTTCTGATTCCGGGAGCGGTTGAGCCCATGGTACTGGTTCAGTCTAGCCCGGAAGCGGGGCGAGACGCCTGTGATCCGGAGCGGGGACTCAGGGTTTCCCTCTAGCCAAACTAGAGGCCACCCACTATGGCGAACGGTGTGTAGCGCGGACGACAATTCCGGTCGAGGGTCTCCCCATGGAAACTGATCTGTCAGAAAACACACCGACGTTCGGAACGTCCGAAACGACGTCCGGTTCCTCCGACGAAGCTTCGGGCCGCTGGATCCGCGATCAACTGCGGGACGTAGCGGACTCCGGGTTGAAGAACCTAGAGACCGCGGTGTCGCCCGTGACGGCCGAACCGGAGAACACGGAGGCCGCACCGGCTGAGACGGCGGCCGAGGAGAGCCCGTCGGTCGAAACTCCTCCGGAGCCGCAGGTCGGCTCCGACCCGGCGCCGATGACCGATCTGGTCGAAGGCCTCGCGGCGAGCATCTCAAGCGCAGTCGCGGCGCCGATCCGCAACCTGGAACAACGCCGCTCGGCCGAACACGCGGCCGTGGAAAGCGCTTTGCGCGAACAAGAGAACGCCGGACGCGAGTCTCGCGAGCGGATCGAGAGCTTGGCGGAGCAGTTGCGGCTGCTGGACGAGGCGGTCACCTCGGGTTCGCGACGCGCCGATGAGGCGGGCGCGGCCTCCGAAGCGTTGGCCGCGCGAGTCGCCGAAATCGAGGGCGCCGACCTACGAGGCGGTTTGGACGAGACGCAGAAATCGGTCAGCGACCTAGCCGCGCGGCTGGACAGCGCCGAGCGAGCGATGCGGGCGCAGGCGGAGATCATCCGCTCGCTCGAAGAATCCGAGCGCAAGCGCAAGGAAACGGCCGAGCACCTGGCTGACCTCCTGGATCGCATGCGCGAGACCGTCTTGACGATGAAGACTGCCTCGACGCCGGAGCCGACGAACGCCGAGGAGCCGGCGCACAACCAGGAGGCGTACGCAGGAGGCTAGCGGCGGCTGAAGCATGGCCGATCCACGCATTCTGATTCTAAGTCCGCATTCGGACGAAATCTCCCGGCTGCAAACGGCGCTGAAGGAGGCGGGATTCGTGCGCCCGGCCGAAACCATGACGGACGAGGTGGCGCGGCACGACCTGGCCGAGTCCTCAGACGCGGACAATCCGGTCCGAGCGGTGTTGGTGGACATGTCGCGCGGCCCGGGCGCCTTCTCGGTCCTGCGGGCGGCGCGCAAGGCGTTGCCGACTGCGGTGGCGATCGCGGCCGGCGGCCCTCGACGACTCTCGGCCGTGGTGCAAGCGCGGCAGTCCGGCGCGTGGGGCTATGTGACGGCGCCGTACGACCTGCGGCCGTTGGCGGAGCGACTAGGCGTTTCGCAGCAGCAACAGCCGGAACCGCACGACGGCTCGATTATCTCCTTCCTGCCTTCGCAGGGAGGCAGCGGCGCTTCGACCGTCGGACTCCATGTGGCGAACGAGATTGCGCGACGCCTGGACGGAGACACGCTGCTTGTCGACTACGACTTTCATACCGGCACAGTCGGTTTTCAGCTAGGGCTGGAGGCCGGCGCCGGGCTGGCCGACCTGCTCGGAAACCCGGAGTTCGACCGGGCCTTTGTCGAGCGGGCGGCGACCCGGTGGAGCCAACTGGACGTGCTGACCAGCCCGGCCGAGCCCGGAGCCATCGACCCGTCAACCCTGGGCCGAAGCGGGGCGACTTTCAGTCGCTTGAAGAAGCTCTACAAAGCGGTGATTGTCGACTTGCCGAGCGCTCTACTCAGTTCCGCCGTCGACACGCTCGCGGTATCGGATCTTTGCTTCTTGGTCTGCACGCCGGAAATCACGTCGCTCCACCTGGCCAAGCGCAAAGTGGACCAGCTGCGGGCGCGCGGCTTGGCCGGCGATTCGCTGCGGCTGCTGGTCAATCGCGCCGGATCGTTGGGCGGGCTGGAGAACCGCCATATCGAGCGGATCGTCGGCGCCAAGGTCGAGTGGGCGATCGACAACGACTACCCGGCCGTGAGGAAGGCCGCCTGGGAAGGCGGCCTGGTCGACAAGGAAACCGCCTTGGCGCAGCAGACCTCCCACTTGGCCGAAGAACTGTTGGAACGCATGCTGCTGACGACGGCCGTCGATCAGCCGACGCAGGCTACAGCAGTCGGAAGTTGACCTCGATGGTCGCCTGTACCTTGACCGGCTTGCCGTCTTTCTTGCCCGGGACGAATTCCCAACGCTGAACGGCTTCGATCGCCTTTTCGTCCAAGCCTAGCCCGAGACTGCGCACGACACGGACGTTGTGGGCGCGCCCGTCGGGCCAAACCTCGACCGCGAGCTGAACGGTCCCCTGATACTTGGCCTTGCGGGCTTCCTCGGAGTATTCGGGCTCGACCTTGCGGACCAGGCGCGGGGCCGAAACGCCGCCGCCGACGCGGAAGACGCCGCCGCCGAATCCGCCGCCTTGGCCAGGACCGACGCCCGAACCGGTGCCCGATCCTACGCCTCCGCCGCGACCGGTGCCGATGCCGCCGCCGGATCCGGGGCCGGCCGAGGGCGGGCCGACGGCGCCGAACGGATCGCCGAAGGCGGCCATATCAATCTGAGGGACGGCCGCGTCGGGTTGCACGACAACGGTCGGCTCGACGGCGAGTTTCGGATCCTGGTTGCGGATCACCGGGGTCGGGGGCGTGAGTTGGGGCTCCAACGAGAAACGGGGCAGCCGACCTTTGCTGGGGGGCAACGGCGAATTCTGTCCGCCGCCTCCGCCGCCGCCGGAGTCGCCGGCGTCGTTCTGCGGGAGCTCCAGGTTGGCCAGATAGGGATTCAAATCGACCGGGATGATCAGCGTGACCGATCCGGTCTTAGCAACGACCGGTCCTCCCCGGAAGACGGTAAAGATGAGAACGACGGCGAGCACGTGCAGGAACGCCGTCATCGGCAGGGCGTTCTTGCGGTTGTCGTAGGCGCCCCAGATGCTCTTGACGGCGACCGGTTCGGCGGTGGGCTGGAAGGCCGGAAGCGCCTCCTCTTCCTTGGTCGCGCGCGAGAAGTCGCGAATGTTTTCCCACCAGGAGTTCTGCAGATGCGGAACTTCCAATTGGCCGAGTTCGATGTCGCCCGGCTGGTGCTCGCGATATTGCGGCGGGGGCGGGATCTTTTCGGGGCTGAAGACGCTGTTGACTTCGTTGAGGAAGGAAGTCCACCAGGGCGTATGTAGCGATTCGACGGGACCGAAGTGGGGTACGTCCCGCTCGGCCGCGCGGGCGCGTGCGGGACTTTTTTCGGTCACTGTCCGCTCTTCCATGATTTCGACAGCCATTGGGTCTCGGGGCCTCCGCCGTAAGGGAACGTATCTTCCCTAACGACGCTCGTCGGCGCCGGGACGTTTCAAAATGTCGGCTGTCTGATCGGTGAGAATCAGCCGGGCCGACTCGCCTACTTTACAGGATACTCGGGGTTTCCACGCTTCGGCAATTTCTGGGACAGGGGTTCTCATAGGGCCTGATAGACGTAAGTTCGCCGCCCGGACCGGGAAAGTCACGGGCGGCGAAGTTGCGGAAGGGAGTCGGGGCTTAGCGCGATCGGGAGCGCGAGGGAGCGCGACCGCGGCTCGGGGCGGAGCGGACGCCGCCCGAGGACCGCGAGGGAGCGCTGCTGCGGGCGCCGCCGCCGTAGGAGCCACGCGAGGGGGCCGAACGCTGGACGCGCGGAGCGCTCGAGCGTTGCGGCCGGGAGTAGCCGCCCGAGGAGCGGGTGCGACTGGGAGCGGAGCGGACCCGCGGAGTCGAGCGTCGGGAGGCGCTGGGCGCCGAGCGTTGTGGAGCGGAGCGCTGTACGCGCGGCTGACTGGAACGCGGCTGACTAGAACGCTGCTGACTAGAACGCTGCGCCCGGCTGGACGAGCGCTGCGGGATCGAGCCCGAGCGCGAGACGCCCGAGCGGCTCGACGAGCGAGTGCCTGAGCGGTCGACGCGGCTGGAAGAGCGTTGCGGGATGCGGCTGCTCGTGCGCGGGGCGACCGTCCCCGAGCGGCTGCCGGAGCGGACGCCCGAGCGATCGACTCGGCTCGAAGA
>JGI12316J15310_10000121_pt45 | contig 34564 bp, 28 predicted proteins | sample MarCyaLeptolynsp_FD_15310 | JGI IMG/M metagenome (IMG submission 15310)
CAGGACCACTGGAAAAAATACGGCCGGAACTATTACTCGCGCCATGACTTCGAAGCCCTGCCGAAGGATGCGGCGACAGCATTGATGGACCGCGTGACCGGTCAACTGACCTCCCTTGCCGGTCAGACCATTGCGGGGCTGACCGTCGAGGCGGCCGACAGCTTCGCCTATGAAGACCCGATTGACGGATCGAAAAGCAGCAATCAGGGACTTCGCATCCGCTTCACCAACGGCGCGCGCGCCGTCTTCAGATTGTCGGGAACGGGAACCGAAGGGGCAACCTTGCGGCTCTACATCGAACAGCTGGAGACCGACCCGGACAAGCTGGACCAGGACGTCCAGACAGCGCTCTCACCAGTGATTGCAGCAGCGCATGAAATTGCCGGTATTGCACAACTGAACCGCTCCGGCCCTGACGTGATTACCTGACCATGTCGTATCGGGGCTCTCGGGTGCGGATCGATCTCCCTTGAGCCCTTTTTCCATGGTCTACTGAGTGTTTCCGATGATCTCACGCTCTCCGGACACCGGGGAGGAGTTGCTGTCTGTTGACAGTGACAATGAATTTCTATTGCACTGCAACAAAATTATTGCACAAAAATTAGCTCTGCGCATAATGCGGGCATGAGTAGCGGAATTTCGATCCTCGTCATCGATGATAACAAGATCCGGGCGTCCATCATCGAAGAGGGGCTGCGCGATGCCGGACATGATGAGGTTCTTCTCGTTCACAATATGGACGGGCTTGTCCGCCAGATCTCGGAAATCAATCCGGACGTGATTGTTATCGACCTGGAAAACCCCAATCGTGATCAGCTGGAGCACATGTTCCAGGTTTCGCGGGCGGTCAGAAGGCCGGTCGCCATGTTCGTGGACAAGGCCGACAGCCAGTCGATCGAAGCGGCCGTGGACGCGGGTGTGTCCGCTTACGTGGTCGACGGTCTCAAACGCGAACGCGTCAAACCCATTCTGGACATGGCCGTCAGCCGCTTCAACGCGTTCTCCAAGCTGTCCAAGGAGCTGGAGGATGCGCGGACGGAGCTGGCAGACCGGAAGACCATCGACCGTGCGAAAGGCATTCTCATGAAATCGAAAGGGCTGTCGGAACAGGCGGCTTACGATCTTTTGCGGCGGACTGCGATGAACCAGAGCCGGAAGATCATCGATGTGGCGCAAAGCCTCGTGATTGCCAGCGGCTTGCTGGGAGACTGAACATGCCAAACAAGAAATCTTGCCGGGGAGAGGCGGCCAAGTCGGAAATCGGAGGAATGTCGTGGGGCAACTGACACCCGTATTTGCAGGGTTCATTCCACTTCTGGACAGCGCGGTTCTTGTCGCAGCCAGGGAGATCGGCTTTGCCGAGGAAGAGGGGATCGCACTGAAACTGGTGCGCGAGTCCTCGTGGGCGAATATCCGCGACCGGGTTGCCGTCGGTCATTTCGACGTCGCCCACATGCTTGCACCAATGCCGATTGCCGCGAGCTTGAACCTGACCAGCCTCGCCGTGCCCATGCTGGCGCCGATGATCCTCGGGCTTGGCGGGAACGCCATCACGGTGTCGACGGCGCTCTGGCAGGTCATGTCGGAGCTTGGTGCGGACCGGAACGGCGATCCGGCCTCGACCGGAGCAGCCCTCAGGAAAGCAGTTGCCAGGCGCGGCGAAAGCGCTGCGGCTCTCTTGCGGTTCGGCGTCGTCCATCCGTTTTCCGGTCACGCCTACGAATTGCGCTATTGGCTCGCGGCCGCCGGAATCGATCCGGACAAGGATGTCGAGATCACGGTCCTGCCGCCGCAACTCATGGCCGACGCACTCGCTGCCGGGCAATTGGACGGATATTGCGTCGGGGAGCCCTGGAACACGGCAGCCGTTGCCGCCGGGACGGGCCGCATCGCTACCTACAAGCAGGCCATCTGGCCGGACAGTCCGGAAAAGGTTCTTGGCGTGACACGAAAATGGGCGCAATCGAGCCCCGAAACGCTGGCTGCGCTGATGCGCGCCATGTCGCACGCGGCAGACTGGTGCGCCGACACAGCAAATACCGAACAACTGACCGCATTGCTCGCGGGACCGGACTACCTTGCCTGCGCACCGGATCTGTGCCGGCCGGCACTCAGCGGCAATGTACGCTTCGGCGCGACGACATCGGTTGCGCGTCCTGATTTTCTGAAGTTTTCCGGAGGACCGGCCGCAGCTCCTTCACCGGCCCACGGAAAATGGTTTTACGATCAGATGGTCAGGTGGGGGCAGGCGGAGTATTCGCCTTCCGGTGAAGCCGATGTCCAAGACATTTTCTCTCCCGCGCTCTACCGTGACGCCCTTCAGATGGACGCGTTGCCTGCGGAAAAATCCATCCGGCTTTTTGACAGCGCGCCGGCATGACAGGCGCGCGCGGACTACATCCGGTGCGGGCGTCTTTAAGTGTGTGCGCTGCACAAAAAACTGTCACTTGCCTCAAATCACAGCCAACAATTCGTGCATCCCTTGCCGTGATGCAAACTTGGGCGTCTGCATAACGTGCTTAAAAACAAGAAGAAATTGTGCTTCGGCTGAGTTGGCACGCTTCGTGCTTTAAATGTCTTGTGGCCGACGCTGGCCTAAATCATATCGCGTCCATTGACGGACGCCCAGGCAAAGCCGCCGTTCTGGTCTGCACCTCTCCTCCCTTTCGCAGACCAAGACGGCGGCTTTTTCATTTTGAGCCAGCGTCCGCAAAAGGGCGCAGAAGACAAGAGGGAACAGGACGTGACGAACACGAAAAAATTCCAGATGACCCGCCGGTTGGCGTTGGGGGCCCTGATGGCCGCAACTGCCTTTGTGCCGGCCTCGTCTGCATTTGCGGAAATGCTTGATGTCGAGAAAGACGAACTCACGTTTGGCTTTATCAAGCTCACCGATATGGCGCCGCTCGCAGTTGCCTACGAGCTTGGCTATTTCGAGGAAGAAGGCCTCTTTGTAACGCTTGAACCGCAGGCCAACTGGAAAGTGCTTCTCGACCGCGTCATCACCGGCGAACTGGACGGAGCGCACATGCTTGCAGGCCAGCCCCTCGCGGCAACGATCGGGTTCGGCACCAAGGCGCACATCGTGACGCCGTTCTCCATGGACCTCAACGGCAACGGCATTACCGTTTCCAACGAGATCTGGGAAATGATGAAGCCGCATATCGAAATGCAGGATGACGGCAAGCCTGTCCACCCGATCAAGGCATCTGCCCTGAAACCGGTCGTTGACCAGTTCATTGACGAAGGCAAGCCGTTCAACATGGGTATGGTTTTCCCGGTCTCGACCCATAACTACGAATTGCGCTACTGGCTGGCTTCCGGAGACATTCACCCGGGCTTCTATTCCAAAACCGATATTTCAGGTCAGATCCAGGGTGAGGCCCTGCTTTCCGTAACGCCGCCGCCGCAGATGCCGGCGACGCTCGAAGCCGGAACGATCTATGGCTATTGCGTTGGTGAGCCGTGGAACCAGCAGGCGGTCTTCAAGGGGATCGGCGTCCCGGTCATCACGGATTACCAGATCTGGAAGAACAACCCGGAGAAGGTCTTCGGTCTGACCAAGGAATTCACCGAAGAGAACCCGAACACGACGCTTGCCATCACCAAGGCATTGATCCGTGCAGCCAAGTGGCTTGATGAAAACGACAATGCAAACCGCATGGAAGCTGTGGAGATGCTGGCGCGGTCCGAATATGTCGGTGCCGATGCCGAGGTCATCGCGAACTCCATGACCGGAACGTTTGAATTCGAGAAAGGCGACAAACGCGAGATCCCGGATTTCAACGTGTTCTACCGCTATTACGCGACTTACCCGTACTACTCCGATGCCGTCTGGTACCTGACGCAGATGCGCCGCTGGGGACAAATCCCGGAGCACAAGCCGGACAGCTGGTATGACGAAGTCGCCAAGTCCGTCTATCTGCCGGAAACCTACCTGAAAGCCGCGCGCCTGCTGGTCGAAGAAGGCCATGTGGCTGAAGAGGACTTCCCGTGGGAGTCCGACGGCTACCGTGCGCCGACCCCGGCAGCGGACATCATTGACGGTATTCCCTACGACGGCAAACAGCCGAACGCCTATATCGACAGCCTGCCGATCGGCCTGAAAGGCAAGCAGATCGTCGATGGCAGCGAAGTCGTCGGCGGCTAAGCCAAACACATGAGGCAGCGGGCGTTGCTCCGCTGCCTCGCTTCTGAAATTCCAATTCAAGAATAATGGACGCACCCCATGGCCAATGCCGACACCGCCGGATCTCCGGATCTCGCCCGGGCCGCCCGGAAAGAAAAACTCTTCACGTGGATCAACAAGACCGGCGGCTGGCTGGATGCACTCGGGTTCTCCTGGCTTGTGCCGCTGATGAAAATCGCGGCAGGCGACAGCCCCAAGGAACAGCTGGGTGAACTGAAGCGCGTGCTTCTGATCCCGCTTCTTGGTATCGCGGCGTTCCTGGTTTTGTGGGGTGCGCTTGCACCGCAGGTCCAGACATCGCTTGGCGCCGTACCCGGACCCGCCGCGGTCTGGAGCCAGGCAATCAACCTGTGGGACGACCATGTGCGCGAACGCGAGAAGGCGGCCGCATTCTATGAGCGGCAGGATACGCGCAACGCAAAATTCGAGGCGGAAGGCAAGACCGACAAGATCAAGTGGCGAAACTACACCGGCAAGCCGACCTATATCGACCAGATCGGCACGTCGCTCAAAACTGTCGGGCTGGGCTTCCTGATTGCGACGATCATCGCTGTGCCTCTCGGGATCGCCTCCGGTCTTTCCAGATCTTTCAACGGGGCGATCAATCCGCTGATCCAGATTTTCAAACCGGTTTCGCCGCTGGCCTGGCTGCCGATCGTCACGATGATCGTGTCGGCAACCTATGCCAATCCCTATGACTGGTTGTCCAAGTCGCTCCTGATTTCGGCCGTCACCGTAACGCTCTGTTCCATGTGGCCGACTTTGATCAACACGGCACTCGGCGTGGCCTCGGTGGACAAGGATCTGATGAATGTCGGACGTGTCCTGCAACTGCCGACCTGGAAGACCGTCACCAAACTTGTGCTGCCGTCGTCCCTGCCGCTGATCTTCACCGGTCTGCGCCTGTCCCTGGGTGTGGGCTGGATGGTTCTGATCGCCGCGGAGATGCTTGCGCAGAACCCGGGCCTCGGCAAGTTCGTCTGGGATGAGTTCCAGAACGGGTCTTCCCAGTCGCTTGCCAAGATCATGGTGGCGGTTCTGACCATCGGCCTGATCGGTTTCATGCTCGACCGTCTGATGTTCGCCCTGCAGCGCGCGTTCACGTTCAGCGCAAACCGCTAAGGAGACAGGTATGTCCTTTCTGGAAATATCAGGTGTCTCCAAGTCCTACGGCGAAGGTGCGAACCGTACCGACGTCCTGGATGACATCAACCTGAAGTTGGAAGAAGGCGAGTTCATTGCCATTGTCGGGTTTTCCGGCACCGGCAAGACCACTCTAATTTCACTGCTCGCCGGCCTGATCGAACCAGATCAGGGCGGGGTGATCTTCAAGGGTAAAGAGATCGACGGACCGAGCCCGGACCGGGGCGTGGTGTTCCAGTCCTACTCCCTGATGCCCTGGCTTTCGGTCACCGGTAACGTGGCGCTGGCTGTCGATACAGTCTTCAAGAAGAAACCCGCCAAGGACCGCAAGGCCATCTGCGACAAGTATATCGAGATGGTCGGACTTGCCCACGCTCGTGACCGCAAGCCGGCGGAACTCTCCGGCGGGATGCGCCAGCGCGTCGCCGTTGCACGAGCGCTCGCCATGCAGCCCGAACTCCTCTTGCTCGACGAACCGCTGTCCGCGCTCGACGCCCTGACACGCGCGAAGCTGCAGGACGAATTCGCGGCGATCTGCGAGCAGGAAAAGAAGACGATTGTCCTGATCACCAATGATGTCGATGAGGCCATCCTGCTGGCCGACCGCATCATCCCGTTGAAGCCCGGTGCGAAAGCAACCCTCGGACCGGAATTCGCGGTGCCGTTCAAACGGCCGCGGGAACGTGGTGAGCTCAACCACGATGACGACTTCATCAAGCTGCGAGCCGATATCACCGAATACCTCATGGCCGTCGGTGCGGAGCGCGGGTCGGATATGGAACGCGACATCGTTCTTCCAAACATCGTGCCGATCACGCAGCGGATGCCTAAGGACGACAAACTACCGTCCGCCTATGAGCGCGCCGCTGAAAGCGTGAAGGACACTCGTTTCCTTGAATTCTCTCAGCTCAAGAAGGTCTATCCGACACCGAAAGGGCCTCTCACGGTCGTTGATGGTTTCGACCTGAAAATGAACAAGGGCGAGTTCATCACACTGATCGGTCACTCGGGCTGCGGGAAGTCGACGGTGCTTTCCATGGTCGCGGGGCTCAACCCGATCACCGAAGGGGCGATTATCCTCGACGGAACGCATATCACCCAGGCCGGACCGGACCGTGCGGTGGTGTTCCAGGCCCCAAGCCTGATGCCCTGGCTGACTGCTTACGAGAATGTCGCGCTCGGCGTCGACAAGGTCTATCCGGATGCGTCCAAGTCTGAAAAGCGGGACGTCATCGAATACTACCTGTCGAAGGTGGGGCTCGCCGACGCCATGCAGAAGGCTGCCGCGGATCTTTCCAACGGCATGAAACAGCGTGTCGGTATTGCGCGTGCCTTTGCGCTATCGCCGAAGCTCCTGCTTCTCGACGAACCCTTCGGGATGCTCGACAGCCTGACGCGCTGGGAGCTTCAGGACGTCCTGATGGACGTCTGGAAGCGCACCCAGGTGACGGCGGTTTGCGTCACCCATGACGTCGACGAGGCAATCCTGCTCGCGGACCGGGTCGTCATGATGTCGAACGGTCCGAACGCGCGGATCGGCAACATCATGGATGTCGACCTGCCGCGTCCGCGTTCGCGCAAGGAACTGCTCGCTCACCCGGACTACTACGCCTACCGCGAAGAGTTGCTGGACTTCCTGGAAGCCTATGAAGGCGGTGCGGACCCCAGCGAAGAGCAACTCAAGTCCATCCAGGAAAAACGCGCTGCGCGCATGGCCCGCCAGAAGGCGGCCGTCGAAGCGGCCGAGTGAACTGGGGAGAAGTCGAATGAATAAAAAGAAACTTGTCATCATCGGAAACGGGATGGCGCCGGGACGGATGCTGGAATACCTGTTTGAAAAGGACAGGGACGCTTACGACGTCACCATTTTCAATGCCGAGCCGAGGGTGAACTACAACCGGCTCATGTTGTCTCCGGTGCTCTCCGGTGAAAAAGCCTATGAGGACATCATCACCCATGGCGATGGCTGGTATGGCGAAAACGGTGTCACCCTGCACAAGTCTGCCCGGGTTTCGGAAATCAACCGAACCGCCAAGACGGTGACGTCCGAAAACGGCGTCAGTGCACACTACGACAAGCTGGTGATCGCGACGGGGTCGAACCCGTTCATCATCCCGCTACCGGGCAAGGACCTTGACGGCGTTCTGACCTACCGCGATCTGGATGACGTGGAAAAGATGCTGGATGCTGCCAAAGGCGGTGGGCGGGCTGTCGTGATCGGCGGTGGTCTGCTCGGGCTCGAAGCGGCAGCCGGCCTGAAGATGCAGGGCATGGATGTCACGGTGCTGCACCTGATGCCGACCCTGATGGAACGTCAGCTTGACCCGGCCGCTGGTTTTCTCCTGGAAGAGGAATTCAAAAGCCGCGGCATCGAGGTCCGCACAAAGGCGAACAGCCATGAAATCCTCGATGACGGGTCGGGACGGGTGAAAGGCATCCGGCTGGATGACGGCACCGAGATCGATGCGGCGATCGTCGTCATGGCCGTCGGTATCCGCCCGTCTTCCGATCTTGCCAAATCCGTCGAGCTTGATGTCGGGCGCGGCGTTCAGGTCGGTGACGACATGCGCACCAGCGACCCGGATATCTTCGCGCTCGGCGAATGCGTCGAACATCGCGGCATGTGCTACGGACTGGTCGCCCCGCTCTATGAAATGGCGGAAGTCATCGCGGACAACCTTCTCGGTGGCACATCGGAATATACCGGGTCCGTGACGGCAACCAAGCTGAAGGTAACGGGTGTCGATCTTTATTCCGCAGGTGATTTCGCCGAAGGGGAGGATCGCGAGGAAATCGTTCTGCGCGATGCCGCCGCCGGGGTCTACAAACGGCTCGTCCTGAAAGACAACAAGATCATCGGTGCAGTTCTCTACGGGGAAACCGCCGACGGTCCCTGGTTCTTCGATCTCCTGAAAAAACAGTCGGATGTCTCCGAAATGCGCGAGACTCTGATCTTCGGCCAGGCGTATCAGGGGGGCGCCCCCCTGGACCCTACGGCGGCCGTTGCAGCCTTGCCGGATGATGCGGAAATCTGCGGCTGCAACGGCGTATGCAAGGGTAAGATCGTCAACGCGATCACCGGGAAGGGACTGACATCGCTCGATGATGTCCGGTCGCATACCAAGGCGTCCGCGTCCTGCGGTACCTGTACGGGTCTTGTTGAACAGCTCATGCAGGTGACGCTCGGCGATGCCTACAATCCGGCTGCGGTGACCCCCATGTGCGGCTGTACGCATCTTGGTCATAGCGAAGTGCGCCGGCTTATCAAATCCAAGCAACTGAAGACCATTCCCGCGGTCATGCAGGAACTGGAATGGACGTCCTCTGGCGGTTGTGCGAAATGCCGCCCGGCGCTCAACTATTATCTCGTCAGCGACTGGCCGGATGAATATGCCGACGACTACCAGTCCCGGTTCATCAATGAACGCGTTCACGCCAATATCCAGAAGGACGGGACCTATTCCGTCGTGCCGCGCATGTGGGGCGGCATGACCTCGTCGAAGGAATTGCGGGCGATTGCCGACGTGGTCGACAAGTTCAATATCCCGGCGGTGAAGTGCACCGGCGGTCAGCGCATCGACATGCTCGGCATCAAGAAGGAAGACCTGCCGGAGGTCTGGGCGGATCTCGGCAAGGCCGGCTTCGTCTCAGGCCAGGCCTATGCAAAGGGTCTGCGGACGGTGAAAACCTGCGTCGGGACGGACTGGTGCCGGTTCGGTACCCAGGATTCCACCGGGCTCGGCATCAAGATCGAGAAGTTCATGTGGGGGTCCTGGACGCCGGCCAAGCTCAAGCTCGCCGTTTCCGGATGTCCGCGAAACTGCGCGGAAGCGACCTGCAAGGATATCGGTGTCGTTTGTGTCGACAGCGGCTACGAAATCCATTTCGCCGGTGCTGCCGGTCTGGACATCAAGGGGACAGAAGTACTTGGTCTTGTCAGGACCGAGGAAGAAGCGCTCGAACACATCGTTGCCCTGACACAGATGTACCGCGAGCAGGGGCATTATCTGGAGCGAATCTACAAGTGGGCGAAACGGATCGGCTACGACGAGATCCGCAGTCAGATCATGGACGACGAAATCAAGCGGAAAGCGTATTTCGAACGGTTCGTTTTCAGCCAGAAATTCTCCCAGGTCGACCCATGGTCGGAGCGCGTGTCCGGCAAGGACAAGCATGAATTCAAGCCGATGGCGATCCTGCAGGCGGAGGCAGCCGAATGAACGCGGAAACGAGAAACTGGGTGGCGATCGGAGATCTGGCCGACATTCCACGCGAAGGCGCGCGCGTGGTCAAAACCGATCGCGGCTGCATTGCCGTTTTCCGAACCGTTGATGACGAGGTCTTCGCGCTGGATGACCGCTGTCCGCACAAGGGCGGCCCCCTCAGCCAGGGCATCGTGCACGGGTCTTCGGTTACCTGCCCGCTGCACAACTGGGTCTTCGATCTTGCGACGGGCCTTGCGCGCGGTGCCGACGAGGGCTCTGTTCCGGTGACGGCAGCACGCGTGGAAAACGGCAAGGTGCTGCTTGCCGCCGATGATCTGGCCCGCCGGGCCGGATGAATGAAAGACCGGAAGATGGCGCTTGAACAAAAAAACGAGACGTCCGGGTCTGGAGAGGAAACAACAAGGAGGGCAGGGTGACCGCTTTCACAAACACCAAAACGGTCAAGACCACCTGCCCCTATTGCGGTGTCGGCTGCGGTGTCCTTGCGACGCCCCGGCCCGACGGATCGGTTGATATCAAGGGAGATCCGGAGCATCCGGCGAATTTCGGACGGCTTTGTTCCAAGGGGTCGTCCCTCGGCGAGACGCTGTCCCTGGACGACAGGATCCTTCATCCGCAAATCGGAGGAAAGCGGGCCGACTGGTCGGCAGCGCTCAATCTTGTCGCCGGGACGTTTTCGGACACCATCCGGGACCACGGCCCCGACAGCGTTGCCTTCTACGTCTCTGGTCAGATCCTCACGGAGGACTATTACGTCGCCAACAAGCTGATGAAGGGGTTCATCGGTTCGGCGAATATTGACACAAATTCCCGCCTTTGCATGGCGTCCTCTGTTGCCGGGCACAGGCGCGCTTTCGGCTCCGACACCGTACCAGGAACCTATGAGGATCTGGAAAGTTGCGATCTGCTCGTTCTGGTCGGTTCCAACCTGGCCTGGTGTCATCCGGTGCTGTTTCAACGGGTCGAAGCAGCCAAGGCCGAAAATCCGCACATGCGCGTGGTCGTGGTTGACCCGCGCGAAACCGCGACCTGTGCCATTGCCGACTTACACCTCGCGCTGAAACCGGACACGGATGTTGCACTTTTCAACGGTCTGCTTGCCTTTTTGGCCGATACCGACGCGCTTGACCGGTCCTATATCGAAATGCACACGAACGGTTTCGAAGCCGCGCTGGCGGCAGCCGGACCCTGCGAAATCAACCGGATTGCCGACGAAACGGGGTTGTCCCCGCGCGATCTGGCAACGTTCTACACGATGGTGGCCCGCACGCCGAAAACGGTCACCGTCTACAGCCAGGGCGTCAACCAGTCGGTCAACGGGACGGACAAGGTCAACGCGATCATCAACACGCATCTGGCGACCGGACGGATCGGCAGTCCCGGCATGGGACCTTTCTCCGCAACTGGCCAACCCAACGCCATGGGGGGACGTGAGGTCGGCGGGCTTGCCAACATGCTGGCGGCCCACATGGCCATCGAGAATCCTGATCATCGCGCGCTCGTGCAGTCTTTCTGGAACAGCCCGGCCATCGCGGAGCGCCAGGGACTGAAAGCCGTCGACATGTTCAAGGCTGTCCGCGACGGCAAGGTCAAGGCGATCTGGATCATGTCGACCAACCCGGTCGACAGTCTGCCGGATGCGGATGCGGTGGCAGCGGCGCTCAAGGCGTGTCCTTTTGTCGTCATTTCGGATGTCTCGCATGCCGCCGATACCGTCGCCTTCGCGGACGTGCTTCTGCCTGCTGCCGCCTGGGGCGAAAAGGACGGCACAGTCACGAATTCGGAGCGCCGAATTTCCAGGCAGACAGCCTTTCAACTTGCGCCTGGAGATGCCAGACCCGATTGGTGGCAGATCTGCGAAGTCGCGCGCCGGATGGGTTTTGAGCACGCCTTCGACTATGACGGCCCTGCCGCGATTTTCCGCGAGCATGACAGGCTGTCGGGTTATGAAAACAACGGGACGCGCGACTTCGATATCAGTGCCTATTGCGATCTATCCGGGCCCGAGTTCGATACGATGCAGCCGTTTCAATGGCCGCAGGGTGAAGGCGAGAGACCGAAGACAACGCGTTTCTTTTCGGCAGGCGGGTTCTTCACCGCCGACCGCAAGGCTTCATTTGTTGCGGTCACGCAGGCCATGCCGGCCGTTCTTGGGCGACGCTATCCCTTCGTGCTCAATACCGGCAGGGTTCGCGATCACTGGCACACGATGACACGCACCGGCAAAACACCGCGGCTTTCTTCCCATATAGCAGAGCCGTTTGCGGAGTTGCATCCCGACGATGCAGCAAGAGCCGGCATCACGGCGGCGGATCTCGTCGAAGTGAAAAGCCCGCACGGGGCCGCAATCGTCCGGGCCCAGGTGAGCGCGCGCGCCCGCAAGGGATCGGTTTTCGTTCCCATGCACTGGACCGACCAGTTCGCGTCCAATGGGCGGATCGACGCCGTGGTCTCCTCTGACGTCGATCCGATTTCCGGGCAACCAGGTTCGAAATTCACGCCTGTTGCCCTGCGCAAGCTCAGTTTCGACTGGTATGGCTTTGCAGTCCTGCGTGAAAAGCCTGCCGGTCTTCGAACCGGATATTGGGCGATCGCACCTGCCCATGGCGGCTGGCGTGTCGAACTGGCCGGGAGACCGCAGGATGACCGGATCGACCTCGTTCAGTCCTTGCTTGGCAAAGACGCAGAATTACTGAGTTTCGAAGACGAAGGCCTTGGGCTTCAACGCATTGCCGGATGGGTGGGCGAAACGCTTGCCGGTGTCTTCTTCTTTGGTCCGGAACCGGTGGCCGTCTCCCGGCAATGGGCCTGCGACCTCCTTATGACACCAGCGACTGATCGGGGCGACCGCCTCGGTGTCCTGGCAGGACGCCCGCCCGCAGACATGCCCGACAAGGGTGCCATCGTCTGCTCCTGTTTTCAGGTCGGGTGTCATGAAATTGCTGCTGCTGCCGCGACGGGGGCAACCACCGTCAAGGCCATCGGCGATTGCCTGAAGGCGGGGACCAATTGCGGCTCGTGCCGATCGGAAATCCAGTCCATTCTCGATGCAAACTTCAAGGAGACCTCGGATGAGGCCCATATTGCACGCGCCGGCTAAACCCTCCAGACGCCGGCGTTCGGCGCGTGTGGAAGCCCTTGCGAGTCTGCCGCTGTTCTTTCCGCTCAAGGGGTGCAAGGTCGTTCTCGCCGGCGGGACGGATGCGGCCGCATGGAAGGCAGAGCTTCTGGCTGCAGCCGGGGCCGTGGTTCACGTATATGCAGAGCACCTTGATGAAACATTTGCCGCGCTTTTGACGAGTGGCAGCGTCAAAGGCAGTTACGTGCATCATGAACGGACCTGGTGTGCCGATTGCCTCGACGGTGCCTCGCTGGCTATCGGTGATGCGGCCAGCGATGGGGAAGCGCAGGCGTTTTTCTGTGCAGCCCGCGCGGCGGGCGTGCCCGTCAATGTGATCGACCGACCCGCTTTTTGCGAGTTTCAGTTCGGTTCGATCGTCAATCGCTCTCCCGTGGTTATCGGGATCTCGACCAATGGCGTGGCACCTATTCTCGGGCAAGCCATTCGGCGCCGCATCGAAACGCTCCTGCCGGCCGGATTGCGCGACTGGGCTGCTCTTGCCGGACGCGTGCGCTCAAGCGTTCTGGCCACCTTGTCGGCAGGCTCCGAACGCCGCCGGTTCTGGGAAGGCTTTACCGATCTTGCGTTTTCGTCCCGGTCCATTCCGGACGCCGAAGATGAACGCGCGATTGATGCTCTGCTTAACGAAGCCGGCGTGGTCGCCGCGGGACGTGTGACCATTGTCGGCGCCGGGCCTGGCGATGCGGAACACCTCACGCTCAAGGCCATGCGCACGCTGCAATCCGCGGATGTCATCCTGTTCGACAATCAGGTGGATGACACGGTGCTGGAACTGGCCCGCCGGGAAGCCAAGCGCATGCTTGTCGGGCGCAGTGGAGACCTCGAGACGACCGACGAAGACATTCGGGATCGCATGGTGAAGCTCTCGCGGCAGGGCAAACATGTCGTGCGCCTGAAGTCCGGAGACGTGATCTCCCGCGAAGATACGCAAGACGACCTGCAAAGGCTGGGTGATGCCGGAATTCCGGTGAGCCTGGTGCCTGGCATTTCCGCCGCGCCGCAACACGTGCTGGACGTTCAGGACACTCCGGCGCGGTCACACTCCGCGACCGGCTTAAGGAGCTGAACCTCAGAGGGCCGGGCTGTCCAGGGGCATGAAGTCAAGTGCGCCGAATGCCGGGATCGAGATCCTGGCGGCGGCAGGATTAACTCCGGCGACAAGCCCCAGAAAGTTGAGTTCCAGTCCGGCATTGCCGCCGATCACAAATCCGAAATAGCCCCCGGCCGTGGCGAAGAAGGCACCATCATCCCGGTGACCTATCCATCTGCCGTCCGCGGGAAAATCGCGCCCGACTGCTGTGCCGGGTGTCGCCGCCGCGAGGGCAGGGACCTGCTGCAGCACGGTCTCCACGAACGTATTCGAATTCGGGCCCGGCCAGATTGTATAGTCGCCGCGTTCGCGCCAGCGATATCCCGCAATGGCGCTTTCCACCTTGGGCAGGAGTTCTTCCGCCCTGTCTCCGACCAGACGATAGTTGATGACGGGCTTGTTGGAATACCAGTGGCCATCGGCGTCATAGGCATTCTTGCGGACGGGCGTGCCCCATCCAACAACATCATAGCGGTCATACCGCTCTGCACCCCTGTGCTTGAGCACCAGCCAGGAATGCGTTGCAAAGGCACCTTTCATGCCCCCCGTGCGGGCGGTCAGCACGTAGATTTCCGCCTGGTTCACCGGCGGGCTTTCCGGAAGGATACCCGCGCTTGCCCAACTCGCGTAGCGCCAGCCCTGCGGGCGATCCTTCAGGCTCCAGACACCCAGGTGCAGCAGCGCGGGGAGGATGAATACGGCAAACAAGAAAACAACGGTTCTTCTGGCAAATCGCAGCGTCAGACTTGCAGCTTTCGACATTGCAGACCCTTCACCTTGCAGGCACTTTCCAGACCGTCTCGTCTATCCTCACGGGGCTGACCGTTGCTTCGGCCACGCAGACGAAACGCAAGTGTAACACAATGAATGTGTGAACTTTTTGGCAGGGGGGAAAGGGCGTTCACCCGCCTTCAAAAATGCGTTTACGCGCATTTTCAACGTGATCGCGCATCGCCTGGCGTGCTGCTTCCCGGTCGCGTGCCTCGATCGCGTTGAAGATGTCGTAATGCTCGGACTGCACCAGCTTCATCCGGTCCTGGGGCTTCGTCAGCGACAGGTTCCGGGTCAGGTTCATACCAGTCAGGATATTGGATTTCATGGAGGAGCGCGCGGCAACGAAGTACTTGTTGTCCGCAGCATTGCAAACGGCGACATGGAAAATCTCGTCCGCGGCCACGCCGAGTTCTCCTTCTGCGATGCACCGGTCCAGTTCGGTCAGCGAGTCCTGCAATTCCTTGAGGTCGGCATCCGTCCGCCGCTCCGCAGCCAGGTAGGCGGCCTCTCCCTCGACTGCAGCCCGGAATTCAAATGTGCGCTGGATGTCGGCGATCGATCCGACCGGGGCAAAATCGAGCACGGCCCCTTCGGGCCGCCGCTTGACGTAGGAGCCGGAGCCCTGCCGCGAGACGACCACGTCATCTTCGCGCAACTGTTTCAGCGCCTGGCGCAAGATCGGCCGCGAAACGCCGAACTCGTCGGACAGCATCTGTTCGGTCGGCAGTTTGCCGCCAACGGGAATGTCACCGTCCATGATCTTGGCGAGAATGCTCTCATAGACCTTGTCGGAGAGGGTGCGATCGCGAACCTGCCGATCCGGCGCCGCATTTTCCCTTACCTGCCGTTTTCCTGTCGCCACGATTTAAACCTGTCCAGTGTGGACGGATCGGTCGGGGGATAGAGCCCGAATGTCGATGCGCCCTGTTTGACCATTTCCATGACAAAGTCCTCGAACACAGTCATTTCGGTGGCCTCGTCCGCTACCTCATTTGCCATATGTTGAGGCACGCAAACAACACCTTCGTTGTCGCCGACAATGATGTCACCCGGGAAAACCGAAACACCGCCGCAGGCAATCGGATCATTCACGGCAACGGCGTGGTGTTTCGTCAGGTTTGTCGGTGCGCTCGGCCGGGCATGATAGCCTGGCATGTCCAGTTGCGCGATCTCGGGCGTGTCCCGGAAGCCTCCATCGGTGACGATTCCCCGGCAGCCGCGCGCCTGGAGGCGGGCCGCCAGAATGCAGCCCGCAGAGGCAGCGGATGCATCGCCGCGGGAATCGATCATGAAAACCGCTCCTTCGGGGCACTCTTCCACACCCTTGCGCTGGGCGTTGGCCGGATCGGCGAATGAGTCCAGATGGTCCAGATCTTCCCGGGCGGGGATGTATCTCAGCGTATAGGCGATCCCGACCATGTTCGGGCCGGGACGCAGCCGATGGATGCCCTGCAGAAAGATGTTGCGCAGACCCCGCTTGAACATCACCGTTGTGAGCGTCGCCGTGCTGACATTCATGAACTTTGTTTTCGTCTGATTATCCAGACCCGTCATCCGGTTCTCCCCACACTCCAGTGCCGCCGGGCACATGTATCCTGTCCGTGATGATTAAGCCGGTGAGGAAAACTTGTCAATTATTTGTAAAGTGCGCTCGCGCAATTTTTCATTGTGCACGGAGCATCAAGGCGATCTACCATTTAAGCGTCTGAAGCGAATTGTTTTTTCAACAAGCTGCGGAATTTAATGCCGTGTGGCTTCACGTTGATTTTCTCCTGAGAGTGACAAATTTGCGATTTTTCATACCGATCCGAGATCGAAAATTTGTTCATTTTATTTATTTGTAAAAATTTGTGTTGATTTGTTCCGGTTGATTAAGTTACCGATTGCGGGTGGTGAAGAAGCCCGTTTGAGGCGTGGGTCCAAGTTCTCGAAGTGCACGCGGAATGGCGAAGCGGAAACAAAGGCTAACCTGCGAAAAGGCAGCAAAACTGAGTGATTGAGGGTTTTCCGGCTACCGGGCACCTTCATGGCTGAATTCAGACTTTCTTCACGCGCCGGGAAAATTGATCTGATTTGTAAACAAGGCCCTCCATTGTGGCAATTGGAGGCGCGCCGGGGTTGCGGCGGCGACCTCGATATGTAGCCAAACGGCAGATGAAGCACTCCCGGCTATGCGCACGCGTTCTTTGAGCACGCTGGCGTATTTCCCAATTCTGCGCGCCTTGCCCGATTGATCGGGGCCACAGGCGGCCGAGCAGTCCTTTAACTGACGACACTCAATGACGCGACAGGAGCGAACGAAAATGGATCTAAGTGGAAAAACAGCAATCGTCACTGGTGGTGGGCGTGATATCGGACGCGCCTGCGTTCTTGCTCTGGCCGAAGCCGGTGCCAACGTTGCCATCAACTACTTCAGCAGCGGCGGCGGCGCAGACAGCGCCGTGGAGGAAATCACCTCAAGGGGGGGCAAGGCATTTGCGCTGCAGGGCGACATGACCAAGCCGGATGAGGTTCAAGCGCTTGTCGATAAAACTGTCAGTGAATTCGGTGGGTTAGATATAGTCATGCCGATCACGGGCGGCTTGATTGCCCGGAAGACCGTGCCTGAAATTACAGCTGAGCACTGGCAGAATGTGTTTGATCTGAACGTCTCGTCCGCCTTTCTGCTCGTGCAGGCTTCCGTGCCGCACATGAAGCCAGGCGGAGCGATCGTGACGATGGCGTCGCAGGCAGCCCGTGATGGCGGCGGGCCCGGTGCCCTTGCCTATGCGGCGGCCAAGGGCGCCGTTCTGACCATGACCCGCGGCCTTGCCAAGGAACTTGCACCGGATATCCGGGTCAATTCCCTCTGCCCGGGCATGATCGACACTGATTTCCACAATGTGTTCACCAAGCCGGATGTCCGCAAGCACGTGGCCGGTGTCACACCGTTGAAGCGCGAAGGGACCTCGGAAGAAGTCGCCAATCTGGCTGTCTTTCTGGCGTCCGAACAGGCCGCATTCATGACCGGAGCCTGTGTCGATATCAATGGCGGGCTCCTGTTCTCCTGAGCGGGTCTCGAGACTGGCACGCCCCGCCCGCGGTTTGTCCGGGGCGGGGTTTTTGCCAGGGATCCAATCAAGGCTTACAAATCTTGATTCTTAATTCACATAATAAAATCAGCTGTTTGATGTGTTTAAATCCGAAAATTTGTTTAATTGATTTTTATACTTGTAAAAATTTGTAAAATAAATATCGTGAAGCCAGATCAACAGGGAGGTACCAATGATCCGTTTCAAGTCAATCAAAGCAGGTCTCATGCGCGGCTCCGTTCTGGCCGCAGCTCTTGCCGTCACCGCGGTGACGGCTGAAGCGCGCGACCTTCGTGGATGGAACATTCACGTGGAGGACTACCCCGTGTCACACGGCATGGAAGAGTTCATGAAGGAAGTCAGCGAGAAAACTGGCGGCGAGCTTACCGGAAAGGTCTATCACAGCGGTGTTCTTGGCTCGCAGCCTGACGCAATCGAGCAGACACGCCTTGGCGTCATCGATTTCGGCGTCTTCAGCCTCGGGCCGATGGGGCAGGTCGTGCCGGAAGCAAACGTCGTTTCGCTGCCCTTTATCTTCAAGAGCATTCCGCAGATGTATGAGCTGATGGACGGTGAAGCCGGGGCTGCCCTGAGCAAAGGACTGGAAGCGAAGGGACTGGTCGCGCTTGGGTTCTATGACGCCGGTGCACGGTCCTTCTACACATCGGTCAAGGCGATTAACGAGCCTGCCGACGTCGGTGGCATGAAGATCCGCGTCATGAACAACGACCTGTTTGTCGGGATGGTGGATTCGCTTGGCGGTAACGCCACGCCGATGGCATTTGCCGAAGTATATCAGGCGATCAAGACCGGTGTCGTGGACGGAGCGGAAAACAATCCGCCGAGCTACGAGTCCACCAACCACTTCGAAGTCGCGCAGTACTACTCGTTGACGCAGCACCTGATCATCCCGGAGTGCCTGTGCATGAGCAAGAAAACCTTCGATAGCCTCACTCCGGAACAACAGGCGATCGTTAAGGAAGCCGGCCGCAACAGCACCGAGCTGCAGCGCAAGCTCTGGCAGGAGCGTGAAGCGGCCAGCATGGCCAAGGTTGCCGAGGGCGGCGTGACCGTGAACGAGATTGCCGACAAGGCCGCTTTCCAGGAAGCGATGGCGCCAGTCTACGATCAGTTCCTGTCGCAGAACCCGGAGCTGAGCGAACTCGTCGAAATCTTCAAGAACGCAAACTGACAATGCTGTGCACTGCGGACCGCGCCATGTGCGGTCCGCAAACTTCCGGGGGAAACAATGCCGCAGGGCGACATAATTCTGGCGCGGCTGGAGCTGTCTCTGGTCTGGTTGAAGCGCCTCTGCGTTTTTGTGGGTTCGCTCGCACTTGTGGTCCTGGTGGCCACTTTCGGCTGGCTGGTCTTCGGGCGCTACGTTCTGAACGAAACGCCCACGTGGGTTGAGCAGCTGGCGCTGGTTCTGATCTGCTACATCACTTTTCTCGGGGCCGCCGTTGGAATTCACGAACAGTCCCATCTCGGCGTTACCCTGGTACGGGACGCCCTGCCGCCGAAGGCGCGTCAGCTGCTTCTGCTGATGACGGATCTCTGCCTGGCAGTGTTCGGCGGGGTCATGCTGGTGGCAAGCCTTGAACTCTTCCAGTTCGGCTGGTCGACGTTGCTGCCGATGCTCAACATTCCGGAAAGTATTCGCACCGCTTCCGCTGTCGCCTGCGGCGGACTGATGGTCATTTTTGCAGGCGCAAGGTTCATTTTGCGAGGGCGCTCGGTCCTTCGCGGCGAGATCTATGAAAACGAAAAGGTAAACTGAGATGGGTCTTGCAATTCTGCTGGGCGTCTTCGGCGTCAGCGTTCTTCTGGGCGTTCCCGTCGCCTTTGCAATGGGTATCTCCGCGGCTGCTGCCTTCTGGTACGAGGGATTTCCACTGCTGATCACGTTTCAGCGCACAATTTCGGGCATTACGCCATTTTCTCTTCTCGCCATTCCCTTTTTCGTGTTTGCCGGCGAACTGATGCTGCATGGCGGGATTGCCGTCCGTCTCGTGCGCTTTGCGTCTTCGCTGGTCGGGCATGTCCGGGGCGGCCTTGCCTCGGTCAATATCTTCTCCAGCATGCTTTTCGGCGGGATCTCCGGTTCCGCGATTGCCGACATTTCCGCACTGGGATCGTTGCTGATACCTGTGATGAAGGAAAAGGGCTACCGGCCGGACTATGCGGTCAACGTGACGGTAACATCCTCCATCGCGGGCATCGTCATTCCGCCCAGCCACAACATGATCATCTTCGTGGTGGCTGCCGGCGGTGGCATCTCGATTTCCAAACTGTTCCTGGCCGGTGTCATTCCCGGAATTCTGATGTGCCTGTGCCTTGCGGTCGCGGCCTATTTCGTGGCCCTCAAGCACAATTACGGATCGGAGCCCTTTCCTGGCTGGAGCGTGGTCGTTCAAACGGCTGTCGGTGCGATCCCCGGGCTGATCACGGCCGTGATCATTGTGGGCGGTGTCCTGTCGGGTGTGTTCACCGTGACGGAATCAGGTGCTTTCGGAGCGATTTACGCGCTGGTACTGACTGCTGTGGCCTATCGGACGCTCGGCTGGAACGAGTTTGTGGTCTCCGTCACCTCCGCCCTCCGGACCACGGCCATGGTGATGATCCTGATCGGGTTCGCCAGCTCGTTCGCCTATCTTCTGGCGCTCTATCAGGTTCCCGCCAAGCTCAGCGACTTCCTGCTCGGCATATCCGAGCAGAAGATTGTCATCCTGCTGATGATCAACCTGATGCTGCTCGCGCTCGGCATGATCATGGACATGGCGGCGCTGATCCTGATCTGCACACCGATCTTCCTGCCGATCGCGCGTGAACTCGGCATGGATCCCGTCCAGTTCGGCATCATGCTGCTGGTCAATCTGGGTCTCGGCCTGTGTACGCCGCCGGTCGGAACCTGTCTTTTTGTCGGGTGTGCGGTCGGCAAGATCAAGATAGAGGAAGCGCTCAAGTCGATCTGGCCCTTCTATCTCGCCCTGCTCGCGGCGCTGCTGCTGGTCACCTATGTCCCGGCAATCTCCATGTTCCTACCTTCGCTGTTCGAGTAGGCAAGTGTCTCCAGATCAGGCGTTTTGAACAAACGCCTGATCGTTCAATTGTGCCGATCATGCGGTGAGTTTCTGCTTCGTGTTCGGACCGACAATCCCATCTGCAACGAGCTGGCTGCGGCGCTGGTAGTCGGTCACCCCGGCGTATGTTTTCGGACCGAATATGCCATCTGCCGCAAGGCTTTCAACGCCGGGCAGAGCCTTGTGGTTCAACAGGTTCTGCAGTGCTGCAACATCGTCGCCTGTGTTGCCGGTCTTGAGATACTGCTTGCCTGCCTTCAACCTGGCGATCTCTTCCTTGAGCCATTTGATGAGATAGTCCTGCCCGAGCGGAAACAGGATCGGGCGGAACTGGGCCTCGACCTTCTTGAAGTTCCGGGCCATGTGCAGGCCCTTAATGATTTCTTCCGGATCGTGACCCTGATGAAAGAACTGCAAGTGTTTTTCGCAGTCGAGCCAGCCGTTGATGATCGCGATCCTTTCGGCAACCGTCAGTGAAGAGGGGCCCTTGTAGTAGACGCCACCATAGGCGTAAAGCGCGTCCAGCTTGCCCTTGTTCCGCGTAACATAGTTATGTCTCAATGCCGCCGAGACCACCTGTACCGACTGGTTGTCCGTCAGTGTCCCAATGAGCTTCTTCGCATTGCCGATCGGAACCCTTGGAGGCAGGTTTGCAACGTAGTAGCCGTGCTTTTTCGCCTGTTCCGTCTCGAACTTGTAGAACTCCGAGGGTTCGACCTGACCGAACCCCCACGCCGTCCCTTTTTGCTGTTCCTCGTTGTTGAACAGGGATTCTTCCCAGCAGATCGCAATCAGCAATTCCCAGCTGAAAACGTAACCGATGCCATGGTTGCTCGCGATGAGCGCTTTCATTTCGTCGTATGATTTTCCGGGAAGTTTGGCCATGTGACCCTCCGATGAAAATGCATAAACAAAGTCTTGTAAAAATACGGGTGACGTAAGGTTAGCATATTTGCGTGAGAGGCGCAGTCGTTTCCGGAAATTGCCGGTCCGGTTTGCCTCCTTTACGGCGGCATCGGGACGACAAAATCAAGATAAAACGATGCCAAGGCATGGCGGCCGACGCAGTCGTTCCGCTATCTCAGAGGCAAAAAAAGGCAGTTGCCAATCCGGACTGCGGTGGATCAAGTCCGGCAATGAGGCCGCCATTTCTGACAGGACCCGTGCGTCTAGTCGGCGCACAGGTGACAGGCGACCCTTGCTTTTTCCGCGCCGAATTCCCGGACCTCGGGACGGTCCCGGCGGCAGATGTCTTCCGTCAGCGCGCATCTTGGATGGAAGCTGCAACCGCTCGGCTTGTTGATCGGATCGGGGATTTCCCCCTTTACGATCTCGGCGGTGCGGCCGAACGCGTCGATATGCGGAGCCGCGTCCATGAGCATGCGTGTGTAAGGGTGGCGCGGCTTGTCGAATAGCGTGTCCCTGTCGGCGACTTCGACGAGCCGCCCGAGGTAAAGGACGCCGATTTCGTCCGCCATGTAGCGGATGACCGAGAGGTCGTGGCTGATGAACAGGTATGTGAGCCCAAGTTCACGCTGCAGGGACTTCATCAGGTTCAGCACCTGGCTCTGGACAGAGACATCAAGCGCCGATGTTGGTTCGTCGCAGACAATGAACTCTGGATTGGAAGCGAGGGCGCGGGCGATTGCAATGCGCTGGCGCTGGCCGCCAGAGAATTCGTGCGGGAATTTTTCGCCATCCGATTTTGCAAGGCCGACCTGATCGAGCAATTCCGAGACACGCCCATCGACGTCGGATGCGGGCAGCAGGTCGAAGGCACGGATCGGTTCGCCGATGATATGCCGCACGCGCCAGCGCGGGTTCAGCGAAGCATAGGGGCTCTGGAAGATCATCTGGATGCGCCGGCGCATCGCCATTTTCTTCTTTTCGCTGGAGATGGCGAAAAAGTCTTCGCCGTCGATCAGCACCTGGCCGCTTGTCGGCTTCTGCAGGCCGACGATCATGCGTCCGATGGTCGACTTTCCCGACCCGCTCTCGCCCACGAGCGCGAAGGTCTTGCCTTTCGGAATGTCGAAATCGACCGTGTCGACGGCGGTCAGATATTGCTTGGCCTCGAGCGCAAGCATCCTGTTCAGCCAGGGTTTGGACACGTCAAAAACCGCGCCGAGCTGCCGCGCGCTGATCAGGGGTGTTTCACCGGTCATTCGGAGACTCCGGAAATCTCTTTTGTTTCTGGATTGACGGCCGGGTCATAGAGCCAGCAGGCGACCTCGCTGCCATCGACCGGTTCAAGGATCGGTATGTCCTTGAAGCAAACGGAAAAGGCCTTTTCACACCGGGGATTGAAGGCACAGCCTTTCGGAATCGCGCGCAGGTTCGGCATTGATCCGGGGATCTGGCTGAGCGCGTGCATCGTGCCTGTCGTCGAGGGAGTGGATGCCATGAGACCCTTGGTATAGGGGTGCGAGGGAGTGCTCAGCACATTGCGCGTCGGGCCGATTTCGGCAATCCGTCCGGCGTAGAGAACGGCGACACGATCCGTCGATTCCGCGATGACGCCCATGTCGTGGGTGATCAGGATGACGGCCGTGCCGCGCTCCCGGCACAGCTTCTTGAGCAGCGCCATGATCTGCGCCTGGACAGACACATCGAGCGCGGTGGTCGGTTCGTCTGCGATGATCAGTTCCGGCTCTGCTGCAAGCGCAAGGGAAATGACGACGCGCTGGCGCATTCCTCCGGAGAACTGGTGCGGATAGGCGTCGATACGGGTTGCGGCTGCCGGTATTCCGACTTCCTCCAGCAGCGCAATGGCACGATCACGCGCTTCGTCGGAAGAGACCGGCAAGTGTGTGCGGATCGTCTGGATCAGCTGCTGTCCCACGGTCATCAGCGGGTTGAGGCTTGTCAGCGGATCCTGAAAAACCATCGCGATCCGTTTGCCGCGGATCCGGCGCAGACGGTCTTCAGGAAGATTGTCTATCCGCTCTCCGTCGAGGGAAATTTCACCGCCGCTGATCCGCCCGGGGCGGTCAATAAGACCGATGATCGCCGACCCGCACATGGATTTGCCTGCGCCGGATTCACCGACCAGGCCGAGAATTTCGCCGGCGCGGACTTCAAATCCGACCCGGTCCACGGGCCGGAGCATACCACTGCGGGTTGGAAACTCGACAATGAGATCTGAAACTTTGAGAAGGGGAGTATCGGACACAGGTCTATCGCAGTTTTGGGTTCAAAATGTCACGCAGCCAGTCGCCGAAAAGGTTGACGGACAGAGCCAGTGCCAGAAGCGTGAGCGAGGGAAACAGCAGGATCCACCATTCACCGGACAAAATGTATTGACGGCCGACATTGATCAGCGTTCCGAGTGAAGGTTCGGTCTTGGGTGCACCCACGCCGAGGAAACTCAGCGTTGCTTCCGCGATGATGGCCAGTGCAAGACTGATGGTGGCGATCACGAGGATCGGGCCGGTCACGTTCGGCAGAATGTGGCGGAGCATGATGCTCCAGCGGGTCAGTCCGATCAGATTGCCCGCTTGCACATATTCCTTCTGGCGCTCGACCATGGTCGCACCGCGCACGGTGCGGGCGAACTGGACCCATTCGGACAGGCCGATCGAGATGATGAGCACCCAGATCGCCATTTCGTCTCTCAGATCGGGCGGTATCAGACCTTTGCCGATGCCGTAAAGCAGCATCGCGACCATGATGGACGGGAAGGTCATCTGGATGTCCGCGATGCGCATGATGATGCCATCCAGCCAGCCGCCGGCGTAACCGGACAGGAGGCCGAGCACCACGCCGAGGGTCATGGCGAACAGGACGGCGACAACCCCGACGAACAGGGAAATGCGCAGACCGAACAGGATGGTCGACAATACATCGCGGCCCTGGTCGTCAGTCCCCAGGAGAAAATAGTCTCCGGTGAACTCGTTCGCCGACATCGGCTTGGTAAAGCCGTTCATCAGGTTGAGACTGGCCGGGTCAAATGGCGTATAGGGCGAGATGAGCGGAGAGAGCACCGCACCAAGCACGAGCAGCAGGAAGGTCAACGACGAGACGATGATGACCGGCGAGGATTTGTAGGAATGCCATATGTCCGAGTTCATCCAGCGCTGCCACGTGGATGTGGCCTCCGCTTCCTTGAACTCGGGCCGAGCCGAGGCTCCTTTTGGGGTCTGGATGTCCATGAGCGTCTTGTCCTCAGTTCTTGCTCACGCTCAGGCGCGGATCGATCGTGAAGTAAAGCAGGTCGACGATCAGATTGATGGTCACGAAGATCACGGCGACGAGAAGCAGGTAAGCCGACATGACCGGGATGTCGACAAAGCTTACGGCGTTGATGAACAGGAGCCCGACGCCGGGCCACTGGAACACGCTTTCGGTGATGATGGCAAACGCGACGATCGATCCGAATTGCAGGCCCGTTACCGTGATCACGGGGACGAGCGTGTTTTTCATGGCATGGCCGAAATTGACTGTTTTCTGGCTAAGGCCGCGGGCCCGGGCAAAGCGGATATAGTCCGTTCTCAGAACCTCAAGCATTTCCGAGCGCACGAGACGCATGATCAATGTCATCTGGTAAAGCCCGAGCGTAACGGCAGGCAGGATCATCGACTTGAAGCCGTTCCAGGTCAGGATGGCCAAATCAACGCCAAAAAGGCTTCGTGTTTCGCCGCGCCCGAATGCGGGTAGCCAGCCGAGATTGACCGCAAACAACCAGATCAGAAAAACGCCGATCAGGAATGTCGGCAGGGACACTCCAACCAGGGACGCCGTCATGATGAAATTGGCCGCAATTCCGTCCCGCCGGATCGCCGTGTAGACGCCGAGGACAAAGCCGAGGGATATGGCGATCACGCCAGATAAGAGTGCAAGTTCAAGCGTTGCAGGCAGCCGGTCGAGGATGAGCTCTCCAACCGGAAGTCCTGCCCGATAAGACACGCCGAAATCTCCGGAAAGCGCACGCTGCAAAAAACGGAAATACTGGACGATAATCGGATCGTTCAAGCCGAGTCGCTCTTCCAGCTCGGCCTTGTCGGCCAGGGTCGCTTCCTGCCCCAGCATGTTTTCGACCGGGTCGCCCATGAACTTGAACATGGCGAATGAAATGAAACCAACTGCCATCAGGACAAGCATGGCCTGTCCGAGGCGTCGTATGATGAAAGCAAGCATTTTTTTAAACGCCGATCAAAACCCAGTGCGTCCACGGCTTTCGCCTTCAGGTCTTGTCCCGACGGTTCTCCCTCGTTCCCGAGAACCAGCGGTTCTAGCACTTTCTGCCCGGCAGCAAAGCTGCCACTCACTGCGGAGCAACCGGCCGGCAATCGGTCCGGCACCGGTGCCGCACAGTTCAACCAATATAGCCATCATGCCCGCTGCCAGGGCAGCGGGCATGATGGCCTTTGTTCAAGACTTATTTCTTGAAGGTCAGGAACTTGAAGTGCGGCTGGTCTTCCGGCTGGACCGGGAAGTCAACGTTGTCCTTCATGCCCCAATTGAGGACCTGGTTATGGATCGGCAGGTAAAGGGTTTCCGCCTTCGCCGTATCCCAGATCTCGCCGATTGTGGCGTTGCGGATTTCCGCATTCGTTTCCGAGGCCAGGCTCTGGATCTTGGCATCAATGCCTGAATCGGAATAACCCGTCCCGTTCCACGAGCCGTACTTGTCGGTTGTCGTGTGGACCAGGAAGTTGAAAATGTACTCCGAGTCAAAGGTCGGAACACCCCAGCCGAGCATGTAGAAATCGGTTTCCCTGTTCGTGATCAGCGGGAAGTGCTGGGCTTTCGGCTTGGCGTCAAGGTTCACCTTGATACCGATCTGGCCGAGCATGCCGACGGCTGCCTGACAGATCGCCTCATCATTGATGTAGCGGTCGTTCGGGCAATTCAGCGTCAGCCCGAAACCATCGCCGTAGCCGGCTTCTTCCATAAGGGCCTTTGCCTTGGCGACGTCGTATTCCGGATAAGCGTCGAGCGCTTCGGTCCAGCCGTTAACGAACGGAGGCATGATCACGCCGGTTGGTGCGGACTGCTCGCGCATTACGACCTTCTTGATGGCGTCGCGGTTGATGGCAATGTTCATTGCCTCGCGGACACGCTTGTCGGCGAGCGGGTTCTTGCCGTCGACGGTGTCGCTTGTCAGGTCATCGGCACCGAGATTCATGCCGAAGAAGATCGTCCGGTTTTGCGGCGCCGTGTTCAGCTTGAGGCCGTCGGTCTCTCCAACGCGCGCCAGGTCCTGCACGGGGACGTCCTGGATGAGATCAACCTCACCGGACAGGAGTGCGGCCACGCGGGTCGCGCCTTCCTGGATGGGCGTATAAATGATTTCGGTGACTTCCATCGGGAATTCACCTTTGCCCCAGTAGTTTTCGTTCTGTTTCAGGACCGTCTTGGAGTCTTGCTTGCGGCTGTCCAGCACGAACGCACCGGTGCCGTTGACGGAGCGCACACACGGATTGTCGCCGCCATTGGCAATATCCTGCGGTGCTTCGCAACCGTTCTCGAGCGTCCAGTCCGCATCCATGATGAACAGGTTGGTCAGGTTGTTCGGCAGAAGCGGGTTCGGACCGGTGGTCTCGATCTGCACTGTGAGGTCGTCAACCTTGCGCACGTCCTTCACCGATGCCAGCAGTTCCTTCATCGCGGATGTCGGCATCATCGCGCGTTTGAGCGAGAAGACGACATCATCGGCGGTGAAGTCCTGGCCGCCATGGAATTTGACGCCTTCACGCAGCTTGAATTCCCAAACGTTCGGGTCTTCGGTCGGTTCCCAGCTGGTCGCGAGCGCCGGGATGATCTGCGCGTCCATGTCACGCTGCAGGAGCGGCTCGTACATCTGATGCGCAAGGGCGTGAGTCGGACCTTCGTTCTGGGCATGCGGATCGAGCGTCAGCGAGTCGCCCGCGCGCGCCCAGCGAAGTGTTTCGGCATTTGCAGCGCTGAGGCCGGCGCAAAGCGCCACACTCGCAGCCGTCAGCTTCAGGAATGTTTTTGTCATAATGTTCCCCTTTGTTTGAACCGGGGCCGGTTGTCCGGCGCGATCTTATTGTGATCCCCAGCTGGTCTTTAAGGATGTTTGCGCAACCGCACCTGCAGGAGTGAAGCAGAATGCAACCCAAGCTGCGCTATCCTGACCGGTAACAGACCGCTCCGGCCTATCGGAGTCAAGGGGTATCTGGAAAACGCGCGCTGGTTCCAGAAAGGTGTCGTAACGGCAGGAATTCCGGCGCTTTGTCGCAGAGTGTTCCGGCACCGAGCGGTTCGGGTTTCGCGTGACTTCGCGTTCACAAAGGCGTTCATCGATCGAGCGTCTGTTCCAGATGTCTCGAAACCGACCCGAAATCGAGGGCGCGGGCTTTTCGCCTGCCGATGAATTTGGCGAAAAAAACTGGTGGTTTTTCGTTTTACTATAGGTGGTTAGGCGTAACTGCGACTACTCGTGCGGCCGATCTGCGAGGCCAGTCTCCCGGGCACATTGATGTGCTGCTGCGTGCATCCGATTTGACATCGGATCAAACACCGTCGAGTTCAGGAAACGGAACAGGATCCCCAGGCGGGGTTGCCGGTTGCTGCAGTGGCAGATGCCACCAGCCGACGTCGCACCACTGACCGTTCTTGAAGCCGACGCCCCGATAGACACCGACCGGGCGGAAGCCCATGGCTTCATGAATGCCGACGCTGGCTTCGTTCGGGAGTGTAATGCCTGCATAGGCAGTCACAAATCCCTGACGAACCAGGATGTCGAAAAGGGCCTTGTAAAGGCGGCGTCCAATGCCGCGGCGCTGCGCGCTGGGAGCCAGGTAGATGGTCACATCGCAAGACCATTGATAGGCTGCGCGCTGCCGGTGTTTCCCGGCGTAGGCATACCCCAGTATGTCACCATCTTGCTCATAAACCAGCCAGGGGAAGGTTGTGAGGGTCGCCGTGATCCGGCGGGCCATTTCCTCAGCCGTCGGGCATTCCGTCTCGAAGGAGATGAAGGTGTCCCTGACATAGGGGGCATAGATCTCAGCGAGGATTTCGCCATCGTCTGGAGTTGCGGTGCGAATATTCATTTCAGGAAAATCTCGGAATTCCGGAGGGCGTTTCAGATCCGTTTTCGGATTGGCGTGCCGACTGCGTGGATGAATGCAACCAGAATTTATGCATCAGACATCCAGAACGGAACCCCTTTCTATGATCTGCCCCTCGAGCAGCGTCGATTGAAGCCCCGTGTTTGTATCCAGCAGATCCATGAGCTGAAGCGCAACCGAACGTCCCATTTTCCGCGCCGGCAGATTTGTGGTCGTCAGCGGCGGCACGATCTCGGTCGACCAGTCCAGGTTGTCGAACCCCATTACGGACATATCCCCGGGGATAGACAGGCCAGCGGCGGCAAGACCGAAATAGGCACCGAGTGCCAGGACGTCACTCAGACACAGGATCGCGGTAACGTCCGTGTCCTGTTCCAGAAGCTTCTGAACGGCCTGTTTGCCACCGGAGGCATCGAGGCTGGTCTCCAGGAAAGAGACGCGCATCGCGTCGTTGCAGGCCTTGCGTGCGCCTGCCACGCGTGCCGAGATCCTGTCGCTTGAACCGGGTGGGCCATGGACGACCGCAATCTTCGAATGCCCCTTCGACTTCAGATAGGTCAATGCCGCGTGAGCGAGCCCGGCATTGTCATAGCCAATCATGGGCGTGGAAAGGGCAGGGTCCCAAATGGACGTGAACACATAAGGGATGTTTCTGCCCTCAAGAAGCTCATAAAGCTCCTGGCTGTGCCTGGCGCCGCTCAGAATAAAGGCTTCGGACCCCATTCCGAGAAGCTTGCGCGCTTCCTTGACTTCCATCTCCTCGTCACCGTTCGAAATTGCAAGAACAAGGGAATACTGCCTTTCGGACAGGGTCTGCTCGATTGCCGAAATGAACTTCGCGTAAATCGAATACTCGATGTTCGGAATGATGGTGGCGATTGTTTTGGTCTTGTTTGTCGAAAGCGAGCGGGCGGCTGCGTTCGGAAAATAGTTCAGTTTTTTGCATGCGGCTTCAACGCGTTGGCGGGTTTCTTCGGTAACCTTCGCAGATCCGTTCATAACCCTGGAAATCGTGGCGATCGAAAGCCCCGTTTCCCTCGCAACGTCCCGTATCTTGCCGATTCTTTTTTCCAAGCGCAGTTCCACCCCGTCACGTGATGAAAAGTTAGCCTTGACAATAACTCGTTTCAAGTTGTTTGATGTAACCGGTTTCATCGAGATCTGCAGGGGCGAAAGCCTCTTTTTGATTGCCTATAATGAAACCGGTTACATTAGTTGAGTCAGGACCGGACGACTTCGAGGGAGAAGGTCGCAGGGAATGAAAGCCGAGACCGACCACAGCGCTATCCGTCAGGTCTACAGAGGCCTGAAAGAGCCGGTGTTTTTCCAGCTTCAGGTTGACTGGGGCGGCGTCGAGACCGTCGATGTGCCGGCTGGAGCCCTGATTTCCGTTACCAATGTGGACGGCGGTGGACGGCTTCTGTTGACAGCGCGGGGACCTGAAGACCGGCATTTCACGACACGACCACTCGACGTGCCCGCCCAGGACAGCGCTCGGGACTATCCGGGATTGTTTGACCGCGACATGCTGACATCGCTCGCAGCGGCGCGGGGCAGCAGTCTCGACCGTGCCGAATACCATCCAGTCTTCGACGGCAACTCGTTGCCTGGTGACCAGTTTGTCACCAGAGCGCTGGAGGATACGAGCCTCTATGTTATTGCGCCCATGGATGGTGACTATGTCGCCGGATGCGGGGGTTCCAGCTTTACCGTGAGGGTCAAACCGCCGGAAGGACGTTCGCAGAACAGCTGGCTGCCGCCACCGCTCGGCAAGATCCGGGACGAGTGGCGCGTCGGCAGAGGGTCTGCGAAAGCTTACGAGGTCAAGAAGGGCCAGTTTGTCCAGATCATAGATGTCGAGGGCCAGCAGTGTTCCGACTTCATGGCCATGTGCGCTCGAAACCTTGAGGCCGGGCGCGAGCGTTTTATTGATTCCACCGTATCGCGCACGAAGACGCACAGCGCCTATCCGCTTCCGGGGCTTTTCGACAAATTCTACGACCAGGACATCAATCCGCTGTTGTCCGTGCGCCAGGATACCGTCGGCAGGCACGACACGTTCGCGCTTGCCTGCACGGCCAATGGCTACGAAGAGCGTGGGTTTCCGGGGCATCTGAACTGTTCGGACAACATCAGCGCTGCCTTCTCTCCTTTTGGGATTGGCAAGCGGGCAGCCTGGCCGGCGATCAACTTTTTCTTCAATTCCTGGATCAACTGGTCGGAACACGGTCTCGTCAGCGACGAGGCCTGGTCGCGCCCGGGCGATTACGTGGCGATGCAGGCTTTGACGGATCTCGTCTGTGTTTCAACCGCCTGTCCGGATGACATTGATCCGATCAACGGCTGGAATCCGACGGATATCCACGTCAGGATTTACGAGGAGGATACCTCGATTTCACATTCGGTATCGTGGCGCTCGCAGCCCGAGGACAGCGGGAAACTCACCCGTCAGTCCGCCTTTCACCCGCGCACATCAGCACTGACCAGCCGCTTTGTCGCCTCAAGGGACCTTTGGGTGCCCGCACGTTTCGATGGCACCGGCGCCGTCGAAGAATACTGGGCCTGCAAGAACGCTGCGACCGTTCAGGACATGTCGGGCCTTTACAAGTTCGACGTTGTCGGACCGGACGCGGAGGCATTGCTGCAGGCCTGCCTGACGCGCGATGTGTCCAGGCTGTCCCTGCATCGTGGTTTCTATGCTCTCGTGTGCGACGAACGCGGCAGCGTTCTGGATGACGGAACACTGTTCCGCATCGAGCAGACGGCATTCCGCTGGTGTTGCGGGTCTGAGAATTCGGCATTGCACCTGCGTGAGCAAGCAGAGGCGCTGTCTCTCAACGCGAGGGTGCTGTCGCCGGGCGGCAGGATGGTCAATCTAGCAATCCAGGGACCGAAGTCACGGGACATCCTGCGCGATCTGGTGGTGACGCAAGCCACACGCCCGGCGCTTGATGGCCTGAAATGGTTCGGCTTCACCATCGGCCGTCTTGGCGACCCAAACGGTCCGTCGATCATGGTGAGCCGATCCGGTTTCACCGGAGAGCTTGGCTACGAGGTCTTCTGCGACCAGGACGACGCCTTGACCGTTTGGGACCTCGTGCTAGAGACCGGTGCTCCTCACGGTCTTTTGCCGATGGGTTCCGAAGCGCTGGCCATGCTCCGGATCGAGGCGGGCCTGATGGTTGCCGGTGCGGAATTCGGGCCGGACAGCGATGCATTTGAATCCGGCCTCGGTTTTGCCGTCGACTTCAAAAAGAAAGACTTTATCGGCCGCGCCGCACTTGAGCGAAATGCAAAGGCTCCGCGCCGCAAGCTGGTCGGTCTGACGTTCCCGGGAAGTGAAGCACCGCACCACGGAGACCGGATCTTTGCCGGTCGGGAACAGGTCGGTGTCGTTACAAGCGGAACCTACTCGCCGGAACTGGGATGCGCGATCGCGATGGCCAGGATCGCCGTCGAAAATGCAGCGGCCGGCGACACTCTTGAGGCAGGCAAACTGGACGGGCACATGAAGCGGTTGCCGTGCACCGTGGTTGACCTGCCGTTCCTCGATCCGAAACGAGAGAAGGCGCGCGCGTGAGCAGTTCAGCGAAAGAAGGCGTGGTCGTCACGCAGAATGTCTGGAAGATCTTCGGCCCGCGCGCCCAGGAGGCGATGGAAGCCGTCAGGCGCGAGAACCTGTCAAAGGCCGAGGTGCTGGAGCGCTACCAGGCGGTCGTCGGCGTCAGGGACGTGTCCATTTCGGTTGGTGAGGGTGAGATCTTCTGCATCATGGGACTTTCCGGGTCGGGAAAGTCGACGCTGGTGCGTCATATCAACCGGCTGATCGAACCTACGGGCGGCGATATCCTGATCAATGGGGTCAATGTCGGCGATCTCAACGCGGAAGAACTGCGCATCATGCGCGCGGACAAGATCGGCATGGTGTTCCAGAACATGGCGTTGCTGCCGCACCGGTCGGTGCGCGACAACATCGCCTTTGCCCTTGAACTCAGGAATGTCGACGCTTTCACGCGCAGGCAGGTCGCGGACCGGGTGATCGAGCTGGTCAGCCTCCAGGGGTACGGCGACAGGATGCCGAGTGAATTGTCCGGCGGCATGCAGCAGCGCGTCGGGCTGGCGCGGGCCATGGCGGCCGATCCGGATATCCTTCTGATGGATGAACCGTTTTCTGCGCTTGACCCTCTGATCCGACGCGGACTTCAGGACGAGTTTCTTGAGCTCTCCAGGACGATGAAGAAGACCACGCTTTTCATCACCCACGATCTGGACGAGGCGATCAGGATGGGAAACCGGATCGCGATCATGAAGGATGGCGAGATCGTCCAGACCGGGACACCTGAGGAAATCGTTACCAAGCCCGCCGACGACTATGTCGCCGATTTTGTGGCCGGAATTTCGAAGCTGAAACTCATTTTCGCGCACACGGTCATGCGCCCGGTTGCTCAATACGAGGCAAGCGGCGCGTCGCTGCCTGGTCTCGATGCCTGTCCGCAGGCGACGCCCGACGATGATCTCGACGTCCTCATTGCACGGTCGGTTGGCCAGGATAATCCGATCGTCATCATGAGCGAAGACAAACCGGTGGGTGTCGTCACCAAGGACGACTTGCTGCGCGGCATGCAGGGGGAGGTCTGACACAACATGACCGATGAAACAGATTTCCGTAAGCCGATCACCGAGTTTGCCGGTCCGAATGGCGACTACTACGCAGATACTTTCCTGAAGATCCAGAAGGCAAAACTGCCGAGGTTTCACTTCAACCGGGCCGCACTTCTGGGCAGTTTCGTGTGGGCAGCACTTCGCGGCAACTGGCTGTTGTTCACGATCGGCTTTGTCGTCGATCTCGTCGCACTGATCAATCTTGCGCTGGTTTACAAATACACGCAGGCGGCGGCCGACAATGCGGACAAGGCTTATCTCGTCGAGCGCTACGAAGGCTGGTCCCAGACCCATCTGATCGGGGCCATCGTTGTTTTCATACTCGGACGGCTGCTGTTTGCCTGGCTGGCGGACCGGTTCTATGCCAAGCAATATGAAAGATGGCGCATATCGCATGTGGTCAACAGCAATTTCGTGCCGTCCCGCCTTTTGATCGCGCTTCTGATTTCGGTGCTCGTGCTTCCGATCATGCTTTACCGGAGCACGCAGTTCGCTCCGGATGAGCGCGCATGTATCCGTCAGGACCGTGCCATCGCGCAAGGTGAGGAAGTCGCTTTCAAAGCGAAATTCGATTGCCTGATCATCGGTGAGTTCCCGACACTTTTCTGGATCCAGCGGCCCGACGAGATTTCCTACCCGCGCGACGACAACGGCAACCGGATCGTTTTGCGCACACCGCCCTCCGAGGACGCGCCTCCGGTCAATCTCAACACCTACACGGCGCAGACCATCGATGACGGGATCGGCTACCTGACTGTCTTCTATGGCGCGTTTTTCGACGGGATCACGCGGTTCCTGCGCGGAATGCTGAGTGCGATTACATCCGTCTTTGTCGGTACGCCCTGGCCGGTCACGATGTGTGTCCTTCTCTTCGTTGCCTACAAGATGGCCGGGACACGGACGGCCATCTTTGTCGGTGCCTCGCTGATCTATCTGGCGCTGTTCGGCTTCTGGCAGACGGCAATGGACACGCTGTCGCTTGTCGTGGCGGCGTCGATCATCTGCGTCGTTGTCGGATTGCCGCTCGGGATCTGGGTCGGCAAATCGAACCGCGGACAGACCATTATCACACCGATCCTGGACGTCATGCAGACGATCCCGTCCTTCGTCTACCTGCTTCCCGCAATCGCTTTTTTCTCGATCGG
>JGI12316J15310_10000012_pt16 | contig 34560 bp, 21 predicted proteins | sample MarCyaLeptolynsp_FD_15310 | JGI IMG/M metagenome (IMG submission 15310)
TGAGCTTGATGGGCGGCGCCAACTCCTCTGTCAGCACCTTCTAGATGCCGCCTGGATCGAGCGCGCCGGGTCCCCTGCCGCAGGTGGCGTAGCGTACGAGGACGCGAGCTTGATGGGCGGCGCTAGCCGTCCATCAACCTCGCGCCCGGAGCTAGCGTAGGCTCCTGCGAGCAGGGTGGCGCGCCCATGTGATGGTTAGAGATGCCACGGCTCTCCGCACACCTCGCTTACTTAGAGCGATCTCCGGGCACGGGCACGGGCTTTCCAGGGAGCTAGTTGACCGCAGTCGGCACCGAGAGCAGGAACGGCGCGACTACCGCGTCGAACTCCTCACCCTCGTCGGTGACCATCTGATAGGTGCCGTGCATGGTCCCTACCGGCGTCCTGAGTGGGCAGAAGCTGGTGTACTCGAAGTGCTCGCCCGGCGCCAACCGCGGGGTCTCGCCCACCACACCCGGGCCTTCGACATGCTCGACGTGCTCGTTGCCGTCGGTGATCACCCAATGGCGGGTCTTCAGCTGCGCCGCCTCGTCGCCCACGTTCTCGATCCGCACCCGGTAGGCGAAGAAGTAGTAGTCGTGGTCGGGGGAGCTTCGTTCGCGGACGTACAGCGCCGTTACCTGAACGCGAACGCCGCGTGTCGTGGTGTCACTCATCGCTGGCATCTGTAGCTCTTTACGCAGGCCCCGTCCAGACGGCACCTTGTGGGGCATGAACCGCACCGCTTCCCTCTCCGGTACCCTCGCGACCGCCTTCGCTGCGCTGCTTGTTGCAGGCCTGCCGTCCTGCACCAACGCCCCGGCGGAGCCCCCTGGCCCCGCCGGCCAGCCCGACACGACGACCTTCGTCGACGCTGGTGGCGACGTGGACACCTCCGCAAGGCCCAACGATCCGCCCGGGCCCCTGGAGATGCACCTGGAGCCGGCAGAGCCGACCACCAGCGACGACCTCGTTATCGTCATCGACGCCGACAGCATCGACCCCGACGGTCAGCCAGTCTCGCTCAGCTACGCCGTGCGCTGGTATCGGGACGATCTTCTGACGCCAAACAGTGGGCTCACGCTTCCCAGCCAGCAAACCCGTCGCGGCGAGACCTGGCGTGTCGAGATCGCGGGATGGGATGGCCAGGACGAAGGGCCGATGCAGGAGGCCACCGTCACCATTGGCAACTCGCCGCCCACGCTGGCGTTCGTCAGCCTCAAGCCGACCGAGCCCACCACCGATGACGTCCTGACCTGTGATCCCGGAACCGTCGATGATGCCGACGGCGACGACGTGTCGCTCACGTACGCCTGGTTCAAGGACGACCAGCCGATCTCCGGGGCGACCTCCGCCGGGCTGCAGCCGCCCCACGACGCCGGCTCGACCTATCAATGCTCGGCCCGTCCCTTCGACGGGCAGGTCGAGGGGGACGTGAAAGGCTCCAACATCGTGACGCCCACGCTTTTCGTGACCAGCGAGTCCCTCATCTCCACCTTCCCCAACTCGCTGGACCTGGGCACCGTGGTGCCGGGCCAGACGAACGAGGCCCAACTCACCATTTCCAACATCGGCGAGGCGCCCCTGCTCATCAGCTCGGGCACCCTCGAGGGGGACCCCGGGTTCATCTTCGACACGTCCGTCTTTCCGGCCAGCGTGCTGCCCGGCGGCAAGATGGTCATCACGGTCGGTTTCGCCACCGACACACCGGGTCTTCAGAAGGGCTCGCTCGTCCTCGACAACAACTCGCAGAACAAGCCCATCCGCTCCATACCGCTCCTGGGCATCGGCGCCTCGCCGTGTCTTGCGGTCGACCCGCCCGTGCTCGACTTCGGCGGCGCGTACCCGCCGGCCAACGTCAATCTTCCAGTCACCATCCGCAGCTGTGGCGACTTGCCGGTGACGGTGGAGAGCATCGACCTGCTCAACCCCGACGGCGCGCCGTTTCAGCTGAACGCCGCGCCGCTTCCGCAGCCGCCTCCGTTCACGCTGCAGCCGACCGAAGAGGCGTTCTTCAACATCGCCTTCACCCCGGCGGTTGCATCCGCCGTGGATGCCGACGGCCTGCCGATTCCGGAGACGGCCACGGTGGCCATCGGCACCAACGCGCCCAAGCCCATCAAAGAGGTCCCGATTCAGGGCTTCGCGGCTCCGGGCGGATGTCCCATCGCCATCCCCACGGTGGTCGAAGGGGGCATCGTCACGCCCAACAGCACCATCACGCTGAGCGCCAACCAATCGTTCGGCGCCTTTGGGGTGCCGAGCCTGGTCTCCTGGGGCGCTGCCTCGCTCCCCAACGGCGAAACAGCGCAGGCGTTTCTGCCCGCCGCGGACGCGCACGAGGTGACCTACGACGTAGGCGGCCCAGGGACGTATACGTTCGAGCTTCGGGTGTTCGACCAGGCCAACGAAGACGGGCTCGCCTGTGGCGACGCGGGCAACCCCTGCACTCAAGTGATCCCGGGCTGCACCCCCGGATTCGTCAGCGTCGAAGTGAAAGATGCCATTCCGCTGATCTTCGAGCTCGTCTGGGACACGCCGGGCGACCCCAACCAGAGCGATACGGGCGCTGGCAAGGGCGCTGACCTCGACCTGCATGTCCACAACGGCACCGGCACCAAGGACGATTACGACCAGGACGGTGTCGCCGACAGCTGGTTCGACATCCTGGCCGACTGCTACTGGCTCGACAGCAGCCCCGACTGGGGCGCGCCGGGGCCCGATGATGACCCGCTGTTGTCTCAGGAGGACGCCGACGGGCAGGGCCCCGAGCGTATCGAGTACGCCAACCCGGTGCCGGGATCGACCTATACCCTGGGCGCGCACTACTGGTCGGACTACGAGTTTGGATCCTCCGTGGTCACCATGCGTATCTACCTCTTCGAGGAGCTGGCCTGGGAGGTGACTGACATCGTCCTGGAGTCTGGCGACCTTTTCGAGGCGGCGACGGTGACCTGGCCCGACTTGCTGGTGACCCCGTCGTTTGGTAGCGAGGGCGGTCCGAAGATCACGCCCGAGTATCCCAACCCGTTCTTCCAGTAGCGCGGGCGCACGCCAAGCCACACACGCCACGCAAGGCCATCACCATGTCGGATTCTGCCGTCGCGCCCCCCCACGACGAGGGCTTGGACGACTTTCGTCCACCTCGCTCCATCCTGCCGCTGCTCATCGTCGCCGCTCTGCTCATCGGCGGCGGCGTGGCCGGGTTCATGCTGTTCAACGCCCAGAACTTCGTGCCGAACCGCATCGTGGTGGCGGTAGAGACCGTTGGGTTGGAGGGCGAGACCGGCCGCTGGTGGGCTGCCCGCGGCAAGAACAGCGCGCGCTACGTGGATCTCCTCAGCAAGGAGCTCAACCGCCTGGGCATCGAGACGGTCAAGGTCGGTGACAAGAAGCTCGACCCCCTCATCGAGGAGGGCCTGGGGAGCGCCGCAGACGTCGTCGAGCGGGTGGCGCCAGCGATGGAGGCCGCCTGGGTGCTCAGCGGAGGAGTCGTCGTCAAGGCGGTCCGGCAGCTCCCCGAGGTCGACAAGAGCGAGTACGAGCTCCACGTCTCGCTGAAGCTGCACGCGGTGCAGCGCAAGGAGACGGTGACCATCGTCGAGGGGGACCGGTTCTTCACCATCGACAGTGACGAGGGCCAGGCCATCAAGGAGTCGCTCGAGAACATGGTCCAGCGCCACCTCACCCGGATTGGGACCGCCCTGGCGGCCCAGCCGGAGTTGGTGCGGCTGGGGGGCGACGACACCAGCCAATTCACTCGCGACGAGATTCGCATCGCCGGGGACCTGGGGCGCCTCTTCTTTGTGGAGCGCCAGCGCAAGGCGTTGTTGGACAAGCGCGCTGGCGAGGAGGCAGAAGGAGCGGCAAAGGAGAAGGAGCGGCGCCTCAGCGCCAAGCAGCGCCTGGGCCCCTATCTGGCCGAGGAGTATGTGGTCGGCCCGGCCGGCAAGGACCGGGTACTGCTGATGACCGAGGACCAGGCCGTCGAGGTGTACCCGGACGCCAACGACTACGCAGTGCGTGAAGGGCGGGACCAGTTGGTGCTGGCGAGTCCCGACGGCAAGAACCGCACGGTGTTGCTCGACACCTACAACATCTTCAGTTTCCCCGACGTGTCTCGGGACGGGAGTACCGTCGCCGTGGTGCTCGATCACTACGGCTGGTCCAAGAGCCTGGTGGCCATTGCCATCGACGCCAAGGGTGAGGGCAAGCAGACCCAGCTGCTGGCCCACGAGTCCCACTACTACTCCAGTCCCCGCGTCTCTCCTGATGGCAGCAAGGTGGCCTTCTGGTTTCGCAAATGCCGGCGCTGCGACAGCTCGCTGGAGGTCATCGGCAGCGACGGCAATGGGCGCAAGCGCCTGCTGGAAGCGGGTGGGGACTACAAAGGAATCCCGCACTGGGGCCCTGACTCCAAGCGCGTGTTCCTGTCATTGCTTCCCCCAGGTGGCGCTCGGAGCATCCACGAGGTGGACGTCACAACCGGCAAGAACAAGCCGCTGTTGGGCACCGCGGTACCGCCGCCGGAGCCTACCGAGGCTGCGGCCGCCCCGGACAAGGGCACCGACAAACCGGCGGGTGAGGGCGAGGAGGTTCCGCCCGCCGACGACCACAATGCCTCTGATTTCGACTTCCCCGCGGTATCTCCCGATGGCAAGTGGCTGGCCGTGGTCGAGGTGGACCCAAGTCGGGGGCGGCACGTCGGCCTCTACGACCTCACCAAGGGCAGCTACAAGCGGGTGACCGGCGGACGCGCAGCGCGGCTCGAGTTCTCGCCGGACAGCAGCATGGTGGCCGCGGAGACGAAGGGCACGAAGTCGGCGGACGACCCCAACCCGTACGACTGGGAGATCGCGGTCGTGGCGATCGCCACTCAGAAGGCCTGGGTGGTGACGTTCAACAGTCACCGCGATCGACTCGGCGGCTGGTCCCCGGATAGCAAGTGGATCTACACCACCGACGGAAGCCGCGACCCCGACGGAAAGAACTGGGCCAATCGCGTTTACTGGTCCCCGGTGGCACCGCCGAAGTAGCGTATTCCAGTGATGCTCGACACCGATGAACTCCCGCACTGGCGGACGCTGCGTCTCGAAGACGACGGACGGCTCCGTATTCTCGGGATCATCGCCCTCATCGTCGCAGTGCTGCCCTCCAACTACGGGGCCCACAAGACGCTGTGGCCCTGGGACATCCTGGCCGCGGCCCCCACGCTGGACGAGACGCTGAGCGTGCTGTCCCCGGCGATTCTCGGGGTGGCGCTGTGGGCGGTGACCTTCGTGAAGGGCTGGACCCGACTCGGGGTCGGGCTCTTCTCTTTCGTGCTTTTGGGGCTCGCAATCAGCTACACCGCCACGTCCAAGGCCTCGGCAGCGGCGCTGTTCGGCGATGGGGTGCTGGCATTTGTGGCACGGGATCCCTTGATGCTCACCCTGGGGCTGTCGGTGTTGGCGGCCGGCGCCGACCTGCAGGTGCGCTTCGGACGCAATCAAGTCACCCGCGCGTTCCTGGTGGGCGGTGCGGCCATTCTTGGACTCTTCTACGTCTTCCCGGTGGACGGGCAGACCTTCTTCGGCGAGCTGGCCGACCGTCTGTCGCTGATGGACAACGGCGTCTTCGTCTTGTCCATGGTGCTCTCGACACTGTTCTCTCTGGTCCCCCTTGGGCTCATGAGTTGGGGGCTGTGGACCACCTACGGCAAGATCGAGCCCGGTCTGCTCGGAGGCGCCGCGCGCTATGCGCTGCCGATCCTGAGCATGGCGCTGGCCTACCGCATGGTGATGGGGGGGCAGGGCGGGTCCGCGATCCTGGTCTTCGCGCGGGCAGCCCTTTTGTTGGCGGTCGGAGTCGGCGTCGCCTCGCGCTGCCTGGAGATGATTACTTCCCACCTGTGGTTCGACCCGCTGCCGCCTGGCGATGAACGGTCAGACCTTGCCCGTGACGTGGCGCTGCGAAGCGCGCTCAAAGAGGCGGTGGAGGACGATCCGACGGCCACGGCGGTGGACGTCGCCGCCACCCGCACCGGGTCGCGGCTGGCGTGGCCAGTGCGCGTTCTGATGCAGCGCCGTGTGGAAGAGTTGAGCGAAGAGGGCGAACGGCCACGAGAGGCGATGTTGGCCGTGCTGACCGCCGGCAGCGATGCGCCCGAGCCGACGGGTGCTCCGCACTGGCTGGTGCAGGGACAGGTGCGCATCTGGGCGGCCCTGGGGTTGCTGGTCCTGGGGTTCTTCGTGCTGACCACGGCGCGGCACTGGCGACCCACCCCAGACCTGGCCTGGGAGCTGCGCGCCGCAACCAAGAGCGAGCGAAAGCTCTTTGCCCGCGACATTCCCGGCATGCTGCTCAAGCTCGGCCAGAGAAACATGGTGCGCTTCCGCGGCCAGAGCGCCGCCGAGCTGTCCACCGAGCTGCGGGAGCAGCGGCGGGAGGTACTGGCGGCGGCGCGAGAGATCGCGCCGGACCTGCGGGACGCCCTGGACGCGTTGTTCCGATCCACCGACGCGTCGGACATGGCCGGAAGGGCCTTTCATCGCCGGGTGACGGCCGTGAACAAGGCGATACGCAGGGCTGGGCTGCCGTTCTGGCTGGACAGTTTCGGCTTTGGCAGCTCACGGTTCCGGGCGTTCTACGTGGTGACGTACGAGGTCGATCGGATTCGGCGCTTCGACCATGACGGCGACCCCTACGCGGCACTTCACGTCAAGCGCATCGACCGGCTGAACATCGGCGGCTCGCTGCTCGGGTTCGTCATGCCGGACGAGCCTTTCGCGCTCATCCTGGTGGAGGAGATTGCGGGCTCGGCCAAGCGAAGGGTGGACGCCCTGGCCAGCGACGGCACCTGCGGCATGTTCAGCGACTTCATGGTCAGCGACGCGGGCCGGACCGTGGACCAGATCTGCGGCCGGGTGCTGGCCAGGGTGCTGGCCAAGTCCAAGCTCAGCGTGGCCGTCGATGAGGCCGCGGTCCGCAAGCGCGTGGGCGAGGTGTCGTTGCTGCAGACGGAAATCCACGAACTCCAACACCAGGTGGACGGCGAGGGGCTGCCGGTCCCGGTTGCGCTCAAGAAGATGGCGCCGGGGGTGAGCTACGAGGACCTCCACCGGGCGGCCAAGGAGCTGTCGGCCCACACCACCGAGTTGGCCATCGAGGACCCCGACGGACTGGTGCTGTCGCTGGCCCACCTGAGCTCAGCGCTGTTGAGCGGCAACGGCGGCAAGTACGCCTACGCGGCGGGGGTCATCTTCAACGGGTTGACCGGCAACGACAAAGCGGTCGAGCAGCACCTCACCATCGACGAGTTCGCGATCGTCGATTTCTGGAAGGAGCTGGAGAAGAACGCCGATGACGTCGTCGGCTTCGTCACTCCGAAGGGGCGTGCCTTGCGAGACGAGCTGTTCGGCGACGAGCCAGCCTTGCCTGTGGTTCAGCCATAGCGAGAAGGCACCGGGCCCTGCGCTGACAGAATCGACGTGACTCTGTGCCGAAACCCGTTGTAAAAGGCGGGCCTTATGGCAACCGCAAGCCCTACCTCTCCGTCGCCGACCTCCGCGTCGATGGTCATCACCGACCCCGGCCGCGACGAGGCCGTCAAGCCCCATCCCCTGTCACGCTGGGCCACCAACATGGTCCGTGACGAGCGGGACCTTCCGTTCATCCAGCTGCTGACCGAGATCGTGCTGCTGCAGGTGCCGTTGGCGATCACGCTGTTCGTCTGGAACCTGTCCGCCGGCTCGCTGCCGTGGTGGATGGGACTGGCGTATCTTCTCGTGAACGCTCTGGTGTTCATTGATAGGTACACCTTGATGCTCCACAACACGTCGCACCGGCGGCTGTTCAAGAAGGAGCACGACTGGATGAACGGCCTGGTGCCGTGGTTCTACAACCCCTTCTTCGGTCAGACCGCGGGCGCTTACTTCGCGCACCATATCGGGATGCACCACCCCGAGAACAACCTCCCCGACGACCTCAGCAGCACCATGAAGTACCAGCGTGACCGGTTCACGCACTTCCTTCACTACTGGGGCACCTTCATGACCATCGGGGTGGTTCAGCTGACCGGTTATCTCCGCGCCAAGAGGCGTAGCAAGATGCTGCGCAACTTCCTGGTGGGTGAAATCGGCTTCTACGCCGTCGTGGCCGCGCTGCTGTTCGTGGCGCCTGCCGCCACGTTGTGGGTATTCGTGGCGCCGTTTCTGCTGATTCGCTTCCTGATGATGGCCGGAAACTGGGGCCAGCATGCCTTCGTGGCGGCGGAAGCGCCGGCCTGCCCGTACCGGAACTCCATCACGTGCATCAACTCGCGCTACAACAAGCGGGCCTACAACGACGGGTACCACATCGGGCACCACGTGAAGGCCAACCGGCACTGGAGCGAGATGCCGGAGGACTTCGTCAACCAGCGCGACGAATACATCGACAAGAAGGCCGTCATCTTCGAGGGCATCGACTTCTTCATGGTGTGGGCGTTCCTGATGCTCAAGCGGTACGACTGGCTCGCAGACCGCTTCGTGGACCTGCGTCCCGAGGGCGAAAAGCTCTCGCGCGAGGAGATCATCGCGCTGATGAAGTCGCGACTGACGCCGATTCCTCGCGCGGACTAGCGCCTCCGGTCATTTTCAGGGGTTAAAACCACCTCCGGCCGTGCTCTGGCAGGTCCCGTCTGGCTGTGTTACTCCGTTGGGTGCGTTAGGCCACAAACACAAGTCGGGAGGAGATTAAGTGGTGCGGGTACGTCTATTCACGGGACTGGTCTGCATGTCGCTGGCGTTTGGCATGGGCATTAGCGCCTGTGGCTCCAGCAGTGGCGGTACAAAAGACGACAACAACGGTGGCGGCGGTGGGACCACGGCCGGCAACACCGGTGGCACCGGCGGCGCGACCAAGGCCTCCACAGTCGAGGGGCTGGGCGGCTCGTTCGTCTCCAACCGCGACAGCAGCAGCACCGCCAAGTGCGCGATGGAGGGCGGGCGCGACGCGGCGGCCCTCAAGGAGTGCATCAAGTCGTATCACGACACCGTGCGCGAGTGTTACAAGAGCGCGCTGGTGGGTGACGAGACACTCAAGGGTCAGGTTCGCATCAAGTTCACCATCCTGGCGAACGGCTCCACCGATGACGTGGGCATGGTTTCGAGCACCGTCGAGGACGGCGAGTTCGAAAAGTGCATCCTGGATGCCGCCAACAAGTGGATGTTCCCGGCGGGCACCGGCAAGCTCCAGGTTCAGTACCCGTTCAAGTTCCGCTCGGTCACCGAAGAGTAGACCGGCCCGATACGTCGCTAGGGCGCCAGCTCGGTGAGTACACCGTCGCTGGTGCCCAGCATGAGGGTGGTGCCAGAGACGAGCGTCACGTAGCCGTCTCCGCCCACGCCACCGTCGCCGCCGGCACCGCCGCCGCCGCCCTGGCCCCCAGGTGCGCCGCCGTCGGCCCCCGGCCCCCCGGAGCCGCCGCTGCTCCATGCGCCGCCGTTGGAGCCTGCGGAACCGCCGCGGGCGTTGAGGTAGCCGTACACGGTGATGGCGGCGCCCACCAGCTTGATGGAGCCGCCGGAGCCGCCGCCTCCGCCTCCGCCTCCGCCGCCGGTGCCTCCACCGCCGCCGCCGCCCGTGGGCGCGTCGGAGAAGAGCGGAAAGTCGCCGCTTTCGGCAAAGCTGGGGAAGCCGCCGCTGCCGCCAAAGCCGCCGCTGACGTCGACCGTTGCCGCAGCGCCGACAGAGATGTCGCCGCCAGCGCACAGCAGGGCCGCGCCGCCACCGCCGCCACCGCCACCGCCACCGCCGGGCCAGAAGGAGAGGCCGCCGTAGCCAACCCCGTCGCCGCCGCCCCAGCCGCCGTTGCCACCGGAGCGCCCGAACCCGCCGCTGCTTCCGCCGCTGCCGCCGTAGAGCACGGTCAACACGGTGGATGAGTAAACGTTGCCAGCCGACGAGGCTCCTGGCCCCACCGTGCAGGCCAGGCCGAGTGAGCCGCCGGAGCCTGGGCCGTTGCCCCCTGGATTGCCGTTGCTACCCGTCAGTCCCGTCTCGCCGCCGGTGCCCGTCGTTGCGTGACCGGCGCCACCGCCGCCCGCGCCGCCGCAGCCACCGCCGCCGCCACCGCCGCCGCCACCGCTGAAGCCGTCTCCACCATCCTGACCGGCACCACCGCAGCCGCCAGCGGTTCCGACCCCAAAGCCGTCGCCGCCACCGTTGTTGGCCGCGCAACCGATGCCACCGGTCCACTCACCGCCGTCCCAGCCGCCCGCGGTGCCAGTCCCCTTGGCGCCCCAGTCGTTGTTGCTGCCGGCGCTGCCGGGGGTGCCGCCAGCGTCGATGACGCCGTCGATGGTGAGGTCGCCGCTGGTCAGCAGGGCAAAGCCATGGACGCCGGTGACCGTCACCGTGGTCGTCGCGGGGATGTTGAGGCTGGCGAAGTGCCACACCCGCAGACTGGGCGGCGCGAAGGGGAAACCCGGGTTGGGTTGGCTCACCACCTCGGTACCGGTGGCGCCTGCAGCGACCACCGTCCCGCTGCCGTCCGTGATGGCTCCGGTGGACGTGTTGAAGGTCGCCGCACCGGTGAGCGTGATGTCGCCGAGCACGCCGCTGGAGTCGCCGACCACGCCGCAGTCGACGTTGGACGGGACCGCGCCGGCGCATGAGCCGTCGGGCTGGCACACATCGCCTTCGGTGGCGACGTTCCCATCGTCACAGACCTCGCCTGCGCAGTCGGCCGCGCAGCTGCAGTCCTCACCGGCCTCGCAGACGCCGTCGCCGCAACAATTGGCGATGGGGGAGCCGCCGCCGCAGGTCCCGCCGGGCTGACAGGTCTGGCCGGTGATGCAGCTATCGGTGTCACAGGCCTGCCCCGCGCAGTCGGCGGCACATCCGCAGAGCTCGCCGGGTTCGCAGACCCCATTGCCGCAGCAGCCTGCCGACACGGTTCCCGAGCAGGTGCCGCTGCTGCAGATGTCGCCGGTGGTGCAGCTGTTGCCGTCGTCGCAGCCCTGACCGTCGCAATCGGCGCAGCCGCAGTCCTCGCCCGCCTCGCAGGTGCCGTTGCCACAGCAGTTGGCCGCCGGGATGCCGCCGCAGGTGCCAGCCGAGCAGGTGTCCAGCTGAGTGCACGGGTTGCCGTCGTCGCAGCTGGCGGTGTTGGGCGTGTTCACCACCAGGCCGCCAATGCACGCGTCGTCGGTGCAGGGGTTGTTGTCATCGATCATCCCCGCGCATTCGGGGCAGTCGCAGCTCTCTCCCGGCTCACAGATGGCGTCGCCGCAGCAGGTCGCCCCAGCTGTTCCCACACACGCCCCGTTGCTGCAGACGTCATTGGCTGTACAGGCGTCGCCGTCGTCGCACGCGGAGCCATCGTCGTTGGTGTACTGACAGGTGCCGGTGGCGGGGTTGCACGCGTCCATGGTGCAGGCGTTGCCGTCGTCGCAGTTGGGTGGGTTGCTGCCGACGCAGACCCCACCCTGACACAGACCGCTGGTGGAGCAGAGATCCCCATCCGGCGTGCAGGGCACTCCCTCGATGGGGTCGTGGAAGACGGTACCGCCGCTGCAGTAGTCGTCGGTGCAGGGGTTGTTATCGTCCACCGGGAAGGGGGTACCGACGCACTGCTGAGGCGGTCCATCCAGGCAGGTGTCGTTGGATGTGCAGGCGTTGCCATCGTCGCAGGAGCCGCCGGTCAGGAACGCCGTCTGCTTGCAGCCGTCCTTGCTCGTGCAGGTGTATGTCCAACAGGGATTGGCAGCGTTCTGCGTCTCACAGGTCTCGACCTCGCCGCTGTCGATGCAGCTTCCGTCGCCATCGCAGGCTTCGAGGGTGCAGACGTTGTCATCGGTGTCGCAGAACTCGCCCTCCAATCGGGGGAGGGCGACATCACATCCGCCCGTGGCCGGGTTGCAGGCGTAGGATTCGATGCAGGGCTCATCGTCGGCTGGGGCGGGGCACGGTTGTTCGCTGCCAGGAGCGGGTTGGCATTGGCCGGACTGGCAGGTCGCCTCGGTGTAGCAGGTCACCGTGCAGCTGGCGCCTTCGGCGGCGTCAGCATAGGAGCATCCGTCGATCGGGTCGCAGATCCCTAGACGGCAGGGCCCTTCGGCGTCGCAGGGCTCGGTCTCCCCACCCACGCATACTCCGGAGGAGCAGCGATCGTTGAGGGTGCAGGCGTTGCCATCATCACAGGCGGCGTCGTCGGGGAGATCGCGGCAAGGGTTGTCCAGGGTGGTATCACCCACCGCGCTGGCGTCGAGCCCGACACCTTCGCCGGTGGCGTCCGTAGGGCCACTCGTGTCCAGCGCGTCGAGGTTGCCGAGCTGGAAGTCGGCGATGGCGTCGATAGGCTGGTTGGTGGGGTCCTCGACGTTACTGCTGCAGCCTGTGGCCGCCATGAAGGCGGCGACGATGGCAACGGTGGCGACAAGGACGGGCCCCGTGGGGCGCTGGCCGGACACATGGGCGCTGCGTATCATGACGGCAGCCTACAGTCTTGGGCCTTTCCACGGGAAATAGAACATGTTCTAATCCCTTTCATGGCCGACACCAGGTTGCTCGACTGGACCGACTTTGGGCGTGGACTCGTGACCCTGGCGAAGAAGGCGCCGGCGTTGCTACGCAGCGCTGCGACCCTGGGGCTCACCCGCGAGACCTCGCCGATGTCGCTGGCGACGCTCATCGAGGAGCGTGCGCGCAAGCATGGGTTCCGGGCGGCCGTGAAGTCCGCCGATGGGGACCTGACCTACGCACAGCTCAACGCCCGCGCCAACCGGACGGCACGACTGCTCATCCATCAAGGGGTGACACCGGGGCAGGCGGTGGCGGTCATCATGACCAACCGCCCCGAGCTCTTGGTGTCGGTGCTGGCGTGCGCCAAGGTGGGGGCCGTCGCCTCGATGATCAACGTCAACCAGCGGCGGCAGGCCCTGACCCATTCCCTGGCCTGTGCCCCGCCGGCGACGGTCATCGTCGGTGAAGAGGTACTACCCGGCTATCTAGACGTCGCGCTCAGCTGCCCCCTGCTGGTGGTGGCCGATCCCGCGATGGACGCGGGCACCGGCCGCCGGCCCGAGGGGGCGGTGGACGTACTGACAGCGCGGACCGCCTTCCCCAGCACGGACCCACCCACGTCGCGTCAGGTCGCGTTTGGCGACAACCTGTTCTACATCTTCACGTCGGGGACCACCGGTCTGCCCAAGGCCTCTGTCATGAGCCACCGGCGCTGGGTGGGGGCGGGACATCTCTTCGGCGCGGTGTGTATGGAGTTGACCCCCAGCGACACGCTCTACTGCCCGCTGCCGCTGTACCACAACCAGGCGCTGACCACGTGTTGGTCGTCGGTGGTCAATGCCTCGGCCGCCCTGGCCATTCGGCGGTCCTTCTCGGCCAGTGCGTTCTGGGAGGACTGTCGCCGGCACGAGGCGACGGCCATCGCGTACATCGGCGAGGTGGCCCGATACCTCCTGGCGCAGCCACCGAGCCCGGTCGACCGTGCGCATAGCGTGACCCGAGCGATCGGTCTGGGGATGCGGGCGGAGCTGTGGGACCCGTTCAAGGAACGGTTCGGGCTCGAGCACATCTACGAGTTCTACGGGGCCAGCGAGCTCAACATGGGGTTCGTCAATCTGATGAACCTCGACCGCACCGTGGGGGTGTGTCCCGGGTCATGGGCGCTGGTGGCCTTCGACGTCGACAGCGGCGAGCCCAGGCGGGATTCCCGTGGGCGCCTGGTGCGGCTGACGGAGGCGGGCGACGTGGGGCTCCTGGTGACCGAGGTGACCGACCGATTCAAGTTCGAGGGCTACACCGACGAGCAGGCGACCGAGAAGAAGCTCTTCCGCGGCGCCTTCTCAGCGGGTGACTGCTGGATCAACACGGGCGACCTGATGCGCAACATCGGATTTGGTCACCTCCAGTTCGTCGACCGCGTCGGGGATACGTTCCGGTGGAAAGGCGAGAATGTCGCCACCGGGGAAGTGGAAGCTGCGCTGAGTGGGATCGACGCCGTGCAGGCGTGTACGGTCTACGGCGTCGAGGTGCCGGGCCGATCCGGCCGCGCTGGCATGGCTGCGGTTGTCTGGGATGGGGAGGCCGGCTCCGCGGCCGCTGATGCCATCGGTGAGGTCCTCGGCAGCGAACTTCCAGCCTATGCTGTGCCGGTGTTTCTCCGCTTTGTCAGCGGGTTGGCCACCACCGGCACCTTCAAGATCAAGAAGACCGAGCTCAAGCGGCAGGGGTTTGAGCCTGCGGGCGCTGAGGCAGGAAGCCTGTTCGTGAAGCTCTCCCAGGGGTACATGCCTCTCGACGAAGCTCTGTACGCCCGCGTGGTCGCTGGCGAGGAGCGCCTTTGATGGAAGCGCTGGCGCGGGAAGTCGAGGCGCAGATGGCCAAGGCGGGGCTTCCCGCGGCCCAATGGGCGGTGGCGCTGCGGGGGGAGGTGGTGGCCTCCGGAACGGTCGGAGCGCCCGCGGACAGCCTGTTTGTCGCGTACTCCATTACCAAGGCCTTCATGGCATCGCTGACCTGGCTGCTGGCCCAGGAAGGGCTGCTGGAGATGGATGCACCCGTTGGTCGGTACGTCCCCCAGTTCGCTGCCGGGCCGAAAGCGGCGGTGACCGTGTCGCACCTGCTGACCCACACGGCCGGGTTCCCCAACACGGCCATCGACCCCATGACGTGGGGCAATCCCGATGTGCGGAGTGCCCAACTCGACGCCATCGAGCTCGAGTGGGCACCGGGCGAGCGTTTCGAGTACCACCGGTCCTCGTCGATGTGGGTACTCACCGAGGTCATCGAGCGGGTGTCGGGGCAGGACTACCGAACCGCGCTGACCGAGCGGGTCCTGGCGCCGCTGGGGCTCGCCGAGAGCTTGTTTCTGGGGCTGCCCGAAGCGCTCGACGCCCGGGTGGCCGCGGTCAGCGCGGTGGGCGAGCCGCCGCCGGCCAAGCGGCTGGCCGACCTGGGCCTGACCGTGAAGTACACGCCGGAGTATGTGGCCTATCTCGAGTCCTACAACTCGCGAGCCATGCGGGAGCGCGGCCTGCCCAGCGGTGGCATCATCGCCGACGCGTCGTCCATCGCGCTCTTCTTTCAGGCCCTGATGGGGTACCGCGATGGCGCACCCTGGCGACGTGAGACCATCGCGGATGCCCTCGTGGAGCAGACTGGGGAGCTGCTGGACCCGATGACTGGCAAGCTCGCGCGGCGCGCCCTGGGAGTCATCGTCGCGGGGGACAAAGACAAGCACTTTCGAGGCTTCGGGATGACCTGCTCGGAGGCGACGTTTGGCCATCCGGGCGCTGGTGGCCAGGCCGCCTGGGCGGACCCGAAGCGCGGGATCTCGTTTGTCTTCCTCACCAGTGGGCTGGACCGGGATCCCATTCGACAGGGGTTCCGCATGGTGCGGCTGTCGACCATGGTGGCGTCGGCGTTCCCGGAGTTGTAGCCAAACCCTCGTGAAGACGCCCCTTTTGTCGACGGGGGGCGGAACGGATGTGAAGCTGGAGGCGTCGTGAACCTGCTCGATCCCATCATCTCCCGGTGGCGCAAGGCCATGGTCGAGACCCTGGACCAGGATCCCTACCAGTACGACCCGAACTACACGGGGCGACTGCTCGAATACATGGAGCGCTGGGCGGACTACTTCGGCGCCGAGGTTCGCGACGTCGACCGGATTCCCGACAGCGGGCCCGTGATGCTGGTGGGCAACCACTCCGGCGGCATGGTGACGCCCGACACGGCGGCGCTCTATGTGCACTGGTACCGCCGTTTCGGGATCGACCGGCCGCTGCTGGGCATGGGCTTCGACGCTGCCTTCAGCATCCCGGTGCTCGGGCCCATCATGCGCAAGATCGGGCAGCTGCCGGCGAGTCGAGAGATGGCTCGAGAGGCGCTGTCCCGCGATGCCGGACTGCTGGTGTACCCCGGCGGGTCGCAGGAGGTGTTTCGGCCCTACAGCGACCGAAACAGCATCCAGATGCAGGGGCGAAAGGGCTTTCTGCGCATCGCACAGGAGACCGGTGTCCCGGTGGTCCCCGTCGTGGGTCACGGAGGTCACGAGACCACCATCGTGCTGGCCCGGGGTAGCGACTGGGCCGAGAGTCTGGGCCTCAAAGACCGGCTTCGGCTGGACGTGTTCCCCATCCTGCTGCAGTTCCCCTGGGGGGTGTCCACACCGGCGCTGCCCGGCGTCCCGCTGCCGGCCAAGATCACCATGCAGGTTCTCGAGCCCACGACCATCGCCCCGGATGCGGACCTCGAAGCCGCCTACGAGGCCATCACGGGGCGGATGCAGCTTGCTTTGGACGCCCTCGCGGAAGAGAATCCGCAACCGCTTAGAACGGGATTTCAGCGGCACCTGGAGAAGATATGGCCGTAGCACTCGACCCCAAGCAGACGCCGAGCAAGCGGCCGCCTCGCCGCAAGCGCGCTCAGATGGCGGTTCAACAGCGGACCGGCACGGCCGTCGACCGCATTCTCCTGTCCATCATGAAGCGCCAGCAGGCCTCGCCCGAGCGCGGCGACTTCGAGCGTCTCTCCGACGCCATCAAGCGCACCCATGGGCTGTACAACTCGCAGGGTCTGATCCGCTCGCCGCTGAAATTCCACAAGGATCCCTGCGCACTCGACGACGCCACCATCAAGTCCCGCTGGTATCCCGGCCTGCGCCACGAGGTCCTCAAGTTCTCCAGCACCTATCGCCCGCCTGTCGGATGTCAGCCCGGCGCCGAGTTCATGGCGCTCGAGAAGAACGGCACGGTGCACGCGTACGTGGCGCGCCACGGTGACCCGACGCGTCCGTGGCTGGTCTGTCTGCATGGCCTCGGCTGCGGTGAACGCTGGATGGACTTCCCTGGCTTCCGGGTCGCCCATCTCCACCACGAGCTGGGTCTCAACGTGGTCTGCCCCGTGCTTCCGCTGCACGGTCCACGCCGGCCCAAAGGCGCGACGCGCGGCGAGCTCGTGAGCAAGGAGTTGCTGCAGACCCTTCACGGCGTCGGCCAGGCGATTCACGACGTCCGCCGCATCGTCCGGTGGATTCGCGAGCAGGGGGGCACCCGCATCGGGGTGTACGGTCTATCGCTGGGCGCCTACGTCGGCTCGGTGGTGGCCGGCCTGGAGCCCCTTGAGCTGGCCATGGTCGGCATCCCGCTGGTGGATATTCCAGACCTGTTCGAGAGCCACATGGACCGCAAGACCCGACGGGTCAGCGACTACTACGGGTTGACCGGCGAGTCGCTGCGGGACCTGTACGACCTCATCTCGCCGCTGGCGTTCACGCCCCAGGTGCCCCACGAGGGGCGCTTCATCTTCGCCGGCAGCGGCGATTCGGTGACCGGTCCGGCTCAGGCCAAGGCGTTGTGGGAGCATTGGGAGCGGCCGCGCATGCAGTGGTACAGCGACGGGCACGTCGGCTTCTTCTGGTCGCGTGCGGTGCCGAAGTTCGTCGACCAGATGCTGCTGGACCGCGGCTTCACGGGACGCTGATTGGTGGATTCGGTCTCGACGCTTCAGCGGAGAACCGTCGCATGGGTGGACGTTCTCATTCGCCCCCCAACCCCCCCGCTGGGGGGCTTCCGCCCCCCTTCGGGGCGGCCACTCTGCTTCTCCGCTCCAACGCTCGCAAGCTCGCTCGTCGCTTCGGCGCTCCGGGCCGTCCGACGGAGTCGGATGCGGATTGAACACGCGCCGCGGCTCGCTGCTGAGCGAACACTCACACCCGCGCCCCACGGCCTCGACGACGCGTGTCGAACAGGCGGGCCCCTTGAGACGCCGTGGTTCTGGGGGACCTAGAGGTGTCCATCGAGCGCATGCAGGGGATCGACGCGACGTTTCTGTACTCGGAGACGGCGACGACGATGATGCACACGCTGAAGGTCATCGTCGTTGAGCCCCCTGACGAAGCCGACGGGGTGGCCCGGCTGAAGCGACTCCATGACGAGCTGCAGCGGAGGATTCACCTCCTGCCGCGGTTCCGTCAGCGCATCGTCGAGACTCCGCTTGGCCTGCACCACCCCGTCTGGGTGGATGATCCAGCGTTCGACCTGGACCAGCACCTCCACCTCCGCGCCGCGGCGCAGCCGGGCGGGTCGGCGGATCTCGACCGGGTGGTTGGCGACATCGCCCAGACCCCGCTGGAGCGGCATCGCCCGCTCTGGGAGGTGTGGATCGTCGAGGGGCTGGCCGAGGGCCGGGTGGCCTACGTGACCAAGCTCCACCATGCGGTCGCCGATGGGGTGGCCTCGTCGGCCATGCTCGCGGCCGTCATGAGTGGCGACCCGCACGCGCCGGGTCCCAAGGGGGACAATGCCGCGCTGCCGGCTGGTCTGCCGTCTACCGCAGACCTGCTCAAAGAAGCCGCGGTGGACCAGGTCGAGCGGCTCAAGAAGCTGCCCTCCTTGGTCGCCTCCACGCTGAAGGCTGGTATGCGGGTCCGGGAGCGGGTGCGGCTGCTGCCCAACCTGCCGCGGCCTTTCTCCAGCGAGCGCACCCGGTTCAACCGCAAGCTGACCCGCGGCCGAACGTTCGCGACGACAAAACTGCCGCTGCAGAGCTTCAAGGACGCCAAGGCGGCCTTTGGCGTCAGCCTCAACGACGTGCTGCTGGCGGTCGTCGGGGAAGCCGTCCGGGCGTTTCTGGAGAGCGTGGGTGAGGCGCCCAGCAAACCCTTGTTGGCGTCGGTGCCGCTAGGGGAGGGCGGGCGCGACCGGATGACCGGCAATCACCTGTCTCACCTCATCACGACGTTGGCCACCGATGGGCATGACATGTCGGACCGGGTGATCCGCGTGCACGAAGGAAGCGCCGCAGCGAAAGCCGCACATGACGCCCTGGGCAGCGGGGTGATGCAGAGCTGGGCCGAGTTCACGCCGCCGGGTCCCTACAACTGGGGCTATCGCGCCTACGCCGGGCTGGCATTGGCCGATGTCCTCACGCCCCCGACCAACCTCATCGTGTCCAACGTCCGCGGGCCCCGGGGAGACCTGTATGTGGGCGGCGCGCGTCTGGCGGAGCTGTACTCGGTGGGCCCATTGCTCGAAGGTCTGGGACTCAACGTGACGGCATGGAGCTTCGGGGACTCCCTCGGCGTGGCCGTGTTGGCGGACCGCGCCGCGCTCCCCGAGGCCTCGGCCCTGACCGACCGCCTCCAACCGGCGCTGGAAAGCGTCCTGGCGGCGTCGGAAGACCGCTAGAAGCTTGGGCCGTCCTCGCGGTCGTCGCCCTCGCCGATGAGCGCGCGGATCCGCTTCATCCACCTCGCTCGGCCGGGGAAGCCTCGGACCCGGCCAACCTCCGTACCGTCGGCTCGCAGCACCAGCGCCGTGGGCACCACACGAGCCCGGTAGCGCTTCACGAACGGGCGGTTGCGCTCCTCGTCGATGTTCACTCGGATGGCGATCGTCGGGGCTAGCAGCTCGCCGCCTTCGGGCGTGTCGAGCACCTTCCGATGCAGGGTTTTGCAGGGCCCGCACCATGGGGCGTCGAACAGGGCGAACACCCGCTTGCCCTCTTCGGACGCGCGCTGAAGGGCTTCGTCGACGTTGAGCTCTGCCCAGTCCACCTCGGCGTGCGGGGTGGGCGTCGTCGCCGCAGCGATAGCCATGGCCAGAAAAAGAAGCTTCACACCGGCCACCATACTGGCACCGGGTCAGACCTCCAATGCCCGGCCCACAAGCCGCGCCACAATCTGGCCAAAGCGACGCACCGCCTCGTCCTCCTCGCCGGTGCTGATGTCGACATAGTGCGGAAAGCAGATCTCCTCGAGAGGACGCACCGCGACCTGCGCGCAGACGATCTGATGGCGTCGGGTGAGCTCCTTGACGAGGCCCTTGAGCGCCTCGGTGGAGCACTCGGTGGGCAGGCCGTCGGAGATCATCACCAGCAGCTTGGCGCGTCGGTGGCTGGCGCGTGCCACCTGGGCGGCGTGCCATAGCCCTGCGGCATCATTGTTGCCGCCGCCCGCTTCAAAGCCGTGGATCGCGGGTCGTCGAGCGTCGCCAGCGTCGTAGATGGTCGCGTCGGTGAAGCCGAAGAACCGGGCGTCGATGCCGTCCACGCCGCAGCTGGCCTCAGCCAGCAGCTGGGCGAAGATGCGGGCCCGGTCGATGCAGTCGCCGTGCATCGAGCCGGAGCAGTCCACCAGCACGCCCAGGAACAGGTCGGTATCTCGAACCGTGCGTCGGGCTTTCATGACGCGCGGGTCACCTTTGAGGACCAGCGACCGGAGGCGGGTGCGGTCGAGGCGATGGCCGCGCACGCGCATGCGCTCGGTCCGGTGGCGGATACCGAGGCCGTCCAGGTAGCGACGCATCCGACGCGACGTGTGCCCGACCCGGTCTGCCAGTGCCCGGTGGGCGGCGGCGTCATAGTCGAGCAGCTGAATGTCGTGGATGCGTGGAAAGTCGGTATCGGCGCCCACGTTGATCTGGAGCTTTCGGGGCTTGCCGGAGCTGACGTCATCCTTGCGGGCGCGCTTGGACGGCGGGGATAGGACACGCTCGACCTCGCGTTGCACCTCGTCGTCGCCGATGCCTTCGGCCTCACCGCCCACCTCGATGCCCTCACCGGCCGTCGAGCCGTGCTGGTCGAGGACCCGCAGCATGTTCACCTCGTCGCCGAAGATCCGGCGCAGCTCCTCGGTGATGCGATACAGCTCCTGCATGTCCGCGTTGCGGAAGGCTTTACCCTTGAACAGCGCCAGCGCCTCGGCGACCCGTGCGTCGCCGTGACGGTCGCCAATCCCCATGCGCAGCCCGCGCATGAAACGACCGAAGCTCATCCCGGTGGCCTCCAGCGCCTGGAGCAGTCCTCCGGTCTTGATGCGTACGTGTTGCGGCTGTCGCGCGGCCTCCAGGCGGGCGCGCGACAGGACCTCGAAGGCCTGCTCGCCGAGCACGTCATGGAGCAATGTCCGGATCCGCAGCTCCTGCGCGGCGTGCTGGAATGCATAGGCGGCCAGCCGCTTGAGCGAATCGCCGAAGCTGCCGTCGAGGGCTCGCAGATTTCGCTCGAGGTGCTCGTCGCAGACCAGGTTGAACAGCGATGCGAGCCCCTCGCTCTGGGCCTTCTTCCAGAGCTCCAGTCCCTCCGGCGAGGCGTTGTAGCGGTGATGGCCCAGCTCGTGGAGGATTAGCCCACGCAGTACCTCGGCGCCATCCCGCTCCCCGCGCAGCAGCGGGAGCGGGTTGACGTAGATGGACGGCTGATGAAGGCGGGTGTAGCCGTATTCGGCCCCCCCGATCATGTGGATCTTGAAACGCTTGCCGGTCAACTCGCGGCCGCGCCGCACCCCCCAGGCGAACGTCTCGGCCAGACGCCGCAGCTTATGGTGTCGCTCCTGCCGAAACGGAAGAAGGCGCAACGCCTCGTTCTGGGTAGGCATGTGGTCGGTGGTCTGGACGATGGCCAGCAGGCCCTGGGCCCGGATGTCGCGCGGGACCGTGCGTGGCAGCAGTCCGGCCAGTAGCTGCTTGGGCCCGGTGCCGACGTGACCGGCGACCAACCCGGCGCGTACGATGTCGACGGCGTCGCGAGTCTCGGTGTGCACGAACACGTCGACCGGCCAGAGGATCCGCGCGTCCCGACGCTCGCTCGTGAGCGCCTCCGCTGCCAGCAGCGGGAGCCCGCGCCAATCGCCGTTGAGGCGGAGCCGGTTGGCCACCCGGCACCGGAGGCTTCCGCTGCGTCGGGTGCCGCATGCCAGAAAGCGCCGCAGCGCATCCAGGACGCTCTCCGGAAGCGGATCAGCCGCGGTCATCAACGCCCGAAGGGCAGGCTCGTGGGCGCCCCACTGGGGAGATTCCGCGAGCACCAGGGCGATTTGCCGTTTCGTGAGCCCCAACGTTCGAAGTCTCTGCCAGTCCTCAGGGAGGAACCAGGCGCGTGGCCCGCTCTCACAGGCGGCTGCCAGGGCGACGTCGAGGAGCTGTCGCTGATGGCGTTCCTCGGCCAGGGCGCAGGCCACCAGGAAGCGCACTTCGGGGGGCACGGCATCGACGGCGTTGTTGCTGACGTCGCGGACGAGGGCCTCGAGCGACGCTCCGGGCGGCCACAGCGGGACGCTCTCGGCCAGGTCGCGCCAGCATGGCACTGGCGTCTCGTCGCGGAGTACCCGCGCCATGACGGCGACCCCGTCTTCGCCGTACGTCTCGATGGCGAAGAAGATGGCCTCGTGCACCACTGGCGCCCGATTGTCGCGGAAGTGCTTGTCCAGCTGCCCCAGGCTGGACGTCCGTCGCACATAGTCCAGCACCGACTCGGGGACCGCCTCCTCTTTGCTGGGGCGGGGGGCGGCCGCCTTGACCGGGGTGGAGGCACGCACCATGCGGGAGAGCACCTCGCGCACTGGGCCTGGCAGGGTTCCCGCGACCGCCTCCAGCTGCTCGCGGACGTCGGCGATGAGGGCCGAGGTGGCAGGGCGCCGGACATTGTTGGTGTCCAGCAGCACCTGGGCCGCGGCCTTCTGAATCTGCGTGCGGCACTCCGCAGGCCATCCGCTGGGGAGCACCCGGGTGCCGCTCAGCACATCGGCGCAGTGGGTCACCGCGGCGGCGTCGACGTGGGTGACGACCCGGTCGGGCCGGCGATAGCGCCAGATCGCTACGGTCCGTGCGACGGCGGCGCAGACCGACTCCGCCAACAGGGGGCTGCTGAGCGACAAGGCCCAGGACAGCACCCTGGTCGGCCCACCAAGCTGGTGCATCAGCTGGTCGGCGAAGTCGACGACGTGATGCTCCCACCGGTGCAGCCAGGCGTGACCCAGCATCGGCAGCTCTGCCCGCTGCAGCCGCGCGACCGCGAGCCGGTCCAGTTCGGCCACGAACGCACCGTCATAGCGGCTGTACGCGGTGAACATCTCCACCACGGCGGGGACCTCGTCGAAGCAGGCGAGCAGCCCACAGCACACCGAGGCGTTGGGGGAGGGCGCGGTGATGCGGCGTCGCAGGGCGTTGACGAGCCCACTCATGGGCTGGGTGAGTGCGTCCATGACCGCGGCGCCCAGCTCGGCATCTGGCGCCGACGCGATACGGTCGGCTGCGACCTTGGGGAGTCGGCGCGCACTCCCGGTGATCTGGCTCGGCAGGGAGGGGCCACGGGCCGGCGGGGCCCCGTTCTCCTCGGCCCAGGCGGCGAGGTCCGGGTGCGGCGCTCCGGACAGCTTCCGCGCCATCGCACGCACGTGATCGTAGGGGAAGAACGGGGACCGGTCGATGACGTGACGAAGCAGCCGCGCCGTCGCGTCGTCGTCGAGCACCGCCAGCCCCGTGACCCAGGCGTTGGGCGTCAGCGTCCTTGCCCGCCGGGTGAGAAGCTCCGCGTCAAACACCCGAGCGGCCTCGCTGGGAGCTGCGGATGCGCACAGCGTCAGCAGCGCCGAATGGGCCACCTGCGGTTCGAGCAGCCGTGCCCAGCGCTCGATGCGACGCTCCTTGGTGTCACCGTCGATGCTGGCCCGCAGCAGCGTCACGAAGGCCAGGACGACGTCTTCTCCCAGTTCGTCCAGGTGCTCGACGAACCCGAGCTGGTCGATGGGAAGTCGCGCCGCCAGGGCCGCAAGCACCGGCATCTCCGGTGGCCCAGACCCACCGGTGAACTGCGCCAGGAGGGCGGCATGGTCGATGGCGTCGTTGCCATTGCGCGGCGGCGTGGCGAGGAGCTGCGCGAGCCCTGCGGGGTCGGCCAGACCTGCATGGAGGATCTGTTCATCGAGGACGACGTTTCGAAGTTGGGAGTAGCGTTCCGCGTCGAACAGCGCCAGAGCCCCCGCCACCAGCGTCAGGTCCAACAGGGCCGTTCCGGGGCGATACACCAGCTCGTGGCATCTCAAGGCGCTACTCGTCTCGTAGACGGTCCAGACCTGCCTCTTGGCACCGTGGGGCGCATTGCCGTGCCAGGGGCGCAAGGCACGGACCGACTCCCTCCGTAGAGCGATGTCGATGCGGTCCGAGATCGCCAGTGACGCGTTGGTGGGCAGGGCCATGGTCAATGTGTCGACGCGCCACACGCCGGTGACACTCGCTCGGGCGACGATGGCGTCGCTCAGGGCGACCAGAGTCGTGCGCTTGACGGTGCCGCGGCGAACGGCGGTACTGAGCGCCGAGACCCAGTCGGCGGTCAGTTGTTCGCCTTCCTCGGCATGCGCCGGCGGCCAGGGGTCGGTCATCAGCGCGACCAGCGGTGGAAGCGAGGCCTCCGCGTCGGCCATGGCGTCGAAGAGCTGTGGCGCCTTCCGGTCCCAGCGCAGCTTGAGGACCCATCGTGCGGCGTCGATGCGAGGCAGGCGCCCTGACGTGGTCATCCGTAGCAGCAACGGGAGGGCTTTGGGGGCCAGGTCATCGGCCTCGACGATGGTCTCGAGGGCGGCTTGGCTGTTGTCCGGGTCGGCCAGCAGGTAGATGAGCCAGTGTCGCGGGAGCCGCTGGGGGAGCTTGAGACCCGCACGGCGCACCTGGGGCGACCGGTGGAAGAGGACGTGCACCCAGCGCTGCGGGTCCAGCTTGCAGCTGGCGCGAAGCGCATGCACGGCTTCCTGGGCGACATCGGGGTCGGCGTCGTCGAGGGCGGAGACCAGCCAGCGCCAGGCGGGCGTACCGTTGGCTTCACGCAGGCAGCGGACCGCTGCGGCGCGAACGGCGGGGTCCGCCGAGGCCAACGCCGACTCCAGCCGCCCAAAGTAGGGCCAGCGCTGCTCGATGGGCATCTGGGCCAGCTCGAGCAGCCGTTCACCGTCGGGGGGGACTTCGGGCAGCCCGGTATCGGGGTCGACGGCGAGGTCTCGCCACAGTGAGAGATCATCCATGCGTCCGCCTCAGTGTGCGACGAATTGGCTTTCTCCGACAGCGTAGTGAAGCAGGTCGGCCTTGGGCCCTCGTCCGCGTCGCGAAAGGCTCGCGACGACGCTCGAGGGTCTCGACATCACTCCACGCCCGCAGAAACGCATGCTCTGGCCAAGGCCTCGAGCGGGCGTCGCTACGGGGAACGAAGACAGTGGTGCGACGGTGTCGCGAGCTCCCCGGCCTCGCTGTCGCGTCGCTGTTCGCGCACTGACCCTCCCCTGAAGCCGGGTCGGGCGTGCCGCGCGGGCGGTCCGTCGAGACGGGCCGCCATGAGCAACGGTCGAGCTATAGCCTCCCGCACCATGAAAGTGTGCTGGAAGGCCAAGTTCTGCACGAAGGGGTGGCGCCGAAGCGCCTGGCATCGCTGTGGGTCCAGCCCTGCGAGCGATGTCCCAAAGACACCCATGTGGTGGTGAATCGGGTGTCGGGTCTCACGTCCGACCGCTCCCACCCGAGTGGCCGTCGCGCTGACGTGAGCCGCCGATGACCGACGATTAGCGTGTAAGAAACGTAAGGCCGGGGTCAGCCATCGACTACGGAACGCATACGCGTACCGCTATACAGACACTCGTTCGAGCGTCGCGGCGAGCGCGTCGGCACTCCGTCTTCATTCCACGCTGTCAAAGAACGACCGAACAGCCAGTGGCCTCGTCGGAACGAGACGCTGGGCGTTCGTGCTGAGCCTGGGTCGTTCATGGTCATCTCCTGTCGGCACCCCATGCGCCGACTTCGTGGACCGAACTTGGGCACGCTTTGGAACCGGTCAATCGAAAACCGGAATGCTATAGGTGGGGCCGGATGTTTCGTCGCCGGACCACGCTCGTGATGGCCCTGTTGCTCGCCCTGGGCACCAATGGCGTCGCCTCTGGCCACCGCCTCGCCACCAGTCGCGGGCAGTGGGAGGTCGATGTTGCCACCGCTACGGTGACCGCCGCGGTGACCCTGGATGTGACAGCGGTACAGGCCGTCAGCGGTGTGCGCCCCCCCGAAAGCCCCGCGGCCCGGCCCGCCTGGCGTCATCGCCAGAAGGCGCGGGTACTCCAGGGGTTTGCCAGGACGGTCAGTGTGCGGCTGGAGGGGGCATCGTGCGTCGCCGAGGGGCTTGGTCTGGAGGGGGAGCGGGGTGAGGACCTCATCGTCTTCAGGCTCCGCTGGACCTGCCCGCGAACCGGTGGGGAGCTGCGGCTGCGCCTCCCCTTCATCGAGAAGATCGCCGAGGATCACACCCATATCGCCGACTTTGGGGCCGACAACGTGGTCCTCCTGACCGTCGAAGAGCCCGAGTACCGTCTGAGAATGGCTCCAGCGGCGGGGACATCATCGTCTTCGCCGCCACAAGCTGCTGCGGTCGAGCCTGCGTCGAACCCACCCCGCAAACTCGACTTCGGGGGCATGGTCTGGCTTGGCCTCGACCACATTGCGACTGGCTGGGACCACATCCTGTTTCTGCTGGCGCTGCTGCTGGTCGTTGGGCGACTGGGTCAGGCGATGGTCATCGTGACGGCGTTCACGGTGGCCCATTCGGTGACCCTGGCGCTGTCTGTCCTCGATGTCGTGGTGCTGCCCGATACCCTCGTCGAGGCCGGTATCGCGGCTACCATCGTCTTCGTCGCGGTCGAGAACGTGTGGCGTCCGAAGGTCAAACACCGCTGGGCATGGGCGTTGGGCTTTGGCCTGGTCCACGGTCTCGGGTTTGCGGGTTACTTGAAGGAGCAGGAGCTCTTCGCCGACGGCATCCTGATACCCCTGCTCGGGTTCAACCTGGGGGTGGAGGCGGGACAGCTGGCCATCGCCGTGGTTGCCATTCCGCTGCTTCTCCTCGGTGCCACGAGGGTGGGGGAGCAGCGGTGGCGGCACGTGGTTGCTGCAGCATCCGTGGTCATCGGAGCGGTCGGCCTCTACTGGTTGGTGGAAAGGGCGCTGCTCTAGCTGTCCGTGCCCGTGCCCGTGCGCGACTATGGTCTCGATGGGAGGCAGATGGAGGTCGGCGTAGCGCTTCGATGGGAGGCCGGTGGAGGTCCGTCGCATCGTAGGATGATCTCATTCGCCCCCCAAACCCCCCGCTGGGGGGCTTCCGCCCCCCTTCGGGGCGCCCACTCCGCTCCTGCGTTCCTCCGGTCGCAAGCTCCCTGTCGTCACTTCGTCGCTCCGGGGCGTCCGACGGAGTCGGATGCGGACTAAACACGCGTCGGCATTTGGCTTTGGGCGGAAACTCCCCGCCACGTATTAACGGTTTCCCGAGATGTGTTGAACGTTGAGCCCGCAAGGGGCTCGAGTCGGGCGCTCAACCGGTCTAGACGATGCCTGGCCGACCGAGGCGCCAGCGGACTCGGGCCATGGTCAGCGGGATGATGTCGCCCTTGAAGCCGCACTGCTTGCGCAGGACTCGTGCTGCCTCGCGCAGCGTGTGCCCCGAGCCGGTGTAGTCGTCGACCAGCACGATGGTGTCGTGGTCGCCGAGTCGGCCGCCCAGCCACCGCATGCGTCCCTTCACGTTGTCGCGGCGCTGGTCGTTGTTGAGCAGGGTCCCCTGACGGGCCTCGGGAGCCTCGACCCACCCAAGCGCATCCAGCGTCGCCGGCGCGCTCAACGCGTCCGCGATCGCTGCTACGGCCCGCTCACGTGCGGCCCAGGTGTTGGAGGGCAGGGCGGCCACGAGGACCGACGAAGCATGCCCTGCCAGCTGCCGCGCGGCGTCCTGGAGGCGCTGCTCGAGGTCGGCGCCGACCTGGGCGTCGTTGGTCCTGGCGCGCATGAACGCCACGAAGTCGCGACTGCGCCGCTGGCTGTCGTAGATGGCCAACCCCTGGGAGAGGTCGCGTCGATAGCCGCTGACCACCACCGGTCGCGCGGACATCCAGCGTTCTGCGGCCTCGGCATCGGTGCTGCCCTCGACCTCGGCGGTGAAGCCGCCGCAGCGGGCGCAGCGGCCACATTCCTGGGCGTTATCGTCTCCGAGTGCACGCCTCAACGCCTGCATCAGGCATCCGGAACGGCCCTCGGCGTAGTCCACCATCCGCGCCAGCTCGGCCTTTCGGACCTGCTCCTGTCGCTGGTACCGAGTGAGGTCGGGTTGGCCTGGCTTGCCGGTGAGTCCGTATACCTGCCGCTTCTTCTCGGCCCGCTTGGCGACGAACTCCTGCTCGATGAGTTCGGCCAGCACCACGTTGACCCGCGTCGGGTGAAGTCCGCTCACCGCCTTGAGCTTCATGACCCCGGGCGGTTCGCCCTGTTCGACGCAGCGGCGGATCGTCGCCATCACCGTGTCGAAGTCGTCGGGAGTCGGCTGCGCCGACTGGATGAAGTACTCCTGAATCTTGAGGTCTTCCCGGTCGAACAGCAGCACCCCACGCGCCGGCTGTCCGTCTCGTCCGGCACGTCCGACCTCCTGATAGTAGGCGGTGATGGAACCCGGGACATCGACGTGCACGACGTAGCGCAAATCCGACTTGTCGATCCCCATGCCCAGGGCGTTGGTGGCGGAAATGGCTGTGAAGTCTCCACCGACGAACCGCTCCTGCAGCTCGCGCTTGCGGTCCGGGCCGATTCCGGCGTGATAGGCGGCGACGTCCAACCCAGTGTTCTGGAGGTATTCGGCCACCACCTCGGTGTTGTCACGAGTGGCGCAGTACAGGAGCCCAGGCCCCTGGGACTGTCGTACGAATGCGGCCAGCCAGGCCAGCTTGGCCCCAAAGGTGTCGACCGTGCGTACCGCGAGCGCGATGTTCGGTCGGTCCATGCTGCGGCGCTGGATGGGTAGCGGAGCCCCCTCCGGGGACTGCAGTTGGGCGGCGATGTCGGCTTCGCAGCGGGCATCTGCGGTGGCCGTCAGCGCCAGCACCCGAACGTCTGGGCGCTGCTCCTGAAGCTTTCGAACGAGATGCCCAATCTCCCGATAGGCCGGTCGGAAGTCGTGGCCCCAGGTCGAGATGCAGTGGGCCTCGTCGATGACCACCAGCGAGACCGGGAGGCTGGCGATGAACCGAAACCGGTCCACCCGCGACAGCTGCTCGGGGGCGACGAACAGAATCTTCAGCTGACCGTCCCGGGCGGCACGAGCGGCGCCGGCGTTCTCTTCGTCGGTCTGGTCGCTGTTGAAGCTGGCGGCAGGGATACCGAAGCGGCCATTGAGCTGGGCGATCTGGTCGCGCATCAGTGCCAGAAGCGGCGACACCACCACCGTGACCCCGTCGAGCAGCGTCGAGGTCAGCTGGTACAGCAGCGACTTGCCGTGGCCGGTGGGCTGGATGCAGAGGAGACGCCGCTGGTCGAGCAGGGTCTCGATGGCTTCTCTTTGGCCGGGTCGGAAGCTGTCGAAGCCAAAGTGCTCTTTGAGCGCGCGGTCGAGGTCGTAGTCGGACATGGATTCCCTTTTCGGCGCGCATGACGTGTGCCACCGCAGGATGAGCACCACCCCGGCAGGGACAAGGTCGTCTCAGAGCTCGATCGCGTTGTCGCGCAGCCAGGCGCCGAAACGCTCGCCCATCATCAGCGTCGGGATGTTGATGTTGCTCGACGGGATGGTGGGCATCAGGCTCGCGTCCGCCACCACCAGGCCTTTGACGCCCCGGACCCGGCCACGTCCGTCGCAGGCGGCCATGGGATCGCTGTCAGGTCCCATCGGTACGGTGCCGCTTGGGTGGTACCCGCTGTCGGTGGACTTGCGAATCCAATCGCTTGCCTTGCTGAAGTCGTCGAGGGTCTTCCGGGAGGGCCATACCGGCCGCGCCAGCTTGCGCAGCGCCTTCGTGCCCGCCAGCCGACCACAGAGCTGCATGGCCTCGATGGCCTGCGCACGATCCCGCGGGTCTTCCAGTAGCATGGACTCGACCCGTGGCTTCGCGTGGGGGTCGGCAGACAGGTAGCGGATCCGACCGACTCCGCGTGGCTTGCCGACCGGCGCCATGAGCGACACCAGAGGCAGCTTGACCGTGCGGCGCTTCACCTGAATGGCCAGCATGCTGCCGGCCTGTAGTTGCATATCGGTGTCGGGCAGTGACCGCAGCGCCGACCGGTATCGGATGACCCCCTGGATTACCGGATGGCTGTAGCTGGGGACCAGGTGCTGATAACGCGGTACGAAGAAGATGGCGGACCCGGGGTGGTCGAGCAGGCGCGAGCCTACCCCGGGGTTGTCAGCCACCAGCTCGACGCCGATACGCTCGACGTCGGCGCGCGGGCCCACGCCAGAGCGCAGCAGGATGCCTGGCGTCGCGATGGCACCGGCGGAAAGCACGACTTGCGACGTGGGCAGTGTCTCCACGCGCCCGTAGCGCTCCACCTCGACGGCGCTCACCCGCTTGCGGGCGTCGAACAGCACCCTCCTCACGTGCGTGTCGGCGCGCAGGGTGAAGCCTTCCCGGGAACGCACATCGGGCGTGAGCCAGGCTTCGGCTGCGCTGATGCGGCGGTTGTCCAGCTTGTTCATGGCGTGGGGCCCTACGCCGTGAGAGCCCGGCGCGTTGGAGTCCTCACACCAGGGGAAGCCGAGCTCCAATCCCGCCTCCAGGAAGGCCGCCTGCCATGGCGCCATCTCCTCGGGACGGTGGCGCCGAAGCGGCAGCGGGCCGCTCGCGCCGTGATACTCGCGGTCGCCGAAGTCCAGGTCGCGCTCCAGCCGCAGGAACGCCGGAAGGCATTGCGCCCAGGACCAGTCCTCGAGCCCCATCTCCGCCCACTCGTCGTAGTCGTAGGCGTGTCCTCGCAGCGCGATGCATGTGTTGACCGCCGTGGAGCCTCCGACCACCCGACCTCGCGGCAGGGGGAACACCACCTGTTGAGTCGTGGGTTTGTGGTAGTAGCCCCAGTCGTGAGCGGTCATGGAGTTGTGCCGACCGTTGGCGAGGTCTGCTGGCAGCTCGGCGGGGTCCGGATAGTCCGGGCCGGCCTCCAGCAGCAGCACCGAGCGGTCGCCCTCGCTCACACGGTTGGCGATGACACAGCCGGCGGCTCCAGCCCCCACGACGACGACGTCAGCCACGACAGCCGCTCGCGGTCAGCCCCCGCAGGGGCGTTCGACTTCGATGGTGAATCCGGTCTTGTTCTTGGGCAGCCAGAATTTGCGGTCCTTGCGGCGTTTGCTCTTCTTTTGCCACGCCCGGGTCATCACGACCAGATCGCCCTTGGTCGGCTTGAACGACAGCTCGGCGACGAGGCCACCGCTGCCGCTGCGGAGCACCTTGAACCTGTACTTCCGCTTGTCCTTCCTGGCCGACCAGTTGCCGACGAACAGCGGCCGCATGGCGTCTCGCAGTTCGATGCGCGGCTCGAAGCCACCGTCGCTGGTGATGCGCAGCACCCAGCGTTCCTTCTTCTTGGGTTTGCGCCCCAGCCCCTTCATCAGCCAACGCCGACCGGTGGTCCATCGGTTTTTGAACGCCAGCTTCACCTTCTCCACACCGCACGCGTCGCTCTTGGCGATGGCCTTGGCCTTCTTGCCGCTGGTTCGATCCCCGGGTAGCAGCACCGGCCGCCGCGCAGCCTGCCGGCGGAGCTTGTGCATCAGCTTCTTGGCGCGCTTGCTGTAGGCTTTGCGGACCTCCCAGGCGCCCTGCGAGCCGCTCTTGCACGTCGGGATGGTGGAACCGATGCCCAGCAACGGACCTGGGTCGAGCTTGTTGCCCTTGGGGCTCAAGATCTCGAAGTGGACGTGGGGCGGGTCTTCCTGGACGGCGGTGCCGCCCATGAGCCCAATCTCCTGGCCGGCTTCGACGATCTTGCCCTTCTTGATCTTGGGATGATGGGCTGCCAGGTGGAGGTAGCGGACCTTGTAGCCCTTCAACTTCCCCTCCAGCACCTTGCCGGAGACCAGCACGCCGCTGCGGTACTTCCCGTAGGTGGTGGTGAAGAAGTAGACCTTGCCGTACTCCTCGATCTCCCGGCTGCAGGGGAGCTTGCTGTTGCCGCGCTTGACGGTGCCGTTGGACTTCAAACGCCGGCCGTACTTCTTCTCGCTCTGCTCTGGCGTCCCGATGCCGGTGATGCGCATCTTTGCGATGGCCCGGACCGGCGTTCCGACGCCCCAGTGCTTGCCCACGCCCGCGATGTCGAGGGCCTTGTGGGTGTGAACCCCGCCACGGCAACGCGCCCAGCCCCGGAAGAGGTTGTCCAGCGGGTAGGGCAGCACCAGACCATTGGGCAAGACCAGCGGCTCGTACTTGTCGACCTTTCGGAGTTTCGCCGATGCCTCGCCCCCAGGCACCACCACGCTCAGCGACAGCCCGGCAAGGGCAATCGCGAGCAGGCGCAGTGACGGGAGCTGTAGGCGAAGAGCCGGCATGGCTACCAGTAACGGTCAGGGGCCCCGGCGTATTCTCACATCGCGCTCAGAAGGTCATCGATGACCGCCCGCACGCCGAGGGGATCGAAGTTGTTGCTGGTGTAAACGATGACGCCGTCGGAATCCACGATCGCGTCGCGGGGGTAGGGGAACGTGTTGTTACCGGTGAAGTCGATGGCAAACGCGCTGCCCTGGTGGTCCATGACCGGGTAGGTCAGACCGGCCTGCTCGATGAACGCCGCCAGCGTGCCGGGGTTCTCGCCGAAGGCCGGCACGTTCAGGGCGTAGATTTTCACGCGGTCGCCGTGCTGCTCGTGGATGTCTTGTAGGTCTGACAACTCCAGACCGCAGATCGGTCAGAACGTGGCGAAGTATGCCAGGACGACGATGCTGCCCTGGAGCTGACTGACGTTCTGTTGCCCATCGGGCGACTGGAGGTCCAGGAAGTCGAAGCGGCTGTCGAGGCTGTCGCCGACGCCCAGAAGCGAGCCCGACAGGTTCCCCCGCAGGCGCATCGACACCTTCTCTTCGTCGGGGTCGTTGGTGCTGAAGATGAGGGTGGACTCGGCTCCGGTTCCGTCCAGTGGTGCGGTGAAGGTGGCCGTGACGGTCTGGAAGTCGCCCGGCTCCACCGTGAAGCTCTGCGGTGTGGCGACCCACTCAGGCGCGGTGCTGGTCGCCGAGGTGACCTGAAGCGGCAAAAAGCCCCGGTTGATGACCTTGAAGGCCGCAGCAGCGGTCTCGCCCGCCGCCACACCGCCGACTGCGAGATGGTTTCGGTCCACGTCGAACTCGGGCGCGACGACGTCGTCGCGCCACCGCAAGGTGCCAAGACCGAGCCAGTCGCCGGCGACGATTACATCCTCGTCGTAGTGACTGGTGACGGCCAGGACCCTGGGGTCCTTGTCGGGTCGCTGCAGCACCCGGTCGACACCCAACACCCTCAAATTCTGGGGCGCCGACGTGTCGATGACGGTAACGTCGTCCCAATTGGCCACCGCGACGCGATCGCCACCACCGAAGAGGGAAAGGCTGCTGGCGGATCCCCATGTGAACACCTTGGTGATGTGGACGGGTGCGCTGGGGACAGTGACGTCGAAGGCCTCGATGCCCAGCGAGCTGGCCGCGACGAGGGCCATCCCGTGGGTGACCACCACATCCTTGGCGAAACCCACGGTGGGGGCCGCCCCCACCAGTGCTCCCGACAGCGGGTCCACGATCTTGAGGCCCCCCTCGCCATCGGCGACAAACAGCACACCGTCGTGCAACGTCATCCGGTAGGCGTTGGCGGTCTCCGCCACCGCGATCACCTCGCGCAGCGCCAGACTTCCGCTCTCGTCCACGTCGAATCGATAGATGCCTTTTCCGTGCGCGGCCACGTAGAGGACTCGTTCGGTGGCGTCGTAGGCCATGCCTTCGAAGCTGATGCCAGGCTCGGGGTGACCATCCACCACGCTGACTACGCCATCGGGAGCCAGTGTGAGCACATGGACCTGAGGCGTGGGTACGTAGGCGTCGCCGTGGTGGGTCGCATAGAACACACGTCCTGCCTCGGTGACCGGGCCGGCCACGATGTTCTGACAGCGGCTCAGCGCGGCTCCGCGGGGAGCCAGGGCTCCCGTGACGGCGTCGACGGTGAAGCTGTCGAGGCCAAAGCCACCACAGGTGATGACGATGCCGTCGATGAGCGCCATACCGACGGTCTCGACCGGGCTCGTGGTGGTAGCGAGAACCTCCAGCGAGTCGCCGCTTTCGCCGGTCACCGGCGTTGGGTCGGGCAGCACCTCGACGTCAGGTACAGGGGCCACATCTGGCGGTGGCGGGCCGGTGTCCGGCCGGTCGATGGGTGTCGCCGGCGGCCGCGGCGTCTCGTCACTGCATGCGCTCCCGACGAGCAGGCATACCAGTGCGCACCCGACCGCCCGCGAGGTGCATCGAGTTGTTGCTTCCATGCAGTCCCCTACGCTCAGCACTCACGGTCGGTTACCCTCGAAGAGATATGACGGACGACGACACGACTGTTGGCACCAAGCCGACGCGACCGCTCGACGAGGAGTTGTTGCGCTGCTTGCCGATGTTCCCCCTCCCGGGAGGGGTCATGTTCCCCGGCGCCGTGCTGCCGCTCCATATGTTCGAGCCCCGATATCGCGCGCTGGCCGAGTATTGCGCGCGTGGTCCGCGGGCGATGGGTATCGCCTCGCTGGTGCCGGGAAATGAGGACGACTACTACGGCCGTCCCCCGGTACGACCGATCATGGGCGTCGGCGCGCTGATCGCGCAGCGCCGGCTGCCCGATGGGCGATGGAACATCGCTCTGCGGGGGATCGGCCGGGTGCGATGGGTACGCGAGCTGGACCAGGACGGCGAGCTGTTTCGGCTGGTGCGCGCCGAACGGCTGCACGACGAGGAGGACCCCGAGCGTGACCGGCCCCTGGCCGAGACGGTGCGAAAACTCCTGCTTCAGGTGGCGACCAAGGTACCCGCAGGAAC
>JGI12316J15310_10000030_pt18 | contig 34498 bp, 29 predicted proteins | sample MarCyaLeptolynsp_FD_15310 | JGI IMG/M metagenome (IMG submission 15310)
TCTGGTGGTGATTGCCCGCGTGCGCAGTAATCGAGTGTTCTAGCACTTGCCTGTGTCGGAGTCTGGCCCCCTGTGCCGGGGACATCCCACCGGGTATGGCGAGCGCTTTGACCTCAAAGATGAGAGCAGCTGGGGTATCCCCAATGATGTGGTTCACACCCAATACCAAAGCCAGCGAGGACGCCAGATTGCGGTGACCATCACTGCCTGGCACAACCTGCTGATGCGAGGGGGCAAAGCCGCACCGATGCATATGGGCACTCCGGCCGCTGCACCCAAACCTCGAGGTAAATCCCCAGGGCGGCAACGGGGGCAAACTCAGACACCTCGCCCTCGTATCCAAGTGGTCAAAAAGGGAAAATCAAGCCAGACAAAGGTTGAAGATGCAGCCTAATGGGTCGTCAACCTTTGAATTTATGGTCTTATACTTGCTCCCACAGAAGGGGGAAACGATTTTTATTGTCCAAAGTCCAATTTTCATGCTGTTCAAGTTTATTTCTCATAGTACCCTAGAACTAAAATTGGCTATCCTGAATTTAGTTCATCTGCACTATTCTTGGGGAGTGACTTTTGAAATAAAGTCTTCAAATTAAATTCTGACTCGTGCCTTTTATGCTGAATTGATTGCTACTCAACCTTTGTTTCTGGCTTTGTTTCTGAATAAAGCAAGTTTTGTAGACAGCACAAAACCCAGAAAACCTCTTATTGGCCAAGACCTCGCGTTAGTCTTCGCCACGTTTCACCCAATCTAACAGATCGGCTCAGTTTCTCTTTTGGAAAGCTTCAGCGATGCCAAAGTTTTTGGCAAGCGACTGAAAAAACGCTCTAAAATCATTTACATCGGTGTGTTCAAACAGAATTGCGATCGGTCTTCATTCCCAATCTTCTTCTCCTATGAGTGCAACTCTCCAGACCCAATCCGCCTCGATTTCCCTGGCTGATACGTTGCGCCAGCGACGACAGCGCCTGGCTCAACAGATCGAGACCCCGGTGATTCTCTGGTCGGGCAGCAGCAGCCCGCGGAACTTCCCGGCGAATGTTTTTCGCTTTCGAGCTAGCAGCCATTTCCTTTATCTCGCTGGGATGCCACTGGAAAATGCCGCCATCCATCTGGACGACGGCAAACTAACGCTGTTTATGGATGACGTCACTCCAGCCAGCGCGCTCTGGCATGGGGAAATGCCCGCTCGCAAGGACATTGCCCAGCAATTGGGAGCCGATGAAGCCCTGCCTCTGGAAACCCTGGAATCCTGGGTCGAAGGAGCGGCGACGGTAGCGGTACAGGATGCCGTCACGCATCGGCAACAATGCCAACTGTTGCACCGACAGGTCGCGCCATCTCATGGGGCTGAGGGCATCGATCTGGCCCTGGCTCAGGCAATTGTTTCGCTGCGCCTGAGTCATGATGAAGCAGCGCTGAACGAGATACGACAGGCAGCAGCGGTTTCGATGGTGGCCCATCAAGCAGGGATGGCAACGACGCCGCAGGTTCAGCGAGAAGCCGAGGTGCGGGCTGCCATGGAGCAGGTCATCATGGGACATGACATGACCTGCGCTTACCCAAGTATTGCCACAGTTCAGGGTGAGGTCCTCCACAACGGACACTATCACCAGCCCATCCAACCTGGAGACTTGTTTCTGGCGGATGTGGGGGCGGAGACGCCGGGGGGATGGGCGTCTGATATCACGCGGACATGGCCGGTTTCAGGATGCTTCTCGGCGAGCCAGCGCGATCTTTATCAGGTGGTGCTGGCAGCCCACGATCGGTGTATTGAACAGGCTCGTCCTGGGGTGGAGTTTCGAGAGTTGCACTTGCTGGCTTGCAGTGCGATCGCGCAAGGCTTGGTCGATCTCGGCATCCTGCGCGGCCATCCCGACGACCTGGTAGATCGCGATGCCCACGCTTTGTTCTTTCCCCACGGTCTTGGTCACCTCCTTGGTCTCGATGTTCACGATATGGAAGATCTGGGTGACTTGGCTGGATACGCTCCCGGACGTCACCGCAGCGATCGCTTTGGCTTAGGTTTCCTGCGTCTGGATCGTCCTCTACAAGTGGGGATGGTCGTTACTATCGAACCTGGCTTCTACCAGGTTCCTGGCATCCTGCAAGATCCAGAACGACGAGCCAGGTACAAAGATGTCGTCAATTGGGAACGACTAGCGCAATTTAGCGACGTTCGCGGCATTCGTATTGAAGATGATGTGCTAATAACTGAAGAAGGCGCTGAAGTATTGAGTGCTGATTTGCCAACCCAACCTGATGCGATCGAACAGTATATGGGTTCAGATTGAAAGCTGTTTTTCGTCAAGCCCGATCGGAACTACGAAAATACAATACTACTGGAATTAACTGCCAATTTCAGGGATGGAAAGTCTGCGACAGATTTTTCTGGCGAGTTGATTGGGAACTTCCACATGTCGGGGAACTGCCTCAACTGCGCCTGTATTTGGATTTCGCTACAGAGAATGAGTGCGACCTTCCCGATGAAGGTGACACCCATACTTGCGTAAATGTCGGAACAGATCGCCACGTTTCATTAAACCTGCCCGAGGACTGTAGTGGAAGTCCCCCTCTGGGGGACTTCCACTATAATTTCCGAATGAGTCTATTAAACGACAAGGGTTTCAACTGTAGCGCTTTCAGGAATGCCTCGCAAACCCTCTTCTCGCCGATCTTCCAGAATCAGGACAATGGCTTGCGCTAAGCTTTCCCGTGCTTCTGCTCGCGTTTTCCCTTGACCATTGGCTCCAGGGATCTCGGGACAGTAGGCAATGTACCATTCGCCATCTCGCTCAATTGCAGCTGTGAACTCATTTCTCATGACATTACCCTTGCGATCGCATCCTCAGCTAAACACCTCACCTACACTCAATTGATAGTTCCCAATGAGTCAGGATTTTTGAGCGCTCACCTTCAATTGAGTTTAACATTCAGCAGACATCGTTCAAGAGATATTTCTAACGCATCTCGAACTTCGTAACAACGGCAGCTTCAAGTGCCTCTCGATCGTAAGTTACAGCAGTAATCGCTCCCTTGTCGTCTCGTTCCAGTCGATGCAGGCGAAAGTCGTCGCTTTTATGCTTGACAAAAGCTCGATAGGCAGCTCTGATACACTCAGCGTTGTGAGTCGTTGCAAAAACCTGGACATTGAAACGGCGGGCGGCATGACCAATCGCTTGCCACACCTGACTGAGGACGGAATAGTGCATCCCTTTCTCGATTTCGTCGATGAGTACAATTCCTTGCGGTGCGTTGGCGATCGCGAGCAAGATTGAAACAAGACGCCGCAAACCTGTCCCCATGAGGAAAAGGGGAACAGTGTGGTTGAGGCCAATATCGCAATGGAGAATGGGAGTTCCAGCAGTAAAAATAGTAGCGAGACCTTGCAGTCGAGGTTCGACAATTTTTAAGCTTTCCAGCAGCTTATAGGGATCTTTGCTCGCTTGCAGGCGACCAAAGCGAGTCGCATCAGTCTCGTAAGATTGGTGAGCATTTGGAGTCAAGAAGTGAATCGTAAAGGGGGAATTGCGTGCGATCGCTTCAACACGAACATCGCGATCTTCAATCCACATACGACTGCGATAAATTTTGCCCGAAGGCCCGGTGTATTGTAACCGCAGTTTTTGATTGGCTAAATCGCTAGCAGCACTTTCTACTTTTTGCGCGATCGCATCATCAAAGGCTAGACGCAACGTTGTGTCTGCCACCATCTGTAATTCAACCGCATGTTGCTTGCCTTTTTCGACCAAACCGCTGATCTTGATGATACTTTCACGGTTGAACGCAAAAAACAGGGGACCGAACAGCAATTCGCTACCCACATCCTGGTGCAGGGTTTGAATGCCTCGTAAGGTGGCCAGAGCACTCACTGGCAAAATATTTGGACCGTTAGCCAGCAGGAAAAGAGCTTCCAGAAATGCCGTTTTACCTGCGTTGTTTTTGCCCGCGACTAAGTTAACTCGCTCTAAAGACTCGATCGACAGTGCGTCGAAACAACGGAAATGATTGATAGATACACTACTAAACATCTGTCACGCAAACCCCACCCCAAACTTATGCACGTTTTTGGGCATTGGTCAATCAAGGAATGAATGAGACAGCAATTCAAAATTCGAAAATATTGAGATCTTGTATTCAGATAACTTTATAACTCTTAACGAATCTGTTAATCGCTGAAACAACACAACATCGCTCCGAATTTGAAACCGCTGTAAATTGGAACCTGGGGCTGGAAGCTCTAGATTCCAAGCTATCTTGATAAATTACCAATACACATTTTGGGATAGCTTATCATCAGGAGACAGAAACCTAACAAGAGGAATTCAACTGTTTGGATTTTCTACCTGACTTGATGGAGCAAAATAAATCGTGCGATCGCGCTTCCCCTTATTATCGGGATCGATCGTCTTCAGCACCTGGGCCGGGACACCTGCCACTACCGTATGAGCAGGCACATCCCGAGTAACTACTGCACCCGCTGCCACCACCGCGCCTTTACCAATCCGAACCCCATCAGTGACAATCGCTCCTGACCCAATCCAAACATCATCTTCAATGACAATCCCCTCAGCAGTAATCCCCTGTTCGGTGAAAGAGCGCTCAGGATCGTCAAAGACATGGTTAACTGCAATAATCTGACTAAACGGAGAAGTGTAAACCCGATCGCCAATCTGAACACCTCCCTGGCCTCGAATGACAGTGTATTCTCCAACAAGCCCCTCTCGTCCGATCTTGATGCCGGCATTCGGCAGATTGCGAAAGTTATACACATGAAGTACTGCCCCATGCATCACAATCGTGTTTGCCCCTAGCTCGATACCATGCGGGCATGCATGCAGGTAAGTTCCCCGATCCAGGTAAACGCCATGTCCCAACTTTATATAGTTAGCAAAGCGCAGCCGGACACCATTCTCGATAGCAGCAAGTCCATCCATTTTCAGGATAAGGCGATAAAGAACAGCGCGGCTAGCAATGCCCAAAAGAGTAGGAATCCAGCCAACTAAAAAAAATAGCACTTGTTCAAGCAAATAGCGTCCGCAGCTAGTAGCTTGACGATTGACGTAAAGATTAAGGTTTTTGAAGATAGACACGCTAGTAGAATTTTAGACTTCAGATTTTGTTTTTCTTGCATTTTGATTGAGAATGTTCCATGAAATCATAAGACATCCTTCCGATGAATCGAGCTACAATTCTGTTGCTATTTTTCTGACTGAAAAGCAAGTCTTTGTAATCAGTACTGGGACAAAACAATGGGCATAGTCCCGCTAAGCGCAATTATCAAATTATTTGTGCACACCTACTTCTCATCCGAATTGACAATAAGAGAGTATACCTTTACGCTATCACCTCAAGACAATAGCGCTACAGTATTTATAGATGAGGAAAGTATTTAGCAGTTTTCCTTCCCTGTCTGTTGGACATTAGATTTCCGATCTAAATAATGAGAACAAACTAGAACCAGAAATGCCAGGTGGATGTGAAAGCACTATCTGACTTCGATCGGCTCTCCAGTATTTTCTCCCGCTCCTAACCTGATCAGCGGGTGTATCCAAGTGTTGGGGAAGCCGATGGGTAGGGAAGCATTTCCGTCCCGTTTCTGTTTTGTCAACCTGAGAGGAATGCTCGGAAACGATCGCCAACCAGGACTCTCGTGAGTGGGCATTGCCCAGCAAAACCCGCAATTCGCACTCGCGAACGCTCAGGAGCAATGCCCACCCTACAAGCAAGCTCCCCTGATTTCTAGACTCCCACAACCTCTGGATGCGCCCCTTATCAGCTGCGATTTCCCTGACTACAACAGTCGCGCTATGAGTTTCCAGATAGAAAGTACAAATGTTTATGAGTTTTTTTATGAGTTTTTATAGCTTTTTTTATGAGTTTTGCCTGAGATTTTGTACTGCGAAGTCAGCTATTATTAACCCAAGTGACTGCATCAATCATCCTCCTGAATGGTTAGGGTTCGCCAATTAGTATTGGGGAAAGGTGCTGAAAATCTCAAAAGCAACTTGATGGCCAAAGAGCTTCAATGGCGCGTGAAGTATCGGCGATATAGTTCGCATCCAGGCGTTGCCTTATCTCCTGCTTGCTGAATCAGTCCCATGCTGCTTAGCTTATGGGCCAAAATAGGTTCTAAGGTTACGGGTTCGCTGGAATACATGACACTATTCAGGGCTTCCAGGAGTTCAGTTTGTTCTTGTAAGGTTGCCCAATGGCGCTGTAGATGATTGTCATAGATCCCACTATTGGTTGCAGCGGTCTGGAGCAAGTAGGGCAAGGTTATATCTCGGCGGCTGAGATGATAGAGGGCTGTATGTACCAATGAAGGATGTCCGCCAACCATTGCCATGAGTTGCTGAGCATTTTTGCCATCAGTCCACTCAAGCATGTAACGTTGGGCCAGCTGTTGGACTTGGTTGAGATTGAAATGGCCTAACTGAATCGGCAGACCAACATTGAAAGGGGATTGTTTGAGTTGAAGAGGAACATAAATTTCAGTTGAATGCACAACAACCAGGCGAAGTTTTTTCCAGATAGGAATTCGCTTTGCTTCTTCATACCAAGAACGCAACAGAGGTAAAACATCTTTTGCAACATGTGGATGTTCAAATATCTGGTTAAATTCATCTAGTGCAAGAACAAGAGGAGGGTCAGTTTTCGCTAAGAGGTGATTGCGGAAATAAAGCGTACAACTCACTTTGCTGCCAATATCTTCATCCCAATAGTCATCTAGCCTCGGTTCTAGTTGGAGCTGGCGGGTGATATTAGCACAAAACCAGCGTAGAAATCGGTTCAGATTATTGAGGATTTCCTGATCGATTTGGGCTAGATTCAAGTTAACGGTGCTATAGTCCCGGCGGTTAGCATAGTCCAGGAGCCGGATTAGGAGAGAAGTCTTGCCCATTTCCTTAGGGGCCTTGATGCGGACTAAGGCCCCAGGCTTGGTGATTTCTTCAAAAACCTTCGACTCAATAGGAGGACGTTCAATGTAAAAAGGAGAGTCTAGGGGTACCGATCCGCTGGGATAACGAGGGGCTTCACCCTGTTGGGAGTCGAGTGTAGTGCTGTCTGCAGGGTGCTGTTCGGGACGCTCTTCTTGGGGCAGGGGTTGTTCGGCAACATAGGATTCTAACAATGCTCGACAGTTCTTCTTGGTAACACGCTTGCCCACCAAATCAGAAAGCTGTCGACAAAGTTCTGGCGCAACAACATTCGTGAAATAACCAGGACTATAGCCTGAATCTTGCGCAATTTGATTATAGGTCTGTCGCTGCCAGATGCCCCGCAAAACTAGTATCTCTGTAGAATTTAGGGGGCGATTGTGGGTTTCGAGTAACCTGCTATTAACAATCTCAAGGAGAAGATTAATATCCATGAGAGCTGTGGGTTCTGCTTGGGTGCGCTGCATCTGTCTATCAAAAGAATCTCATGTTCTTGCGCAATCGGCTACGAATTTCAATATTCGATTTAGATACTCACGGATTGCGATGGCGTTCAAAATCGATTTTCCATAGATATTGTGCTCAATTTTATGCCCTTTTTTACATTGCACTATTCTCTTCCTATGTTCAATAAATTGTTACACAGGGGACTGAAGTTATATTGAGCTGTGGCCCAAAGAGCGATGGCCACGAAGGCAAAATTCAACAAAACTTGTTGTTTAGGAATAGGTCTATCTTTAGAGAAAACCTACAGATAGCTGCATCACAACTGCACTCCTTATCATACGCTTCTTGCTAGCAAAAACAAGGATTGGTTCTCAAGTCCTTGGAAATCCAGTAAATATAACCAGGTTATCCGACAGTATATTAACGTCTGTAAGTTGTTGTTCTATCTCAAGCAGCACTTAATTTATAATGATTCTCTTCTCCAGGACGGGCAGGTTTATCGCTGGAGGTAATGTCTGTTTCGGTCTCTAGATAGTAAGACTAAACAACCTAATATTAACTCTATTGATTATTCAAGTTGGCATCTTCACCATGGGAAATCCTTGGTTTCCAAAATGGATGGAGCTTAAATTGTCTATATTTTTAATATGCTTTTAATATAAGCTTCTGTTTTAGCTGATATAATATAGTCTTATTTTTTTAGGGCATCCAAACTCTACTTATTCTTAGCTCTGGAGTTTTGTTGTAAGGAAAAAGATAAGTTCCAACTTTTTGGGATTGATGGCTATGCCTCAACCCGAAAGCTCGTCTTAAGCCGAAACATCAAGGGTTAACCCAACCTCTGGAAAGTTAACTTTCCAGGGTGTGAGTGGCACTATTTCATGGGGGAGCAAGGGGGAAACGATCGCCATATCCACCAGGCAGCCATACAGAGAGCACAATTGCCAATTAATGTCATAAACGCTTGTAAGGTCACCAGCCATCCTAGAGGTTCAGCATTATCGAAAAAATGCCAGGTACAGGCACACATGGCACTGACAAGTGCAGGGAACATAGCCAGAGAAAACCAACGCCAAACTCGATTGTCATTGACTTCGCTATAACCCCAAATGATCCAGATGGCAGCAATCCATTCAATAACGCTGGAAATGTGAATAATCCAGGTGGGGATTGAGAGTACATGCATGAGAGGGTAAAGGCAGAGGGCAGAGGGTAGAGATTCAAAGACACCCATCTAATGAACCATGAGCAATGAACCATGAACTACGAACATTAACCAAAATTCATATATGCTACCGCTTGGCAGATTTTAATGAGGAGTAGCGGAGAGTGGGGCAAATACAGGCTGTTTTATGCGGCTACTATGGCAAGGGAAACGGAGGGGACGAGGCGCTGCTGGCAGCACTGCTACAAATGTTACCTGATCGGGTTACACCATTAGTGCTATCGGGCAATCCAGAGCAGACACGAACAAGATACGGGATAAAGACGTGCGATCGCAAGTCTGCTTTTGCAGTTTTGGAGGCGTTGCGTCAGTCTGATGCAATGATTTGGGGGGGGGGGAGCTTGATGCAAGATGCTACAAGTGCTATCAGTCCACTGTATTACGGTGGGTTAATGGGATTAGCGCAACGAATGGGATTAAAAACAATTGCCTGGGGCCAGGGAATTGGCCCGTTGAAACGACCGCTAACCCGTTGGCTAACCCGAAAGGCATTTTCGGGATGCACGGCAATCAGCGTCCGCGATCGCGGTTCAGCAGCCTTATTAGCAGATTGGCGCATTCCCTGTTCTCTGGCTCCCGATCCAGTGTGGGCACTGGATACGATTCCTGTACCCGAACTCAGGAACTTACCCGATCCCAAAATTGCAGCGACCTTACGTCTGCATCCACTGCTAACACCAAAACGTCTGGATAACCTAACCCAAGCCCTGATTGAATTGCAGAACGCAATCCAGGCATCTATTGTGCTACTTCCCTTTCAGCCTGCGCAGGATTTAGCATTGGCTGAAGCTATCCAAACCCAGCTGCCTGGTCCTAGTCAAATTCTTTGCCTCGACATCCCTCAAGCATTAAAAGGAGTATTTCAGAAAGTTGAAATGGCGATTGGCATGCGTTTTCACAGCCTGATTATGGCAGCAGCAGAGGGATGTCGTTGTTTTGCCCTCAGCTATGACCCCAAAATCAACCGTTTAATGGATGAACTGGCAATACCAGGCTGGGATCTGAGCAATACGCCTGGTTATGCGCCGTTACCAACAGATGCGAAAGAGATGGTTCAAGCCTGGTTAGATTGCTATACCCAGGGTAAGCCGCTCTCTCCAGCACAAATTCAATCGCGAGTCGCTCAAGCATCAATCCATGGAGAATTGTTGCAAGCCTTACTAGAACCAGCAAGCTGATAGGGATGGGTAACAAAACATTTGTATTAAAACTATTGGGCAGGTTAGCCCTCCTAAGAGGGGCTAACCCCCAATACTCTTCGGTTTAGAAACGAGAATTGATTTCTTGGGTAGGGGCACGGCAATGCGTGCCTCTACAGGTCTATTCTTCGTGAAGTGATTTAGTCCGCTATCCTTAACCGAGACGAACAATTTTTCCGAGAGTGGCAAGACAATCAACCTGAGATCGCCGATCTGGCTCGACAGCTATTGGATCGCTTAAAAGCTGGGTTTATCAATTTACTCAACTATCCGCCTCTCTTAGAAGATCTGGTTCGGATGTCAGTTCTGGATCCGCTCTTGTTTCTAGCTGGGCTTTATCTCTCACCGTTTCATGTGAAATCAGAAAAATCCGTTGCCATTACTTCAGAGGATGACGGTGTTCTCATCACAGGTAGTCTGGATTCCTTAGTCTTGAAAGAGCGACTTTGGGTGATGGCGATCGAGGCAAAAAAAGCTGGGTTTTCAATCGAGGCAGGAGTGGCTCAACTGCTGGCTTATATGCTGGCAGCACCCGATCCAACACAACCTGGTTTTGGCATGATTACAACTGGCGGTAATTTCATTTTCGTCAAACTGGTGTGCGACTCGAAACCTGGATATGCCCTCTCCGATCAATTCACATTGCGTAAACGTCAGAACGAACTCTATTGCGTCTTGAGAATTCTGAAACGTTTGGGACAACAAATCCTTAATAATTGAAGGCTAGAAAATAATTGAAGGTTAGGAAAACAGGAAAAATTTTAGAGAAGAGAATACAGGATTCGTTTCAATCAAGGCGTAGAGTAATTGAATGCAGGACAGCAGAAGTCGGCTAGAGGAACGAGAAAGGAATTGGACTTGACCGAAGGTCTGAAGTCCCTTCTTGGCATGGCTTTCTACCATAGATAGGTTAAGCAAATAAAGACTTTTGAGCATATAGGTTTCACCCGCACGCTCTAAAGATCCCGATCAATTTTAGACATCAGAATCAATATAATTGAAATAGAAATAGTATTTTTGTTCTAAATGCAGCATTGCTGAATTTGCAGTTACGATGGCGATAATGATATATATCAGGTTGCGAATTGTTTGATTTAACCCATTTCATTTGACTCCTGAACTATTGTTTGGATAACTTTAGATATTACTGAAAACTTAAACTGACTGGCTAGATCTGTTGTTGATATCCAGATCGCAATTCAAAATGAAACTGAACGTTGAGATCGGGGTAAAAACTTTGAAGAAGAATTCGATCGTTAACAGCAAAACAGTCAGTCACGATCCGAGAAACGAGCATGTGTGAAACTCTGGATTAGCGCAAATGAGTGAAGCTGATATCTCAAACAACCGGGATTTATCCGATTCTGGACATTCATCCAATCCAATCCATGCAACTGATACTGCCAAAGGGGATCGGGTTGGGGCTGTAGCGGCAGTACGAGATCTGCCGGAGTCGTCTAATGCAGCAACCGATCTTTCGGCGGCACAGCAATTGCCGCTGAAAACAGATCAGCCAACAGCCTCTCAACCCGGAGATTTTTGTCATCTTAATGCCTCTCCGAACAGTAATGGCGACCGTGAATTATTGGTTCGAGATGTCCCTGTAGAAGATCCCATTGCCCTAATCCAGCAACTTCAGCAAGACAATTGCAATTTGCTGAAGCGGGTCGCTTTGCTGGAGTCTGTTCTAGAAGAATGTCAAAATGCTCTGCAATCGCAGCTAGCACGCTCGGAGCAGCAGGACTCATCGATTGCCCAGCATGGACAGGAACTGGCTGCAGCTCAAACGCAGGCAGCCAGGCAGGATGCTTTGATTGCCCAGCAAACCCAGGAGCTGATCGCGGCTCAGACACAAGCAACTCGACAGGATACTTTGATTGCTCAGCAAACCCAGGAGCTAGCTGTAGCTCAAGAGCAAGCAACCCGATTGTTGCATGAGCTGGAGTCTGCTCAAAAACTCGCTCAACGACAACAAGTTTTGATTGAAACCCTCACTGAACAATTGGAAAATGCCCAAGAACGTGTTGTCTATCTGGAGCAGCAGTGTGCGCTGACTCAGCAGCACTATAGCGAGCAATCAAAGAAATTGGTAGAAACGGAGAGCGTGCATCGGGAGCTGCGATCGCGTCTGCAACGGCAACAACGCCAGACCCTGCAATTCAAAGCAGCACTGGAGAAATGTCTGGATGTCGCCGTTCCCAATCGCGAGTTGGAGCAACAATTGGAGCCGCAAACGAATGGTTTTGCGCTCTCCGAGAGCATCGATCTTGACCTCAATCTTCACGCCAACTTACAATCTTTCCTCCCCAAAGGCCAACCCATTCAACCCTGGTCTGCAGAGCCGCAGCTACCAGCCCTCGATCGGACTTGCGATCCTGATTCGACTGCTCAACCCCAACTTCAAGACTCTTCTCCGCCGCTGCCATCTCCTTCAGTGATGGCAAATTGGGTGGCTTCGGATGTCGCTGTTGAGATGTCCCAATCAGGATCTGATAGTCCTAATTCTGATAGTCCCAATCGCGACCCTCTAGCCAACAATAGTAGAAAAGTCGAATCGGTTGATGTTGTGACCGTTGATGCCCATTCATTACCCCAAAGCGATATTGAGTTCGCTCTCACTAACGAGGCAATTCTGCCTCACCCGACTCAAAACAAAATGACAGGCCCAACCCAAGCAGAAATTAATGTCGAACCAGAATTAGTGCCATTGCTGAACAATCGCCTGGAAGTCCTGGCAAACCAGTTGCTGGCTGACCTGCTTAAATCGGCAGAGCCAGATGAGTTGCTTTCATCGGAGGCGGCTCATCCAGAACGCTCTTCCTTGATTTCCTCAACCGAGGATGAGAGTAACTCTGTTCTACCTGGAAAAGGGTTAATGTTGCCAAAGTGGCATCAATCTTCGGAGCCGCTCAATGTTTTTGCCGATCGGATAGAGGACCCTCTTGTTTGTCCTTTGACAGATATGCCTGAAGCAGAAGATATTGGCACGTCTACAAAACATCAGACTGCTGATAAAGCGGGCCTGGACTCTGGCATCGAATTCCTTTCGCTTGTGCCTGAAGAGGCAATTGAGGCATTCGCATCGACACCATCATCTGACGCTGCAGAATCTGCAGGAATGGAAGGAGAACAGACATCTTCAACAGAATCAAACATTGAATTGTCGCTCTCTATCATTGAAGATTCTGCGACAACAAAGTCTGTCTCCCCTTCCGCTGCTGCGGGTCTAGAGGTTCAAGTGCAAGATCCAGTTGCTGCATCTGTTCCTTCTCTGTCTCAGGAAATTTCCTACCCTGTGGAAGCGCCACAATCGAATCCAGACTTTGTCAGTACATCCTCTCCATCTGAGGCGCTACCTGCTCGAAACGCCACACCCTCTCTGTCCTCTACGACTCATTCTCCCTCGCCGCTGGTTTATCCACTGCGACCGCCCAAAGGACGGAAATCACTATCAGCTGTGGAATTGCCTTCGTTTTTGCGTTAAAAGGGTTCAGCGTTACTTGCAATAAACAAATCAGGAGTTTTGAGTGTCCAGGTGGTGAAGGGTTCATGTTGAGGGGCGCGATCGCACTTGTCCCAGACCATCAGTCAGGGCATAACCTTGGGCCAATAGCCAGAACCATAGGGCGGGATAACGCGGTTCCAACCAGGGTTGTATCCAGTTCGCAAAATCTGGCAACCAGCCAAATATCCACCCTAGCAGCGACAACAGGGTGAAACTGAAATAACTGCCCAGCCAGCGCAGCATGTCTTTGGGGCCTGCCATGTCCCAAATCCAGAGCAAGAGGGCAGGGTTCTGACGGGCCGCTTTCAGCGCCATCCGATTAAAGGTCAGCCAATCCGTACGATCCTTAATGAATTTTTCAGCAATCGGTAACGGCTCTGCAGCCAGAATGCCAAAGAAGGTGTTAAGCATGGCATTAATCCGCTCTGGCGGCAGGAATCGTCCTGTCGGAACCATCATCCCTTTAGAAAATAACCAGGTAACGGCAATATTACTTTGATAAGCACGAATTTGGTTTAACTGACGAGCATTCAACAAATCGTGCCGCAATGCTGTGTCAAGTAAATCAGTGAGGCGAGACAGATTGCGCACCAGAGAACCAAAGCCAGTAAACACTAATGGTGACTGCAACGAGGCTGCATCACCAATGGCAATCAGACGATCGAAGGCAACCCGGCGATCGGTGCCGCTGACGCTAAAGTGACCGGGAATATAACCGAAGGTGGGTTTGCGCCAGACTAAACGCTCCATATCGCAACGACGATACTCAGGCAAAATGGTGAAGAAGTCTTCGTACATCTCCAGCAAAGATCCAGGGTTGTCGGGATGGACTTGATGGTAGTGGAATAAATAAATCGTCAGGGCATCTTTATCGGCGGGGAAGAGTTCCCAGATCAGCTGTCGTCCGCGAGAAATATCACCGTGGCTGTGGAGGACGTCACCATACTGACTGTCCCAAACGTCTGGCTCAAAGCCTTTTTCAATCACAGCACCGACTGTAGGACAAACACTGTCAAAGGCACGTCCTTGATTCAACTGCCAGGCAATGGGTGAGGCAGTACCCATGGCATCTATTAAGAGGCGACCGCTGACCGATCGGGGCGCTTGGGTGGGCAGATGTTTGGTTTGCACGATGACTTGCGATCGCGCAATCTCAGCCTTCACAAACTCTGTCTCATCCCAGATTTCTCCCCCTCCTGCCCGCAACTTTTCACCGCAGAGCCTGAGCAACTTCTCTGCATCTAGCCCCACATTCAGCACAGTCGGCGTATGAAGAACCGGCGCTTTTGCTTGCGGTGGATTGTTGGCATCAAAAAACTTACTAAACCCATCCTGGTATTCTGAGGCGATGATACTTTCAAATTCAGCTGCAGAAAACAATCCCAGATCGATCAAGCTCTGAAACTCATCACGAGAAATATTCCATTCTCGATTCATGTGACCAAAAGGCAATCGCTCCAGTAACAATACCCGATACCCCAAACGCGCCATCACCGCTGCATGGAGAACGCCTAGCGCTCCCCCTACATAGATCAAATCGTAAGCGGGGTCGCCGGTCCCCGATCGTGCCTCCTCCTGCACCCTCACATCAAACACGACCTGTTCAGGCTGCTGCGGATTGCGAACGCTATCGCGCCAGCGTTGCTCCCACCAGTAAACGCGAGTCAGGTTATATTCACCATCTGGCATATCTTGAAAGTACCGGACAGTCAACGGATACGCAGCCTCCAGCCCTTCAAAGATGGATTTCTGGGACAAATCAATTATAGGAGGAGCAGGATATTGGAGCGGAAATGCTGCTCTTAATGCTGTCGTCAGCTGCTGGAGAAACTGCTTTTCTCCTGGAACGGGTTGCTCTGCCCAACGAAAGACTTTGAGATAGGTCGTTCGTTGTACTGACCAGACAAAGACTGATAATTCTGGAGCCAATAGAGACTCCGTTCGGTCAGGTTGAAGACTTGATGAAGACGTATTGTTTTTCTCTAAGGGAATCGCGCTCGCAATTTGGGTCGGGAACTGCAAACGAAACCCAACTGGTGTCGGATGCTTTTGGCCGCATTCAGGTTCAAATGTTTGTTGCAACCAGTTTTTTACCGTATCAGTTTCTGGGATAGGAACTTCTAGATAAAGAATTTCTTTCATGTTGATGCATCCAAACCTTGTATTAATGAACAGCGGATTTTAGAGTTTTGATCTCAGGGTTCAGATTCAAGCCTTCCCCTGGATTTTGTATCGATCGATAGAGGGCGAAATTGAGACATAGAACTGCAGGCTCCGGGCCCCAATTTAACCTCTACAATACCAATACCCTGGATTTTCTACGGAGATGGGATTATCTATTAATCTAAAATCGTCAATCCAAAATCAGGAGTCCCAACATCTAAAATTGCCCTGTAGAATTGCCCTGTCAAACCCATCCAGCCCTGAATTGATTCGTAAAGACAATCCGAATGTCAAAATCGTACCGCTAAAATCGGTTAACTTCAGCAAAAGCGTGTTAATTCGTCTTCAAAGTGCGCTACACTGCACCCAGAGTAATGTTGCTTAAAATTGCATTAAGGAACATTACAAAATACCTTCTGATTGTTAAAACACTGAAACAAAATCTTGTTTAAGTTTGTGCGCCATGCATTACCCCATTCCAGCCAATTCCCAAGAAATTGTAAAGCTGCAGCAACACCCTGTTGACGAAGAACTGATTGCTGCTGCGATCGCCGGTGCAATCCGCATCGCCCGCTCCAAAGGCCAATCTCTTGACGATCTGACGGCTGAACTGTTAGCTGAGGATGGCTTGCTGGAACAATCGGCAAGGCAACGGCTGAGCGACATCGTAATTCAAGCCTGGGCCAGGTTGCCATAGGGTTTTAAATTGTAACAATAGATGAATATCATTAGAGGACTGAGGCCAGTTAGATCGGGTTAATTCCTCGAGTACACGACTTGGGAGGTTAGCGCCCTCGAAGGGGGCACTAACCTCCATTTCTTCGTACCAGAACGGAAAAATGGGTTATTTTGAAAGCCTTGCTCAGCAAGGTTTTCAAAATAACCTTCCAAGGTCATGTGGCGCAATAGATCCAATCTTTCCCTTCGAAGCGTATAAAACCTTAGGGGAAATGATTTCAGATTATTTCTATAGCACTACAGCTATAGGTTAAGACGTTTTACTGTTCCCTGTTCCCCCTTTCCCGTTCCCTTTCACCCAAGCATAATGTCTTAACTCAACACCGTAGTGCTATATCAGCCAAGCCAAACTGAAGCATCAATCGAAAACAATCCAATTCTGGGAGCGCTACCGTTGTAGGTTCATCCTGACAACACTGCACAACACCACAGTTCCAATGACCAAAGGACTATGGACATTCAACAAAACCCGGTAACGCTAAGCTTCCATGACCCAACACTGGAAACGGCCTATCTGAGCAACTATTCAAAAAAGACCCTACTTCAGGTCAGAATTGCATTACTGCTGGCAATTGGATTATTTTCAGCGTTCGCATTCCTGGATCCCTGGATTGCACCCGATCAGAAATATGAGATCTGGCTCATCCGATTTGCCCTTGTTGTGCCTACCTTGCTGATCTTTTTGGGGTTTACGTTTGCCCGTTGTCTGCAGAAATATATGCAAGTTTTGATGAGTTTGACCGTTTTAGTAACAGGCAGCGGCGTTTCGGCCATGATGGCCGTCATGGGAGGAATTGGCAGTTTTCTCTATTCCGAAGGCTTGTTGCTAGTCATCATGTGCGGTTCTATTTTTTGCGGACTGCGATTTATTTATGCAACCACCGCTTGTTTGGGAGCAACTGCTACCTACGGATTCGTCGATCTATTGATCAAGCAACATCCACTGCATATTTTTATCACCAATAATTTTTTCCTCATTTCTGCCAATATTATTGGCATGTTTGCCAGTTACGCATTAGAACGTTATTCTCGCAGAGATTTCTTAAATGGGAAAACCATTGAAAAGAAGCGACAAGAAAGCGAGGCGCTGCTACTCAATATTTTACCGAAAACGATCGCAGAGCAACTGAAAAGCAATGTTGGAACCATTGCAGAAAAGTTTGATGCAGTCACCATTTTGTTTGTTGATATCGTTGGATTTACCCAGCTTTCAGAAAAAATTTCTCCTGAGGAATTAGTTGCCCTCTTAAATAAAATATTTTCCATTTTCGATCGATTAACCGATAAATACAGTCTGGAAAAAATCAAGACAATCGGTGACGCCTATATGGTGGTAGGGGGGTTGCCAGAACCCAGGGAAGAGAGCGCCGAAGCTGTCGCAGATTTTGCCTTAGAAATGCAACAAGAACTCGAATGCTTCAATCAGGCTAATACTCAAACCTTCGAGATTAGAGTTGGCATTCATACCGGGCCTGCAGTTGCCGGAGTGATTGGTATCCGGAAGTTTATTTATGATGTTTGGGGAGACTCTGTCAATACAGCCAGTCGGATGGAATCGCACGGCATACCGGGTCAGATTCAAGTTTCTGAAGCGACCTATCAGGTCTTAAAACATCAATATAGATTCAGCACGCGAGGAACAATTGAAGTCAAAGGAAAAGGAACAATGAGGACCTATTTCCTGAAAGGCAAAAAAACTCAATCTCTGAGCCAGAAATCTCTTCTTTTGCAATAAAGGGATTCGTTTCTATGAGGAACTTAATTTTTTGTACGTTTTTGTATAGACTTCTGCAGCCAGAGGCGCATCAGAGGTTGAGAATCCTTCCAGGACTTGAGCGCAATGAGTGCGATCGCGCTCATCCAGTTCCATCAGCTTGAGTTCAATCGGCTGACTCTTCAAATCGGCAGTAATCGAGTTAACCACTAGGGAAAGCGTATAGCGCTTACTCCCCGATCGAAAGCTGCTTGAAAAAATAGTCTGGTCAATATGCGGATCGGAACCCAAATCATCGCCCTCTGAGGTACCATCTGCTAGATTCAGTAACTTGACGCTGGCTTTAGCCGGAATATTCAACCCTAATTCAGATAAATGATTGGAGATGGTCAGTACCGTACTGGCATGATCTTCCTCATTTTGTCGTTCGTGCAAGCTCAGGAATGCAATTTGTCTGACATAACTTTCGTTTAATTCCTTGAGATTTTTAAATTGGGTCAAGAGCGACTTTAATTGGGCTTCTTGACGTTTGGCCTCAGCTTCCAACTGCACAACTTCGCGCTTCAAAACCAAACTTTCTGCTGCAGCGTCCTTGAAAGCAGACTCAACTTTTTTTAGTCTATTCCTGAGCGCTGGTCCTTCAAGCCGATCGGTGAGTTGTTGAACATTTTCTTCCAGATGTGCGATTAATTTTTGTTGATCTGCAATCAATTCTTCATAAATGTTCATCAATTCAGCATCGCCTGCTTTCGACTGCTGAATCAGTGCCTCTAATTTGGTCTTTTCTGATTCCAACAAGGCCATCAGACGTATCCGTTGGCGATCGATGGTTAAAGTGTCAGCACTGGTAGACATAAACGGGTAGACACGGGCTGGTAGATATCATGCGCTGATGGGTCATGTCCTTAAACCAAAATCCTGAAAGCTTGGTGACTGTTGGAGAGCCATCAAACCTCCAGGATCTAAACTGGAGTCCCGATTGAGACTAAAGGGATACAATCAGCAATTAGTTTTTAGCCGGTGCTGGTACTTCCGTACTGCCTCGAACATTGCGACGAGTCAACGTGTTGAACAGCATCTGACCAATCGCTTTGATCAGGTTGCCATTCAGCTCTTTGAACAAGGCCATGTTATGACCAAACGCATCATTCGCTTCATCGACAATCCGGTCTACGGCAGCCTTATCAAGGGGCAAATCGTTCATGGACTGACGATACTTGTTTTTGAACCCCTTTTCGTCGGTAATCTGCTCGAATTCATAAAAAGCGGTTCCCTCCCCTTCACTCAGGTTCATGCCCCGCTGAGCAATCTTTTTGAGGATTTGCCCGCCAGACAGGTCACCCAGATACCGGGTATAGGAATGAGCAATCAGCAACTCTGGTTCCGAGTCTGAGATTTTCCGAATCTGCTCGATGTACATCTTAGCTGCAGGAGAAGGAGCAACTTGATTGCGCCAGCCTGCTCCATAATAGTAGGTCAGATCTTTTTCTAGAGAGGCTTTCCGGTTGAGTTCGGGAAAGTAAATTTTTGAAACGATTGGATGACTGCGGTGGCGTTCCATCTCCTCTTCCATAGCAGTGTAAACGAAGTAGAGATTGGACACCAATCCACGGTAAGAGTTTTTCTCAACCACTCCCTTCAGGAAGCACTTAACAAAACCAACGTTCTCAGCCATTGTATGGGACTTTTTAGTTCCCTCGCGCAATTCTGCAGCTAAATTACAGCTCATTCTCAAATTTCCTGATTCTAGCTTCGATTATTGACGTTTCAATCTTGCTATGGACGCAAAATCACCTAAATTGTTACGGTAGAACAATTTGATGAATATTTTCGTTAAGTTTTCTGAACAGATACTTTGCAGAGTCTGGGATGCTGAGGCGGTTGCAATGTTAATGCAATGTATTCCCATTCCTATTATTTCGGAGCTTTCAGGGCTTCGATCTTTAATTTATTCTGCTACCAAATAATGTTCCAGTTCTTATCAATTGCTAAGAATCTTAAAAAAGTCAAGCAACTCATATTCATACTACTGGTCTGAATTTTGAATTGCTGCAGTTTCCTGCTGAAATTTGCTAAAGGGCTTCTACGTCTTTTACTTCTGTTTCAGATATTTTCCATTCTCCATTCCGTTTCCTCAATGTATGGATTGCCACAAGCTGATTGTTATTGAATGCAGGTCCGCTAATCTTCTTCGTGGACTGTGTTACTCTCAACTTTATTGTTTCTGTGCTGGCCTCAACCACTTCAATCGCATCGATCTCATAGCGTAAATCGTAGGTCTCGAACAGGTTTTGAATCAATGCTCTGGTTTGCTCGAAGCCCGAAGAACCGCTATCCAAGGTCGCCATATAAGCGTCCAGGTTTTCTTCGTTTAACGCTTTTACGTTTGCCCTGAAAACTGATTTCGCTGCTTCTATTTCGCGATCGCGATCCGCAATAGCATTATCTTGTAAAGATGAGTCTTGCGCAGCGGTTTCTGCCAATGAGCTTGAGGCGAGTGGTTGTTGAACACGACCATAACAGCCCGCAAGCAGAAGGAAAACGAACAGCAGGGCGGGAATAATCTTGAGATTCTTCAAGCGAACGAATACCATAGCGACTAAAAAGGGGGGACTTAAGGTTGAATGTTACCAAAATTAGACCTGTCCGAGAACTAGAGTGGAAGCCCCTCTGAGGGGGGCTTCCACTCCAATTTCTGAATCAGTCTATTGAGAAAAATCGAACAATACAGGACTCTTCAACTCTTTTGGGTGCCATCCGGATCGGGAGACAATTCGTCCTGTTTTTCTGGCTAGCAATTTGCAATCCCAAATTTACAATACCAAAATTTATAATACCAACATCGTCTCTCAACTGCTCGATGCTATTCCTCTACATGACTTGGAAGTTCAGCGCCCCCCCAAGGGGGCACTAAACCCCATGTCTTCGTGCTAGAACGGAAAAAGGTTATTTTGAAAGCTTTGCTCAGCAAGGCTTTCAAAATAACCTTCCAAGTCGTTTCCTCTAGGGATCAGGCTGATTGAGCGTTCCAGTTTTTATCCACACGTTCAATTATCCTGACTTGTTGACTGCTAGGCTGGGCGTAACAGAGAAAATAGGAAAGATGCAACAAAACAGGTTACTCACTCTCCTGACTGATTTCGGTTTGCAGGATGTTTATGTTGGGGTGATGAAGGGTGCGATCGCGCAAATTGCTCCAACCCTAAATGTGGTGGATCTAACGCACCAGATTCCACCGCAAAATCTGGTTGCAGCGCGATTCTGTCTGCTCAATGCGGTACCATACTTTCCTGACGGTACAGTACATGTAGCAGTGGTGGATCCAGGCGTCGGCAGCCGTCGTCGTGCGATCGCAGTTCAGTTTTCAGGCGGTTTTCTGGTGGGGCCAGACAATGGCCTGTTCAGCGGCGTGCTGGAACAGTGGCCTGCGATCGCAGCCGTCGAACTCACCTGCCCAGACTACTGGCGCACCCCCAGCCCCAGCCACACCTTCCACGGGCGAGACATTTTTGCCCCTGTCGGGGCCCATCTTGCTTGCGGCGTTCCTTTGGATCGGATTGGTCGTGCGATCGCACCCGAAGCTCTGATCTCGTTCCCCATTCCCCCCTACACGCAAACCGGGAATCATCTCAACGGCAGCATCCAGTACGCCGATCGCTTCGGCAACCTGATAACCAACATTCCCAGCAAAGCCGTCCTCGGCCAGCCCTGGTCAGTCGTCGTTCCCGTCGCCAACGCTAACGCCGAAACGGACATTTCCCTGAAGTCGTCGCCAACCTTAACCTTACCTGCCAGCCAAACCTACAACGACCATCCCCCCGGTACACCCCTAGCCCTGGTCGGCAGTCACGGCTGGGTCGAAATCGCCGTCAACCAGGGCAGCGCCCAGACCCAACTCCAGTTAACCTGCGGCGACCTCATAGAAATCCTACTATTAGACTGACATTATTTCGTAGTGCTTTAGCCCTTCCCGACTCGTAGTGAGGGCTTTATATCAATTTGTCTTAGCGATTAGCTCTCCTTGCTGAAATAATATTACTTAACCTGCCTGGTCGTTGAACTGGACTTTTGATACCTCTAGTAACTCTTCGCGCAGAATACGACGAAGATCGCCTTGGGTGAGAGGGTGCTCAGAAGGATGCTTAAGATGGGCTTTCAATGCCTGATTAATTAAGGTTTGATAACCAATTCCAGCAGTTTCAGCCCGTTCTCGGAAACCTGCCAACACGTCATCATCTAAATAGATAGTAATGCGCGTTTTTCCCGTTGAAGGGATAATAGCACCGCGCTTCCCATTGGAAAAATCATATTCCTTCCTCATAAGTTCTGGTCTCCTGTCGGGTTGCGCGACGAGCAGAAATCAGCCGAATTACGTCATCGCGCATTGTGTAAACAACCACCAATAGCGACCCTGAGTTCCCTAATCCCACTGCAATGAACCGTTCTTCATCTGCTGAATCAGGATCGATGTCATGAATAGCCAGGGGATCGAAAAACACAAATTCAGCTTCAGCAAACGAAACACGATGCTTTTGCCAATTCGTTTGTGCTTTCCGAGGATCGTACTCAAAGATCATACATACATGATATGCATACCAGCTTGCTCGGTCAATGTCCGATTCGTCGTGAGGACTTTAGCCTCGATCCAAAAGACCCTGCAGCACTGAAGTGCCGACTACGAACTTGACACAATTGTTGTGTGTCAAAGTACTACGCTTACACATGAGTAGCCCGCAACCGCAAACCCAGTGCCTGGATCGCCTTGAGAACAGTGGCAAACTCTGGATTCCCTTCAACCGACAATGCCTGATAAAGGCTCTCGGGTCCGAGGCCCGTTTCGCGAGCGATGTGCGTCATCCCTCTGGAACGCGCAATATCCCCCAGAGCTGCCGCCACCAGGGTCGGATCGCCATCTTCAAGCGCAGCTTCGAGATAGGCCGCCATATCTTCTTTGGTCTCCAGATGCTCGGCTATATCCCAGGGATAGGTTTGAATGTTGGTCATCAGTACAAGCAAGTGAGTTCAGTGAGATGCTAGTTCTTTACGCTTTCTACACTTTCTATATGACGGCGCAAAACGCGATTAATGAGAAATTGATATTGCTCGCCCTGAGCCTCAAACCACTGCAGGATATCAGGGTCAAGACGCACTAAGTTTCTGGCCTGGGCTGCAGGAATACGCAGAGTCGCTCGTTCAAAAAATTCATCCGTCAATGGTGGAATATCTGAGTAGTCAATATCCTCATCCGACATTGTTTCCAATGCAGCCCAGTAAGTACGAGAGATATTGTTCGAATCGCTTCCGTTCATAACGATTAGCCCTTCTTGCTGAAATAATTCGGATTCGATTATCCTTCTGTTCTGTCCAAACCACTACCGCTACACCAGGCCCGAGAAAACCAATTCCGACCCAACGCTCTTCACCATATTCAAAACGATCGTCCAGTTCAACCAGCATTTCACCCTCAAACATAGCTGGAACATCAGCAAAATCAATTTTATGCTTGCGAATGTTTTCAAGATTTTTCGCCTCGTCCCACTCAAATTGCATGAAGGTTCAAAACATGCCGAATCCAATAGTCTTCTTAATTATCGCGTAATTTGCCATAATAAATCCTTTTGAGGGAATAACAGCAGCGTGCTTCCCTACCCATCGTTATTGATCTGTAGCCCACACATATGCCCAGACAGTTCCATCTGAACGAAAAGCGACAACACCACTATTGTCACCTGATTGGCAAAGGGTGTCTTTAACAATTGTGTTCTGGCCTCTAAATGTGTAATAGGCACGTCCACTTTCAGGAATTATCAAACGGCTTGTTCCCCATCCCAATGTATATACTCCTGGATCTGGCGGGCGACAATTAATATTGACATTGAGTTTTACTACTGATTGATTTGCTTGAACAAGGTTGAGATTTAGAAAGAATACTGATATAGCTGCTGCAACTGGCATAATTTTCATGGTGAACGTATTTCCTTGTAGCAGTTTTTGTCAACATTAGTAGATTTGAGCTTAGCACCGTTTTTAACAACTACGGCGATCGTCGCCTCATAATTTTCATTGACATATCCCTGCATCATAGAGCGTCTTTCAAGCTCCGTGCACCAAATCGATGAACCGCACGATAGCCAATCCGCACGACCCAGGGTTGAGCATCCGGCAATCGCTCGTACAATCGCCGAGTTGCAGCTATGGTATCCTCAGCCAGCTCGAAGGCTCCTGTTTCAAATCAATTGCCACAATTTTGCCATGATTTCCTGCTTCGATTTGGTGACGGATCTGAGTCTCGTAGATTTCGTCACCCCGTCGAGCAAATTCTTCTTTGCTATATCGAGGTTGTCGGACTGCCATAGACTAACGCTACTTTCTAATCTTGATAATTTCATTCTAACGCCTTAACGTTGTTGTGCAGGCTCTGGAAGTGAGATTTGCATTCGTGCCGGAATCAATGGCTAAGCGCATTAAGTTGAAGTCGGTTTCACGCTTTCTGGCTGCTGCGATCGCATTCCCCCTCCCACCCAATTCACAATTCCTCTGGATAAAACTCCCTCAACAACGCCACATCAATCTCCAAACCATCAACAGGAAACGCACAGGACGTAGCCAGTGGCAGTTGCTTATCCAGATAACCCACGATAGACAACGACGATCGATCAATCTCAAACCTCATCGATTCAGTCGCAGCCAGCATCTGTCGTAGATTACCTTCAACCGCATTTACTTGTTCGTCAGTGACGAAGCGCCGATCAATGCATCCCAGAACAAAATAGAAATCGTTATCGACATCCACGTCGGTGTCGTGTCGCTTGTGCCAAATATTCATGGTATTGAAATGCCGACGCAGTCGATCGAGAACGGTGTTGCCAGCAACAGGCCAGCCCATAGCGACAGCGATTTCGCCATGCACAGAAAACGATCGCAGATAGGGATGCTGTCCCTGACTGATGAACCCGTAGTCAACCTCTGAATTGTAGCCGCCAATTCTGATAGTCATTGAGGGCAGGGAATCCGATTGGAGGAATGCGATCGCAGCCGCCAGATTCATCTCCCGCTTCTCGTGGCGGCGTTCAAGAAAGTTGCGGTTGATTATCTTGTCCTGCTGACGATAACCCTCCAACCCAACCAGCGTTGCATGAACTTGCTCCAATTCATAGGGGCGAAACGCAGCCAGTAAACCCTTTGACAATTCGTTCTGACAAAATCGTATGAGGTCTATCATGGGCTGCGTTTTTTGACCATAGCAGGACACCAGCGTCACTTGCATCTGCCCAGGAATATACATCATGGGTTGTCTGCGATCTTTGGGTTTGGCGCGCCGATTGTGACGGTGCCAACGGATTGGCGACGCAGACTTGCGATCGCAAACTCCCCAACAAACGTCAGATAATTCGCAATATAAGGAGCCCCATACTGGATCAACTCCGCCTTCAGCAGCTGATGCAAACGAGGCAAATGGTACCAGGGCACCGATGGATACAAATGATGCTCCAAATGATAATTCTCATTACACATAAAAAACCGCACCACCGGATTCGACAAGATTGTACGCGTTCCCCGAACAACATCAGCTTCATCAGCCAGCAACGTATGCTGACTCATGCCGCGAATATTCACCATCGTATTGATCGCCAGCATCGGCAACAGCCAGCCATGAACCACCCACCCAGTCGGCAAAAAACACCAGGCAACCCCAGCAATCAGCAACAGCAAAACCACTTCAATAGCAATCCAAATACGATCTTCCCACTGACCCTGGCGAAATCCCAAAATCGGAATCATCACCAAATAAACCGGATAGCCAACGAGCAACCGTCCCCAATGCATCAGAAACACCAGCCACGTCCAGCGAGTATAGTTACGGTAGCGATCGGGGTCGCCAGCCAACCCCAAATTTGCATGGTGCTGCAAGTGCAATACTTTGTAAGCCGAATAGTTTTGCAGTACCGGTAGCGCACATAGAATACTCAAAATCCGATTCCAATGATGATTCCTGCTCAGCACTCCATGAACCCCCTCATGAGTAAACAAGCTGATGCCATGAAGAGAAGCTGCTGCGATCAGATAGAGCGGCAACGCCGCAATATAAATCCAGGGAAGAGAAAGAATTGTGGCTAAAGTAACTGCACCTGCAGCAGCACAGCCATATAAAACAATAAACATGGGCAAGCGGTAAGTGCGAACACCTGACTGCTGCAATTCTTCCAGGATCTTACCAGGAAGTTTCGGGAGTGTTACACGGCACTGGTCGAGCGAGGACAACTGTCCTGGATCGACTTCAAAACAAAGATTGGGTCGCATAAGAGAAGTATGAAAAAAGATACTGCCACTCTAACTGTAACCGAACTGCATTGACTGACACCTCATACCATTTTGGATTTTAGATTGGCGATTTTGGATTGGAGAAAAGCTGACTGGACAAGCATTCTGCCGATTTCATCAGCCAGGTAGGATGGGCACGCTTCGCTTTGCCCATCTCGACTTTGTGATGGGCACGGGCATTCACCCTTTGCCCATCCTACTCAGTTACTGTAACCAAACTGCATTGGCTGACACCTCACATCAGGCCAGGTTGATTGCGATCGATAAAAGAGTGACCCAACCTACTGGACTGACATAGCTAATTTATTGCAATAGGGTTAGGCGATCGAAAAGGTTATAATCCTTACTCGATAGACTCCGGAAGCACTAAAATGCCAACTACGAATTTACACAATTGTAGGCGTGTCAGACCACTACCAGTAGACATCGCTCAACCAGGAAACAATCAGAAAAGCAGGTTACTTGGGTTTAATAATAGAAACTGACTGTTTTAACAGAAACTTATGTTTCTAAACCATCCTTCCCATGGGTCAGCAAGATAGCGCTGTCAGAATACAGATGAACGATCGGCCAACTCACAACTTGAATGCTTCAGAAGAATTCCTTTACCCCTCTTGGAAGAAGGGGAGTATTCTCACCATTGATGACGACCCTAATGTGTTAGAAGCAATTTCCGGTATTTTGGAGGAATCAGGCTATGAAGTTCATCGTACCCTTGAAGGACAGGCTGCTGTGGAGATTGCAAAAGCCACCGCACCCGATCTAATCTTACTTGATATTATGCTTTCAGGGATCAGCGGTTACGATGTTTGCCGTAACCTGAAGGCGATAGAAGAAACCTGCGAAATTCCAGTTATTTTTCTCAGTGCTCTGGGCCAGAGCCTGGATAAGGTAAAAGCATTTCAGGCTGGAGGGGCAGATTACATTACCAAGCCCTTTAATTTAGATGAAACTTTGGCTCGCGTCGCCCATCAAATCACCATTCGAAGGCAACAAAAACAGCTGTTGCACCAAAACCAACAATTGCAACAGGAAATTGAGGAGCGAAAGCAAGCGCAGGCAGCCTTACAACGAAGTAACCAGGAACTACAACAAGAAATTCACCAACGCCAGCAAGCTGAAGCCAACTTGAGAGAAAGTCAAGAAAAATTACAAGGGATCTTAGACATTGCGGGTGAAGCCATTATCTCCATGAATGAGAACTGCCAGATCGAGATTTTTAATCAAAGTGCAGAAAGTATGTTTGGTTACACTGCAGCTGAGATTTTGGGGCAACCTCTGGATATCTTGTTTCCAAACGCACTTCGTCACCTCTATCAGCAACACATCCGCGATTTTGCCCTATCAGGGCATATCGTCTCTCAGCTCGGGGAACAAAGGGGGATTTTAGGCCGCCGCCACAACGGCGAAGAATTCTCAGCAGAAGCCTCAATTTCTAGACTGCGACGACGCAATGAAACTGTTTTCACAGTGATGATGAAAGATATTACTGAGCGCAAAAAAAATGCCAAAGCATTGCAATTAGCCTATGAGGAATTGGAAAACCGCGTTGAACAACGAACAGCCCAGTTGCAACAGACCAACGAACGTCTGCGGCGAGAAGTCCGAGAGCGCATGCGCTCAGAAGAAGCGTTGCAACAGAGCGAGCGACGTTATGCCACTTTAGCTGAAATGGCCCCCGTGGGAATCTTTCGCGTTGATATACAAGGCGAATGTATCTACATTAACGAACGGTGCTGCCAGATGATGGGAACAACCCCTGCCGAAGCTTTTGGTTCAGGTTGGATGAGCCGTATTCATTCTGACGATCGCAAGAAGGTTTTCAGACGATGGCAGAGAACTCTAAACACTCAGATCCCATTTCGTCTAGAACATCGCTTTCAGCGTCTTGATGGTACCATTATCTGGGTCTTTGCCCAGGCTACCCCAGAAACGGACGATCGGGGAGATGCGATTGGCTATATCGGCACCATTACTGATATTACCGATCGCAAACTGGCGGAGGAGGCATTGAAAACGCTTAACCAGCATCTGGAAGAACTGGTGGAGCAGCGTACCAATGCGTTAACCGATCTCAATCAAGATCTGCAGCAGGAAATTGAAGAACGCAAGCGGTTTGAAGAAGCGCTAAGGGAAGCACGGGAAAGGCTGGATAGTATTCTGGCTTCTATTGACGATGTGGTGTGGTCGTTAGATGCTGAGACGTCTCAGGTGCTCTACCTGAATCCCGCCGTTGAAAAGATCTATCATCGTCCAGTTGCCGATTTTGTTGCCAACCGCAGCCTCTGGCTAGAGGTTGCCCATGCCGACGATCGAGAGGCAATCCTGGCCGATCGGCAAACCTTTCTAGAAACAGGGCATCAGGAGTTCGAGTACAGAATTTTGCGACCCGATGGTGAAGTACGTTGGATTCGCGTTCGTGCGTACCTGATTTACGACTCTACAGGAATGCCTCTGCGCATGGATGGAATTACGACGGACATTACAGAACGCAAGCAGGTAGAAGAAGCATTGCGGGCGTCAGAGAACAAATATCGCTCTCTGGTGGAAAATTTGTCTGATGGGATCTATCTCTTTAGTGCTGATTTGCAATCTGTATATGCTAATCCTGGTATCGAATCTATTTTTGCTCGTCCAAAAATGGAAGTGATGCATCACTTACCTGAAAGCTTGCTTAACTGTATCCACCCAGACGATCGACAACGGGTCTTTGAGACATTTTTTGGCAATTCTCCACAATCAGGCTGGGTGGAAGCTCATTATCGCGTTCTGACTCCTGCTGGGGAAACGCGTTATTTGAGGGATCGGATGCAGGTGATTCGCGATGAAGGGGGGATAGTTCGGGCATATCAGGGAATTGTATCCGATTTGAGTATCAGCAAACAGACGGAGATCGCTCTGAAACAGGCGAAGGAGGCAGCGGATGCTGGTAGTCGGGCCAAAAGCGAGTTCCTGGCCAACATGAGCCACGAGATCCGTACTCCCATTAATGCAATTCTCGGGTTCTGCGATTTGTTGCAGGGGATGATTTGCGAACCGCGTTCCTGTTCTTATTTGGAGGCCATTGCAACGAGTGGCAGAGCGCTGCTTGAGCTGATTGAAGATATTCTTGACCTTTCCAAAATTGAAGCGGGGAGATTGGAGCTGCACAGCGAAGCGATCGATCTGCGACGCTTGCTTCAGGAGGTTTATCAGATTTTTTCCCAAAAGGCAACTCAGAAGAAGTTGTCTTTGTTGACAGAAATTGATTCAACGGTGCCGGATGGGATTCGGTCTGATGAAGTGCGCTTGCGTCAGATCCTGTTCAATGTGGTTGGGAATGCACTCAAATTTACTGAGCAGGGAACCGTTTCGATTTCTGTTCGGTGTTGGAGAGCGGATGAGAAAGAGGCAGAGGGCAGAAGGGATAGAGAAAAGGCAGAAGGGATAGAGAAAAGGCAGAAGCAAGAGGGCAGAGGACAGAAGGGAGAAGGAGGAGCAGTAATGTCAATCCAAAATCCGATGAGAAAGGAGACCGGGAAGGGAAAAGAGGGAAGAGGTCTTGGGTCGGAATCCAAAATGCAAAATCCAAACTCTAAAATAAATCTGGAGCTGGTGGTGTCGGATACGGGAATTGGTATTGCTCCCGATCAACAGGAGCGTATTTTCGAGCCATTTATTCAGAGTGAGGGACAAAGCAGCCGCCGGTATGGAGGAACTGGCTTGGGTCTGGCTATCACTCGACGGTTGACGGATATGTTGGGAGGGCAACTGAGTCTGAGCAGTAAATTGGGTCGAGGCAGTTGCTTTACGTTTGTCTTTCCGGTGGTTGCGATCGCAAACCCACAAACCACACCAGAGGTTGAACTGGGATCGGACGAAGATCTGGATCGGTTTCAGGCCGCGACCATTCTGGCAGTTGACGATGTGCAATCCAATCTTGACCTGATTCAAGAGTATTTCGCCGGTTCAAAACACCGAATTTTGACTGCAAATGATGGAGCAGCAGCTCTTAACATTGTCCGAGTCGATCCGCCCGATCTGATTTTGCTCGATCTGCGAATGCCATATATGGGTGGCGAGGCAGTGGTTCAACATCTCAGGCAAAATGAGCAAACAAAAGAGATTCCCATTGTTATTTTGACAGCGTCGTCATTTAACTTAGGTCGGCAGCCGCTGCGCCATCTTTGCCAGGGATTTCTCCATAAACCGATCAGCCGCGCTCAGCTTGTAGCTGAACTCAGGAAAATTTTGCCCCAGGAGCAGCTTGAGAGAACGACACATCAGGGAGAAAAAGACCTGGCAACCCAGCCTGAAACTGGACAGTGGGTGAGAAAAAAGCTACCAGAGTTGTTGGTCATACTGCATCGCGAAGAAACCACAATCTGGCAAGAATTGCAGCAAACGATGAAAATGAGAGACTTGCAACAGTTTGCCAATCAGTTGCAGCAATGGGGCATCGAATATCAGTGTTCTCGATTGCTGAACTACGCAAAGGGATTAATTCATCAGATTGAAGCGTTTGATTGGGATGCCCTGCCGCAAACGATTGCCGCCTTCCCAGAGATTGTGCGATCGCTGGAAACGCTAAGCCATGAGTCCTTCAAATCAGTAGAATGAACATTTGCTGTCAGGCATATGCTGCAACTGGGATTGAAGTCTACATTGCAGTATACTCATTCGGAAATTGGAGTGGAAGCCCCCCGGAGGGGGGCTTCCACTCCAGTTCTCGAACGGTCTAGTATACTGCTATAAAACCTGCTGTAGGACTGTCAATTGCAGGGGAGAAAGACAGACAATGAAACAACTTGGCAGCTTAAAAAAGCTTTCAACTCAAGCAGAGAAAACGATTGGTACAACTAGCCAGCAGCTAGAACCTAGCCAGCAGCTAGAACAGGGAGAAATAGACCTCACTTTACAAGACATAGAAACCTATCTGGTTGCCAGAGCACTTGACAATGCTAACTTCAAGCGAGAACTCCTGGAAAACCCAAAAGCAGTCTGGTTGAGAGAATTTAGCGATAGCAACCTGGACCAAATTGAGATACAGGTCTTGCAAGAAGCTTATGATACTTTGTACCTGGTTATCCCGTATTCAAATGAAAAACTAAGACGAAATCTAATCAAACGTCCCAAATCAGTTTGGCAACAAGAGTTTAGTACGAGCCAGCTTGAAGGGTATATCATTCGTGTGGTAGAAGAAATGCCCGATCGACTTTACCTGGTGCTGCCCTATATTTCTGATGATACTGCCGATGACGATGGCAAATCGCGCCAGTCTCCTCGACCCTGGAAACAGGGCGAGGTGCCTCCGCCCATGGATCGGTCTCTTGAATTCGAACCCACAGAAGAAGAGGAACAGAACAGGAAACAGGCCATTGTCCAGTTTGTTAGACGCTATCGCCCTGATATGAAACGGTTGCTTCCTCGGAGCAGAATTGCCAGACTGTTCTACTATCTGGGAATTGGTCGTCTGCTGCGGCGCATCTTCAGGAAACCCTTAGATCTAATTTACAAATTCAGAAATCTTTTCTTTAGCCTGAAACGCCCTAAAATCTAGTGTCTCGCGATCGCAACTCTCTGGGTTAAACTCAATCGAATTTTCTCATCAAATCCAGGGGCTGTCCCTATTTTTTACAGGAGTCGTCTAACCCGTGACTGAGCCTCTCTATAGACAATATCGTTGCGGGGTGGGCAGTCCCCTCAGCTGCGAGCACCCTCGCAAGGCGGTTGAGCAGGATCCAGCAGCGGAGCGCTGTTTGGAGTGCGGTTTCCCTGCTATTTTGTCTAAGGAGATGCAAATCCGAGGAAATGCAGGAATTTATCAGGTCGATCGTTTCTTGACCAGTCGGGGGGTAGGACGTTTGTACGCTGGAATAAGACTCTCGGATAACCAGCCTGTAACCCTCAAAGAATATTTGTTACCAGAGCATTCTTTTAATGTGGAGGAAGCACGTCAACGGAAACGGGCTTTCTTGCGTCTGGCAGGATTCAGTCTGGCAGATGGCAGGGTGCAAGATATGCGGCTGGTGATGCCCTGGGATGCGATCGCATCCTTCTCTGCCGAAGAAAAACCGAACGACCAGCGTTGCTATTTAGTCACGCAAGGTAAAGTTGATACCCACCCGACCCTGCGCCACCATCTTAAACTCCACGGTGCCCTGTCCCCTGGGGAAGTGCGTCAAGCATTAAACCAAATTTTGCAAAGTTTGGAGTTCATCCATAGTCAGAAGTTTCGTCTGCGTTCTGGTCAAATTCAGCAGGGTATTGTTCATGGCAATCTCAGTCTTGATAGTCTGCTGATTGCCCGCAGTCGAAAATCGCTGGCTGATACTCAAGCGCCGCCAGCCCTTTCTATTCCTGTGGGAACTCTAGATACAGAGTTTTTCCTCTATCTGACCGATCTAACACTTTGGGAACAATTGTTTATCCCACCTCCCTTCCCCAGCGATTTTCCGACTGTTGAAAAGGATCTCAGGGCCTCGGGCTATATTGGTTTTTATCTGTTGGCCGGGGGAAGTGTCAATAGCACATCAGGTCGTCCCCTTAATCCTGAGAAAAAAGAGCAATGGCCTGCAGTCGATCCGCCATTACGAGATTTTATTCTCCGATTAATTGGAGTAAGAGAAACCTTTGAAAGTGCTGAGGTTGCTCGTCGTACTCTGCTGCAACTCCCCCTGGAATCTGCGATCGCACCCCTAATTAAAACCGAATTACCAGAGGGAGACGAAGGTCAACCGACACGATTTCGTTGGTGGCTGTTGTTCTTACTTCTGGCAATGGTGTTAGGAGCGCTAACCTGGTTTTTGCTCCAGCGATTCTGGCCTAAACCCAGTGTCCAACAACTTGGGCTGGCCTGCTGCATCGCCGATCTTCCAGGTATTCCTGCGGGCGACTTCATTTATGTCGCAGAGGAAAAAGGTACCTGGAGCTACGTGCTGCAACAGGAAAACCTGATCGAGAAAGGGAAAACCCTGGAAACAATCCTGGCAGCACTTCAACCCAAACTGCAAACCACTTATGTGCCCGAACCGTCAACCCTGGTTGCGCTGCGAAGAATCCAATCGAAGCAGGCCGCTTTCGCCATCACCAGTCTGGTCGATGACTTGAGCCTCGATCTGCCTGCCAACGACTTAACTTACATGGGGTTGGGACACAAAACCTTTGCCTACGATGGTCTCGTTGTTTTTGTCTCATTCAGTTATGCCAAACGACAAAACAGTTTACCCCGCCATCTCAACGGACAGATTCGTTTCCAGCAACTGCGCGATATCTACACTGGCAGAATTCGGAATTGGCGACAGTTAGGCGGGCCCAACATGCCCGTAAAACTCTACATTCCAGAAGAAACCGAAGCCATTCACATCTTCGAACAACGGGTCTTAAAAAGCGACGAAGATATTGCGCTCTTTCGGCAGTTGCGACAAACCCGAATCGTGCAACTGCGGACATTCGACACTCTGCGAGCCGTCATTCGCGACTTTGAAGATAGAAACGTAGGAGCCATTGCCTTTGGTACCCTGAGTAAAGTCTTTGGCCAGTGTTCTGTCTATCCTCTGGCCTTAATTGAAAGTGGACGTAATGTTGTACAACCGCTCATTCAAGCCAACGGTAAACCCATCGATCCAGCAACTGACCTGTGCAAAGATAAAGGGAGTTATGTGCCTGATGTTCAGGTTTTTCAGACTGGGCGTTATCCTTTGGGCTATCCGCTTGCTGTCATTTACCCTCGGGACAACAGCCTGCCGCCGGCAGGACAGAAATTTGCTGAAATTCTCCGAACTCTTCAGGCACAGCGTCTCCTCAACGAAACCGGGTTGGTACCGCTGGAGCCGTTGCCCGAAGACTAAACGTAACATCCAACTATAGCTGTCGGTTCGCGCATTTTTCCGAATCCCATGGAATAGGGTGCCCTACCAATCTGCAATCTTCCCCGATCGAGGGTAGAGCCTTACAACATCCCCAATAGCAGCAGGGCACCCACAAGGGGTGCCCCTACAGAACACTCTGCAGATTGCGCGATTGCAACGAACCTGTAGGGGTGAATGGCACTGAAATAAGGGAATAGAAAAAGTCTTCAAGGCTTGATATGAGAAGATCTAAACCTTGAAGAACAAACTACAATGCCCTTTACTATGGCAAATCGAGCCGAAATTCTCAAGCAAAAATTTACCCAGAGCTTAGGACTCCCCTTCTGTGAGCTGTTGCCTCAGGCTGAGATTGAGCAAGTTCTAGCTGAGGAAAATGTGTACTACCGCAATTGCCTG
>JGI12316J15310_10000058_pt4 | contig 34478 bp, 37 predicted proteins | sample MarCyaLeptolynsp_FD_15310 | JGI IMG/M metagenome (IMG submission 15310)
CGAGAGCTCTTCTACTCGCTGAGGGAGGCTCAGATCATCATCGAAAGTTGGAGGAAACACTACAACACTAAGCGCCCCCACAGCGCCTTGGGATACCGGCCGCCTGCGCCAGAAACCATCGTCCCGATGGACCAAAGGCCAGTCATGCACTAACAATCAAACCGGACCAGTCAGATCAGGCTCCCCACCTTGCCCCATCAAGACTTCAACCTGCCGTAACTTCACGACAATCTCTTCAGGCTTGGGCCTCTTGGTCGCCATCTATGGTCCTCCGTTTCCTAATCATAGCGGCGGACCACTTCTTTGGGGGAGCCTCACGTTGCCGTATTTCTGCGAAAGTCAGGCTGGCAGGTCAATGCTGGCCGGATTGAGCGGCTGTGGCGGCGGGAGGGGGTGAAGGGGTCACCGAAGCAACCGAAGGAAGGCGGGCTTTGGCTGAACAACGGGTCATGCATCCGGTTGCGCCCCGCGTATCGCAACCATGTCTGGTCGTATGACTTCGCGCATTGCCGAACCGACGATGGCAAAGTGTTCCGCACTCTGAACATCCTGGATGAGTTCAGCCGAGAGGGCAGCGGGACGATCCGAGTAAAGCGGAAACTCAACGCGACCGACGTGATTGATGCCCTGACGGACTTGTTCATCTTACACGGGCCGACAGCTTACATGCGAAGCGACAGCGGACCGGAGACTGTTGCCAATGACGTGCGGGCCTGGATCGAGGCTGTCGGGGCCCAGACCGCCTTCATCGAACCCGGAAGCCCCTGAGAAAACTGCTACGTCGAGAGCTTCAACGCCCGGATGCGGGACGAACTTCTCAATCGCGAGATATTCTACACGTTGAGGGTGGCGCAGATCATCATCCAAGGATGAAGGAACCACTACAACACCAAACAACCCCACAGTGCATTGGGCTACAGGCCCCCGGCTCATGAAACCCTCATCCAGATTGAACCGAGGCCAGTGATGCACTAACAATCAAACTTGACCAGTCGGATCAGGTTCCCCAATGGCATGTACCATGCGTCATTGAAGGCTAAGATATCGGAATTGGAAGAGGAGAAAGCCGGAATGGAGGTCATCATCAAGGAAAGCCCGGAACCCCCTGCCCTTCGGCTGCATCCAAACCTTTCGCAGCGCTACCACGAGATGGTCGAGGATCTCGCCCGATCGCTGAACGCGCCGGAAGTGCGGCGGGAGGCCACTGCGTCGCTGCGGCCTGATTTCGCAGGTACGGATGGTACCGGGTGCGGATGCGCGGGGCGGGCATCAGCTTGAACTTGTTGGAGAATTGGCGGTACTGATGGCTTTGAGTTGGCCTCAATCGAAGAAGCCCCCGCTTTTTGCGGAGGCTTGGTCGGAAGTGTTGGTTGCGGGAGCAGGAAACTGCCGTATCCTACCTGCCCTCTCCGCAATCAAATAACGTATAATAGCGTACGGCCTCAAATGGCGCCCATGTGAGACATTTCGCTACGGTCTTGCTTTTGTCGGTGCAATCCTCTCGGCGTTGTTCTCAAAGTTGCGGCGTCATATCCGGTCAGGAGTAAAATCTGCGATAACGCCTATCTGCCTTTCTCCGAACTCTGACTTGCAGAGTATGGTGAACAGCAAAAGGCGCGGGCATGCCAAGGCATCTCCGGCCTTAACCTTCCGGCCTGCGTTGTCACCGCAGAAATCTTACGGCCGCGTTTCACAACACTGGCACCCCTTAGGGCCGACAGAAGCTGCAGGAAATTCGATAGGTGTAGCCGACCCCGTTCGGCGGGAACAGCCGCTCTTCACTTCAACCGCTTGCTTCAGAGAACAACAACGGCACCACCGACCAGCAGCACAGCGTTGAGCATGCCCCACAGCGTCATCTGGAAATGGGTGTTTTGCCCGCCTTCGTGCCCGAACCAGTAGCAGAACCAGTTGCCGACGATCAGAAACCCGCACCAGGTCGCGGTGAACATCAAGGTACCGGCCAGCCCCAGAGCAATGGCCGTCTCCTGTGCCAGCCTGCCGACAGCGGACAGGGCGAGCGCGGCTGTTCCGGCCCAGAGCGCCGCAGTGGCTGCGATTTCCCAAACGACAATGCACCGGAACAGGCCCCGGCGCAGCCTGCTGCTGGTGACCCGGCGATAGGCGACAAAGCGGTAGGCTTCCGGGTATTCCTCCCGCATGCGGGTCATATCCATGACCTCGGCGGTGTAGGTTTCATTCAGGAAGGGATGCAAAAGGTTCTCCAGCGCGCCGATTGTCAGCCACCCAGCCATGAAGGCAACGCTGACGGCCTGCGCGGCCAGTACGGTGGTTTCCAGCAATGCTCTGTTCCCTGCTGCGGTCTGCCCGCCGGATCCGGTCGGCGGGCAGAGGGGTCAATGGTCAGGCTTCCCAGTACATGTACTGCGGATACAGCTCGTTGGAGATATGGATCTCAGCCCCCTTCAGGTTGCTCTTGGAGTGGTTGTAGAGCGCGCGCCAATAGGGTTGGATGATGACACCTTCATCTACCATGATCTGTTCAAGCTTTGCCATGATCCGGCTACGTGCCGCCGGGTCGGCGATGGCCAGCGCCTGTTCAACCAGCGCATCGAACTCGGCATTGGCAAAGCCGGATTCGTTCCAGTCCTGGCCGCTGCTGTAAGCGAGCGCCATTGTCTGGATGCCCAGCGGGCGGTGGTTCCAGTTCGTAACCGAAAACGGGTATTTCGCCCAATCATTCCAGAAGGTACTGGTTGGATAGACCTTTCGCCTCACCTTGATGCCGGCATCGCGCAGCTGCGCAGCGATTGCATCGCCCGTTGCCTTCCAAAACGCGGAATCGAGCGAGATCACTTCGTGCTCAAAATCCGCCATGCCAGCTTCTTCCAGCAACTTCAGGGCACCTTCCGGGTCACGCACCGGCGCGCCGATGTCAGCGTAGTCCGGATGCACCGGCGAGACATGGTGGTTCTCCGCCGCGCGTCCCTGGCCGCCATAGGCGATTTCCAACACCACCTCGTTGTCCACCGCCATCGCCAGCGCCCGGCGCACCCGCGCATCAGCGTAAACGGCCTTGCCGTCGACCTTAGCGGACTGGTTGCAGCGGGCCAAAACCGTGGCCGCGGTAACCACCTCGTGCTTCGTCCAGCCATCCAGCGAGTCGTAGGACGCCAGATAGTCGCCTTCAGTGTCGAAGTTGACGTCGTATTCATCAGCTTCAGCGGCAACAAGAAACGCCGCCGGGTCGGCGCCAAAGTCGATAAACTCGATACGGTCCATGTAAGCGCCGTTGCCTGCGTTCCACCATGTGTGATCCGGGTTGCGCATCAGCGCGGCACTGTCGCCGACGCTGTAGAATTCCGGCAGATAAGGGCCGGTGCCGATCGGGTTGTCCAGCATCGTGGCCTCGTCAAACGAAGGATGCACGATGGCAGCGGGGTAGTCGGCAAAGCCCGCGATCAGCGAGATATCCGGCCTCGGAAGTTTCAGCCGCACGGTGTGGCTGCCGGTCACTTCGACCGAATTGGGCAGGAGTTGCTTTGTTTCCGGGTCGATGATCACCTGCAGCTTGCCGGCCATGGCATTGCCCTCGACGGTGCCGTCGCAGAAGCGCGCAATATTGGCTGCAACATCCTCGGCGGTGAAGGGATCGCCGTTATTCCAGGTCACACCCTCGCGCACATGAAGGAAGTATTCGGTGGCATCGTCACTGATCTCCCAGCTTTCCAGCAGGACCGGGGTGATTGTGCCATCCGAATTGTACTGCACCAGATATTCCAGCCAGCCGCGGGTGAAAGTCGCCAGTGCGTTGAAGTCGAACTTTCGCGGGTCGCGCATCGTTAGAAGCTGCTGCTGGATACGGACGGTGCCCCCCATTTGTGCGTTGACCGCGGCCTGTGCAGGCGCAGTCAGGCCCATCATCGAATAGGCGGTTGCGGCAGTTGCCCCAAAGGAGCACACCGTTGCCAGGAATTCCCTGCGGCTGACAGGGTCAGCTCCGAGGCGGCGGGCCTGCTGTGCAAGTGCACCCGGCAGCGGATTTCCTGTGCTGGTGAAATAGGTCATTGTTTCCCTCTCTGTTGTGCCGTGAGGCTGGCCGATAGCGCTCTGCAACGCGGTTTTGCGGTGGCCGGGAGCGCGCCCAGCCACCGCGAGGCTTAGGCAGGCATGCGAATGCTGCCGATCCCGTCGTCCTGTGTTACGGACGCGCAGATGCTGGACAGGGTGCGGGGTTGTTCATAAGGCCAGGGCGTGCCGCGGTGCAGCACAGCCCGCTGGTCCCAGATCAACACATCGCCTACAGCCCACTGATGAGAATAGGTAAATTCCGGCTGGGTACAGTACGCCATCAGCTCATCCAGAAGCGCCTGGCTTTCGGTCTCGTCATAGCCGTCGACCTTGAAGGCATGGCTGGCGATATAGAGCGCTTCGCGCCCGTTCACCGGGTTGGGCCAGACCGCGTTCCAATGCTGGTCCGGCCATTTGTTGAACATCGGCAGCTCCGCCAGCTCGGGCGAGATCTTGCGCCGGGAATGACTGTAGCGGTGCCAGATGCCGCGGCCGCGGATCTTTGCTTTCAACGCCTCCGGCATCGCCGCCCAGGCGGCCCGGGTGCTGGCCAGTTCCGTTGCGCCGCCCTCGGTGGTGACAACGCGGCCGATCAGAATGTTGGTAAGAGCGGGCGTGGGCAGGAAAGTGCTGTCCGAATGCCACAGGAAGTTGGACTTGAGGTTCAGCGTGTGCAGATCCATCTCGCCCGACGTGGAGCCGTCTTTCTGCACGTTGGACACCTCGGGCACCTCGAATTTCTCGCCGGGCTTGCGCTCGTCCGCCTTGCGGTCCTCGATCGGGCCGAACAGCTGCGCCAGCGCCATGTGTTCAGCGTTGCTGATGTCCTGCGCCCGGAACAGCAGCGCCGAATGTTCTTCGAACAGCGCCCGCAGCTCAGCGAAGTTCTGTCCCGCGCTGACATCGGAAAGGGCCATCCCGCTCACTTCGACTCCGAAATGCGGCGTCAGCGGTTTTGTCTGAATGGTGGTCATATCGGGTCTCCTCAGCCCTTTGCCTTTGCTTCGATTTCTTCAGCGGAGAGATGCTTCACACCCTCCCAGGCCCGTGACTTGCCAGGGTTCAGCAACCCCTTGGGGTCCATGCGCTTTTTCCACGCGAGGTGCCGGTAGTCGGCGTTCTTCAGCCCGCCGCCCTCGACGAAATAGGTATGCGCGTCGGAAACGCTGTGTCCGTGCTGCTCGTAGATGCTGTTGATCTCGCGCAGGCGCGCCTCGTTTGAGAACCAGATGATCGGCAGGTCAAAGCCGACGATGCTGCCGTCCAGCCGGGCAAACTCATGGTGCTGCCAGACGTCATCGCCCAAGGCTGCGCCCACGGCGGCAACCGCATCCGCATTCGACGCATCCGGCACCCCGGTCTGCTGATAGGTGGCAGAGCGGTCCGCCTTCAGCACCTGCAGGGTCGTATGGTTATATGCGAACTCAAAGACATGCGGCAGCTTGGCCGCCTGCCGCTCCGCATCGTCCATTGCCAGATCTAGATGGCCGCCCTGCGCCGCAATCAGCGCGCGGAAAGCCTCCATGTCCTCCACCGGAACCAGCGAGACCAGCAGGTGCGTGCCCTCCCGCAGATGCCCCTTGAGGCGCGGGAAATAGTCAACGATCCGCGCCTCGACCGTGCTGGCCAGCTTGCAGCCGATGTCCGGCGCAGCCGCCAGCGCATAGCCTGCGGCATAGCAGTCGCGGTAGCTGCCGAAGGTGGCCATGCAGCCGATCCAGTTGCGGTGCGGCACCGTGCGAAGGGTAACCTCGGTAATCACCCCGTTCAGCCCCCAGGCGTGGTGGATCTGCAGAGCCTCTTCTGCATCGAAGACATGCTCTTGCGGATCCGCCTCCACCGACAGCGCCTTGAGCTGGATGATATTACCCTTTTCCCGCAAGGCGCCGTTCGCGATCGACCCGATCCCTGCCGATCCGCCGGCAACGAAGCCGCCGATAGTGGCAATGTCCTGGGTCGAGGGGAACATCGCCATTTCCCAGCCCTGTTCGATCAGCGCGGCATTAACATCAGCCATCAGCGCTCCGGCCTCGGCGCGCACATAGCCTTCGCCGATCTCAAGGATGCGGTTCATCTTCGTGGTCTCGATGATCAGCCCGCCCTTCAGCGGCACGGACTGGCCGTAATTGCCGGTGCCGCCGCCGCGCAGGGTGACCGGAACATCCGCGTCAAAGGCGCGCTGCAGGCAGTGGCGCATTTCATCCGGGGTCTTGGGTACCGCCACCAGATCGCCAAAGCATTTCTTCAGCTGCGCATTCAGAACCGGGCTGTACCAGAAAAAGTCGCGCGAGCGTTTCTTGACCAGAACCGGCTCGTCAATCACCTCCACTGGCGACAGGCTGGCGGCAAATGCGGCCCAATCAGTACGCGCGCGTTCCAGCGGCATCTCTGTCATTCCTGTACTCCTTGCAAGGCCTCGGTCAGGGGGCGCGGTGCAGAACCGCTGCCCAGAATGTCTGTGACCGAGAGAGCGCCGAACAGCTGCAGATCCCCGATTGCAGCCCCGTCGACGGTTACGGGCGCAAGGCCAAGCGCCTTGCGGGCGCGGGTGGTGATCATCGGAAGATGGCGGCCAAAGGGCGGGTCCAGATGCGCGGCCAGTGCCGCCAACGAGAGGGTCGCCAGCGGATCGTGGCTGCCCAGCGGGCAGAAGGCGTCACGCACGTTGTCGGTGCCGAGCACCACATTGACCCCGGCGGCCTGCAATTCATGGATGCGGGTCAGTCCGCGGCGGTCCGGAGTGCCGGCGCCGCGCCCCTGGAGATACAGGTTGGTGGCGGGCAGTGCGGCCACCGAAATCCCGGCGCGGGCCAGTTTCTCCGCGATACGCTGCACCTCCGCACCGGTGCGGTTCATCAGGCTGCAGGCATGGCCGCACAGAACCGGCCCCTGGAAACCGGTTTCCAGCGCCGCATCGGCGATCATCTCTAACCCGTCGAGACCGGGCGCGAGGCCCTCGTCAACGTGGAAATCCAGCGCAAGACCGGCTTCCTCTGCGGCACGGAAGGTGTTGAGAATGCCAGCCTGCCGCTCAGGCTGGCCCAGCACAAAGGCACCCAGCACGCCGCCGCTTCGGGCCACCCGGCGGGCGCAGGCACGGGCATAGCCGCCATCGGCCATCATGTCGGCACCCGTCAGCGCCGCGCGCTGAAGGATCACCCCTGCGGGCGCATCCTCTGCCAGCTCCCGCAGAATATCCCAGGCCAAGGGTGCTGCCGACGGGTCCGGGCTGGTACCCCAATCGACATGTGTGCGCACTGTGGCACAGCCTGCCGACAGCAGCTCCTGCAGTCCGCGCCCCGCCCGCCGTCGGATGTCTTTGGCGGTCCATATTCTGCGGTCCTGCGCCTGTGCGGCGATGGCATCCCCCAGCCCACCGCCGGTTCCCTGCATCCGGTCAATGGTGTGGCATTTGTCGAGATGCACATGCGGCTCGGTGAACTTCGGCAGCACCAGCCGCTCTGGGGGCACCGTGGCCGGATCAAGTCCAGCGGCCCGTCCGTCCCGCAAGACTAGGTCGCCCGCCAGGCAATCGCCGTACAACCGCCCGCCGAACCGGTCTGCCGCACCGATCAGTGCAGCCGGGACAAGCACACCGGGCAGGCGTACATTTGCAGGAAGGGTATCCCTCATGAGCCGTTCCTGTGATCAAAGCGGGCGAATTCGGCCAGGAAAAGCGCGAAGTTGCGCCCGGCGGAGGCCAGCATCGCCTCCCCCTTGGTCGCGGTGGCCGCGGAGGCATCGCCGCACACCCCTTCGGGGTTCAGATCGCCTGCGATCCAGCCCGGTGCAGCCGGCTGGCCGGTCAGCCCGATAAAGCGGAATTGCCCGGCCCAGTCTTCCATCGCGGTCCGGAAATTCTTTGCCTTGCCCATGTCCACCAGATCAGGCCGGGCAGCCAGCATGGCTGAAGTCTCAATGTCGCCTGCGTGCAGGTCCACCGCAAAGGCGCCGGGCTCGAACAGCCCCTCCGTTTCGGCAAAGCCCGACCATGAGCAAACGGCCACGATCAGATCGTGGCTGATGCGCAATTCACGCGCTGCCACCTGCAGCAGCGCGGTATTGCCGCCATGCCCGTTGAACAGCACCAAGCGCGCAACTCCTGCGCGTGCCACCGAGGCACCGATATCCCGCAGCACTGACAGCAGCGTCTCCGGCGACAGGCTCAAAGACCCGGCAAAGCGGTCGTGCTCGTTGCTTTTGGTGATGGTCAGCGCGGGCAGCACCAGAACCGACTGCTCAGGGCTGAGTTCTGCAAGCATCAGCCTAACCGCCGCCTGCGTCAGGTCCGTATCGACCGACAGCGGCAGATGCGGCCCGTGCTGCTCGGTCGCGCCTAGCGGCAGCACCGCCACGCAATCTTCCGGCAAGGCGTGGAAATCCGGCGCCTTCAGCTCTGCCCAATGTCCCTGAACGCTCATGCTGCCTGCCCCAGGAAACTGTCAAGAAACCCGTTGAACCAGCGCGCCTGGGCCGCATCATGGGCCGCCATCAGCCGGTTCTGGGTTTGCATGTCCTGCACCCCGGGCCGCCCGTAAACATGCGCTTTGCTGTCCTGCCAGCGGCGGAAGCCGGCCGGTGTCACTTCGGCATGGAATTGGAAGCCAAAGACGTTTTCTCCATAGCGGAAGGCCTGGTTCGGGTATTCTGAATTTCCGGCAAGCCGGACCGCCCCCGCGGGCAGGTCAAATGTGTGGTAGTGCGCCTGGGTAACGACCAGCGGTGCCTGCAGGAACTCTCCCGCCTCCTCAGACGGTTCAACCGGGTAATAGCCGAACTCGAAGTATTCCCGCTCCGGCGCCCCCGCCCAGGCGCCAAGATGATAGGCAAGCTGCTGGCATCCCTGGCAAATGCCGAGCAGCGGAATGCCTTTCTCCAGGCACTGCGCGATCCAGCGGTCTTCCTCCAGCAGGAACGGGTATTTGGCCGTCTCAAAGACGTCGAACAGACCGCCGTAGATCACCGATGCCGCGACCTCGCCCACGTCATTGAGGCGGTCGCCCGCAACAGGTTTCCGGGTCACGGCCTCAAAGCCGTTCGCCGCCAGCCAGGTGACCACACGGTCATCGGCAGGCTCATCGCCATGGCGCACCAATAGGACACGCGGTGCCATATTCCCCTCCTTCAGAGAATTGGTTTTGCGTGGCCCTGATGTTGATCTGTGCCAGAGAGTGCCTTTAGGCTTGCAAACTCTCCTGCGTCTTGCAAGCTTTTTGAGGCGTCTGAGAAAAGGAAATGAAATGAGAGCCTTAAACCCAGGCACCATTCGGCCGCCCTTCGCCGCCTATGCGCATGGAACGGAGATTCCGGCTGGTAAACGGGTCGTCGTAACCTCCGGTCAGCTGGGCATGAAGCCGGATGATTCGATCCCCGAAGGCAGCTATGAACAGGCCCTCATCTGCTTCGAAAACATCCGGGAAATCCTGCGGGAAGGGGATATGGAGCCTGCTGACATCACCCATATCTCGGCCTATGTCACCAGCCGCGAGCACATGGCCGGCTATATGCGCGCGAGGGACGAATTCCTGGCCGGAACCGGGCGGGTCCCAAGCTCGACCCTGCTGATCGTTTCCGGTTTCACACGGGAAGAGTTCAAGGTCGAGGTAGAGGTCATGGCCGCGAAGTAGGCAGGCTTGCCCGCGGCCCTGGCGCTTGCCGCGGAATGAAGCCCGCTCCGCTGGACGGCCACGCCCGGCGCCAGACAGGGTCATCCTGCCGATTTTGTCCCTGCGGCCTCTGAGGCCTTCCTCCAGGCAAGCTTCCGCTTGATCGTGGACACGCTGATCCCGGTGGCATCGGCGGCCTTGCGGATGCTGCCCGCGCGGGCGACCTGGTCCTGCAGCAGCTCCGCCTCGTAGGCGCGGATCCTTTCGCGCACCTCACCGGGCGGAACCGGGCCGCCATCCTGCGCCTGCGGGGCGGGCGCGTGCGCGGAGCCGGCAAGGACCGCCTCCACCATCGCGGCGGTGATGTGCGCCTCCGGCTCGGTGACCACCAGCCGCTCGGCCAGGGCGCGCAGCTCGCGCACGTTGCCCGGCCAGGTCCAGCGTGCCAGGCGGCTGACCGCGGCGCGGTCGAAGTATTTTTCGGCCCCGTGCCGCTGGTTGAAGATATCGAGGAAATGCTGCGCCAGCCCGGCAATGTCCGCGACACGGTCCTGCAGCGGCGGAATCTCGATCCCGGCGACCGCCAGGCGGTAGTAGAGATCCTCGCGGAACTGGCCCGCGCGCACCATCGCGCTCAGATCGCCGCGGCTGGTGGCGATCAGCCGGACGCCGCGCCCGCCGCGGCCCGGCTGCGCCGTGTCGCCGCGCAGCCAGGCGGACAGCCGTTCCTGCACCCCGGGCGGCATCAGGTCGGCGCGTTCCAGGATCAGCGTGCCGCCCGCGGCCCGCGCCAGAAGCCCGTCCCCGCGGCCACCCGCGGAGTCCTTGTGGCCGAACAGTTCCGCCATCACCGCCGCCTCCGGCAGCCCGCCGAAGCCGAAGCGCAGCAGCCGCTTGCGGCTGCGCTTGCTGTAGCGGAACACCAGGTCCGCGAGCTTGCGCTTGCCCACGCCCGACGGCCCGCTGATCAGCACCGCCGCATCGGTGCGCGCCACCCGCATTGCGCGCTGCACGGTCTCCTGCATGTCCTCGCTGGCCCAGAACAGCTCGCCGTCCTGCGCCGCGGTTTCCCGGATCTCGCGCAACTCGCTCTCGTATTTGCGGATCTCCTGCTCGGCGGCGGTCAGCTTGCCCTGCATCTCGATCAGCTCGGTGGTGTCGCGCGAATTGATGATGACCCGGCGCACCGAGCCGTCCGGCGCCATCAGCGGGATGCCGGTGGCCAGCACCTTGCGCCCGGATTTCGTCGTCTGCAGCGCGGTCTGGCGTTTCTTGGTGGAGATGATCTTCCAGGTGATCAGCGGATCGAGATAGCCCTCGCGCTCCAGCATGCTGGCGTCGCGGCCGAGGAAGTTGCGCGCGCTCAGGCCATAGCAGCGCTCGAACCCGGCGTTCATCCACAGGGTGCGCCCGGCGCCGTCGGCCACGTAGATGCCGTCAAAGCAGTTCTCGAAGATCTCGGCGAAGTCGTCGAAATTGTCCTGCAGCGCCTGCAGCCCCGCGTCGGTGGCGGAGACGAACCAGCTCGGCAGGAAGCAATGCTCCACCGCGGAGCCCCGCCGGGCGCTGGCGACGCAGAAGACCGAGGCGTTGACGGTGATCCAGACCGGCGCCTGTTCGGTGCCGTCGCGGCGGCGCAGGTCCTCCAGCTCGGGGTAGCGCGCGGCGAGCCGGGACAGCGTGGTGAGCCCGCCGTCGAACAGGCTGCGCAGCATCCGGTTGGCATAGGTGATCCGCTCGCCCTCGAGCCTGAGCACCCCGAAGGACAGCGTGTCCAGAATCTCCGATTCGCCCTGCATGGAAGGTCCTCCCGCGGATCAGTTTGGTGTCATAATTGATACCACGTGGGGCCAAATTTGACACCGTTGTTCCGGGTGAGCGGTTTCACGACTCCGTAAATAACTAATCTAAAAGCAAAAATTTTCTGCCTGCCGACCCGGGTTCATCCGCGGCCCCGCCGCCGCGCGGCCGTAGCCTTGAGGGGGAGACATCAGGAGGAACAAGTGACCCATATCATCGAAACCGACGTTCTCGTCATCGGAGAAGGCAGTGCGGGCCAGGTCGCGGCCCTAGCGGCAAGCGAGGCGGGCGCCGATGTTGTCCTGCTGTTCAACGGGCAGGCCTCGTCGACCGCGATTTCCACCGGTTTCCTGACCTACGCGGCGCATGACGGCTTCCCGCAGAACGACGTTTTTGCCGCCATGTCGGAGGTCACCGGCAAGGGGCTCTGCGACACCGCTCTGCTGCGGCGGCTGGTGGACGAGGCGCCCGCGGAGATGGGCGCGATCATCGAAAAATACGGCATCCCTGTCGACCGGGCCCCGCGCGGCGTGCGGGTGCGGCGCTCCACCGGCATGCGCGGCAAGGATATCCTGGACGAAACCTATGGCGCCGACGGGGCCGAGGACATGACCGGGCTGATGATGGAGTTCTCCTCTACCCACGGCACCGCGCTGTTCTCGCAGCTGCGCAAGGCGGTCAAGTCCAGCTCCGTGCGCCGGATCAAGGGCAGCGCCCTGTCGCTGCACCGCGAGGGGCCGAGCGTCTGGGCCGATGTGGACGGCGCGCCGGTCAAGATCGCCGCCCGCGCGGTGATCCTGGCGACCGGCGGAATGCAGGGCGTCTACGAGTTCACCGACACGCCGCAGAACCTCTTGGGCGACGGCCAGTCGATGGCGCTGGAAGCGGGCGCCGAGCTGGTCGACATGGAGTTCATCCAGTTCTACCCGCTGGCGGTGAACGAGGAAGGCGCGCCCGCGATCTTCCTCTACCCGGACTATCCCTCCTCCGCCAAGCTGGTGAACTCCGAGGGAGAGGACCTGATCCTGAAGCACATGGGTCCCGGCCAGTCGGCACTGGCGGCGCTGCACAACTGGGATTTCCTGAGCTTCATCATCCAGTCGGAGATCATCGCGGGCCGCGAAGTGTTCATCGACTTCCGCGAAACCCAAGATGCCGAGTGGGCGCCGGATTCGCTGACCGCAACGTTCCTGTCCAAACACGTGCCGGACTTCCGCAAACGCCCGGTGCGGATCTCACCCTCCTCGCATTACACCATCGGCGGGGTGCGGGTGGACACCGACGGGCAGACGGCGATCCCCGGCGTCTATGCCGTGGGCGAGGTGGCCGGGGGCCTGCACGGCGCCAACCGCCACGGCGGCACCGCGCTGGTCGAGGCAATGACCTTCGGCGCCATCGCCGGCCGCCACGCTGCCGCCAGCCTGCAGCCTCGCTCCAACATAGCGCGGGCAGCCGGCACCCCGCCCGCCGCGCAGCGCAGAGGCTCCGGCGGCTCCCCCGCCGGCCTGCTCGCCCAGGTGCGGCAGCTCACCCAGAAGGGCCTCGGCCCGGCCCGCTCCGACGCGCTGCTGGCGGAAACCCTGGCGCAGATCCGCACGCTGCAGGGTGAGATCGCAGAATTGGGCTGGGACGGGCTGGACGGCTTCGCCGAAGTCCAGCGTCTGGCCCGGGTCGCCCGCCTGGCGGAAGCCATGTGCCTGGCCATGCGGCGGCGGCAGGAATCCCGCGGCACCCACATGCGCAGCGATTTCCCGGAGGAGGCCGGGGACTGGCAGCGCAAGCAGGCGGTGCGGCTCGCAAGCGGGCGTCTCGAATTTCAGGATATCGCGCTGGGGGAGCAGCCCCTGGCCGAAGCACTCTAAGGGAGGAAAATCCATGCAACCCAACCTGTTGAAACTGGCCTGCGTGTGCGGCCTCGCGGCCAGCACCGCGCTCAACGCGCTGCCCGCCGCCGCCAAGGAGGAGTTCAAGGTCGGCATCGTCACCTTTCTGTCCGGCCCCGCCGCCGGGCCGTTCGGGGTTCCGGGCCACCAGGGCGCCGAACTGGTCATCGAGGCCATCAACGCAGGTGCGCTGCCTGCCCCCTATGATACCCCCGGTTTTGCCGGGGCGCGGCTTGCCCCGGTTTTCGTGGACGAGGCCGGCGGCAATACCAAGCAGGTCGCTGAATACCGCAACCTCGTCCAGAAACAGGGCGTGGACGCTGTGATCGGCTATATCTCGTCGGGCTCCTGCCTGTCGGTGGCGCCGGTCGCCGAAGAGCTGAAGACGCTGACCATCATCCCGGTCTGCGGCTCGCCGCGCCTGTTCGAGGAAGGCGGCAAGGACTACGTCTTCCGCACCACCGGCCACGCGGTCGGCGACGGGGTGGCGGCGGCGCTTTACGTGCGCGACAAGTTCGGCGACGCCCCGGCCTATACCGGGATCAACCAGAACTACGCCTGGGGCCAGGACAGCTACAAGTTCTTCGACCTGGCGATGAAGACCATCAACCCGGACACCGCGGCCTCGGACAACCCGCAGTTCCCGAAGCTGTTTGCGGGCCAGTTCGGCACCGAGATTTCCACCCTGTCGCTCGACAAGGCGCCGCTGGTGCATTCCAGCTTCTGGGACGGCGACATGGAGGCCTTTGTGCTGCAGGCCAATGTGCGCGGTTTCTTCCGGCAGAAGACCTTCATCTCGACGCTCGGCGCCTCGACGGTGGACCGTCTGGGCAAGGGCTTCCCCGAAGGCGTGGTGATGGGCACCCGCGGCGAATACGGCCTGCTGGTGCGCGACATGGACACGCCGCTGAACCGCTGGTTCGTCGGCCGCTACAAGGAGAAATACGGCGAATACCCCCTGGGGCCGTCCTACCAGTACGCCCAGTCCGTCCTGGCGCTGAAGATCGCCATGGACAAGGCGGCAGAAGCGGCCGGCGGCTTCCCGGAGCAGGCGCAGATCATCGACGCCTTGACGGGACTTGAATGGGACAGCTTCGGCGGCCGTATTTCGATGGCACTTGGCGGCGGCCACCAGGCGGTGCATCCGGTGGGCTATGGCATCACCGGCTGGAACAAGGAGACCGGCGAGCCGGAAGCCACCGGCGTAGTGTTCTACCCCGCGGACTGCATCATGCCGCCGGAAGGCCAAACCGGCATCGAATGGCTTGAGGCCGGCATGCCCGGCGCCAGCTGCTGACCCCGGTTCTCCCCGGTGGCGGGCGGGGCGCCCCTGCCCTGCCCGCTGCTGGAGAGAGAGGGAGGAGGAAAATACACATGCAACTGCTGTTTACCATACTTCTGGACGGGCTGGTCTATGCCTCGTACCTGTTCATCGTGGCGGCGGGTCTCACCATCATCTTCGGGGTGATGAAGATCCTGAACGTGGCCCATGGCGGCTTCTACGCCTGGGGCGCTTACACCGCCGCCTATTTCATCGGCGCCGCCTCCGAGATGGGGCTGCCCGATTGGTTCGCCTTCCTGATCATCGCCGGATCGGCGCTGGCGGTCGGCATCGTGCTGGGCCTGCTGATCGAGCGGATCGTGCTGCGCCGGCTCTACGATCACGAGGAGATCCTGATCGTGCTCGCCACCTTCGGGGTGTTCCTGATCCTCGAGGACCTGATCCTGCTGATCTTCGGCGTGAACCCTTATTTCGCCTATCAGCCGATGGTGGCCCTGGGCAGCGTCGAGATGGGCGGCATCTTCCGCGACGTCTATTCGCTGACCCTGTTCGGCGTCGCGCTGTCCGTCGCCGCGGGAAGCTGGTGGATGCTGACCCGCACCCGCTGGGGCAAGTTGATCACTGCCGTCATCCATGACCGCGAGATGGCGCTGATCGTCGGCATCAACGTGCGCCGCCTGTTCGTCGTCACCTTCTGCGCGGGCGCCGTGCTGGGCGCGCTCGGCGGCGCCTATATCGCGCCCACCGTGTCTGTGGCGCCCGGCTTTGCCGTCGATGTCATCGTGCTCAGCTTCGCCGTCGTCGTGATTGGCGGCATGGGCTCGATCCCCGGCGCGCTGATCGGCGCGCTGCTGGTCGGCCTGCTGCGCGCGCTGGCGGTCCACAAGCTGCCGGAGCTGGAGCTGTTCGTGATCTTCCTGGTGATGTCCGCGGTTCTGATCGTGCGCCCCGAGGGGCTGTTTGCTCCGGCCAAGGCGAGGAAAATCTGATGCTGCACGCAATTCTATCCGACAAGACGGTGCGGCTGACCGCACTGGCACTGCTGGCGCTGGCCGCCGCCGGGCTGATGCTGCCGGCCTGGGTCGTCAACAACATGATGTTCGGCCTGGCGCGCGGCGCCGCCGTGCTGGGGCTTCTGGTGCTGTGGCGCACCGGGCTGATGTCCTTCGGCCACGGGCTCTACTTCGGGCTTGGCGCCTATGCGGTGGCGCTGTCCGAGCACTGGCTGGGCCTCAGCGATTTCGCCCTGCGCATCCTCGCCGCCATGCTTGTTGCGGTGGTCGCAGGATTTGCCCTCGGCTTCATCCTGCGCCGCTACCGCGACATCTTCTTTGCGATGCTGTCGCTGGCGTTCTCGATGGTGCTCTACGGCATCCTGGTCAAGACCGAGGCGCTGGGGTCCACCGATGGCTTCTCGGTGTCGCAGACCACCTTTTTGGGCTGGGCGCCCGAGGGCAAGCAAGTGCTGTTCACCGCCATCATCGCCGTCTGCCTGGCGCTGGCGGTGCTGGTGCAGATGTACCTGCGCTCGACCCTCGGGCGGCTGACCACGGCGATCCGCGACAACGAGATCCGGGTGGAATACCTGGGCTATTCGGTAGCCCGTGCGATCCACATCAAATACGTGATCTCGGCCGCCCTGGCCGGAGCCGCGGGCGGGATGATGGCGATGGCGCTGGGGCAGGTCGATCCCGACAGCATGGTCTACTGGACCGTCTCGGGCGAGCTGGTCTTCATCACCATCATGGCCGGGCCGGGCAGCGTTCTGGCGCCCTTCATCGGCGCCATCATCTTCGAGTTCCTGCGCACCTACGCCTTCGAGATCGCCCCGCACGCCTGGCAGCTGATCGTCGGCGGCACGCTGCTCTTGATCATCTTCTTCCTGCCCGGCGGCATCTGGTCGCTGCTGGAACGCATCCCCCTTATCCGGAGGCTCCGTCATGACTGATGCGCCCATCCTCTCCGTCAAGGACCTGCAGAAATCCTTCGGCGCCGTGACCGCGGCCAAGGACATCAACGTCGACATCCCCGCAGGCCAGGTGGTCGGCGTGATCGGTGCCAACGGCGCGGGCAAGACCACCTTCGTCAACATGGTCACCGGCTACCTGAAACCCTCCGGCGGCACCATCCGGTTCCGGGGCCGCGACATCACCGGCATCGCGCCGCGGCTGGCGGTACACCAGGGGCTCACCCGCTCGTTTCAGGTCAGCCAGGTGTTCATGACCCTCAGCGTGCGGCAGAACCTCCTGTCGGCGCTGGCCCTGGCCCGGCGCAAGGGCGGCGCGCTGCTGCGCCGCATCGCCGGGCCGGAGCTGCTGGCGGAATGCGACGCGATCATGGCTCGCTACGGCCTCACGGATGTGGCCGAACACGAGGCCAGCGCGCTGTCTCAGGGCTCGCGCAAGCTGCTCGACATTGCCATGGCGGTGGTCAGCGGCCCCAGGATGCTCTTGCTGGACGAGCCCACCTCCGGTGTCGCGGCGGAAGAAAAGTTCGCCATCATGGACACGGTGATGTCGGCGCTCAAGGCCTCCGGCACCACCGTCCTGTTCATCGAGCACGACATGGAAATCGTCGAGCGCTACGTCGACCGGGTGCTCGCCTTCTTCTCGGGCGAGGTGATCTGCGACGCCCCGCCCGCCCGGGCGCTGATCGACCCGAAGGTGCGGGAACTGGTGATCGGCGACACCCGCGCCCCAACCGCCACAACCGCCACAACCGGACAAGCGGAGGCAGCCTATGCTTGAGATCAACAACCTGAACGTCTCCATCGGCCCGGTGCCGATCCTGCGCGGCAGCGCGCTCACCGTGAACACCGGCGAGATGGTGGGCCTGATCGGCCCCAACGGCGCGGGCAAGACCACGATGATGCGCGCGATCATGGGGCTGCTGTCGGCACAGTCCGGCACGATGACCTTTGACCACTGCCAGCTGTCCGCCACCCCGCCGCAGGACCGCGCCCGCATCGGCATCGGCTACATGCCCGAGGACCGCAAGCTGGTGCCGCAGCTGTCGGCCGAGGAAAACATCATGATGCCGGTCTGGGCGGTGGACATCCCCGACTACCAGGACCGGCTGAAATGGATCTATGACCTGATGCCGGAGGTGCGCGAGTTCCGCGGCCGCAGCGCCACCTCGCTGTCCGGCGGCCAGCAGAAACTAGCGGCGCTGGCGCGGGCGCTGATGATGGGCGGGCGGCTGATCTTGCTGGATGAGCCCTCCGAAGGTATCGCCCCGGTGCTGGCCCGGCGGATCTCGGAAATCCTGCGGGACCTGAAATCCGAGGGCATGTCGATCCTGATCGCGGAATCCAACGACCACCACTGCGCCGACCTGCTGGACCGCAGCTACCGCATCGAACGCGGGGCCACGCATCCCGCGTGACCCCTTCCCGCCACTGGCTCAAGCCAAAGGAGACCGGAATGCTGGAACCGGAGATCACCGAAACCAAAGCTGGCGCCGCCGCGCGGATCACCCTGAACCGGCCCAAGGCGCTGAACGCCCTGACCCGCGGCATGGTGCAGCGCATGTCGCGCGTCCTGTCCGAGTGGGAGGCCGATCCGGGGGTGACGCTGATCGTGGTGGACGCCGCCGACGGCAGGGCCTTCTGCGCCGGCGGCGACGTGGCCCGGCTTTATGCGGAGGGCACGGCGGGCAACTTTGCCTATTGCACCGGATTCTGGGCAGAAAACTATGCATTGAACGCCCAGATTGCCGAACTCGGAACCCCATACGTGGCGCTGATGGACGGCATCGTGATGGGCGGCGGCGCAGGTATCTCGGCCCACGGGCGGCACCGCGTGGTCACCGAACGCACGGTGCTGGCGATGCCCGAGTGCGGCATCGGGCTGGTGCCCGACGTGGGGGCCAGCCACCTGCTGGCCCGGGCGCCCGAGGGGCTGGCCCGGCTGGTTGCGCTGACCGGGGTGCGCCTTGGCGCCGCCGATTGCATCGCGCTGGGGCTCGCGGACAGTTTCGTGCCCTCGGACCGGCTGCCCGCCCTGGCTGGCGCGCTGATGGAAGCGGCTGACGCAGACCCGATTGCGCAATTCAGCACCCCGCCCGGGCCGGGCACCCTGCCCGATCCGGAAGACGCGGCGGCGATGTTTGCGGGGCAATCGCCCGCCGCGATGGCCGCCCGGCTGGAGCGGCGGCCCGAGGCCTGGGCGCAGGACGCCGCTGCCGCGCTGCGCCGGGCCTCGCCGCGCTCCCTGCGGCTCGCGCTCGATCTGCTGGATGCCGCGCGCCCCTGCCCGAGCCTGCGCCGCTGCCTGGAGCGTGACCTTGACGCAGCGTCATACTGCCTGACCGAAGGCGACTTCCTCGAAGGGGTGCGGGCCGCGATCATCGACAAGGACCGCAAACCCAACTGGAAGCCAGACACTTGCCCGAGGCCGGATCCCGGACCCTAGCCGATAACACCGCCGGGCCGCGCCTGCCGGGTCGCCAGGTTACCAAAAGTATACCGGTTGCGATTCGAAACCTGAGATGAAACGGTAAGCGCGATCCGCCCCTACCCGACCTTTTTCACTCCCGACAACGCAGCACCAAACAGCGTTGAAGCCACTCTCCAGGACCAGCCAAAGGAGGAGACCCGAAATGACCGACCTCACCATCAACGGAAAGGACGTCACGCTTGACGTTCCCGGCGATACGCCGCTGCTCTGGGCGCTGCGCGACGACCTGCGCCTGACCGGCACCAAATTCGGCTGCGGCATTGCCCAGTGCGGCGCCTGCACGGTCATGGTGGACGGCATGCCCGTGCGCTCCTGCGTGACCCCGGTGGAGGCGCTCGAAGGCTCCGACGTGGTCACCATCGAGGCGCTGGAGGGCCCGGAGGCCGAGGCCGTGCGCAAGGCCTGGCTCGACATCGACGTGCCGCAATGCGGCTACTGCCAGTCCGGCCAGATCATTGCCGCCGCCGCGCTGCTGAGCGAAATCCCCAACCCGACGGATGAGGACATCGACTACGCGATGGCCGGCAACGCCTGCCGCTGTGCCACCTACGTGCGCATCCGCAAGGCGATCCACAACGCAGCCAAGATGCTGGAGGCCTGATCCATGACCACGTTCTCCCCCACCCGCCGCGGCTTCCTGGCCGGCGGCGCCGCTCTGATCATCGGCGCGCACCTCCCCGTTGGCGGCAAGATGGCGGCCAAGGCGGCCTCCGGCCCGGTCAGCCTGAACGCCTTCGTCCGCATCGCCGAGGACAACACCGTCACGGTGATCGTCAAGCATATCGAGTTCGGCCAGGGCCCGTTCACCGGCTTTGCCACCCTCGTTGCAGAGGAGCTGGACGCCGACTGGCCGCAGATGCGCGCCGAACATGCGCCCGCGGACACCGCCACTTACCAGAACTTCGCATTTGGCATTCAGGGCACCGGCGCCTCCACCGCGGTGCGCAACGCCTTCACCCAGATGCGCCAGGCCGGCGCCGCGGCGCGCTCGATGCTGGTGCAGGCCGCTGCCCGCGAATGGGGCGTGCCCGAGAATGAGATCACCGTCGCCAAGGGCGTCGTCAGCCATGCCGCCAGCGGCCAGTCGGCGCAATTCGGCGAACTCGTCGCCGCCGCCCAGGACAGCACCCCGCCCGAAGAGCCCAAGCTCAAGGACCCGGCGGATTTCGTGCTGATCGGCAAGGACGTCCCGCGCCTCGATTCCGCGGACAAGACCACCGGCGCGGCGCAGTTCACGCTCGACGTCTTCCGGGAGGGGATGCTGACCGTTGCCGTTGCCCACTCGCCCTGGATCGGCGGCAAGGTGAAATCCGTCGATGCCGCCGCCGCATTGGCCATCGATGGCGTCGAGAAGGTCGAGACCATCCCCACCGGCGTCGCGGTCTATGCCAGGAACACCTACTGCGCCTTCAAGGGCCGCGATGCGCTTGAGATCGACTGGGATCTGAGCGAGGCCGAAACCCGCTCGGCCGAGGAGCAGATGGAAGAGGTCGCCGCCGCCGCTGCGACGGGTGAAGGCGTGGTTGCCGATACCTACGGCGATCTAGACGCGGCCTTTGCCGATGCGGCCGAGGTGATCGAGGCCGAATACCGCTTGCCCTTCCTCGCACACGCCCCGCTGGAGGTGATGGACGGCGTGATCGAGAACCGCGGCGACGCGGCCGAGATCTGGATGGGCAGCCAGATGCAGACCGTCGACCAGCAGGTGACCGCCAATATCCTCGGCATCGCGCCCGAGCAGGTGGCGATCAACACGCTGCTGGCCGGCGGCAGCTTCGGCCGCCGCGCCCAGTATGACGGCCAGTTCGCTCAGGAGTTGGCCCAGGTCGCCAAGGCCGGCGGTGAGGGCACCTTCAAACTCGTCTGGAGCCGCAAGGACGACATCCAGGGCGCCTATTACCGCCCGCAGGCCGTCCACCGCCAGCGCGCCGCTCTGAATGAGGATGGCCGCATCGTGGGCTGGCAGAACACCTTTGCCACCGAAAGCATCATGGGCGGCTCCGCCTTCGAGGCGGTGATCCAGAACGGCGTCGACCCGTTCTCGGTCGAGGGCTCAATCCACAAACCCTACGAGTTCGGCGCATTCGAGGCCCGCTGGGTGCCGACCAACAGCAAGGTGCCGCACCTGTGGTGGCGCTCGGTCGGCCACTCGCATACCGCATTCGCCAACGAGGTGTTTCTGGACGAGGTGCTGCAGGCCAAGGGCAAGGACCCGGTCGCGGGCCGTCTGGAACTGCTCGGCGGCAAATCCCCGCGCGACAGCAGGGTGCTGGAGCGAGTGGCGGAAATGGCGGGCTGGCAGGGCGTGAACGGCGCGGATGGCAAAGCCTACGGCGTTGCGCTGCATCCCAGCTACGACTCGCATTTCGCCTTCATCGCCGAGGTCTCCGAGGTGGATGGCGAACCGCGGGTTCACAAGGTCTGGGTGGCCGCCGACGTCGGCATCGCCATCAACCCCGACGTGGTGAAAGCGCAGATCGAAGGCGGGCTGGGCTTCGGCCTCAGCGCGGCCTTGTTCAACGAGATTACCTTCGACGAGGACGGCCGGGTGGCGCAGGAGAACTTCGACAGCTACCGCCTGCTGCGGATCCACGAAATGCCCGAGGTCGAGATCGACCTCGCCGTCAGCACCGAAAACCCGGGCGGCATCGGCGAGGCGGGCACCCCGCCGATCGCGCCGGCCGTCGCCAATGCCTGGCGCGTGCTGAAGGGTGCGCCCGTGCGCCGTCTGCCGCTGGTGCGCGCGTGAAAGGAGACCGGACAATGAAACAGCCCAATACCCGCCTCGCCACGCTCACGGTTGCCATCCTTATGGCCAAGCTGCTGCCCGGCACCCCGGCGCTTGCCGGAGAGGTGAACGGCCTGAAAACCGCCGAAGCCTTCGAGAGCATCGAGCCTGCCGAAGCGCGCTCGGTTGCGATCTTCGAGGAGATGGCCAAGGTCATCACCCACCCGCGCTGCATGAACTGCCACCCGGTCAACACCGGGCCGCTGCAGGGCGACGAACAAAAGCCGCATTCCCCGCCGGTGCCGCGCACCGAGGACAACTTCGGCGTCGTCGCCATGCGCTGCACCACCTGCCACGGGGACGAGAACCAGCCGTTCCTCGGCGAAAGCGGCTCGGTGCCGGGCAACGGCCACTGGCAGCTTGCGCCGGTCAGCATGGGCTGGATCGGCCTGACGGTGCCGGAGATCTGCGCCCAGCTGAAGGGCCCGGAACGCAACGGCGGCCGGTCGCTGGAGGAAGTCGCGCACCACATGGGCGATGACACGCTGGTCGGCTGGGCCTGGTCCCCGGGCGAAGGCCGCACCCCGGCGCCCGGCACCTGGGAGGCCTTTGCCGAACTGGCTGAAAACTGGATCGAAACCGGTGCCGCCTGTCCCGGCTGAACGGGCGGCTTGCGCGAAAGATGAAACCGGCGGCCCTTCGCGGCCGCCGGTTTTCTGTTCAGACCATTGTCGAATTCGGAAAGGCCCGCTCAGAGCGGCACGAAGCGCCAGGCATCGCCCTCTGCCTCGACCCGGCCCAGGCCCGGGAAGGGCAGATGGGTGGCGGCGATGGGCGTGCCCGACTGCGCCGCCTCCGCCAGCAGCGCGCGCCGGGTGGCGGCGGCTGCGACCGCGTCGCTGTCGAGCGCGTAAGCCACGTCCGGCTCGGCAAAATGCACCGCGCCCGAGATCAGCGCATCGCCCGCGATCAGCAGCTCCTCGCCCCCGGATTGCAGGCGCAGCCCGATGTGGCCCGGAGTATGCCCCGGCAGCGGCTTCAGGCTCAGGCCTTCGCCCAGATCGGCGGCACCCTCGTGCAGCACCACCCGGTCCGCAAAGGACGCGGCAACCGCCTGCACCATCTCGATCATCGGGCGCTGGTCCTCGGGCACCGCATCGGCCAGCCCTTTCTGGGTCCAGAACGCCCATTCGGGCTTCGAGACGTGAACCTTCGCCCCGGCAAACCCGCCGCCCATGAGCCCGCCCAGATGGTCGGCGTGCATATGGGTCAGCACGATGTCGGTGATTTCCTCTCCGGCGATCTGCGCCAGCGCCTGGCCGGTGGACGGGAACATCTGCTGCAGCGCCGCGCCGGAGCCGGTGTCCACCAGCACGCGGCGGCTGCCGGCCTCGATCAACCAGAGGTTGGCGCCGATGGTCAGCGGCGCGCTCAGCTGGCTGGCCAGATCCTCGGACAGGCCGGAGAAATACTCCAGCGGCAGATCGAAATGGCCGTCATCGAACACGGTCAGCCGGATCTGGCCGACGGTGAGGCTGTGAGGGGTGTTTGGCATCGGGGCTCTCCATTGCTTGGTCCCGCACGGGTATGGCGCAGCGCAGCCGGGCCGGGTATTGTCGCGGGTGACAAAGTTTTTGCCAGTTACGCCAAACCATGCCACCCGATCCCTCCGCCGAACCGCTGCCCGCCGTGATTCTGGCCTACCCCGGGGCAATGCCCTCGGCCGTACTGGGGCTTGGCGACATCCTGGGCCACGCGGGGCTCGCCCCGCTGACCGTCCGCCAGCCCGATGACGCGCCCGCGCGCGCCCGCGCCGTGATCCTGCCGCCCTCCGCGCGTGAGGTTCATCCCGGGGACGCGCCCTGGGTCGCTGGCTGGCTGGCGGAGCAATCCGCGCAGGGCGCGCTGATCTGCTCGGCCTGCACCGGTCTGCACTGGATTGCCGCCGCCGGGATCGATCGGGGCCGTCCGGTCACCACGCACTGGGGGCTCGAGGCGCGGATGCGGACGGCCTACCCCGGCCTGCAGCTCGATACCGGGCGGCTGGTGATCGAGCACACCGACCTGGTGACCGCGGGCGGGCTGATGGCCTGGATCGACCTGGCTCTGGTGATGATCGAGCGGCTGGCGGGGCGCGCGGCGATGCTGGACACGGCCCGGCATTTCATCATCGACCCGGGCCGCCGCGACCAGCGCCGCTTCCGCCGCTTCCTGCCGCCGATGGAACATGGCGACCAGCCTGTTCTGGCCGCGCAGCAGAGGATCGAGGCGCAGCTTGCCGAGCCGCTGCGCGCCACCGAACTGGCCGCCGCGGTTGGCCTGTCGCTGCGCAGCCTGCAGCGGCGCTTCACCCGCGCCACCGGCCACAGCCTGACCGCCTACCAGCAGAACCTGCGGATCGAGCGCGCCCGCGATCTGCTCGCCGCGACCACCCGCAGCGTGGCGGAGATCGCGGCGGAGGTCGGCTATTCCGACCTGCCGGCCTTTCACCGGGTGTTCTCGCGCCAAGCAGGCATGACCCCCGGCCGCTTCCGCCGCACGCAGGCGAGCGCGCCTAGCCCCGCAGCGCCGCCGCCAGCTCCGTGATACTGTCCACCTCGAGGTCATAGGCGCCGGTTTCGCCCTGTGCGGGCGTCTCCGGGGGCTGGTCCCCCCATTCCCGCGGCCGCCGCACCAGCGCAGTGCGGAACCCCACCTGCCGCGCCGCGTCCAGGTCATAGGGGTGGCAGGCCACCATCAGGCATTCCGCGGGATCGAGCTGCAGCCGCCCCGCCGCCCGCCGGTAGGCTTCCGGCAGCAGCTTGTAGAGGCCGAGCCCCTCGCAGGACAGCACCGCGTCCCACACCAGACCGTTCCGGCGCGCGCAGTCGATGATCAGCCGGTAGGACAGCAGCGAGAACGACGCCACGATCCGGTCCCGGCGCAGCGCCGCCAGCCCTTCCCGCACGTCCGGCCAGGCGTCAAACCCATGCGGCGCCTCCCAGGCAATCGCGCGCCGGTCCTGCGCGTCAAAAGCCTCCAGCCTTTCGGCTTCCAGAAGCGCCTCCAGGCAGAAGTGGTGCGCCTCGTCGAAATTGTACTCCGGCGGTCCGTTTTCGCCGAGGTTTAGCATCGCCTGCATCGACCGCCGCCGCAGATCGCTGGCCAGCGCCGCCCAGTCCCGGCGGATCCCGTGGCGCTGTCCCGCCGCGGCGAATGCATCGCGAAAGCCGCTGTGCCAGTCCAGCACGGTGCCGCCGGTGTCGAAGGTCAATGCCTTGATTTCCTTCAGGTTCATCCATCTCCTCCCATCAACGCATATTCGCATGCCGGCGCATTGGCCGGGGTCAGACCCAAGTATCCAATTACCCTGCGGAGGCAGCTGCTAGAGCACGTCCTGCCAGTCCGGATGGCGGGCGATCTGGGCCTTGGCGAAGGGGCACAGCGGCACGATCTTGCGGCTCTCGGCGCGTGCATCCTCGACGCCGCGCTGCACCAGCGCCCGGCCCGCGCCGCGCCCCTTCAGCGCCTCCGGAACCTCGGTATGGTCGATGATGATAGAGGCGGCGCCCAGCCGCGAATAGGTCATCACTGCCTCATGCCCGTCAAGCCGCAGCACATAGCGGCCCTTGCTCTCGCCCTCCTCGCGGCGGATATCGAATGCTTCGCTCATAGCGCCCTCCCTCAGGCTGCCTGCGCGGCCTTCAACTGGCGCAGGATACCGGCGTAATTCTCCTCTCCTTGCGCGCCGCTGACCAGATGCTCGCGCTCAAAGATCATCGCGGGCACGCCCCGCACCCCGCGGCTGGTCCAGAACTGTTCCCTCTCGCGCACCTGTTCGGCGCGTTCGCCGCTGTCCAGCATGGCGCGGGCGGCATCGCCGTCCAGCCCCATGGCGGCGGCCACCCCGGCCAGCACCTCAATGCTTGAGACATCCTCGCGCCGGGAAAAGAAAGCCGCAAACAGCGCCAGCTTGACCTCATGCGCCTTGCCCTGCTCCTCTGCCCAGCCGATCAACTGATGGGCACGGAAAGTGTTATACATGCGCATGTCGTCAGCGTAGTTGAAGGTGAACCCCAGCGCCGCGCCCATCTCCGTCAACCGCGCCCGCGCCTGGCGCGACCCCTCCGGCGTGGTGCCGTATTTCGCGGCCAAGTGCTCGCGCAGGTTCTCCCCCTCCGGCGCCATCTGCGGGTTCAGTTCGAACGGGTGCCAGTGGATGTCCACTTCGATGCCGGTCTCACGCACCGCCTTGGCCAGCTGGTAATAGCCGATGGCGCACCAGGGACAGACGACATCCGAGACGATATCAGCGCGGATCGGAGGGGTGTCTGCGGTCATGGGCTCACTCCTTTGTTTTATCGGCGGCGTAATTGGCCGCATTGGCGGCCGCCGCGGCTTCGGTGTCGCCTGCGCCAAAGACGGCAGGCCGCGGTTTCGGCAGCTGCAGCGCTGCCTGGGTGGCAGGCCGCACATCAAGGCGCGCGAACCAGGCGTTCAGATGGTTGAGACCGGAGACGTCCACCCCGGCCCAGAAATAGGACCGCGCCCAGGGGTAAGTGGCGATATCGGCAATCGACATCTCCTCCCCCACCAGCCAGTCCCGCCCCTTGAGACGGCCGTCGAGCACCTCCAGCAGGCGGCGGGACTCCTCCACGTAGCGCTTGATGGCAAAGGGGTCGTCATGGCCGTTGGGCCGGGCGATGCGCTGGAAATACATCGCCTGCCCCATCATCGGCCCGATGCCGCCCATCTGGAACATCAGCCATTGATGCGTCTGCGAGCGCTCTTTGGGATCGGCGCTCAGGAAGCGGCCGTATTTCTCCGCAAGGTACCACAGGATCGCGCCGCTTTCGAAGACCGCGAAGTCATCGTTGCCGCGGTCGACGATGGTGGGGATGCGGCCGTTCGGGTTGAGCTCCAGATACTCCGGCGCCTTCTGTTCCTTCCGGGCGAAATTCACTGCCGCCAGCTCGTAGGGGATGCCCGCCTCGTGCAGGAAGATCAGCGGCTTCCAGCCGTTCATCGTCGGCGCCGTATAGAGCAGGATGTCAGGTCTGCTGTCACTCATCGCGGTCTTCCTCACAGGTTTGCATCGCCCTTGGGCGGAGGTGTCCAGCCGCGTTCCGAGCGGTCGTGGCGGTCCAGCCGGTCGGCGGTCATCAGCTTGAACAGGGTTTGCGACTGCGCCCGCATCGCGTCGAGATACCCGGCCGAGACCCCTTCGGCGTTCCAGGTCTCCCGCAGCCCGTCCAGCGCCTCGCGGTCGTGGGCGCGGAAGATGCGGCTTGCGGTCTCGGCCTGGAACGGGTGGCAGCCGATGGCGGTCAGCGCATCGCGGCCCATCGCCAGCGCGCTCTCGAAGGTCTCCCGCTGGACCAGATGGGCGCCCGCCTGCTCCAGTTCGTAGACGTGGTGCCGGTCGTGGGCGCGGGCGTGGATGATCACCCCGGGATAGGTCTTGGCGACATGATGCACCAGCTCGGTCTGCTTCTCCCGGTCATCCAGCGCGGCGACAAACAGCCGGGCGTTCTCCAGCCCGGCGCTGTGCAGCAGGTCCGGGCGGGTGGCATCGCCGAAATAGGCCCGGAAGCCGATCCGCGACAGGTTCTCGATAGTGTCGGGATCGTGGTCCAGCACCGTCACCTTGTGGCCGTTGGTGACCAGCATCCGGGTGATGATCTGGCCAACCCGGCCGATGCCCGCCACCACGATGCTGCCCGCCTCGTCGATCCCGTCCGCCGCGCGGTCCTCTGTCCGCACCGCACGCGGCGCCAGCACCTTCTCGTAGACAATGAACAGCAGCGGCGTCAGCAGCATGGTCAGCGCCACCACCAGCGTCATCGGCTTGACCACCTCTGACCCCAGGATACCGGCCCCGGCGGCAAAGCCGAACAGGACAAAGGCGAACTCCCCCGCCTGCGCGAGCCCCAGGGTGACCAGCCAGCGGTCGGCGCCGCGCAGCCCGAAGCCGGTGACCAGCACGTAGAGCAGCCCCGCCTTGAGCGCCATCAGCGCAACCGCGAGCCCCACGAGGCCGAAGGGGTTGGACAGCAGCAGCCCGAAGTCGATGCCCGCCCCGACGGTGATGAAAAACAGGCCCAGAAGCAGCCCCTTGAAGGGTTCGATGTCGCTTTCCAGCTCATGCCGGTATTCGCTGTCCGACAGCACCACGCCGGCCAGGAATGTGCCAAGCGCGGGGGACAGACCGACGTAATTCATCAACAGCGCAATGCCGATCACCAGCATCAGCGCGGCGGCGGTGAAGATCTCGCGCAGGCGGGCCTCGGCGATGAAGCGGAAGACTGGCCGGATCACCGTCCGCCCCGCCACGACGATGCCCGCAATGATGATCAGCACCGCCGCCGCCTGCGCCCAGTCGTGCAGCGTGTCGAACAGTGTCGGCGCGCCGTGGCCGTGCCCATGCGTATCCGCCGCGGGCGCGCCATGGCCCGCATCGCCATGCCCGTCATGTCCGCCCGCCGCTGCGTTCACCGCCAGCAGCGGCATCAGCGCCAGCATCGGGATCACCGCGATGTCCTGCGTCAGCAGCACCGAAAAGGCGCTCTTGCCGCCCGCTGTCGGCATCAGCCCCTTTTCGCCCAGCGTCTGCAGCACGATCGCGGTGGAGGACAGCGCCAGGATCATCCCCAGCGCCAAGGCCGCCTGCCAGGCCAGGCCAAAGGTCAGCGCTGCCGCGGCGATCAGCGCGGCGGTGCCCAGCACCTGCAGGCCGCCCAGCCCGAGAAGCTGCGCCCGCATCCGCCACAGCATCGCGGGCTGCAATTCCAGGCCGACCAGGAACAGCATCATCACCACGCCGAACTCGGCAAAATGCTGGATGTCGGCGGTCTCGCCGCCGACGATGCCCAGAATCGGGCCGATCACCACCCCGGCGATCAGATAGCCGAGGACGGAGCCGAGGCCGAGACGCTTGGCCAGCGGCACCGCCAGCACGGCAGCGGCGAGATAGACAAAACCGGCAGCGAGCAGTTCCATTACACGGCCTCCAGCTTGGCGGCCCCTGCCGCCGCGATCCCGTTCAGCGTCAGCGCCGCACGCGCCGCCGCGATGTCCAGCGTATCGTCGCGCAGCGCGTGCAGCAGCGCCTGCCATTCGGCGAGGTGGGACTTGTCCCGTCCCTCGTCCACCGCACGCCCCGCGCCGAACAGCACGAAGGGCGCCAGGTAGCGCATCCGGCACAGATCAGCGGTTTTCTCGAATGGTATCAACAAGTCACGAAGATGCGCGCCATTTGCACCCTCGGGTGTGTAGACCTCGGCGGCGGCCCCGCAGGTGACCGCGTTGAAGGTCACCTTGCCGTCAAGCGCGTGGCCCGACTGGCCATAAGCAAAGCCGTGCTCCAGCACCAGATCCTGCCATTCCTTTAGCAAGGCCGGCGCGGAATACCAGAACACCGGGTGCAGGAATACGATGGCGTCATGGTCGATGAGCCGTTGTTGCTCCCTGTCGATATCGATCTCAAAAGACGGGTATTCGCCGTACAGGTCGACGCAGGTGACGCCCTCGGTCGCCTGGGCGGCCCTGAACATCGGCGCGTTTATCTCCGACCGGTCAGGCCGGGGATGTGCCAGATAAACCAGAGTCTTCATGCTGCTCCCCCATAGCGGTTGCGGGCCCAGCGGACGACCTCCAGCTGCTCCTCATCCGCGATCACCCGGGCGTATCCGGGCTGCGCATAGCAGCGATCCAGCCAGCTCCGGATAGACGACCAGCGCGCAACGTCCAGTGCGAACCCCGCCAGCTCCGCCCCGCGCAACCAGCTCGACAAAGCGATATCCGCCACGCTGAAAGTGCCCGCGGCATAGTCCGCATCGGCCAAGAGCTCCGCCAGCGAATCCAGCAATCGCGGCGCCAGCACGGTCATCGCATGCTCGACCATGTCTTCCTTGCCGCCGGCCTTTCCGAAGTAATAGGGCACAACGATGCGCTGGCCGAACATCATCCCGCCAAAGACCTGCGCCATCTGGCTGTCAGCAAACTGCTGAAGCCGCAGCGCCCGCTGTTTCAGCTCCGGCAGCGGCGGGATCAGCACCGGCAGCGGCACCGTCTGTTCCGCCCAAGCGGCGATATCAGCGCTTTCGGTGACGGGCGCCAGGCCATCGGCTGGCAGCAGAACCGGCACGGTGCCCGCCGGGTTGACCGCCAGCACCTTCTCCCGCTCGGTATAGGGAACGACGGGGTCCAGAGTATAGCCGATCCCCTTTTGCTCCAGCACCACCCGCACCTTGCGCACAAATGGAGAGACCGGGTAGCCAACAAGTGTAATGCTCATTTCATTGCGTCTTTCTCATCTGGTTCACCCCCCAGCCGTCGGCGGTTTCCCGGCTGGATCAGGCCTTCTTCACATCCCCTGAGAACCGTGCCGCGTTTTCCTTCAGGAAGGCCTCCGCATCCGCGTTTTCGTCCCAGAACTGAGGCTGCGCCTTGGGGATGGTCAGCGCCTTCTGCACCGCCGGGCGCGCGTCGATGCGGTCGAACCAGGCCTTCAGGTGCGGCAAGTCGTCAACTTCGACCCGCGCCCAAGGGTAGGCCCGCGCCCAGGGGTAGATCATCATGTCGGCGATGGAATATTCGCCCGCGATATAGTCGCGCCCCTCAAGACGCGTGTTCAGCACTTCCATCAGGCGGCGGGATTCATCCACGTAGCGCTTGATCGAGAACGGCTCCTCATGCCCGTTTGGAGCAGCAATGCGCTGGAAATACATCGCCTGCCCCATCATCGGGCCGACGTGACCCACCTGGAAGAACAGCCACTGCAGCGTTTCCGAGCGCGTGACGGGATCGTCCGACAAGAACTGGCTGTATTTGTTGGCCAGATGCCACAGGATCGCGCCGGACTCGAAAATGGCGCGATCTTCGGCCCGGTCATAGATCGTGGGAATTTTTCCGTTCGGGTTCAGCTTGAGGAAATCGGGGGCTTTCTGCTCCTGCTTGGAGAAATCGATGAAAGTCAGGTCATAGGGAACACCGGCTTCTTCCAGAAAGATAACCGGCTTGTAACCGTTCATGGTGGCCGCGGTGTAAAGGTGAATGTCCGGTTGGCTCATGGCTGTCTCCTCAAGGGCAAATGGCCGGGCCCGCGCGGTATCGCGCAGGCCCGCTTGGTTCAGATTTCCAGCGTCCAGTGTTTCTGCTGGTAGTCCAGCACGTCCTTGATCGCCTCTTCCGGGAACACTGTGCGGAACTTGTGGTGATCCGCCGCGATGACCTCGGCCATCTTGTCGATCATCGGCTGCGGATCCATCTGCAGGCCGTCACCGGCGAACAGGTCGCGGACCTCGCGGATCGCTTCCGGCGGCGTAATGCTCTTCTCCGGATCGTACCACTCGTCCATCTTGTCATACATCCGGTCGTTGAACCCGGTCCGGTACGCGCCCGGGTTGAGGGTCGCAACCTGGACACCCATCGGTTCAAGCTCTTCCCGCATCAGTTCGGCGATGGCCTCCAGCGCGTGTTTGGACGCGGTATAGGGGGCCAGATAGGGGAAGGTCAGGAACCCGGCGATCGACGAGACGAACACCACCTTGCCGCGCCCGCGGCGGGCAAAGGCCTGCGCATAGGGCTGAACGAACTCGACGGTCGAGAACACGTTGGTTTCAAACACAGTCCGGATGCGGTCGACGTCAATCTCGGCAATCGGGCCGGTATCGCCGATGGCGGCGTTTGCCACCACGACATCCACCTCGGCGCCAAAGCGGTCGAAGGCGGCCTGACGGTCCTCCGCACTGGTAATGTCCAGCTTGACGGTTTCCAGCGCCAGGCCCAGCTCAGCCGCTTCTGCCTTGAGCGTTTCCGCCCCTTTTGCGCCGTGGGTCGTCGCAATCACGCGATGACCCTGCTTCGCCAGTTCGAAGGCCGCACCCTTGCCAAGCCCGGAGCCGGCACCAGTGATCAGAATAGTCTTGCTCATCTGCCGTTCCTCGCCTCAGTTGTGCGGTTCCAAGTCATTGTCCAGACGCTCGAACAGCACGGCCTCAACCGTGGTGGTTCCGACATTGCTGACCTGATGCGTCCAGGGTCCGTTGTGCATGAAGTCGCCATCAGCCACCTCTTTCTCGACGATCGAGCCGTCTTCGAGCTTGATGGACAGCGTGCCGCCCTTGATGAAGTAGACGATCTCCTCAGGGTGGCGGTGCGGCTCATCCGTCGCACCCGGCGGCATCTTCATGCGGACCAGACGCGTAATTCCGGTGTTCACCAGCTCTTCATACATGTCGGGCGACGCCTCGTCGGCCAGCGGAGCACGCTGGCCTTCGGTGATCAGGGGAGAGTTGCTCATCTCATGAGCCTCCTTGGTTAGGAATGAGTTCCACAGGCGTGGATCAGGCCACTTCCGATACGGAATTGGCCCCAAAGACACGGCTCAGATGCGCGTCGAAACGGGCGAAGTCGGCCTCGGGTTCGGCATTCTTCATCACGTCGAAAGCGCCGAAGGTGGGCAGCGGCGCCATGCCGAAGAACTTCGCGTTCAGATGCACCGGACGCAGCAGATCGTCGAGCGACGCGCCTTCGAAGAACGGCTCGGACGGGTCGTCGAAGGCCTCGGTCGGCGCGTTCAGCGTGACGGACAGCATGTAGGTGGTGCCGGTCAGCGAGCCGCCCATGCCATAGTTCTCTTTCGGGGCTTCGGCGACGCGACCATCGCCATTGGTCAGGCGGCCGTCCATGCCGGCGGTGTAGACCTCGTCCATGTACTTCTTGAACGACCACGGCACGCTCATCCAGTTCACCGGAAACTGCATGATGACGGTGTCGGCCCATTGATGATTGGCGATCTCCTGCTCGACATCATAGCCTTCGGAGACCTTGGTCACACGCACGTCGTGGCCTGCCTTCTCCAGATATGCGGCAGCGCGTTCGACGAAGGCTGCGTTCAGTTCACCCTTGGCAAAGGGATAGGGCTGGTGGCCGTTGAGGATCAGAATATTGCTCATGGTGTCTTCCTTGCGATTGCCTGCGGCGCGGCGGGATCGGCCGCTGCACAGCGATCAATCTGGACACAACGCAACATTTCGCAACTAGTATACTTTTGGTAACCTTTAGATTATGCCACCCGCGACGTCTGTGCCCTGCACGGACGGAACCCGCTAGAGACCTGAAACTGAAAGAGAAACCGGCATCCGAGAGGGCCGCGTTGACAACTGTAAGAAATTCATGAAGGGTGGCGGCAGGAAACGAAAAGTCACCTGATCACTTTTCCTGTCTATCCGAATCCTCTTCCGAACCTCATGGAGGCAAAGATGCGTGCACGCGTAGAAGAAGACGAAAAAGGCCGCCGCAACGCCTATGACGCCTGCGTTGAACCCTGCGCCATCGAGCGGGGCATGCGGATCATCGGCGGCAAGTGGACGGGGTCGATCCTCTGGCATCTGAAGGACGAACCGGTGCGGTTCAACGATCTTGCCCGGATGATCGGCGGCGCCAGCAAGAAGATGATCACCGAACGCCTGCGCCAGCTGGAATCGCAAGGCCTGGTGACCCGGCAGGTGCTGGATACCGCGCCGGTCTCGGTGCAATACCAGATCACCGATCTCGGCCGCACCGCGCTTGGGTTCCTGGACGAGCTGCGCAAGTGGAGCGAAGGGCTGCCCGCAAGCGTGACGGCGGAGGCCTGAGATGCTGGCCCGGCTGAAACCCTCCCCGCTGCCGTCCATCCAGCCCGTGCCGGAGCGCGCCGCAACCGGCGAGCTGGCCGAGGTCTACGCCCGCACCAAGCGGGGGCTCGGCGTGCCATGGATGGGGGTCGTGGCGATGGCCTTCGCCCGCTACCCGGGCTTCTACAGGACACTCTGGCAGGCGCTGGAGCCGGTGGCCGCGAGCGAGGCCTTTGCCGCCGCCTGCCGGGACCTGCGCAGTTTTGCGGAGACGCGGGCCAGTTCGTTCGCCCCGCCTGCCATCGGGCCGCGGCTCGCGGAGGCGGGCTATGACGCGGCCGAGTTGGACCAGATCACCGCCTGCAACGAGGTCTTTTCGGCCGGGAACATGCCCTACCTGCTGATGGCGTCGCTGGCGCGCGCGCTTCTGGAAGGCCAGGCCTGGACCGCCCAAGGAGAGGCCGTGTCCCGGTCCGCTCAGCCATCCGCCGGGGCGCATCCTGTGCTGATGGAGGCCCATCATGCCAGCCCGGACACCGCCGCGCTCTATGCGGACCTCCGCGAGACGCTCGGACTGCCCTTCGTGAACACCGACTACCGCGCCTTTGCCCGCTGGCCGAGCTATTTCGCGGCGGCCTGGGGGGACCTGAAGCCGGTGATCCTCTCCGGCCGCTACGAACCCGCGGTGCAGGACATTCACGAACGCGCAGTGGAGCTGGCGCTGGCGCTGCCCAATGCCACCGGCCTCACGCCGGAGGCGCTGACAAAAGCCGCGGCACAGGATGCGGACCCTCAGGAGGTCCTCGCCGTCGTGCGCCTGTTCCAGTGGCTGCTGCCGGGACTTGCCTTCAACGTCGCCTTCCTGCGCGCCCAGCTAGTGAGCGTGTAGGCCCTTGGAGTGCCCCATCTGAATTGGCCCACCGTTATGTTTAGGAAACGGAGGACTGAGAACGGCGAACAAGCGACACAAGCCTGAGGAAATAGTTCAGAAGCTGCGTCAGGTTGATGTGCTTGTCGGACAGGGGATGCAGCGCGTGGATGCGATCCGCGAAGTGCGCATCACTGAGCAGACTTACTACCGCTGGCGCAAGCA
>JGI12316J15310_10000040_pt23 | contig 34349 bp, 39 predicted proteins | sample MarCyaLeptolynsp_FD_15310 | JGI IMG/M metagenome (IMG submission 15310)
TCTTTCTGCTCCTATGATAAACAAGAATGAGGCATCTACACTTAAATTACCTACTTTGTAGGATGCTCCTAAGGTCAATCCCGTATTGTCTGAATTTGGAGTTTCTGGACTAAATACTTCATCGGTTACAGGAGAATCATCATAATAAACTCCCGCTCTTAAATCCAACTGATCATTCAAGCTATATTGAGCACCAACTCTTATGATAATTGCATCTTCGTAATCTCTTGGATTCTCTGAATCTTCTAATAGAGGGCTATTATCTTTAAAGTCAAAATCTAAACTCTCATAGGTACTCCAACCTACAAAGCTACCTTCAACAGAAAGCAATAACTTCTCATTCATTTGATAGGCAATTCCTAAAGTAGTCATTGCAGGTAATGGCAATGTGGCATCAAATTCTGTATCATTTACCCCTCTTGCAGCAATGGCCGGATGTACTTCAAAGTCAGCATCTCCTCCTTCAAGCTCCACATCTACTTGTGACTTATAGGTTAATCCAAAAGACCATTGGTCATTCAATTGGTAATGAACGCCAGCATTAAATCCGATTGCAGAAGTAGAACCATTTAGATTTACCGTATTATCGGTACCAACCGCACCACCTAAGCTTCTGTTCAAATCTACTGATCCAAGTATGTAACTAATCCCAGCTCCAACTCTCCATTGCTCATTAATTTTATATCCTATAGATGGTTGAATAAAAATTGCCCTAAAACTTATGTCTTGAATCAATTGATTTCCTGTCCATTCCTCTCCCCAATCCACTGAACTACCAAATGGTGTGTAAACTCCTAATCCAACTGTTATGTCCTCGTTCAATTGGTATGTACCATATAAATAAAAAGGAGTTCCTACCGGATTATCTGCATCTTCCGTAATACCTGTTCTTTGGCTTTGGTAGGATACATTAGACATTATAAATGAGGCACCGCCTTCAATACTTATTTTCTCTTCACCCATACCCATCATGGCTGGATTGAAATAGACACTCGAGGCACCCAAATAAAAGCTGGTACCCAAATGGCCCATTCCCGTTTGTTTATTACCTTGTAGATTTACTTGAAACCCACCTGCGCTCATCAGTAATGGTATACATCCAAGCAATGGCAAAATCAGTTTTTTCTTCATATTCAATTCGTTTGTGGTAAATTTTGGATTAAAAATATATAAAATTAATCTTAGAACCGCCTAGATGCTGTAATTGTTTAGTTGATCAGCAAGCTTTCTATCGTTTGCCAAGCGAGGAAGTTTATTTTGCCCGCCTAACTTCCCTATAGAATTCATGTATTCTTTAAACCCCTCTTTTCTAATGGGTGTTATCTTCAATGGTTGAAGTATTTTCCCTTCTATTAAGTCCTTATAATAAGGGTTTTTTATTCTCATTTTATCATCCAACTTATGACCGATTAAGTTTATATCTACATCCTCTTGCTTAAATTCAATAAACCATTCATGATAAGGAAGTTCATTCGACACTTCTACTTTAGGTGCCAAATGAAATTCCACGATTTCTAAATTCATCTCTGAACCTAACTCTGCCATGGCGGATTCTACTTCTTCTGCAATAACATGTTCGCCAAACGCAGATGTAAAATGTTTGATTCTTCCACTAACTACTAGGCGGTGTGGTTTTAAGGAAACGAATCTTACCGTATCTCCAATATTATATGCCCACAATCCAGCATTGCTGCTGATCAATAAGACGTAATTCTTTCCTAGTTCTACATCTCCAATGCTTAATCTTTCTGGATTTTCATCGAAAAATTTATCCGCCTCTATAAATTCATAAAACATCCCAGAATTAAGCAGTAAAAGCATCCCATTTTCAGATTGACTATCCTGATATGCAATAAAACCCTCTGATGCTGGATACAATTCAATGGTGTCTATATCTTTTCCTATTAATTGCTGCATCGCATTCCTATAGGGTTCATAATTTACTCCACCATATATAAATAGGGAGAAATTTGGAAAAATGTCCTTGATGTTCGCCTTATTGCTTTTTTCTAATAGTTTCTCAAAATACATCTGAACCCAAGGCGGAATTCCACTTATAAGGGTCATATTTTCCTTCAAAGTCTCTTCACAAATTGAATCTACTTTCTCTTCCCAATCTTCAATACAATTGGTTTCAAAAGTCGGCATGCGATTTTTCTGCAAATAAGCTGGAACATGATGAGCTACAATTCCTGACAATCTACCAATCGGTATAGGTCCTGAATTATCTAATTTGGGGCTTCCCTGTAAGAATATCATCTTACCATTCACAAAATTTGTATTCCTGCTTTCTGCTATATAAGTCAATATTGCATTGCGTGCTGCCGAGACATGGTATTTAATAGATTCTTTCGTGATTGGTATGTATTTGGCCCCTGAAGTTGTACCGGAGGTTTTACTCAGGTAAATTGGGAGACCTTTCCATAAAACGTCTGATTCTCCTTTTTGAATTCTGTCGATATAATGCTTTAATCCCTCATAGTCTCTAACTGGCACTCTAGATTTAAAATCCACATATCCGCTTATCGTACTGAATTGATGATCCCTACCAAAAGCGGTGTCTTTTGCCTCGCTAATTAAAGAACGAAGCACTTCATTTTGAGTCTTAACAGGATCTTTTTGCCAAGCCTTATTTTTTTTTACAATGGCTTTTGCAAAGGGCAAACTGAAAAAAGATTTTAACCCCACTTAATTGAAATTAATGTATTTGCTGGGATTTATAGACACACCACTTTGCCACAATTCGAAATGCAAATGTGGGCCAGATGTTAATTTACCAGTATTGCCAATAATTGCTATTGCTTCTCCAGCTTTCACAATATCTCCTGTTTTTTTCAATAGAACCGAATTGTGCTTATAGATTGAAGTGATATTATTGGCATGTTGGAGTTGAATGACATAACCGGTTTCTACAGTCCATTCAGAAAAAATCACCGTTCCATCATAAGCTGCTTTGATTGCTTCGTTTTTTGGTGCCACTATATCAATTCCAAAATGTTCATTAGATGGATCGTATTCTTGCGTTATGGTGCCTTTTAAAGGAGGAAAAAAATAAATTTCAGACTCCCCCGCTTCTTCCGAAAATTCGGATGCATCTAAAGAGTAAGCCTCTTCACGTTCCACATATTCTCTTAATAAAGAGTCTTCTGTAGAGCGAGTAATATTCTTATTTAATTTAATCGCTTCAGATTGGTTTTGATTTGTACTATCATTCGTCTCGAATTCCTCTCCTCTTAGTACTGCATTAATTCTTTCCAAATAGGCCGAATTTCGATTGAGTTCTTTTTCCAATGAATCGCTTCTCAACACCATTTGCGTTAAATCCTTCCGCAAATTCACATCTGTATATCCAGGAATGTATTCCCTTAGGGGTGAAAATATAATGATTGCCGCCACTAAAGCGGTTATCAAAAAAGCAAAGCTTATGATTAAAGTAACGATGTTTAAAGGTGATAATCTGTAAGAAAACCTTTCCTCGAAAGAAGCATCATTAAGTATTACTAAACGGTATTTATTCTTGAGTTTCTTAAGAATTCGCTTTTTCTTCTTTTCTTCCATCCATAAAAGGGCTTGAATTTTCAAATATCCGAATTAAAATTACTGTCATTTGGATTGCTTGGCTTTAAGTAATTTCGCTTTTCTGAATTAAAGCCATAATTTTTTTATCGTTTTCAGGTTAATTGTACTTGCTTATACGCTCAATCTGTGAGATTCAATAAAATCTTCATACTACTTATAATCGTTTCCTTGTTAGGGTGTTCTAAAAAGAAAGACACATTTCTTTCTCGATCCTACCATAAAACTACTGCCCGATTTAATGGCTACTTCAATGCCAAGGAGATCATGAAGGAAAATGAGGCAAAACTTAGAACCAATCATAAAGACGATTATTCTCAGTTACTCCCCATTTTCATTTACCCAGATGAGAAAAAGTCTCAAGCTATGTTTCCGGATATGGATAAAATAATTGAGAAGTGTTCTCAAGTAATTGATCGACATTCCATGTACATTAGAAGAGATGAAAAAAACAGATGGATTGATGACTCTTATTTCTTGATTGGAAAGGCCAGATTTTACAAACAGGAATTCGGGCTTTCGGAAGAAACATTCTTGTATGTTTACCAAGCTTTTAAGAAAGACCCACACCGATATAACGGTTTAAATTGGTTGATTAGGACCTACATAGAAACCAAGCAATGGGAAAAAGCCGAGGACTTTTTGAATATTGCAGAAGAAGAGAAAAATAAATTCCCAGAAGAATACAAAGGAGAACATAATGCAATATATGCGGATTATCTGCTGAAAAAAGATGATGATCGACAAGCTGCGATTGAGAAGCTAGAAACTGCAATATTATTCACAAAAGATAAAGAATCTTTAAGGCGTTACACCTATATCCTAGCCCAATTGCAATTGGATCAAAAAAATTATTCCCTAGCATCAGAACTATATTCCAAGGTAATCAAATTACGTCCAGAATATACCATGCGATTTAATGCTAGAATTAGTCGCGCTATGGCTTATGATATCAGCTCAGACAATAGTGAAGACATAAAAAAGGAGCTGAATAAGATGCTTAGAGATGCTAAAAACGTAGAATTTAAAGATCAGATTTATTTTGCATTAGCAGATATAGCCATCAAAGAAAATGATGAACCTCTGGCGATTAAATACTTGAAGAAATCTGCAAGATTAAGTACAACGAACAACAAACAGAAAGCACTCTCCTACCTGCGCTTAGCTGATATTTATTTTGAACAACCACATTACGTTAATGCACAAACATATTACGATAGTACGCTGAAGTTTTTGCCTGAAGAACATCCAGAATATTACGATGCGGATGACAAAAACAATAGTTTACAAGAATTGGTTAAGAACCTTAAAATAATTGCTCATCAAGACAGTTTGCTCGCACTTTCAAACATGAGTGAAAAAGATCAAAAAAAGAAAATTGGAGAGATTATTAAGAAGCTTAAGGAAGAAGAAGAGCGAAAAAAACAAGCCGAGATAAGGAAATTACAAGAACAACAGCAAGCGAATCTCGACAATAGCTTTGGTTCTTTTGGCGAAGGTGGAAAAAAGGGAGAATGGTATTTCTACAATCAAACCACGCTAGCACTAGGAGTAACTGAGTTTAAACAAATTTGGGGTGATCGAGCTTTAAAAGACAACTGGAGAAGGCAAAATACAAGAAGGGCCTTACCCCAAGAACAGCAAGCTAACAATGCATCTACAGAAGCAACTGAAGAAGGAGCTGAGAATGATTCAACAGCGATCACAGAAGAAAATAAATTTGACGAAGAAGCTTATTTAGCTGGTATTCCGAAAGACATTAAAGAGCAATTAGAAGCCCATGGTAAAATCACAGAAGCACTTTTTAATGTTGGAACAATATTTAAAGAGAGTTTCAGCGATTATAAAAGTGCAGTAAATGCATTCAATCGAATAACTACAGAATACGACACTTCCATTTACAATCTGCCAGCACACTATCAATTGTATAGAATTTATGTGATAAATGAAGACAAAGTCAATGCAGAAAAGGAGAAGGATTGGATCATGGAACACCATCCATTTAGTGAATATGCTTATTTGATCAAAAACCCCAACTACAATAAGCAAACAAAAGAAACAAAAGAAAAGGTGGAAGAGTATTATGAAGCTACCTACAAATTATACAAGTATGGATTATACGATGATGTTATTAGTAGTTGTGAAAAGGTAGATCAGACTTTTAGTCAAAATCACCTTAAAGCCAAGTTCGATCTGCTCAAAGCAAAAGCGATAGGTCATAGTAAGACCAAAGAAGAATTGCGGATTTCCCTTGAAAAGATAGTAGTAGATCATTCTGGGGAAGAAGAAAAAGAGGCTGCTCAGCATATTCTGGATTACATGAAAAATCTGAACAAGCCTCAGCCCAAAGAAAAAGAAGGGAAGAAAAAGAAGAAAAAAGAAGAAGTTACTTATTCCTATAATTCAGAAGCAAAGCACATGTTTATTATCTCTGGCAAGGGGGGATCACAAACATTTAAAAACATCAAATACAACTTATCAAATTTCCACAGCGAGTTCTTTAGAGAAGAAGATTTAAATATCCAATCTTCTTTATTGAAAGACAATAAATTATATATGGTGAGAACATTTGCCACGCAAAAAGAAGCTATCCGATATATAAAGGCATTGAGAAATAATAAAGTTTTAATGAATCTGATCCAAAGGTCTAGAGCGAAGGAATACATCATCTCTATTCCCAATTTCCAAGTTCTATTCAGAAGCAAGGACGAAAGCAGATATTTGGAGTTTTTTGAGAATAATTACGAAATCTAAATACTTGTGTAGATAATTATTAATCCTAATTTTGCACAAGGTGATTAAGAAGAATATAAAAAGCATGGCGAGAAATAACGATATGGATGCTTCGTCGATTAACATAATTAGAAGCGGAACCGAAATCAATGGAGACATCAATTGTGATGGTGATATTAGAATTGATGGCAAATTATTTGGAAACTTAAAATCCGACGGCAAAGTGGTTGTAGGAGAACATGGAGTTGTTGAAGGAACAATTGAGTGTGCTTATGCTACTATAAGTGGAGGAGTAAAAGTTAACATTATCGTTAATGAACTACTTACACTAAAGTCTACTGCTAATTTATTGGGTGAAATCACCACCAACAAATTACAGATTGAGCCAGGAGCAAATTTCTCTGGAAATTGTAAAATGGGTGCCGTAATCAAAGGAATTGATAATGGCAGCAATGAAAGACGAGAAGAAAGCCGAGAAAAAACAGCCTAGATTTCTTGCATTAACAGGAATTGCCTTTCAAATGGGCATTACGATTTACCTGTTTTCTTACTTGGGTAAATATTTAGACAGACTTAACGAGTCCAGCTATCTTACCATGATATTCACATTAATTGGGCTTGTATTGTCCTTTTACAATTTGATTCGTCAAGTAAACAGGCTTAACAATAAGGAAGACAATGTCTAACTTTAAATTCGCCACTTCTCTTTTTTTAGGACTTTCAATCATTCTAATTATTCATTTGTTGGTTCATAGTTTGATTAGCATTCCTATCTTTTCCCATCTCATTTTGCAATCCTATCTCGTCAATTACTGTCTCGTTGTATTTACTTATGCCATAATCATGAAATTTAAAGAAAAGAAAAGCCAAAGTCTTGGTTTTATCTTTCTTGGAGGCTTTTTTTTAAAGCTTATAGTGTTCATGTTATTCTTTCTTCAAACCTATAAAGCAGATAACATAATTATACCTGCAGAATTTATCGCATTTTTTCTTCCATATTCTCTTTGCTTAATCTTTGAAACTACAGTGATTGTGAGGATTTTAAATAAATCCTAATTCGCCATCAAATTTTATAAAATTTCATTGCCAAAATTGCTTTCTTACTTTAAGAAAATTGGTTACGTTTGCGGCGAATTTTACAAGCCCAAGAAATCTAAAAAATGACGGGAAAAAAATTACTCACTTTTCTACTTTTTATCTTAGTAGTAGCGCCGATATCCATAACTGCCAGTGAAGACCATAGTGTTGAGAAAACAGAGGGCGAAGACCAGACCAAAACTGAAATAAAAGAATACATCAATCATCACCTTCAAGATTCCCATGATTTTGGGATTTGGCATGAAATGGGGCTAGAGTTTCCTTTACCTGTTATATTAATTGATGAGGGATTACATGTGTTTTCTTCTTCTAACTTTCATCATGGAGAAGATGTAGCAGAATCTAATGGCAAGTATTACTCTTTATACCATGGTAAGATCTATAGAACAGATGCGGAAGGCACCATAAATTATGACGAAGATCACAAACCAACCAACATAAAACCGTTAGATTTTTCGATAACAAAGAATGTTTTTACCATATTGATATTCTCCATTTTCATTTTCTGGTTATTCAGAAAATTTGCCAAATCTTATGAAAAGGGACCAATCCCAAATAGAATTGGTAGGATGATGGAACCTCTTGTAATTTTTGTAAGAGATGAAATTGCTAGACCCAATATCGGTGAAAAACACTATAAGAAATATATGTCTTATTTGTTGACAGTATTTTTCTTCATTTGGTTTTTGAATCTTGCAGGCATGACTCCATTGGGTATTGGTGTTACCAATAATATTGCAGTGACATTTGCACTGGCTCTATTGACCTTTGTGATTACTCAGTTTACTTCGAAAAAGGATTATTGGGGACACATATTTTGGATGCCAGGTGTACCTGCGCTTATGAAGATTGTTTTAGCTCCTATTGAACTATTGGGAGTGTTTATTAAACCATTTGCATTAATGATTCGATTATTCGCCAACATGACTGCAGGTCACGTGGTGATGATGAGTTTGATTGGTTTATTATATGTGTTTCACAATTGGTTTGCTCGAGGGGCATTCCTAGGTTTAACCTTGTTTTTGTCAATATTAGAATTGTTGGTTGCATTTCTGCAAGCGTATATATTTACTATGCTTACAGCACTTTATTTTGGAGGTGCAGTAGCAGAACATGATGACCATCATTAGTTATGTATCTTTTAATTTAAACTATATATTATGGAAATTCCAGCTATCGTAGGAGCAGGTTTAGTAGTAATCGGAGCCGGTATTGGTATCGGTAGAATCGGTGGTTCAGCCATGGAAGCTATCGCAAGACAGCCAGAGGCTACTAACAAAATTCAAACAGCGATGTTGATTGCTGCTGCATTAATTGAAGGTATTGGATTTGCTGCCCTATTTGCGGTAAGTTAATTCAAAAAAATTACAACATCCGCAGCGGTTGGCTGCGGATGTTGTTTAAGAATTTTCAAAAAAAAGTAAAATGGAAAAATTATTAGAACAGTTTTCAGTTGGTTTATTCTTTTGGCAAGTAATCCTGTTTCTTGCGCTCTTGTTTCTACTGAGAAAATATGCATGGAAACCTATCCTTACAGCTGTTAAGAAAAGAGAAGACACCATTCAGGAAGGAATCGAATTTGCGGAAGAAGCCAAGGAAAAAATGCGTCAAATAAAAGAAGATAACAAGGCAATCTTGGCAGAGGCGAGATTAGAAGGAGATAAGATAATTAAGGAAGCGAGAGAGATTAAAGAGCAAATGATCAATGAAGCAAAAGACAAAGCCAAAGAAGAAGGAGCCAAAATGATCGAATCTGCAAAAGAAGTTATCAGAACGGAGAAGAATGCAGCGGTGAATGAATTGAAAAATCAGGTTGCAGAATTGTCCATAGAGATCGCTGAAAAGATTGTTAAGGACAAATTAGGTTCTTCTGATAAACAAAAAGAACTTATTGAATCAGCATTGAATAACGCAAAGTTGAACTAGATGAAGAGTTCTCGATCATCCATAAGATATGCCAAGGCATTCATGAAGTTAGCCAAGGAAAAGAATATATTAGAAAAAGTAATTTCTGATATAAAACTTGTTCAAACTTCTATCCAAAGCAATAAGGAATTGAGCCTATTTCTTCAAAGCCCATTAATCAAGCTCGACAAGAAATCCAAGGCAATATCTTCTATTTATCAGAATAAGGTGGATGATCTAACCCTCAAGTTTATCATTCAGATTGCAATTCAAGGAAGAGAAAATCAATTGCTTGATATCTGTAAGAAATTTATTGACTTATATAATGAAGCCAATAATATTGCAGAAGTAAATGTTACTACTGCTAGTACTCTTGATGCAGATATGAGAAATAGGATACTGAGTACAATCAAAGAAAAATACAATTATTCTCATCTGGAGTTGAATGAAAAAGTGGATGAAGATATTATTGGTGGGATGATATTGCGAATTGGCGACAAACAAGTAGACGGTAGCATTCGCAGACAAATTAATGACATTAGAAAAGAATTATTACACGATTAATCGATTACAAAATCAAAAAAAATGGCTGAAGTAAATCCAGCAGAAGTTTCTGCAATTCTTAAAGACCAAATAGAAGGTATAAAATCGGAAACTGATTTAGAAGAAGTAGGTACTGTTCTTCAAGTAGGAGATGGTATTGCTCGTATTTATGGCATGTCTCAAGTTCAATCAGGTGAATTGATTGAATTTGAAAATGGCTTGATGGGTATTGTTTTAAACCTTGAAGAAGACAATGTTGGAGCAGTTTTATTGGGTTCATCCAATCAAGTAAAAGAAGGAGATACAGTTAAACGTACTAGAAAAATTGCCTCTATTAAAACTGGTGAAGGTATGTTGGGAAGGGTTGTGAATACCCTTGGTGAGCCAATAGATGGTAAAGGACCTATAGAAGGAGAAACATTTGAGATGCCAATCGAGAGAAAGGCTCCTGGTGTTATATTCAGACAACCGGTGGATGAGCCAATGCAAACAGGTATCAAATCAATCGACTCTATGATTCCAATTGGAAGAGGACAAAGGGAGTTGATTATTGGAGACCGTCAGACAGGTAAAACAACTGTTGCAATTGATACAATTATCAATCAGAAAGAATTTTACGATAAAGGTGAGCCAGTATTTTGTGTTTATGTAGCTATTGGACAGAAAGGATCTACTGTTGCTGGAATCGTTAAAACTTTAGAAGATGCAGGAGCAATGAAGTATACTACTATCGTTGCGGCAAATGCATCTGATCCTGCTCCTATGCAGTTTTACGCTCCTTTTACTGGGGCAGCAATCGCAGAATATTTTAGAGATACAGGTAGACCAGCATTGATTATTTATGATGATTTATCGAAGCAAGCCGTTGCATATCGTGAGGTATCTTTATTATTGAGAAGACCTCCAGGACGTGAAGCTTATCCTGGTGATGTATTCTATCTTCACTCAAGATTGTTAGAAAGAGCAGCAAAAGTTATCAATGATGATACAATTGCATCACAAATGAATGATTTGCCAGATTCATTGAAAGATAAAGTAAAAGGTGGAGGTTCATTGACTGCTTTACCTATTATTGAAACGCAAGCAGGTGACGTTTCTGCTTATATTCCTACGAATGTTATTTCGATTACGGATGGACAGATATTCTTGGAATCTAACTTGTTCTTATCTGGAGTAAGACCTGCAATTAATGTTGGTATCTCAGTATCTAGAGTTGGTGGTTCTGCACAGATTAAATCCATGAAGAAAGTAGCAGGAACCTTGAAGTTGGATCAAGCACAATATAGAGAATTAGAAGCTTTCGCAAAATTTGGTTCGGACTTAGATGCAGCAACAAAGGCGGTATTAGACAAAGGAGCTAGAAATGTGGAAATATTGAAACAAGCACAAAACTCTCCAATGTCAGTAGAAGACCAGGTAGCTATCATTTATCTTGGCACCAAGGGTCTTTTGAAGAATGTTCCTGTAAACGAGGTGAGAAAATTTGAAGTTGAATTCTTAGAAATGATGAATGCCAAGCATCGAGATACACTAGACGCTTTGAAAGCTGGAAAGTATACGGATGCTGAAACTTCAGTATTGGAAAAAGTTGCAGAAGAAATGACTGCTAAATACGCTTCTGATAAAGCATAGAACGAATTTAGGATATGGCTAACTTAAAGGAAATACGTAATCGGATATCTTCAGTAACCTCTACGAGGCAGATTACTTCTGCCATGAAGATGGTTTCTGCCGCAAAATTGAGAAGGGCTCAAGATGCCATTACTCAAATGCGACCTTATGCGAATAAATTGAAAGAATTACTCGGCAATTTGAGCAATAATGTTGAAGATATTGATGAAAGCGTTTATACTGAAGACAGAGAAGTTAAGCGTGTCCTTTTAATTCCAATTACCTCTAATCGAGGATTGGCAGGTGCATTTAATTCTAATATCATCAAGGAAACCAATAGACTGATTGCAGAAGAATATCAGAGCAAAGAGATTACAGTTTTAGCAGTTGGGAAAAAAGCAGATGATTTTTTCAAGCATACGGAGTATAATATTAAGGGTACTACACTACCTTCTAAGTTAGACCGGATATTTGATGACCTTAGTTTTGAGAATGTTTCTAAGGTCGCTCAAAAAATCATGAATGCTTTTGCTTACAAACAATTTGATAAGGTAATCCTTATCTATAATGAGTTTGTAAATGCAGCAGTTCAAAAGGTTCGAACTGAGCAAATGTTGCCTATTCTTCCAACTGAAATGGAGGAAGAAACGAACGCACAATCGGATTATATTTTTGAGCCATCACAAGAGTTTATTCTTGGTGAATTAATGCCAAAGTCTTTAAAACTTCATTTGTACAAAGCAATACTTGATTCTCATGCTTCAGAACATGGTGCTAGAATGACTGCCATGCATAAAGCAACAGACAACGCGACTGAACTGATTAGAGATCTGAAATTAGTTTACAATAAAGCTAGACAGGCTTCTATTACCAATGAGATTCTGGAAATAGTTGGAGGTGCAGAAGCTTTGAATGATTAATTTTTAATCAATTCAAAATCGATCTGCATTTCACTTTGATTGACTTTGAACTTTAATTTGTCTCCTTTCTTCTTAGCGTTCATATTAGGCAATCCATAAGTTGCTTGACCCCAATGAATCATTTCTCCATCAGGACCTGATGAAAGGCTGAGTTGATCATCTAGGAGTAGCTCAAACCAATAAACCAATAAATGAGGCATGCCATTCTCAATAATACTAACTTCTATTTGGGATTGATTCGGATTTTCAGGGCTGGCAATCTTAGGCAGATTATAAAAATCTATATCTAAAATTTTAAAGCTATTCGTTAATATCTTATGTGGTACATTTCTAAGAAATGTACTATGATAAATACCACCTTTATCAAATTTTCCAAATTTACTTAGGTCAAAACCACAGACGTTATGCAACTCATTAATGGCATTTAAATGTTCAGACTCAACAAGTGCCCCCATAATTGTTGCAGCTTGTGGCAATATCTTTCCACCATCTTTGAGTAAGTTGTTTTTAGCATGTCGAACAGATGGAATAACACCCTCTCCTAGCAATCCAGCATCTACAATTTCTGAGACTATTACATCTACTTTTTCATTTAATTCTTTACCGATTTCCACTTTAGTGGACTTCTTATGAATCACCTCAATTTTGTCTTCAAATCCATTATCGTTTATGACATTTCTTGCGGAAACAGCTACCTCCTCCAGCATTTCACATCCATATACTTGAGAAGCTCCTGTCTTTGCGCACATCATCGACAATAGACCAGTTCCTGTACCAATATCTAAAACAGTGTCTCCATTCTTTACTATGCGTTTTATGGCCTCATAAAATCCACTATTTCTTTGGATATCAGCAAGCATATCTAGATGCCAAACATCAATTTTGGTACTGTCAATATTTCCAAGATTTTGTATCGCGATCTGGTTATTTGGATTAATCTTTATAACCTCTCTATAAAGTTTCTCCGCCTCTTCTGCATTACCAAGATCTCTATTTGCATTCGCAACTAGGGTCAAGGCTTCTTCTGAATGACTTTGTTTAAGAAGTATCTCGTAATGCTTCAGCGCATCTTCAATTTTACCAGACATGTGTTTGGCCATACCAATCATTTTATTGGTGACCATATTTTGTGGCTCAAGAACAAGTACTTTTTCAAAATAGACAATGGCTTCCTTGTATAGTGTCTGATCCAGTTTAATATTCCCTAGATTGATAAGAGCAGATATTAAATTTGGATTATACTTTAAGGTTTCTATCCACTTTTGTTCTGCCATTTTTAGATTGCCTTTTCTGTAGTATAAAACGCCAATATTATAATGTGCTTCTGCTAGATTGGGATGAAATTCTACAGCTCTTTTAAAAGACTCCAGGGCTTTCCCTTCATAACCAGCATGCATGTGTACATTGCCCATATTATAATGTACTGCTCCTATCTTGGGATACTTTTTAACCAATCCAAAGGATAGATCTCTTGCATCATCAAATAGATTTAAATTGATCAACAATTGGCTTTGTGCAATTTCCAATTGGGCTACATTGGGAAATTTTTTAATGCCTTTTTTTACTTGAGTAAGTGCATCTTCATTTTTTCCCTGCCTACTTAATGCATCCAATAAATTGAGATAAAGGTCTGGATTGCCACCATCTGCAATAATTATAGCCTTGTATTCAACTTCAGCCTCTGCAAGCCGACCTGCTTGATGTAAAGAAATTGCTTTCTGAAGGTTTGAATTAGGGTGGAACAATTTGTTACTTTAATGTATGTGAAGTAGAAGCCATTTCATAATCTTCCGCATAAAGAAATATCTTATACTCACCAGTCATCATAATATATTCCTCATTAGGTCTAGACCAATCCAAACAATATTCTTTTGATGATTGATCGTAATCAATGCTTAGTTTATCGGAATAATAGCCTTTACCGCCATTGAATTCAAAGCGACTATTTCCTTCACTTTCGTCCAATAATATTTTTCCATCGGGAGCTATTATTCTCAAATAAAGATCCTTTTTCTCCACCTTGGCAACTTTATTTTCATCCAGTGTAAAACAGACCCTAATTTTATCTGTTTTTCTAGCCCTATCTGTTTCTTTACCTGTCATATCTCTTCTTACCCTCACGCCATAAACTGTAACATCAGACACATCTAATCTACTTGCAAGTTCTACTTTGCTGGAGAGGTTTTCGTTGGACTTAATCAATTCCTTCGACTTCCTTATTTCTTGACTCAAGGTGTTTCTTACTGCCTCATTTTCCTTCCTAAGACCAACATTCAGGGTGTTTAAAGAATCGATTGTAACTACATAACCCTTCATAATTGTTCTAAGGGTTGTAGTTTCCTTCTTGAGTTTATAAATGGCATAATCCTTATCCTTGACTTTTGCTAATAAGTCCTCAATCTCAGTCTTACGATTCGCCAACTCTACTTTCATAGAATCATTATTCGTTTCCATGGAATCTAATTCTGAAAGCATGTCGGTCAATTCATCTTCCAATTCTCCCCTCTCATCATTTAACAATTCTATTTCGGTTCCCTTCTGAGAAAACTCCTTTCTTAAATCGAAATATTGCCATAAGGTTATCCCAAGAGATAGAGACAATAGAATTATAATTACAACTAAAATTCTATTGGTCGATTTTGATTGTTCTTGACTGACTTTTAGCGACTTTTCTCCTTCATTTTGTGCCATACCCTACAAATATAATGTTAAATTTAATGGATGTTCAAGCATTTGCTAAATCTATTCTTCCCAAACATTTGCTACTCCTGTGGGGATTCCATTACAGATAAATTAAATCACATTTGCTTTAGATGCAGGGTAGATTTGCCACGAATAATCCAGGATCCAAATTTCACTAACCCAATCGAAAGAATCTTTCAAGGGAGAGTCCGATTCGAAAAGACATGTTCTTTTTTGCGATTCCAGAATAAAAACAAAACGCAAAAGTTATTGCACCATTTGAAATATAGAGGTGTAAAAGAAATAGGAACAACATTGGGTGAATTGGCGGCGATTGAATTAAAGGATACAGGAATATTTAATCAAGTAGACCTTATAATTCCGCTACCAATTCATGAAAAGAAAATGAAACAAAGGGGCTATAATCAGAGTGAATACGTTGCAAAGGGCTTATCGAATATTACAGACATCCATTATGCTAATGCTTATGTCAAGAAAATAATTCATACTGAGTCTCAAACCAAAAAATCAAGATTTAAAAGGTGGAAGAATGTTGAATCTTCTTTTATAGTAAATCAAATAGAAATGATTCGCAATAAACACATTTTGTTAGTGGATGATGTGGTAACAACAGGTGCTACTGCAGAGAGTTGTGGAAACGAGATACTAAAGGTCGAAGGTGCTAAATTGAATTTCCTTTCTATTGCCTGTGCTTATTAGGTATTTTTGCTTGAATGAATAAAGAGGTTATCGATTTGTCTATCGAAAAGGAAAAACGATATCAGGAAATGCTTCCTCAATTAGAAGCTTTGATTGCTGAAGAGGAAGACACTATTGCCAATCTCGCCAATATTGCTGCGGTTTTGAAGTCAACCTTTGATTTCTTTTGGGTTGGATTCTACAGGAAAATTAATGGGGAGTTGGTATTGGGACCTTTTCAAGGTCCGATTGCATGCAGTAGAATAAGTTTCAATCGAGGAGTATGCGGTAAAGCGTATCGAGAAAATAGAACTATAGTTGTGGAGGATGTACATTTATTTGAAGACCACATAGCTTGCAATGAAAACAGTCAATCTGAAATTGTGATTCCTATCACTATGGCAAATGAAGTTGTAATGGTGCTCGATGTTGATAGCGATCAAAAAAATTATTTTGATAATACCGATCAATTTTATCTGGAAAAAGTTTGCACATTAATTGAAAAGACCCTTTGAGTAAATCTTATTTAATCCTTCTTTTAAGCCTTTTTTTCCTCTTGTCCTGTGCTCAAATTGTGGCACCGACAGGTGGTGAAAAAGACATAATTCCACCTGAGATACTTTCAATAGATCCTGAGAATAATCAAATCCAGTTCCAAGAAACCTCCATAAGAATTGAGTTTGATGAATTTATAAAGCTTAACAACCTAAGTAAACAACTCATTGTATCTCCCCCTTTAAATCATGATTTAAATGTAAAAGTGAAGGGTAAGTCCTTGCAAATAGAAATAGAGGATACCCTAAAAGAAAACACTACTTACTTGCTCAATTTTGGAAATGCAATTGTAGATATCACAGAGCAAAACCCTGTTGCAGACTTTAAGTATGTTTTTTCCACAGGCAGCCATATTGATAGTTTATCCATCAGCGGACAAGTAATTGATGCATTTAAGTTAGAAGCGATCGAAAATATGTTGGTCATGCTTTATGAGGATTATCAAAATGATTCTATCCCGCTGAAAGAACTTCCACAATATTTAGGCAGAACCAATAAAGAAGGAAATTATCAGATTACGAACATTAAAGCTGGCACATACAGACTATTTGGAGTGAAAGATGCAAATGACAATTTCATTTTTGACCGACCAGATGAAGTAATCGCTTTTTATGGAGACTCCCTTGAAATTAATGACAACATAGATAGCGTAAAATTATATAGCTTCCTTGAAGACAAACAAAGTCAGTATTTGGAAAGTCAGACGGAAAAGGGGCCACAGCTTATTCTAGACTTTAAGAAGAGAATTGACAGTATGAATATCCTTCAAATAGACTCCGTAAAAAAGGCTAACATATTACAGCAAAAAATAGGTGTGGAAGGAGATAGTTTGTTCATATGGTGGCAGGAATATGGAATGGAAGAAATTAATATCCAGTTGACATCAGATTCAAACTTTAGTGATACCATTTCATTTAAAGCTGATAGTATGGATAAGAAGGCCAAACTGAAACTCAATCGTCCTGTCAATAGCATACAGGCGCACTACAAACCAGTCTCCCTAATTTTCAATAGACCGATTAAGTCCATAGATGCTGACAGCATACAATTAACTAGAATTGACTCTACAGCAATAAAACACACCATAAGTATAGATTCAAACAACAATCATAAAGCTCTTTTGGCTTTTAAGTTCAAAGAAGACAGCACATACAGACTAATTCTTCATAAAGGTGCTATTCAAGATATTTACGGAAGAGTAAATGACAGCCTGAATTATAAATTTAAGTTCGATAAACCAAAAGACTATGGAAACTTAAGTATCAAATTAAATGCAGATACAAGTTGCAATAGAATAGTTCAGCTTTTGGATAAAGGCAAAAAAGTTTTAAGAAGTAGCTCTTCTCGAATGGATCAACAGATCGATTTCAAACATTTGAAAGCTGGTAGTTATAGGCTGCGATTAATCTTCGATTGCAACAACAATAATCGATGGGATACTGGAGAATACCTGAGCAAAAAGCAAGCTGAAAAAACCATACTCTTTAATGAAACAATTACCATTCGCGCCAACTGGGACAAAGAGATAGAATGGATTATTACCGACTAATCATGGGGTTTAATCTGCGCAACTATTTCTTAATGATTCTACTTGTGGTGAGCCTAAACTCAATTGCCCAATATACCATTAAGTCAGTTAGCGAAACAAGCAGTGAAGATTATCGATTAGAAACTGTAGTTTCAGATTTAGTTAACCCTTGGGGCATGGCTTTCCTTAAAGATGGTTCTATTTTAATAAGTGAAAAGTCTGGCCAATTGATATTATTTCAGAATGGGGTTAAGTATAGAATCAAAAATCCACCAAAATCTATGGAATTGGGACAAGGGGGTTTAATGGATATTGAGCTGCACCCCAATTATAAGGAGAATGGATGGATATATTTCAGTTATGCTTCTAATGAAGGTATAGGCGATGGCGGCAATACAGCAATCATGCGAGCAAAACTAGATGGCAGAACTTTAAAAGACAAGGAGGTTATCTATAAAGCAAGTCCTAATACAAATGCATTTGCACATTGGGGTTCAAGAATTGAATTTGATAATGATGGCTATCTATATTTTTCCATTGGTGATCGATACAATAGAGATGTGAACCCTCAAGATATTAATCGAGATGGTGGTAAAATATATCGACTAAAAGATGATGGGCAAATACCTGAAGACAACCCATTTGTAAATGATCCAAATGCTAAAAAAGCAATATTCTCTTATGGTCATAGAAATCCACAAGGGATGGCTAAAAGTCCTTTTACCGGTAGAATTTGGATTCATGAACATGGTCCAAAAGGTGGTGATGAAATAAATATTCTTCGAAAGGGTTTGAATTATGGATGGCCAGTCATTACCTATGGAAAAAACTATAATGGAACAAAAATTACCGACAAAACGCATCAAAGTGGTATGGCTCAACCTCATTTTTATTGGGATCCATCTATCGCACCATGTGGAATGACATTCGTTACTTCTGACAAATACCCAAAATGGAAGGGCGATTTATTGGTGGGATCATTAAAATTTGGTTATGTTGAATTATTGGCCATCGAAGAATTCCAAGTCATTAAGAGAACTAAAATTTTAGATGGTATCGGTAGGGTAAGAAATATTCGTCAAGGAACGGATGGATATATTTATGTAGCCGTTGAAGGTGAAGGAATTATAAAGGTCATACCCAAAGATTAAATATTTGAACAAAATCTTACATTCGTTTTCAAAACTCATCAGATGAAGAAGTACTTGGCATTGATTTGTATTCCTTTAATTATTTCTTGCGAATCCGCAGAAAAGAAAACCACAACAAATAACGAAGACCAGCTGAAAGAACTTAATGCGTTTCTTGATGCTTATAATTCGGAACTACAAGGCCTTTATTATGAATCGGCAAAAGCACAATGGAAACTAAATACTCGATTAGAAGAAGGTGACACCGTGACTAATAAACTTGCTACCGAGGCGGAAGAAGCTTTAGCCGCCTTTATGGGAAGTGAAGAAAATATTTCTAAAGGGAAGTCCTTCCTTGAGATGAAAGACGAATTGGACCCTTTACAAATAAAACAGTTAGAAGCGATACTTTATAATGCAGGTAACAATCCAGCTACGGTTAGTGAAATTGTTAAAGAAAGAATTGCCGCTGAGACAGAACAAGTAGAATTGTTGTTTGGCTTTGAAATGAAGATAGATGATGAAGTAGTTGATGGCAATGACATCAATGCAATTTTAAAAGATTCAAAAGACTTGGATGAAAGATTGAAAGCCTGGGAAGCAAGCAAAGAAGTAGGTGTAACCCTTAAAGATGGATTATATAATCTTCAAAGATTGAGGAATGAGTCTGTGCAAGCATTAGGTTATGCGGATTATTTCGATTATCAAGTATCTGATTATGGCATGACCAAAGAGGAGTTAATGCAAACTTGCAAAGACATGATACAAGTCATGTGGCCACTTTACCGTGAATTACATACTTGGGCCAGATATGAATTGGCCAATAAATTTGATCAAGAAGTGCCCGATTATATCCCTGCCCATTGGTTAACCAATAAATGGGGACAAGAGTGGGGTGCAATGATTAATGTAGAAGGAGTAGATTTAGACAGCAAATTAGAGGCAAAGGGCGCAGAATGGATCATCAAAGAAGGAGAGAATTTTTATAAAAGTTTGGGATTTGAAGCACTTCCAGAATCTTTTTATACGGAATCAAGCCTTTACCCTGCTCCCAAAGACGCCAATTACAAAAAGAATTCGCATGCATCTGCATGGCATCTCAATTTAGATCAAGACGTCCGATCCTTGATGAGTGTAGTGCCAAACACAGAATGGTGGGGAACCACCTTGCATGAATTAGGTCACATCTATTATTTTCTATCCTATTCAAACTCTGAAGTACCCTTAGTATTAAGGGGTGGAGCCAATAGGGCATACCATGAAGCCATGGGTAGTTTAATTGGATTAGCCGCTTTGCAAAAACCATTCTTGGTAGATAGAGGCCTTATGGACCCTGAAATAGAATTGGATGAGATGAACCTACTACTCTCCGAGGCATTGGACTTTGTTGTTTTGATTCCCTGGGGTGCTGGTGTAATGACTGAATTTGAGCATGATTTATATGCCAAAAACTTACCTAAAGATCAGTTTAACCAACGCTGGTGGGAACTAAAAAAGAAATACCAAGGTATTGTTCCTCCGACTGAACGAGGAGAAGAGTATTGTGATGCTGCTTCCAAAACACACATTAATAATGATGCTGCTCAGTATTATGATTATGCAATGTCAAACATATTGTTATTTCAATTCCACAATCACATCGCTAAAAATATACTCAAGCAGGATCCTCATGCTACCAATTATTTTGGAAGCAAAGAAACTGGGGAATTTATCAAGAGTTTAATGGTCAAAGGTGCCACTGTAGATTGGCGTAAGGACTTGGAAGAAAAGCTTGGAGAAGGCATGAACGCCAATGGAATGGCGGAATATTTTGCGCCTCTTCTTGGTCACTTAAAAACGCTAAATGAAGGGAGAAGCCATAGTCTCCCAGAAAGTCTTTAGCTTATACTTTCATGATATCTTCTTCTTTTGCAGCAAGAATTCTATCTGCTCTTGCATTGGAAGAATTGGTCAGTTCCTGAATTTCATCCTCAACTCCTTTGGCTCTGTCTTCTGAAAGTCCATCTTTTTGAAGTTGTTTAACCTCATCATTGGCCTCTTTTCTCGCATTTCTGACACCTACTCTTGCATCTTCAACAGCAGCTTTAGCTTGTTTCACCAAATCTCTTCTTCGTTCTTCAGTAAGTTGAGGAATGTTGATAATGATCATCTCGCCATTGTTCTGAGGATTTAGGCCAAGGTTAGAATTAATAATAGATCGTTCAATTGGTTCCAAAGTAGATTTCTCCCAAGGTTGAATGGTAATTGTTCTCGCATCCAAGGTTCCTACATTGGCAACTTGTGCAAGTGGAGTTTGTGCACCATAATAATCAACCATAACACCATCCAACATACTTGGAGTGGCCTTACCAGCTCTAATTTTACTCAATTCTTTTTCCAAATGAGCTATAGAGTTTTCCATAGACTCTTTGGTAGTTTCTATAATCAAATCAATTTCTTCTTCCATCATTGAACTTTTGAAAGGATGAATTTAATAAAATAAAGAAATAGCTAAATTAAAATTCCACCAAAGTTCCAACTTCAGCTTGACCAGCGACTACCTTCTTTAGATTTCCTTCTCGATTCATGTCAAAAACTACGATCGGCAATTTATTCTCATTGCATAAAGTAAAAGCCGTTAGGTCCATCACATTTAACCCCTTTTCATATACTTCAGAAAAGGATATCTTATCATACTTAACCGCAGTCTTGTCTTTTTCAGGATCCGCATTGTAAATTCCATCTACTCGGGTGCCTTTCAAAATCACATCCGCTTCTATTTCGATGGCCCTTAAACTTGCAGCAGTATCTGTAGTAAAATAAGGATTCCCGGTACCTGCACCAAAAATCACAACCCTTCCTTTTTCCAAATGTCTAACCGCTTTTCTACGAATATATGGTTCTGCGATTTGTTCCATCTTAATTGCAGTTTGCAACCTAGTATATACATTCATCTCTTCTAATGCAGACTGCAAAGCCATACCGTTGATAACAGTAGCAAGCATACCCATATAATCTCCCTGAACCCTTTCTATTCCACCATCAACAGCCTGTATACCTCTAAAAATATTTCCTCCTCCAATAACAATAGCAACCTCTACTCCACTTTCTACGGTTTCTTTGATTTCCTTGGCATAGAGATTTAATCGGTTGTGGTCTATCCCAAAATTTTTATCTCCCATTAGGGCTTCACCACTTAACTTGAGTAATATGCGTTTATAGCTCATTCTTTGTTTTTAATTGTTTCAAATTTGGACAAAAAAAAGAGAGAATTAATATTCTCTCTTTTAAACTTTTAAACCAATGACCCTCGTTTGAAGTCTGTCACTGTTAACTCTTTATCTACTGTTTTCAAATATCCTCCAACAGTTTGTTTATTGTCAACAAAATACTGTTGATTCAATAAGGTATTTTCTTTGTAGAATTTTTGCAATTTACCTTCTGCAATTTTATCAATGATTTGCTCAGGCTTACCTTCTTTTAAAGCTTGCTCTCTTCCAATTTCCAATTCTCTTGCTTTAACTTCTTCGCTTACTCCGTTAGAATCAATTGCGATTGGATTCATGGCAGCAATTTGCATCGCTACATTCTTACCAGCAGATGAAACTTCCTCAGAAGCGATATTTAAACCAACAATAGTCGCAGTTTTAAATCCTGGATGGTTATAAGCTATTGTGCTATCAGAAGCTATGGATTGTAAGTCAGACAATTCAATCTTCTCTCCAATTTTTCCAACTTCTTCCGTGATTTTATCAGAAACACTTAAACCATTATCATAGGTCAAGTTTTTCATATCTTCAACAGAAGCTGGTCTTTCATTCAATGCAATATCCAACAAACGCTTAGCAACACCAACAAATTCTTCATTCTTTGCCACGAAGTCAGTTTCGCAACTTAAAGTTACCATGGCTGCAAAATTGTTGTCGGCATTTGTACCAGCAATAACTACACCTTCATTGGCATCTCTATCGCTTCTCTTTTCAGCAACCTTCTGGCCTTTTTTTCTAAGAATCTCAATGGCTTTATCAAAATCTCCCTCAGCTTCAACCAAAGCCTTTTTGCAATCCATCATACCTGCCCCGGTTTGTTTTCTCAACTTATTAACCTCAGCAGCCGTAATTTTTGACATTTCTTTAAAATTTAAATGTTAGATTAATTTGTTTTTTCTTCTGCTTCTTCTTTAACTGGCTCTTCTTTTTTCTCTTTGGTTTGAGCAGCAGCAGCTTTATTCTTTTCCTTTTCTACTTTTCTTTCTTCCAATCCTTCATTGATTGATGAAGTCACTATTTCCAAAATCTTATCGATAGATTTTGCAGCATCATCATTCGCTGGAATTGGGAAATCAATTAAGGTAGGATCAGAGTTGGTATCTACAATTGCATAAGTAGGAATATTCAATTTTCTCGCCTCTGCAACTGCAATATGTTCTTTCTTAATATCAACTACAAATAGAGCAGATGGCAATCTATTCAAATCCGCAATACTTCCTAAATCTCTCTCTAGTTTTGCTCTCTGACGTGTAATTTGTAACCTTTCTCTTTTAGACAATACATCAAAGGTCCCATCTTTCATCATGTTGTCGATAGAAGACATCTTTCTTACTGCCTTTCTAATGGTAGCAAAATTGGTTAACATTCCACCTGGCCATCTTTCAGTAACGTAAGGCATTTGAGTAGGTTTTACTCTACTTTCTACTGCATCTTTTGCTTGCTTTTTTGTTGCTACAAACAAGATTTTCTTACCAGACTTTGCAACTTGTTTCATCGCATTTGCCGCTTCTTCCAATTTTGCGGAAGTCTTATTAAGATCGATGATATGGATTCCGTTCTTCTCCATAAATATATATGGAGCCATTTTTGGATGCCATTTTCTTTTTAGGTGACCAAAGTGTACACCAGCTTCTAAAAGTTCTTTTTGATTTGCTTTTGCCATTGTGTTTACATTCGTTTAAAACAATTGCAGAGTAGCGAATAAATTCAGTCTCTGCAATTTAGATACTAAACACCTTTCGGTTATAGATCTATATGTTGATTAAATTGATTTAGATTATTCATCAATAACAAACGATTAACGCTTGCTAAACTGGAATTTCTTTCTCGCTTTCTTCTGACCAGACTTCTTTCTCTCTACCATTCTTGGGTCTCTGGTCATCAAACCTTCTTTCTTTAAAGGCTCTTTATTGGCTTCATCTATTTGAACCAAAGCTCTGGAGATAGCCAATCTTACTGCCTCAGCCTGACCTGTTAAACCGCCACCATTGGTATTGGCTTTAACATCAAACTTCCCTTCGTTTCCAGTTAAAACAAAAGGTTGATTTAAGCGATACAATAAGTTAACAGTTGGAAACATGTCTTTTGCTTCCTTACCATTAACTGTAATGTTTCCTTTACCCTTTGAAAGGTAAATTCTCGCAATTGATTTCTTTCTTCTTCCTATGGTATTAATTACTTCCATATTATTTAATTGAATCCAATTTTAATTCTTGAGGCTTTTGGGCTTCGAATTTGTGTTCAGTACCTTCTATTACATGTAAGTTTCCAAACAATGCTCTACCCAATCTATTCTTTGGCAACATGCCTTTTACTGCTTTCTCGACTAAAGCTGTAGGCTTCTTCTTCAACAAATCAGCAGCAGTAATCGACTTCTGTCCACCTGGATACTCACTATAAGAGATGTAAGTTTTCGCATTCATTTTATCTCCTGTCAATCTGATTTTTTCCGCATTGATCACGATGATGTGATCTCCACAATCAACATGAGGAGTATAATATGGTTTGTGCTTACCTCTTATCATCTTTGCAACCTTAGAAGATAGTCTTCCTAAAGTTTCATTTTCAGCATCTACAATAAACCATGCTTTTTCAACACTGGCCTTATTTGCCGACTTTGTTTTATAACTTAATGTATCCACGATACCCTAATTTTCTTTATGAATCGATTTATCCCAAAAAATTTGGGGCTGCGAAGTTAAAACTAATTTTTTGTTCGGACAAGCATGTTGAGATAAATTTCATCTGCGCTACAAATACAGAAAACAAAAGGGAAAGCATATGCTTCCCCTTTTCCTAATTTAAGTCTATTAGCTCCTAACAAAATTCGTCGAAAGCTGCAGTAAGATTTTCGGCAATCATTTCCGCTGGACGTCCTTCAATGTGGTGACGCTCAATAAAGTGAACCAACTTTCCGTCCTTGAACAATGCGATAGATGGAGAAGATGGAGGATAAGGCAACATGTATTTACGTGCTTGTTCTACTGCATCTCTGTCTACACCCGCAAAAACGGTGGTAAATCTATTGGGAGTTTTATTGTGTTTGGACGACATGATCGCAGCTGGACGAGCATTTGCTGCTGCACAACCACAAACGGAATTGACCATAACCAAAACAGTTCCACTTTCTGGAGTAATTGCTGCATCTACATCTTCTGAACTTAACAATTCATCAAAACCTACGGTGGTAAGTTCTTCTTTCATTGGAGCAACTAATTCTTCTGGGTACATTTTCTTTCAATTAAAATTCGACACAAAATTAAATATCTAAATAGAGATATTGACAGCATTAACAAATATTTGGGAATAATGTTTGTAATCTTATACGTACAAAAAATTGAACTCTATATTCTTTTAAATCATGCATGCAAATTCTTTCCAACGATATCTTTTATTGTGGATTTGCTTTTCTTTTTGGGCTTGTTCTGCCCAAGAAAAGAACATGATCAATGGAGTTAGTTTTGTTGCCCCACCAAAAGAATTTACCGTAGATCAAATTAAAAAGCCACAGGAAAAGGTTGGAGCCAACTTTTTAAGCATTATGCCCTATGCCTATGTGAGCCAAGAACAGGCTCAACTGTATTTTAACAGCAAATGGCAATGGTGGGGTGAACGAACCACTGGTGCAATAAGTAGCATTGCCATGGCTCATGCGAATGGGTATCAAGTTATGCTCAAACCGCAAGTTTGGATCAGACATGGCTCTTTTACCGGGCATCATGAATACCAGAATGAAAACGATTGGAAGCAATTCGAAGATTCTTACTCCAATTTCATTTTGACTTTTGCAAGAATTGCTGACTCCATGCAAGTAGAGGTATTTTGTATTGGCACAGAATGGGAAAAATTTGTGGTCAATAGACCACACTATTGGACTGGATTAATTCAAAAGGTAAAAGAAATATATAGCGGCAAGTTAACTTATGCCGCCAATTGGGATGAATATAAAAAGGTGCCTTTTTGGAACGAATTGGATTATGTTGGTGTGGATGCCTATTTCCCCTTGCTTGAGGATCTAACACCAAATGTAGAAGACTTAAATACGGCTCTCATCCCATACAAGAATGAACTCAAAACTCTTAGTCAAGAGTTGAACAAATCAATTCTGTTTACAGAATATGGCTATCGAAGCAGAGATAAAACAGCTGAAAAACCTTGGGAAGCGGATAGGGTTGGAGAAGCAAACTTAGAAGCACAGATTAATGCCTATGAGGCATTTTATCAGACTTTTTGGAATGAACCATTTATAACTGGTGGTTTTATCTGGAAGTGGTTTCCTAATTATGAGGAATCTGGTGGAGAAAAGCACAATGGATTTAGTCCACAAAACAAACCAGTAGAGAAAACGATAAAAAAGTATTACAGGGAAACTTACAATTGAAGTCGCTGAATTAACTCCACATAAAGTTTGGTTAAGTCCTTTTCCGCTCTTCCTGCAATTTCTAGGATCTCTGCAATTGAGACCGGAGCTAAATTATCCGGATCGCATTCATCAGTGAGCACGGATATTGCAACACAAGGTAATGACATGTGGTTGGCAACAATAACTTCTGGTACTGTTGACATCCCGATGGCATCGGAACCAATTCTTCTTAAGTATCTATATTCTGCACGTGTTTCGAGATTTGGCCCAGCTACAGGAGTATATACACCTTCATGCAATGTGACATTCAATTCTTTTGCTATTTCTTTTAATAAGCCATTCATTTCTGCATCATAAGGTTGACTCATGTCTGGGAATCTTGGTCCTAGCTCATCATAATTCTTTCCTCTAAGTGGGTTATCTGGAATCATATTGATATGATCATCTACCAGCATTAAGCTTCCTTTCTTAAAATCAGGATTAACGGTTCCTGCAGCATTGGAAATTAATAATCGTTGCACACCCAATTGCTTCATAACTCGAATAGGAAAGGTGATTTCTTCTGCAGAATAACCTTCATAAAAGTGAAATCTTCCCTGCATGGCTAAAACCTTCTTTCCACCCAATTCTCCATAAATCAATTTGCCGGAATGAGACTCTACCGTTGAGACTGGGAAATGTGGAATCCTCTCATAATCCAACTCTTTCTCCATATTAATTTGTAAAGCCAAATTTCCCAGACCGGTACCTAAAACAATACCAATTTGAGGTGCATCTAATCCTTTATCTTGAATAAAATCTACAGCTTCTTGAATCTTTTCTAACATATGCTTCTATTATTTTGGTGGATTATAAGAAGACTTCTTCAAATCTTCAAAGGTGTCCAAATCTACTAATTCCTCCAAAACATCAACGCTAAGGTTTAATGCTTTTAATTTTTCAATAGTCTGCTTAAATACTTCTGAAGTGCTCCAATTGATTCCTTCAAAAAGTGCTTGATTATATTGTCGAAATCCCAACAAATAATATCCCCCATCATTCGCTGGCCCAATAACTGAATCATGCTTTTCCAAAGACGAAAATGCCTTCTCTATGATTTCCGCATTCAAATCATAACAGTCACTGCCAATAACAATAGTCCTTGCTTCATTATTTGAAACACTAGCTTGTATAGCATTGGTTAATTTGTCTCCCAATCCTTCACCCTGCTGAACAAACTTCTCGAACAATTCTTCTGACCATAGATCTTCTTCAATAAAATCTGAATAATACAGAATGCGTCTTGCAAACACTCTCTCAGATTCCTCTCTACATTTTTTTAAAAGGTCATGATATATGCTTAGCGCCTTTTCATCTCCAACTGTTGCAGCTAATCTTGTTTTAACTTTCCCCAATACGGGGTTTTTCATGAAAATTAAGAGGTTCTTTTGCATTGTTAAGCAACTGTACCTTGACAACTTGAACCGGCACCTGCAGTACAGCCATAACAATGCTGATTGATTAGGATGTTTCTATTTTCCAGTATGGTCAGGTCAAAATGATCAATATGTCTACTTGAAGGAGTAGAAACCTTCATGTCCAACATTTGGTTGAAATCACAATCATACATATAACCATCCCAATCTACGGATATCGTATTTCTACACATCACACCTTGCACCGCAGCAGGATTAAAAGCAGTAACCAACTTATCCATATAGTCTTCGTAATTATCGCTTGCAATGAGATAATCTAAGAATCTGCTAATTGGGATATTGGTTATTGCAAACAGATTATTGAATTCGATTCTGAAATCCTTCATTAGATTCCTTTTGAATTCTCGTTCTAATTCTTCTTGACTGCCAGGCAAAAAGGCACCTGTTGGATTGTAAACCAAATCTAAAATCAATCCTGAATTCTCTTTCCCATAACCTACTTCATTTAACATATTTAAAGCCTCAATAGACTTTCCAAAGACACCACTTCCCCTTTGCGCATCTGTTTTCCCAGATTGATAATAAGGTAGCGAAGAAACAACGTGAACCTCATTTGTTTTGAAGAAGTGAGGCAAATCGTGGTATTTCTTGTTGGCTCTTATAATGGTTAAATTGGACCTGACGATAATATCTTCTACCCCATTTGCTCTTGCTTCTTCTACAAACCATCTGAAATGTGGGTTCATCTCTGGAGCTCCTCCTGTAATATCTACCGTTGGAATTTTGGTTTCTTTCAGGATATCCAAACACCTTTGCAAATGCTTTTTGGACATGATCTCTTTTCGATCAGGTCCTGCGTCGACATGGCAATGTTTGCAAACCTGATTACAGACATAACCAACATTGATTTGGAATATTTCTGTTTTAGATGGTTTAAGTGGGAATTGGTTTACCTCTTTGATTTTCTCAGCAAAGGTTGGTAACTCTCCATTAAATGGTTCTCCGCCTAAAATTTTAAGCTGATTCTTGATTTCAGAAAGTTTATCTCCTCTGGCTTTTAGGGATTTAATCATTGCTATAATCTACATTACATGGATAACTTCTTCACCTTGTTCATCATCTGTACTCCATGAACTAGACTTGCACCTCCTCGGATAGCACCTGCTACATGAACCGCCTCCATCATCATGGCTTCATTGGCACCCTTTTGCATCGCATCTTCAGTATATGCATCTATACAGTAAGGACATTGCACTGCATGAGAAACCGCCAAGGCAATCAATGATTTTTCCCTGCTAGTTAATGCTCCTTCCTTAAATACTTCTCCATACCAATCGAAGAATTTCTCCGCGAGTTTTGGTTCGAAATCTTTGATGTCTCCAAATTTTTTTAAATCCTTTGGATTATAATAGCTCTTTTCCATGAAATCTTGAGTTAAAGTGAGAACACAACTAGTTGTTTAGGTTCCAGTTGTAATCCATATGACCAATTGTAGCATTGGCATTAATTTTTGTATTTGAATATTTATTCAAAAAGTCAATCAAACTACCATTAGTCGTAAAATCTGATTTATACCAGTCGAATAGTTTGGATATCTTGACAGAGTTGGCCTGAATCTGATTCTTTGCGTTATTGTTGATAAAAGACTTACTCAATTGCTCCAATTGGGCTTCTATATTGGCCGATGTAAATGCCTTATTGCTCAGTTTAGGACAGGAGAAGGATGCACAATTAACTGCAAAATGTATTCGCGCATCTTTATGTTTCGCCCTTAATATATCGTGTTCAATATTATTAAGTGAGTATTGTTTACCACCGATTTCAATGAATTTTAAATCCCAAGCTTTCCCTCCATTGATATCCATAATCGACTTTAAAGGGTAATTATTGAGAATCAATTTAACAGTGTAAGCATTGTATGCATTGATCCAGTATGCTTTCACTTCATTCTTAGCCCAAGATGCGGTAGGAGCGTTTTTGCTTAATTGGGCCAAATAGGCATCTAATTTATCCTTGGAAGAATTAAATCCTTCATAATTTACTTTTCCATTTGCACTGACATTGGCTTTTAACAATTGATCCCAACTAGCATGGCTTACATTCTGCTCTCCTACGCCTGATTGAAAAACCAAAAAACAAATGCTAAGTACTAGAATTGAGCTTAACTTTTTCATATCGTTTTTCTTAATTAGGGTAAAGTTACAAAAACACTTAATCGTCGATTACAGCTTAAGTAAGTCAACTGACAAAGCGAACTTCTTATTGAGAAGAATAACATATTTTCACATTTTACTTTGAGCCCTAAAAATTGAGTAAGGAGAGAATTCGTTTAAATTATTTAGATAGCGGTCGTGGATTTGCAGCCCTTATTGTAATGGTTTTCCATGCGATACTATTTATTCACGCCTTTGAACCTGAAGCTTTCGCTCAAAGTAGTTATTTATTGAATGAATACATAGATCTCGGTAAGATTGGCGTAATTGTATTTTTTCTAATTAGTGGTTTTGTCATTCCATATAGCATAGGTGGAAATGATAAAACTGCAATTAAAAGATTCGCTATCTCAAGGGTATTTAGATTATATCCTGTATACTGGTTATCGGCCTTATTGGCCTTTTTTGTTTTTGCGGTTAACTCTATAGAAGAACTCTTGGTCAATCTTACAATGATTCAACAATTCATAGGTTATCCAAATCTTATTGGTTTATACTGGACCTTACAGGTAGAGTTAATTTTTTATTTTATGATTGCCTCACTAGCACTTTTCAATAAACATACTAACGTTCAATTTTTGTTTAAGTGTTCCATAGGCTTTTTACTTCTCACCATACCCTTAGCATACCTAAGAGGAGCTTATGAAATCAAAATTCCTTTAGCCATCCCTCTAGCACTTTCCATAATGTATTTAGGCTCCTATATTCGGGTTTACATTTTGGATAAGGATAAAAAAGCATTAACATACAGCAAGTGGTTTTTACTGGCTTATGTAATTGCAATACCAATCATTGCTAAATTGGGTTATGATGTCGATTTTGGCTTTCATGAGAATTGGCTTAAATATGTGATCAGTTATTATACCGGAGCATTCTTATTTGCCTTAATCATTTTTGGTAAACCAGCATTTGGCATTGGCAACTTCTTGGGTAGAATTAGTTATTCTGTATATCTATTTCATCCCATTATTATACACTTGCTAGGACCCAATTTATGGATGCCAGAGTTCAACCATTGGATTAGATTTGTGCTAATCATCGCCATTACCATAGTTTTCTCACAACTAACATACAGTCTTATAGAAAAGCCTTTTATCAAATTGGGAAGAGAACTAAAGCAAAAAGTAAAATCTTAATCCATTTCGTAAAAAGCCATAAGCTCTTTAAGACTAGAATAAGTATTTAAAGTATACTCCTTTAGATTTTTCCTAGATACCCACTTCACCTCTTCAATTCCTTCTTCAATTTGAGGTTTCACTTCAGATTCTTCCTTGGATTGCATTTCAAACCAAAAAGTTTCCTTCAATACAATTGCTCCCTTTTTGTCGGTATACATGTGGAAAGTAGAAGGTAATTGTTTAATAATTTCTAAACTATCAATACCACATTCTTCTTGTACCTCTCGGATCGCACATGCTGAAATGGACTCATTTTCTTCCAATTTGCCTTTTGGGAGATCCCATTTCCCCAATCTGTGTATTAATAAGATTCTATCTTGATACAAAACGACACCTCCCGCGGCTTGGATCAATTTAAAATTGTTCTTAAACTGTTTCCATATTGCAGATACATTCTCTTGTATTATATTTACAACGGTAGATTTATTTTCAGAAAACAACAAATTGACGACACTTGTAATCTCCTCATTATCTATTTGATACATTTCAATTAGATTTTTTTCAGGAGTGAATATTTTTTTAGAAGAAGAGAAATAAATTAAGTGGTCGTTGATAAAAACTTGATACTTTTGCAGCATGCACATCGATGAAGAAACCGCTAGACAGGTAGCGAACTTTTTACTACAAATAAAAGCAATTCAACTCAATAAAAGTGAACCTTTTCAGTGGGCTTCCGGTTGGAATTCGCCAATTTATTGTGACAATAGGAAATCGCTTTCTTACCCTAGGGTTAGAACATACATTCGACAGAAATATGCAGATACTATCCTTGAAAATTTTGGCAAGGTAGATTTAATTGCCGGAGTAGCTACTGGAGGTATAGCACAAGGTGCTTTGGTAGCTCAAGAATTGGAATTGCCATTTGTCTACGTAAGATCTTCTTCTAAAAAGCATGGTCTTCAAAATCAAATTGAAGGCGTTGTTGAAGAAGGACAGAGAGTAGTTGTAATTGAAGACCTTATTTCTACTGGTTTAAGTGGCTTAAAAGCAGTTACTGCGCTTAGAGAGCAAGGTTGTCACGTCGTTGGAATGGTTGCCATTTTTACTTATGGCTTTGATGTTGCTGTAGAAAATTTTAGAAATCACCAATGCCCATTGTATACTTTAAGTGATTACAATCACCTAATCGATGAAGCTTTAGAGCAAGGGTATATCAATCAGGAAGATGTTCACTCCTTGAAAAAGTGGAGAGAAAATCCTGAACAATGGAGCGTTTTAGCATGACAAGAATTGTAACGGAAAAGAAAATTTCCCCTAACGATATCAATAAGTTATTCGCATTTCTTACCGATATGAATAACTTCGAAAAATTAATGCCTTCAGATAAAATCGAAAACTGGTCGTCTACCGATGAACAGTGTGAATTTAATATTAAAGGCATGGCCAGAATTGGTCTTAAAAAAGTTGGAGAAAGCAATCCTTCAATCATAGAAATTGAGTCCTTTGGCAAAGTTCCTTTCGATTTTAAATTGAAAATCAATTTAAATGAAATTGGCGAGAACGAGACTGAGGCTCAAATAGAGTTTGAAGGCGAAATCAATGCTTTTATGAAAATGATGGTCGAAAAACCATTAACCAACTTTTTCAATATGTTGGTAGATAAGGCAACAGAACTCAAGCTTTAAATTCAATTTCCTTGAGATCGTATGATCTCGTTTCTTTCCCCTTTTTAACCAATAGGAAACCTTCAGGAGAAACTCCTTTAATGGTTCCATTGAATAATCCATCCTTATCTTGGAATTCCAACAATTTATTGTAAGCATACAACCTTTCTAAATAGGACTTTTGTAAAGCAGTCGAACCAATTTTCGACAATTCTACAAAGAGAAAAGATAAAAGCTCTTGAATTGCCATTTCTAAATCATGGGCCTTACCGTTTTGCAATTTGATGGAAGTTGCTATTCTGCTGAATTCGGGAAAAACTTCTTGATTTACATTTAATCCAATTCCAATAATTGCTTTTTTAATCTGCTGACCAACTATAGAATTTTCAATTAATATCCCAGCTATTTTTTGGTCTTCAACCAATATATCATTGGGCCATTTAATACTTACTTCGCCGACTGACAAACTGTCTAAATATCTAGCAATGCCCAATGCTGCTGCTTTGCTTATATCAAATCGAGAGTCTACAGGTAGCTCTAAATCTAATAAAATGCTAAACAACAGGTTTTTACCAGATTCGGAATGCCAACTCTCTCCTTTTTGTCCTTTGCCATGGGTTTGAAAATCTGTCCAAAAAACATGCGGTTTTTCAATCTTATTCTTCTGATTGAACATTGAGGCATAACTATTGGTTGAAGTAAGTGTGTCTAATTTGACAATATGATATTTCAATCCTTTCTTATCCATTGTAGTAAAGGCTTATAGCCTAATAATTATAAGATAGAGGGTGATTAAAATGATTAATTTTGATACTCATTTGGCAAACGAATATATGACAGAATCAAAAACTGCTGTTAAGTCAGACGAATTGGCAGCAATTATTGTAAAGGGAATTCAAGAGAAAAAAGGAGAGCATATCGTCCAAATGGATTTGAGCAATGTAGAAGGTGCAGTAACAGATTATTTTGTGATTTGTGAAGCAAACTCTACTACACAAATCGATGCCATAAAAGATTCTATTGCTAAAGAAGTAAAAGAAATATTGGGTGAGAAACCTTGGCATGTGGAAGGCACTTCAAACTTGGAATGGGTATTGATAGATTATGTAAATGTTGTTGCACATATTTTCAATCGAGAAAAAAGGGAATTCTTTAATCTAGAGGAATTGTGGGCAGATGCAAAAATTAAAGAGATAAAGGAAGAATTTTAAACGGAATGGCTAAGAATCAGAATCAAGGAGAAAAGATTCCTTCGGGAAATAAAAATACCAATACTGGTAGCAAAAAAAGCCCAAAGAAATCATTCAATTTTTATTGGATATATGCAATTATAGGAGTCATACTAATT
>JGI12316J15310_10000064_pt14 | contig 34162 bp, 32 predicted proteins | sample MarCyaLeptolynsp_FD_15310 | JGI IMG/M metagenome (IMG submission 15310)
TGGACATCGGCCCGCTGTTCCAGACCCCGGCCGAGGCGGCGCGCCAGGCCGTGGAGAACGACGTGCACGTGGTCGGTGCCTCGTCGCTGGCCGCGGGCCATCTGACCCTGGTGCCGGAACTGCGCGCCGAACTGGCCAAGCTCGGCCGCGAGGACATCATGGTGGTGGTCGGCGGCGTGGTCCCACCACAGGACTACGACGCGCTGCGCGAGGCCGGGGCGGCGGCGATCTTCCCGCCGGGCACGGTCATCGCCGAGGCGGCGATCGATCTGCTGAAGAAGCTGCTCGACACCTTCGGCGACGAGACCCGGGCAGCCTGAGGGGCGCCACGCTCCCTTCCGCTCCCTATACTCCCCGGATTTGTTCCGGGGCCTACTCGTCGGCGCGCTGCATCTTTGATAATGGAGCGCACCAGCCGTGGGCCCCGGAACAAATCCGGGGAGTGCAGGGAGATGTTTCCAACTGAGGTCTTTCATGCCTGACGCCCCGGCCATTCAGCCCCGCCGCCGCTCGCTGTCGGTCGATGACTACGTGGTCGGCGTGCTGGCCGGCGAGCGGGCGGTGGTGGCGCGCGCCATCACCCTGGTGGAGAGCCGCAAGCCGGCGCACCGCGAGACCGCGCAGGAGATGCTGGTCCGCCTGCTGCCCCATGCTGGCCGGGCACACCGGGTCGGGATCACCGGCGTGCCGGGGGTCGGTAAGTCTACCTTCATCGAGGCGCTGGGCACCCATCTGACGGGCACCGGCCATAAGGTCGCTGTCCTCGCCGTGGATCCGACCAGCGGGCGCTCCGGCGGCTCGATCCTCGGCGACAAGACCCGGATGACCGATCTCGGCCAGGAGCCGAACGCCTTCATCCGCCCCTCGCCCTCGGCCGGCACGCTGGGTGGTGTCGCGCGGGCGACGCGGGAGAGCATGGTGGTGGTCGAGGCGGCCGGCTTCGATGTGGTCCTGGTGGAGACCGTCGGCGTCGGCCAGAGCGAGGTCACCGTGGCCGACATGGTCGACATCTTCATGGTGCTGATGCTGCCGGGCGCCGGCGACGAGCTGCAGGGCATCAAGAAGGGCATCCTGGAGATCGCCGACCTGCTGGTGATCAACAAGGCGGACGGCGACAACAAGGACCGCGCCCAGCGGGCGGCGCGCGAGTACAAGGGCGCACTGCACATCCTGCAGCAGGCCGATCCCGACTGGTCGCCGCGGGTGCTGACCTGTTCCGCCCTGATCAAGCAGGGCATCGACGATGTCTGGGGCACGGTTGAGGAACACCGTCGGGTTCTGGAGGCGGCGGGAAGCTTCGAGCGCAAGCGCGCCGGCCAGCAGGTGCGCTGGATGTGGGCGATGGTGCGCGACCGGCTGATCGGCGCGCTGGAGGGACACGCGGACGTCCGGGATCTGGTTCCGGAGCTTGAAGCAGCGGTGTCCGGCGGCGAGACAACGCCGGCGGTGGCGGCGACGCGGATCCTCACGGCGTTCGGGCTCGACCACGCCTGAGCCGGTCGCGATTGCCCGTCTTGACCCTTCCGCGCGGCGCTCTCTAAGGTTTCGCCACCCGGCGGCCAAGACCGGGGCTCATCCGGGAGGAGTTCCGTGACCGCCGATCCGACGGCGCCTGGTGCCGGGCGCAACCTTGATCTCGACCGCCTGCTCGCCCATCACAAGCTGATGTGGCGGATCCGCGCCTTCGAGGAGGCGGCGCTGCGCGCCGATACCGAGAAGCTGGTGCTCGGGGCCATCCACCCGTCGATCGGCCAGGAGGGCATCGCCGTCGGCGTGTGCTCCAACCTGCGCCGTGACGACATCCTCGCATCGACCCACCGCGGCCACGGCCACACCCTGGCCAAGGGCGCCGACGCCAAGGCGATGATGCGCGAACTGCTGGGCCGCGAGGGCGGGACCAGCCACGGTAAGGGCGGCTCCATGCACATTGCCGACTTCTCCGTCGGCATGTTGGGCGCCAACGGGGTGGTCGCCGCCAACATCCACATCACCGCCGGGGCGGCCCATGCCATCAAGATGAAGGGCGAGGATCGGGTCGCCTGTTCGATCTTCGGCGACGGCGCCATCAACCGGGGGCCGTTCCTGGAGGGGCTGAACTGGGCCAAGGTGTTCGAGCTGCCGGCCCTGTTCGTTTGTGAGGACAACGGCTACGCCTCGACCACCCGCACCGCCGACATGACCGCCGGCCCCGGCCCCGCCGCCCGCGCCGAGGCGATCGGCATTCCGGCGATCGAGGTCGACGGCAACGATGTGGTGGCGCTGGACGAGGTGGTGCGCGACGCGGTGGCGGCAATCCGCGCCGGCGGTGGTCCGCGCTTCGTCAACGCCAAGACCTACCGGCTGACCGGCCATACCGCCGCCGATCCCGACGGCTACCGCGCCCGCGACGACGTGGCGGCGGCCTGGAAGCGCGACCCCATCGCCCGGCTGGCTCAGACGCTGGCCGATGCCGGCGTGCGCGGCGACCAGTTGGCCGCCCACGAACGCGACGCCAAGGAGGAGATGGACGCGGTCTACGATGACGCCAAGGCGGCACCCTGGCCGCCGCTGGACCGCGCCTTCGCCGATGTCCAGGACGTCGGCGATCCCCGCGTGGACGCGTACTGAGGGGGCCGCGAGATGGTGACGATGACCTATGGCGAGGCCGCCAAGAACGCCCTGCACGAGGAGATGCAGCGCGATCCGACCGTCTGGGCGCTGGGCGAGGACCTGCGCCGCGGCGGCGTGTTCGGCCAGTACAAGGGACTGCCGGAGATCTACGGCCCCGACCGGATCTCCGACGCGCCGATCTCCGAGGCGGCGATCATGGGCGTAGCGGTCGGCGCGGCGCTCTCCGGCACCCGGCCCGTGGTCGAGATGCGCTTCGCCGATTTCGCGCTCTGCGCCGTCGACGAGCTGGTGAACCAGGCGGCCAAGGCCCGGTACATGTTCGGCGGTCAGGCCAAGGTGCCGATCGTGGTGCGCGAGCCGATGGGCATGTGGCGCTCGTCGGCCGCCCAGCACTCCCAGAGCCTGGAGAGCTGGTACACCCATATCCCCGGCCTGGTGGTGGTCTGCCCGTCGAGCCCGGTGGACAATTACGGCCTTCTGAAATCGGCGATCCGCTGTGACGATCCCGTCGTCTACATGGAGCACAAGAACCTCTGGGCGCTGGCGGGCGAGGTCGACAACAACGACCCGCTACCGCTCGGCCGCTGCCGTTTCGTGCGCAAGGGCGACGACGTCACGGTCGTCTCCTGGTCGGCGACGGTGCATGAGGCTTCGGCGGCGGCGGAGACGCTGGCCGGCGAGGGGCTGTCGGTCGAGGTGATCGACCTGCGCACGCTCTGGCCTTGGGACAAGGAGCGGGTGTTCGATAGCGTGAAGCGGACCGGCCGCCTGATCGTCGCCCATGAGAGCGTTCAGGCCGGCGGCTTCGGCGCCGAGATCGCGGCGACCGTGGCCGAGGAGCTTTTCGGGGAGTTGAAAGCACCGGTAAGGCGCCTCGGCGCGCCGCGGGTGCCGATCGCCTACGCCCCGCCCCTTGAGGACACGGTGCGGGTGACCGCGGCGATGATCGCCGAGACGGCGCGGGGGCTGGTGAAGAGCTAAGTGTCGGCTTCCGGGTCCTCATCACCCGTCATCCTGAACTCGATTCAGGATCCACGGCGGGGACGGGCGGATTGTCGAACGCCAGCAGACACTGACAAAGGGATCCTGACTTTCGTCAGGATGACGACTGAGAGGGTTGAGGACATGACCACCAACGAGATGACAGGCGGTGAGGCGCTGGCGCGGATGCTGCAGGCCTTCGAGACCGGGCCGATGTTCGGCATGGGCGGGTTCCAGCTTCTGCCGTTCTACGACGCCGCCCGCCGCCTCGGCCTCAAGCACTACCTGATCAACGATGAGCGCTGTGGCGCCTTCGCCGCCGACGCCTACGCCAAGGTCACCGGCCGGGTCGGCGTCGTCGACGCGACGCTCGGCCCCGGCGCCACCAACCTGGTGACCGCGCTGGTCGAGAGCCTGAACGCCGGTGTGCCGATCGTCGCCATCGTCGGCGACAGCCACCGGCTGCATTCCTGGAAGAACATGACCCAGGAGTCGCGGCAGCTCGACATCCTCCGCCCGGCGGTCAAGGAGGTGTTGCGGGTCGAGTACATCGAGCGCATCCCCGAGCTGGTCCGCCGCGCCTTCGCCGTCGCCACCTCCGGGCGGCCGGGCCCGGTGGTCCTCGACGTGCCCGAAGACATCTGCCACGCCACCTACGGTTTCGACGAGGAGGAGTTCGTCGTCGATCCGATCCACCGCGCCGCGCCGGCGCTGCGCATCCGACCCGACGCCACGGCGATGGATACCGCCGCCGACATGCTGGCCTCGGCCGAGCGGCCGCTGATGCTGTGCGGCGGCGGCGTTCATATCAGCCGCGCGGCCGACAGCGTCACCGCCTTCGCCGAGGCGACCAACATGCCGGTCGCCCACACCATGTCCGGCAAGGGGGCCATCGCCTGCACCCACGCGCTCTCCGCCGGCCTGTTCGGACGCTACGACCGGATCGCCAACAAACTGATCGAGGAGGCCGACGTCCTGTTCGTGGTCGGCTGCAAGCTCGGCGAGATCGCGACCAAGCGCTACACGGTGCCGCCCAAGGGCAAGACCGTCATCCACCTGGACATCGTCGCCGAGGAGATGGGCCGGACCCTGATGCCGGCCCTCAGCCTCTGGGGCGACGTCAAGGCGACGCTGGACGAGCTGCGCGGCCGCCTGGACGGACGCGGCATGAAGCAGAAGCTGACCGGGTGGGCCGACGAGGTGCCGACACGGATGGCTTCCTGGCGTCAGGACGTGGACGGGCGCCTGAACGACCAGTCGTCGCCGATCAACATGGCGCGGCTGCTGAATGAGCTGAACAAGGTGCTGCCGGCCGACGCGTCGCTGGTCGCCGATGGCGGCTTCGCGGCGCATTGGGGCGGTTTGGTCTACGACACCAAGCGGGCCGGCCGCGGTTTCGTGCCGGACCGGGGCTTCGCCTCGATCGGCTACGGCGTGCCGGGCGGCATCGGCGCGACGCTGGGCGCGCAGCATGACGGGCTCGGCCCGGTGGTGGCGCTGACGGGAGACGGCGGCTTCAACATGGTGCTGGGCGAGCTGGAAACGGCCCGGCGCCTTGGCCTCGCGTTCACGGTGATCGTCGTCAACAACGCCGCGTCTGGCTATGTGAAGGCGCTGCAGCACCTGATGTACGGCGAGGGCAACTACCAGTCCGCCGACCTGGTCGAGACCAATTACGCCGAGGTGGTGTCGGCCTTTGGCTGCCAGGGCATTCGAGTCGAGACGCCGGATCAGATCGCCCCGGCGCTGGAGAAGGCGCTGGCCGAGACCGGCCGGCCCACCGTCCTCGACGTGGTCGTGACCCGCGACCCGGCGAAGATGCTGCCGGCGGTCGACAACCGGACCGTTCAGATGAAGAAGGGCGACCGGGTGGCGTAGCCCGGTCGGTCGGACGACGTCGCTGCGATAGGGCAGGTGGCTTGGTCCTGACTTGCGTCAGGACGACGGAGAATTTGTGCGTTCGTGCCCGACCTGCTCCCGTCATCCTGATGCAAATCAGGATCAGCGCACGGACCCGTCCGCCGCCTGTTCAAACATGTCCCCTCCCAGCGGCGGCGCTCTGCGCTAGGGTGACGGCGCAGAAAAGAACCGCCGGGAGGAGGCCGCCGTGAAGCTCTACTACACCCCGAACTCGCCCTATGCCCGGATCTGCCGGGTAACCGCCATCGAGGGCGGGCTGGGCGACGTGCTGGAGCTGGACTGGATCGGCCTGCGGACGCCCGACAGTCCGATCATCCCGTTGTCGCCGCTGGGGCGGATCCCGCTGCTGGTCGACGGCGACCTGGCGCTCTCCGAGGCCCGCCACATCTGCGCCTATCTCGATGGCAAGTCCGGCCGCCAGACCGTCGCCCCCTATGGCGACTGGACAGCCGTCGCGGAGGAGGCGCAGCATCTCGCCTTCCTCGACGTGGTCACCGTGTGGTCGCGCGAGACCCGGCGCCAGGAATCCGAGCAGTCGGCCTTCCTGCTGGAGGTCGCCGACGGTCAGGTGCGCCGCGGCCTGGCGCATCTGAACACCACGCTCACCGCGCCGACGGGTGCGCCGCCGATCACTTTCGGCGCCCTCTGCATCGTCGCCGCGATCGGGATGATGGAGTTCTACGGCCTCGTCCCGGACTGGCGGGACAGCTATCTGGCGCTGGCCGCCTGGTCCGACGCCTACGACGCGGTGCCGTCCGTCGCCGACAGCGCCCCGTCCCGGGACGCGCTGCGCCCGCTCACCCGATAGAGGCTCCGCCTATGTCCGCTCTTCCACTCGACGGCGTGCGCATCTTCGACCTGACCCGCATCCTGGCCGGTCCCACCGCCACCCAGCTGCTCGGCGATCTCGGGGCCGACGTGATCAAGGTCGAAAGGCCGGGGCAGGGGGACGACACCCGCAAATGGGGTCCACCCTACGTGAAAGGCCACGACGGGGAGGACACGACGGAGAGCGCCTACTACCTCTGCGCCAACCGCTCGAAGCGCTCGATCACCATCGACCTCGCCAGCCCGGACGGGATCGCGCTCGCCAAGCGGCTGATCGGCGAATGCGACGTGCTGGTCGAGAACTTCAAGGTCGGCTCGCTCGCCCGGCTCGGCCTTGGCTACGAGCAGCTGAAGGAGGAGTTCCCGCGCCTGATCTACTGCTCGGTGACCGGGTTCGGCCAGACCGGACCTTATGCCGAGCGGGCCGGCTACGACTTCCTGGCCCAGGGCATGGGCGGGATCATGTCGGTCACCGGCACGCCGGGGGTCGAGCCGGTCAAGGTCGGCGTCGGCATCGCCGATGTGATGACCGGGATGTACGCCTCGACCACCATCCTGGCCGCCCTGCGCCACCGCGACCGCACCGGCGAGGGCCAGCAGATCGACGTCTGCCTGCTCGACACCCAGGTCGCCTGGCTGATCAACGAGGGTACCAATTACCTGGTTTCCGGCGAGGTGCCGAAGCCGCTGGGCAACGAGCACCCGAACATCGTCCCCTACAAGGTGTTCCCGACATCCGACGGCCACGTGATCCTGGCTTGCGGTAATGACCGGCAGTTCCGCGACTGGTGCGACGTGGCCGGTGCGCCGGAACTCCGCGACGATCCGCGCTACGCCACCAATCCGCTGCGCCTCAAGCATCGCGACGCGCTCTACGCCGCGATGCCGCCATACATGGTCGAGAAGACGACCGACCAGTGGGTGTCGGCGCTGGAGGCGGCGAAGGTTCCGTGTGGTCCGGTCAACACCATCGACCGCGCCTTCGCGGATCCACAGGTGCAGGCGCGCGGCATGCGCATCGACCTGCCGCATCCGCTGGCCGGCGACGGCACCGTGCCGCTGATCGCCAACCCGGTGAAGCTGTCGGCCACGCCGGTCCGCTACCGTCACGCGCCGCCGACGCTGGGTCAGCACACCGACGAAGTGCTTGCCGAGATCCTGGGAATGACAGCGGACGAGATCGCCGCCGAGAGGGACAAGGGTGCCGTCTGACGTCTCGGCCGGGGCGGACTCGACCCGGTCCCGCCTGACGGTCGCCGCCCTGTTCATGACCGGCGCCGCCGCCCTGGTCGCGGCGACGACGCTCATGGCCAAGGTGCTGGGCCAGGATCTGCTGGGCGAGCCGCTGCCGGGTTTCATGGTCAGCGCCGGGCGTTTCGCCTTCGCCTGGATGGCGCTTCTGCCGGTGGTGCTGTGGATGCGGCCTGGCTTCAAGGGAACCCGGTGGGCGCTGCACGGCGCGCGGTCGGTCGCCGGCTGGGCGACGGTGACCTGCATCTTCACCGCCGCCGCGCTGATGCCGCTCGGCGACGCGACGGCGATCTCGTTCCTCAACCCGCTGATCGCCATGGTGCTGGCGATTCCGATGCTGGGCGAGCGGGTAGGTCCCTGGCGCTGGGGTGCCGCCGTCCTGGCGGTCATCGGCGCGCTGGTGCTGATCCGGCCCGGCATGGCGGCGTTTCAGCCGGCGGCCCTGATCGCGCTCGCGGCGGCCGTGTTCGGGGCGTTCGAGGTGATCTTCATCAAAATGCTGACCGGCCGTACCGAGGGCGAGGGGGAGCCGGCCATCCGCATCCTGTTCATCAACAACACCATCGGCGCCGTGGTCTCGTTCTGCGTCGCGCTGACCGTCTGGCAGTGGCCGACGCCGGGCCAATGGCTGGTCCTGGGCGCGATCGGCGTGGTGATGGTGTGCGGGCAGAGCCTGTTCATTCAGGCGATGAAACGGGCCGACGCGAGCTATGTGATCCCGTTTTTCTACGCTGCCCTGGTGTTCGCCGCCCTCTATGACGCGGTGGTCTTCGCGGTGATCCCGACCTGGCTGTCGATCCTGGGGGCCGCCCTGATCGTCACCGGTGCGATCGTCCTGGTCTGGCGCGAGCGGGTAAACCGCATGGCGTGATCGCGCGGCCCGGCCGCGTCGGATGGAATCACCGTCACGGTCCCGGAAAGAGGACGACCGTCGCCGACCGGCCTGTGGCGCGCGGGCCCGACTTTCGGGCCAGGGCCGTCAGGATCAGGCCGACGCGACCCCGTCCGTCCCGATAGGGCAGGTGCGCGGCCATCAGGTCGTCCTGGCGGATCTGCACGATCCCGGTCGGTGGCAGGTACCCGGCCTCGGCATAGCCGCTGCCGATCCAGGCCAGCGCCGTGCCGTGCTCCGCCCGCTCCGGATACCGGCCCACCAGCGGATCGCCGAGCACGTTGCGCGTGATAGATCCCGCATATTCCACCCGGAACGCCAGGCGCAGGGGATCGAAGTACGCCAGCAGCAGGTTCGGCATGATCTCGCAGAGATCGGCAAGGAACAGCTCGTCGGCATCCGGCAGCGCGGCCCCGGCGCGCTGATCGTCCCAGTATCGGCGCAGGTCATCGAACCATTCGGGTCCACCCAGCGCCCAGCGCTCCTCGCTGATCGTTTCCAGATCGCCATGCGGGTCGTCATGCGGGGGCATCGCCGTCTCCTTCTGCGGGCTCTGTGCTCCGACCACCGGGGTCGCCGCGAGAGGTATGGAACGCCCAGAAGAGTTTCCTCTCCCCCTGAAAGTATGGCGGAATTCGTGGGGTGTTTGACCTTGCGGCCACTCAGGTGGGGCGGCAGGCTGGCGCCATGATCGATCCGTCGAAGCCGCCCCTGGTCGCCGTCCTCGCCCTGCCGGGCTGCCAGCTGCTCGATGTCACCGGGCCCTACGATCTGTTCGCGTCGGCCCGTCACGCCGGAGACAAGCCGGCTTACCGACTGGTCCTCGTGTCGCTCGACGGCGATCGGGTTGAGACGGAGTCCGGGCTGTCGCTGGAGGCGCAGGCGCGGGTCGGAACGCTCGATCCGCTCACGGTCGATACCTTGATCATCGCCGGCGGACCTGGGCCTCGCACCGCCGATATCGACGACACCCTGCGGCACTGGATCGCGATGGTGGGCGCCACGGCCCGACGGGTCGCGGCGGTCTGCACTGGGGCCTTCCTGCTGGCGCGCACCGGGCTGCTCGACGGTCGGGTGGTCACGACCCATTGGCAGCACGCCGCCACGCTTGCCGCCCGGCATCCCGCCATCACGGTCGAGCCGGACCGGATCTTCGTGGAGGACGGCCGGTTCTGGAGTTCCGCCGGGGTGACCGCCGGGATGGACCTGACCCTGGCGCTGATCGCGCGGGACCTGGGACGGTCGGAAGCGCTGAGGATCGCGCGCAACAAGGTCATGGCGATGCAGCGCAGCGGCGGCCAGCGCCAGTATAGCGCCGAGCTCGCCCTGCAATCCGCCGCCGATGATCGGCTCGCCTCGTTGCAGGCCTGGATGTTCGAGAACCTAGCCGACCGGCTGTCGGTCGAGGACCTGGCCCTGCGCGTCGGCATGACGCCGCGCACCTTCGCCCGCCGGTTTCGCCACGCCGTGGGCGAGAGCCCGGCGGCCTTCGTCGAACGCGCCCGCCTGGACGCCGCCCGGCGCCAGCTGGAACGCCCCGGGGCGGCGGTCGAGGAGGTCGCCGCCCGCACCGGCTTCATGAACGCCGAGCGCATGCGCCGCAGCTTTCAGCGCGCGTTCGGGGTCTCGCCCGCCGAGTACCGCCGTCAGTTCGGCGTCCCAACCCAACCGTGATCGAGGAGAATGCCATGCGTGTCGGTTTCCTGATGTTCGACGACCTGGAGGAGCTCGACATGGTCGGCCCGTGGGAGGTCTGGACCATGGCGGCGCACGTGAAACCGGAGATCGAGTGTGTGACCGTCGCGCCGAGCGACGCGCCGGTGCGTTGCGCCAAGGGCCTGCGCGTCCTGCCCGATCACTCGATGGCCGATTGCCCGCCGCTCGACGTTCTGGTGGTGCCGGGCGGGCAGGGGACCCGGCGCGAGGTGAACAACCCCGACCTGCTGGCGTGGATCGCCAAGGCGTCGGAGACTTGTACCTGGGTGACGTCGGTATGCACCGGATCCATGCTGCTTGCCGCCGCGGGCCCGGCCCGGGGCAAGCGGATCACCACGCACTGGCGCGCCGTCGACCTGGTGCGCGGCCGCGGCGAGGCCGGCGCGGTGCTGGATGACGTACGCTATGTGCGCGATGGCAACGTCGTGACGTCGGCGGGGGTGTCGGCCGGCATCGACATGGCGCTGTGGCTGATCGGCGAGATCTGGGAGCCGGCTTTCGCCCGCCAGATTCAACGCAACATGGAGTACGACCCGGCGCCGCCACACCAGGGCGCGGTGTAGCGGCCGTCGCCGGCTCGAGCATGATCGCTTGAGACGGAATCGCCTCGCGATCCCGCCTTGGCATGATTTGCTCTATTCCGCCGCGCCGATCTCCAGGAACTTGTCGCGGCGCTCGGCTCGCAACTGTCCGCCGTCGCGGCCGACCAGCGCGCTCAGATGGCTGTCGATCGCCGCACCCAGGGCGTCCAGGGCCTGCTCCGGCTCGCGGTGGGCGCCGCCCAGCGGCTCCGGCACGATGGCGTCGATCACGCCGAGCTTCTCCAGATCCTGGGCCGTCATCTTCATGGCCTCGGCCGCGTCCTTGGCGTGCTCGGCCGAGCGCCAAAGGATAGAGGCGCAACCCTCCGGCGAGATCACCGAGTAGATGGCGTGCTCCAGCATCAGCACCCGGTTGCCGGAAGCGAGCGCCACCGCGCCACCGGACCCGCCCTCGCCCAGGATCGTCGCCACCAGGGGCACCCGGACGTCGAGGCAGGTCTCGATCGCGCGGGCGATCGCCTCGGCCTGGCCGCGCGCCTCGGCATCGACTCCGGGATAGGCGCCGGCGGTGTCGACGAACGTGAGGATCGGCAGGCCGAACCGGTCGGCGAACTGCATCAGGCGACGGGCCTTGCGGTAGCCCTCGGGCCGCGCCATGCCGAAGCTGCGGCGCACGCGCTCTTCGGTGGTCGCACCCTTCTCGGTGCCGATGACGACGACCGAGCGCCCCTTGAACCGGCCGACGCCCCCCACGATCGCCAGGTCGTCGGCGAAGGACCGGTCGCCGGCCAGGGGCACGAACTCCTCGATCAGCCGGTCGATGGCGGCCTGGGCGTGTGGCCGGCCGGGGTGGCGTGCGACCTGCACCTTCTGCCAGGCGGTGAGGCGCTGATAGGTGGTGCGCAGCTGGCGCTCGACCTTGACCTCCAGCTTCGACACCTCCTCGGCGATGTTCAGGTCGCCGTCGCTGGACAGATGACGGAGTTCTTCGATCTTGCCTTCGAGGTCGGCGATCGGTTTTTCGAAATCGAGGAACTGATGCATGCGGTGATGGGTCTCCGATAGCGGCGGCGCACCATACAGAGCGGCCCCCGCCCCCTCAAGCGTGGCCGCCGTCAGCGCGTCGCCAGCGGATGATGGCTCTCAACAAGCGCCCGCAGGCGCTCGGCCAATACATGGGTATAGATCTGGGTCGTCGAAATATCGGCATGGCCCAGCATCTGCTGAACGCTGCGCAGATCGGCGCCGTGATCCAGCAGGTGGGTGGCGAAGGCGTGGCGCAGCACGTGCGGCGACACCCGCTTGCGGTCGATGCCCGCCTCCAGCGCGAGGTCGTCGAGCAACTGCCCGAAACGCCGCCGCGTCAGATGTCCCTCCGCCGAGCGGGACGGGAACAGGAACGGTGACGTCTTGCCGGCGATGAACGCCCCGCGCACCGCCTTGTAGTCGCGGATCGCCGTCATGGCGGCGTCGGTGAGGGGGACCATGCGCTCCTTGCCGCCCTTGCCGCGCACCAGCAGGACCCGCGGATCGCGGGCGACGGCGGCGAAGGGCAGGCCGACCAGCTCCGAGACCCGCAGGCCGGTCGCGTACAGCGTCTCCAGCAGGCAGACAAGCCGGGTGCCCTCCGGTCCATCGATGTCCCTTGCGGTGTCGAGTAGCGCGTCGACCTCGGCCTCGGACAGGATCTTGGGCAGCGGGCGGCCCTGGCGCGGCGCGTCGATCGCCGTCGTGGGGTCGTCGCCGCGGTGGCCGTCGGCATAAAGGAAGCGAAAGAACTGGCGAAGCGCCGAGAGGCGCCGCGCGGCGGTGCGGGGCGCCATGCCGGCGCGCTCCAGCGATCCCAGATAGCCGCGCAGATCGTCGCTCGTGGCGGGCGCCAGCATGCGCCGCTGTCCGGCCAGCCAGGACCGGGCGTGCTCCAGGTCGCGGCGGTAGGCATCGAACGTGTTGCGCGACGCTCCGCGTTCAGCCACCAGCATTTCCAGGAACGCCTCGATCGCGATGTCATCGCCTGGCGGACTCGCCGATGTCGAGGCGGTTGCCATGGTCAGAGCCCGTGAGCCAGCGCCACTTCCGCCGCGAAGCGCCGCGCCTCCGCCTCAAGCCCGACCACCCGCAGCGCCCGTACGATATCCGCCAGCGCCGGAATCGCGATCTCGCCCACCGCCGTTTCGCCCAGGGCGGCGATGCTCAGGATGACGGTTTCCGCCAAGCGTCCGTTGTCCGCGGCCGCCCGGATCGCGAAGGCGTAGGCGGTCCCCGGCACGGCATGGACGTCCAACGGCGGGACGGTGGCGAGGCCGCGCCAGGCGTCACCGCCGACCGGGTCGCCGAGGGCCGTCATCAGGGCGAGTGCGGTGGCGCCACGGATCGACGCCTGGGCCGAATCGATCGACCGCAGCTTCTCCCACCAGCGGGCGACCGCCGTATCGTTGAACGGCGTGATCGCGTCGCCACCGGCGATCCTGGCGGTCGCCCAGAGCCGCAGCCAGGCATCGGCCGCTTCGGTGTTGCCGGTCGCGGACAGGCGGCGCATGCGGTCGATCCAGGGGCGCGCCGCCCGGACATCGCCCGCCGAGATCAGGCCTCGGGCGGCCTGCTCAGCGAACCAGTCGAGGTCCGGCCCCGGCGCCAGGGTGACCAGGAACGGCAGGAACAGCCGAACCGTCTGGCGCCAGGCGGTGTCGGTCTCGGCCATCTCCATGGCCTTGGTGATCGCCTGCGCGCGCGCCACCGGGACCGTCTGCGCCTCCGCCACCCGCCACAGAATGGCGCGGCCGAGCGGTCCCGGATCGGCCTCCGCCGCGGCGATGGCGCCGTCCACGGAGTCGACGGCGACGGAAACCTCGCCGTAGAGGCCGGTCACCTCGGCCGGCGGAATCGCGCCCGCCTGTTCCGCCTTCTCGGCTGCGGCCAGGCGCTCGGCGAAAGCCGGTGCCCCGGCGCCCCGGGCCAGGCCGACGAGTACCGGAAGCGAGGGGATCGCGGAGACGTTAGGCTTGATCTTCAGACCGGCGATCCGGGCCAGCGCCAGATGCACCGGCGCGGCCCCACCCATCAGAAACTCGGCTCCCGCCTGCCCGGACGTCGCCGCCTGGGCGAGGGCGATGATCAGCGGGTCATCGTCGTCGAGCTCGTTCAGCAGGCGGGCGCCGAAATCGACCTTGGCGTTGCGGCCGGCGCGGGCGTCGCAGACCATGGCGACCTTGATCCAGAAGGCGTCGGTCGCCGCATCGGTGATCCGGTCGAACAGCGCGCAGGCGAGCTCGTCGTCGCCACGTGCGAAGGCGGCCTCGGCGAAGGGACGGCTCAACTCGAGCGACAGCTGGTGGCCCGGCACCCGATCGTCCAACGCCGCCAGGTCGTCGATCGCCCCCATTTCCAGCAGGCGCGTCGCGCGCTGCACCAGAAGCGCCCCCTCGGGGGCAATGCCGGGCGGCGTCGGCCCGGATGTCAGGAGCATGCGGCGGCCGAGGTCGCGCAGGGTCTGGCTGTCCGAGGTGGGTGGCAGGAGCGCGACCAGACGTTCCGCGATCCCCGCCGGCGTGCCGTCCCACAGGTTGGGGGCGAGACCGCCGATCGCGGGGCTGAGCGTGCCGGTGGCATCCAGGGTCAGCCGTTGCAGGCGGTCGATGGTGATCGCCCCGTCCGACGTGGTGAGCGACGGCGGCGAAACTGGCTCGGGAGCCGGGGAGATCCCTGGCGGCTGCAGCGGCTGAGCGCCGACGCCCGGCAGTGTGAGCGCCGGGGCGCCGGAAGCGGGCGGCGCCGGTTCCTCTTGCGGATTGGCCGGTGGCGGACCGATTTGGATCGGCGCTCCGACCTGGGCCTGGCTCGGCACGGTTGGCGTCGCCGACAGCGCGGCGGCGACTGCCGCGGCCGCGATGGCACCCCGCAGGAAGCGCGCTCGGCGGCTAGCGCGGGAAACGGTCATTGGGGATCACCTTTTCCACCGGCGCCGTGGGTGCCGGAATGTCCCAGGTCAACAGGAACGCCACCCCGCCGGCCAGGATCAGGAGAAGCAGGAAGAAAAGGAAGACTGTGAAACGCATGACCCAAGCCCGGTCGCCGAAATCGGTTCTGCGCGACACCCGAAGACGGCCGGCTCTGTATCGCACCGGCAGCCGGCTGGCGGGTGTCGCGACGCATATGCTACGGTCCTAACTAAGGCGCGACGGAGGCACTGTAACCGGTGGCACGGCGCGCGTGCAATGAACCCACGGGATCCGGCCATGTCCGGGACATCGACCATGGCGGCACGCCCGACGACACAGGCAGCGCTCAGCGAATCGGCCGGAATCGACGCCGCCGAGGCGACCCCGAACGCGGCCGAATCCGGCGCGGACGCGCGGTCCGTGACGCTCGCCGGCCCGCTGGTCCTCGTCGGGCTCATGGGCGCCGGCAAGAGCAGCATCGGCCGACGCCTCGCCCAGCGCCTCGGTGTGCCGTTCGCCGACGCCGACGCCGAGATCGAGAAGGCGGCCGGCCGCACCATCCCGGAGATCTTCGAGGCCTTTGGCGAGGCGGAGTTCCGCAATGGCGAGCGGCGGGTGATCCGCCGGCTGATCGAGACCGGCGGCCCGCGCGTGCTCGCCACCGGCGGCGGCGCCTTCATGGCCGACGACACCCGCGCGCTGATCAAGGAACGGGCGACCGCGCTCTGGCTGAAAGCCGATTTCGAGACCCTGTTCGAGCGGGTGTCGCGGCGGTCCAACCGGCCGTTGCTGAAGACCAGCGACCCGCAGGCCACCCTCAGGGACCTGATGACCAAGCGCTATCCGATCTATGCCGAAGCGGACATCGTGGTCGAGACCCGGCGTGTTCCGATTGAGGAGACGGTCGATAAGGTCTATCACGCCGTTCTCGACCACTTCGAGCGTGAGGCCACGCCCATTCAATGACCGACACCGTCCAGCGCGATATCGAGACCGTGAAGGTCGATCTCGCAGACAGAAGCTATGAGATTCGTGTCGGCGCCGGGCTGATCGCCGCCGCCGACGGGGAACTGGCCGGGCTGGTCGACGGTCGCTATGTGGTCGTCATCGCCGATGACGGCTTGGCCGGCCCGCATCTGCAGGCGCTGCAGGCGGCGTTGGCGCGCTCCGCCGCGCGGCGGGTCGACACGCTGACGACGCCGGCGGGCGAGGCTGGCAAGTCGTTCGCCCGCTATCAGGATCTGACGGAACGGGCGCTGGGGCTTGGCATCGACCGGCGAACGCTGATCATCGCCTTCGGGGGCGGCGTGGTGGGCGACCTGGCCGGGTTCGTTGCCGCCAGCCTGCTGCGCGGGCTCGACTTCGTGCAGATCCCGACGACGCTTCTGGCGCAGGTTGACAGCTCGGTCGGCGGCAAGACCGGCATCAACTCCGCCCACGGCAAGAACCTTATCGGCGCCTTCCACCAGCCGCGACGGGTGCTGATCGACACCGCCGTTCTCGACACCCTGCCGCGGCGCGAGCTGCTGGCGGGGTACGCCGAAGTGGTCAAATACGGTGCGATCGGCGACCGCGATTTCTTCGAATGGCTGGAGCAGAACGGCCAGTCGGTGATCGACGGCGATCCGGCGGCGCGGCGGCGCGCCATCGTCGCCTCCTGCCGGGCCAAGGCCGATGTTGTCGCCGGCGACGAGCGGGAGACGGCCGGCGGCCGGCGCGCCCTGCTGAATTTCGGCCATACCTTCGCCCACGCCTTCGAGGCGATGGCGGGCTATGACGGCACGCTGCTGCACGGCGAGGCGGTGGCCGCCGGCATGGTGCAGGCGGCCCGGCTGTCGGTCCAGACAGGTGGCTGCTCCGGCCAGGATGCCGAGCGGCTGACCCGTCATCTGGACCGGATCGGCCTGCGCACCGACCTCGACGCGCTCGATCCGGGCCGAGACTGGTCGCCGGACGCGCTGCTCGCGCACATGACCAGGGACAAGAAGGCCCGCGACGGTCGGATCGTTTTTGTCCTGCTCGACGCGCTGGGCACCGCGCGGGTTCGCGACGACGTGGACTCGGAACTGGCCCGCGCGCTGCTGACCCGCCCGAAGGCGGCCTGAGAGCGGGGACGCGCTAACCATGGACCTGCCGTCCACGCTCGACATCGACATGGAGACCACGATCACGCTCGGGGTGATCGCGCTGCTGATCCTGCTCTCTGGGTTCTTCTCCGGCTCCGAGACCGCCCTGACCGCGGCCAGCAAGGCGCGGCTGAGTCAGCTCGCGCGTAAGGGAAACGGCCGGGCCGCCACGGTCGTCGACCTGAAGGACAACAGCGACAGCCTGATCGGCGCCATCCTGATCGGCAACAACATCGCCAACATTCTGGCCTCCGCCCTGGCGACCAGCGCGATGATCGCGCTGGTCGGCGAGAACGGTGTGGCGATCGCCACCGTGGTGATGACCGTGCTGGTCGTGATCTTCGCCGAGGTGCTGCCCAAGACCTACGCCATCAACAACGCCGACAAGATGGCGTTGGTGGTCGGACCGCTGATCCGGGCGCTGGTCTTCGTGCTGACGCCGTTCACCTGGGCCACCCGGGTGATCGTCGGCGCCACGCTGCGCCTCTTCGGGGTCAGTGTCGCCGCCGGCCTCGGCCATGACGAGCGCGAGGAGGAACTGCGCGGCCTGATCGAGATGCACGCCGATGGCGGCGAGGAGGTCGACCACGAGCGCGCGATGCTGCGCAGCATCCTGGATCTCGCCGATGTCGAGGTCGAGGAGATCATGACCCATCGCGGCTCGGTGCGGATGCTCGACGCCGACGCCCCGATCGACGCGCTTCTCGAGGAGGTGCTGGAAAGCCCGTTCACCCGTCTTCCGCTATACCGCGCGGAGCAGGACAACATCGTCGGCATCCTGCACGTCAAGGCGCTGCTGCGGGCGATCCGGGCCGCCAAGGGCGAGACGCCGGAGGCGTTCAACGTCATGGAGATCGCGGCCGAGCCGTGGTTCATTCCCGACACCACCACCCTGCTGGACCAGCTTCAGGCCTTCCGCGAGCGCCGCGAGCATTTCGCCGTGGTGGTTGACGAGTACGGCAGCTTCATGGGCGTGGTGACGCTCGAGGACATCCTTGAGGAGATCGTCGGCGATATCCTGGACGAGCACGATGTCGCCGTGGCCGGTGTGCGCCCGCAGCCCGACGGCTCCTTCGTGGTCGAGGGATCGGTCACGATCCGCGACCTGAACCGGGAGTTCGAGTGGGACCTGCCGGACGAGGAGGCCTCCACCATCGCCGGTCTCGTGCTATATGAAGCACGGCGGATCCCGGATGTCGGACAGGAGTTCGCCTTTCACGGCTTCCGGTTCCGCATCCTGCGGCGCCATCGCAACCAGATGACCCTGTTGCGCATGACCCCGATCACCGACCCGTCCGATGGGTGACCGGTCGCGGCCCCGCCCTCCCGACGCCCCCCGACGCCCGCTGTTCCGATGACAAGAGACCGCCATGCCCCTGAGCCCTCCCGTAGAGCGCGAACCCGTCCACGACCGCACCATCGTCTGCAAGGGCTGGCGGCGCAGCGACGGCCTGTGGGACATCGAGGGGCACCTGGTCGACACCAAGAGCTACTCGTTTCCCAACGAGTACCGGGGGACCGTGCATGCCGGCGAGCCGATTCACGAGATGTGGCTGCGGCTGACGATCGACGACAAGATGACGGTGGTGGCGGCCGAGGCCGTGACTGATGCCGGGCCGTTTCCCGTCTGCCCGAACATCACGCCGAACTTCAAGCGCCTGGAAGGGCTGACGATCGGCGGCGGTTGGCGGCGCGCGGTGCGCGAGCGTCTCGGCGGGGTCGAGGGCTGCACCCATCTGGTCGAGCTGCTGGGTCCGTTGGCGACCGTGGCCTATCAGACGATGTATGGCGAGAAGTCGCGCATGCGCCGCGAGGCCGAGGCCCGCGGCGAGCGGCCGAAGGAGGAGCGGCCGAGCACCAAGGCGCCGGCGTTGCTGAACTCCTGCCACGCCTTCGCGGAGTTCAGCCCCGTGGTCGAGAAGATCTGGCCCGACTGGTACAAGCCGCGCGAGGCAGAGCGCCAGGGCTAGGCCTGGGAGACCCTCAGGCCTTCGACACCTCCACCCGGGCGTCGTTGAAGCACGCACCCTCGCAGAGATCGGCCTTGTGGATCGGCATCAGCGCGTTGACCGTGAGCCCGGTCTCGCTGGTCCGCATCCAGGTTCCCTTGGCCGAGAACACAGTGCCGGGGCGCACCGCGTCGGTCAGGGTCGCCCGCAGCCGGGTCTCGCCGAGCTCATTGTGGACGCGCACGACGTCGCCCTCCTCGATGTTGCGGGCGGCGGCGTCCTCGGGATTGATCTCCAGCGGCTGCACCCCGTCGCTCGCCGCGTGGCCGCCGAAGGTGGCGTTGGTGCGGTCGGCTGAGGATGGCGTGATCAGGGCGAGCGGGAAACCGCTCTCGACCGGCCGGTAGGCCGGCACGCGGAAGCCGCGCGCCTCCGCCATCCAGTCGGAGGCCAGCTCGGCCTTGCCGCTCGCGGTCTTCGGGAACACCGTCGCGAAGGGCACGATCTCGGCCTGGCCGTCGGCGGTCATGTTCAGCGCCCGGTCGGTCGGCAGCGCACTCGGCCTGACGCCGCCCAGCCGCGGGTCGCCGCCATCCACCGCATCGTCCATCAGCTCGGCGTCGCTTGCCTTGAAGCACGGATCGTCGAAGCCGAACCGGGCCGCCAGGCGGCGGAAGATCTCGGTGTTGGGCAGCGCCTCGCCGACCGGCGGGATCACCGCGTCGGCCCGCTGCAGATAGGTCTGTCCGTAGGCCGGGAACAGGTCGGCATGCTCGAAATGGGTGCAGGCCGGCAGGATCACGTCGACATAGCGCATGCTGTCGGTCATCTGCACGTCGCAGCCGACCACGAATATGTCCTCGCGCGAGAACGCCGCCACGGTCTTGGCCTGATCTGGGAACACGGCGATCGGGTTGTGGTTGTAGACGAAGACCGCGGCCACTGGCGTGTCCATGTCGTCGCGCAGCATGTTGGCCGGCACGTCCATGATGTTCATCCGCCGGGTGCCCTCGGGGATCAGGTCGGTGCGCTGCAGCTTGGCCATGGTCTTCGGCACCGCCGCGCCGACCTTGGCGATCACGCCGCCGCCGCGCACGCCCCACTTGCCGCAGAGCACCGGCAGGGCGGTGATGGCTCGGACCGAGTTGCCGCCGTTCTGATTGCGCTCCAGCCCGTTGCCGATGCCGATCAGGGCGGGGCTGGCGTCGGCATACCAGGCGGCGAGCGTGTGGATCTGCTCTTGCGGCACGCCGCAAACCTCGGCGGCCCGCTCGACGGTCCAGGTCCGGGCGGCGTCCATGAAGGCATCGGCGCCATGCGCCCAGCGGTCGATGAAGGCCTGGTCGAAGGCGCCGGTCCGCTCCAGCTCGGCGGCGAGCGCGTAGGCCAGGACCACGTCGGTGCCCGGCCGGATCGCCACGTGCATGTCCGCCTGTTCCGCCGCCTTGATCCGCTTGGGATCGACCACGACGATCTTCGCCCCCGCCGCCTTGGCCCGGTTGATCGTGCGGATGAAGTGCAGGTTCGAGACGGTGACGTTGTTCGACCACACGATGATCAGCTCGGCGTCCACCCCCTGCTCCGGTGGCGTGCCCGGCATGGCGCCGTAGACCGAGACGAAGGCCTCGCTCTTCACCCCGCCGCACATCGGCCCGCGGTCGAGCAGGGTGGCGCCCAGCTTGTGAAAGAAGCGGAAGTCCATCGATCCGCCGGCGAGCATGCCATGCGGTCCGGCATAGGCCAGCGGCACCACCGACTGCGGCCCGTGCCCCGCGATCGCCTTGGAAAGGCCGTCATGGACCAGGTCCAGGGCCTCGTCCCAAGTGATGCGCTCGAACCTGTCCTCGCCCCGCTTGCCGACCCGCTTCATCGGGTGCGTCAGACGGCCCTCGCCGTGGACGAAATGCGGGTAGTATCGGGAGACCTTGTTGCAGACCACGCCCTCGGTCAGCGGGTTGGCGGTCGAGCCGCGCACCGCCGCGACCTTGCCGTCGTCGACGGTCACGTCGAGGCTGCAGGTGTCCGGGCAGTCGAGGGGACACACACTCGGTTTGGTGATCGAAGCCTGGCCGTCGGGCATGGAACGCCTCCATTATCTCGTTGCGCGGATCCTGCGCCGGTCTTGGCTCTTCGACTAGCACCATTCGACGTGCGAGAGTGGTGCCAACAGCTCGAGGCTGGACGGCCACACGCGGTGCTCACGGGCTGTTGACTGGTGCCGCGCGGGCGAGGGGGCATCTTGGCCTGGGTATGGGGCTGGATCATCATACCGTCGACGGGAGACCGGTTGGCGGGCGTATAGGGGGCATAGTGCGCGACGACGACAAATCGACCGGCGCGTCCGGCGGCTGGGTCCGACGGCTTTTGCCGATCGGTCTCCTGATTTGCGGGCTCGTGGCTTTCTTCGCGCTGGGCCTGGACCGTTTCGTGTCGTTCCAGTCCCTGTCGGACAACCGCGACCTGCTTCAGGGCTGGGTCGCCGAGCACCCGCTGGCGACGCGGCTCGGCTATGCCACCGCCTATACGGTGTCGATCGCGTTCTCCCTGCCGATCGGTCTGGTGCTCACCGTGACCGGGGGGCTGCTGTTCGGGCTGATCGAGGGCACGGTGATCACGGTCCTGGCCGCGACGCTCGGCGCGCTTGCCGTGTTCCTGGCGGCCCGGACGGCGATCGGCGACACGTTGCGGGCGCGGGCGGGACCGTTCGTCGCCAGGCTGGAGGCCGGGTTCCGCGAGAACGCCTTGTCCTATCTCCTGGTCCTGCGCCTGGTGCCGCTGTTTCCGTTCTGGCTGGTCAACATCGTGCCGGCGCTGCTCGGCGTGCCGGCCCGAACCTTCGTCATCGGCACCCTGATCGGGATCATTCCGGGGACGTTCGTGTTCGTCTCGGTCGGCAACGGCCTCGACACGGTGTTCGCCAGGGGCGAGGTACCGGGCGCCGGGATCTTCCTGGAACCGGGCGTCCTGATCCCGATCGCCGGGCTGACACTGTTGTCGCTGATTCCGGTGATCTACAAGCGCATGCGCCGCGGCGGGCCGACATCGGCGTGACCCCGCCATTGCCTGGCCCCGACCGATCGTCCAAGTATCTCTTCATGACTCTCAGCCGAAGCGAGCGAGCGGTGCGATGACCGAGACAGTTCAGGCCGATATCTGCGTGATCGGGGCCGGGGCGGGAGGACTCTCCGTCGCCGCCGGCGCCTCCCAGATGGGAGCCAGCGTCGTGCTGTTCGAGAAGGGCACGATGGGGGGCGATTGCCTCAATGTCGGTTGCGTGCCGTCCAAGGCGCTGCTCGCCGCTGGGCACGCCGCCCATACGGCGAGGGAGGCCGGCCGCTACGGCGTCGACGCCGCCGTCAACGGCGTCGACTGGCCCCGGGTGCACGACCACGTGAAAGGCGTGATCGCCGAGATCGCCCCGATGGATTCCGTCGAGCGGTACACCGGTTTCGGCGTGCGGGTGGTGCAGGCGGAGGCCCGCTTCACCGGCCCGCGCACCGTCGAGGGCGGCGATGTGCGAGTCGAGGCGAAGTTCATCGTGATCGCGACCGGCTCGACCCCGGCCGTGCCGCCGATCCCGGGCCTCGACGCCGTGCCGTTCCTCACCAATGAGACGGTGTTCGACCTGGTCGAGCGACCGCGCCGCCTCCTGGTCCTGGGCGGCGGCCCGATCGGCTGCGAACTGGCGCAGGCCCATGCCCGCCTCGGCTGCGAGGTCGCCATCGTCGAGGCCGCCCGCCTGCTCGGCAACGAGGATCAGGAGGCGGCCGACGTGGTCCGCCTGGCCCTGCGCCGCGACGAGGTTGAGATACACGAAGGCGCCGAGGCCGTTCACGTCGGCCGCACGGATGACGGGGTGGCCCTCACGGTCCGCGGCGAGGACGGCGAGAGCGTGCTGACCGGCAGCCATCTGCTGGTTGCCGTCGGCCGTCGGGTCGGGTTCGAGGGACTCGACCTGGGACGCGCCGGGATCGAGACCGACGAGCGCGGCCGCCTCCGCCTGGACGCCCGGTTGCGGACCAACAACCGCCGGGTCTTCGCGGTCGGCGATGCCGCCGGCGGCGCCCAGTTCACCCATCTCGCCGGCTTTCACGCCGGGATCGTGATCCGCAACGTGCTGTTCCGGCTTCCGGCCAAGGCGGAAACGGCCCTGCCACGGGTCACCTACACCGCCCCCGAACTGGCCAGCGTCGGCGAGGACGAGGCGACGCTGCGTGCCAAGGGCATCGCGTTCGAGGTGCTGCGCTGGCCGTTCGCCGAGAACGACCGCGCCGTCTCGGAACGGGATGTCGAGGGTTTCACCAAGGTCTACGTCTCGCCCAAGGGCCGGATCCTGGGGGCGGTGGTGGTTGGCACGAACGCGGGGGAGATCCTCTCGCTCTGGGCCCTGGCGATTTCCAAGAAGCTGAAGGTCGGCGATCTCGCCGGACTGGTCGTGCCCTACCCGACCCGCGCGGAGGTGGTGAAGCGCGCCGCCGGCAGCTGGTACGTGCCGAAGCTGTTTTCCGAGCGAACACGGCGTATCGTGCGTTTCCTGATGCGGTTCGCTTGAACGGCGATTTGGGGCGTCGATGCGGTCTCTTTCCTTCCGCGTGCTGTGCCTGACCATCTTTTTCGTGATGGTCTCGGAGGTGCTGATCTACACCCCGTCGATCGCGCGGTTCCGGCTGTCCTATCTGACCGAGAAACTGGACAAGGCGCATCTGGCCGCCATGGCGATCGACGGCTCGCCGGATCGGGTCATCAGTCAGGAACTGACCTTCGAGCTGCTGGATCATGTCGGCGCCTACGAGATCGTCGTGGTCGGCGATGACGGCGCCGACCGCGCGCTCAGCCGACCGATGCGACCCCAGGGACAGGTCGAGGTCGACCTGCAGGACCCGATGGCGGTGGCGCTCGTCGTCGACGCGTTTGATGCCCTGTTCCAGGCCGGCAACCGCATCCTGCGGGTCACCGGTCCGGCGCCGATGGATCCGAGCGCGACGGTGGTGATCACCCTCGACGAATATCCGATGCGCGCCGAGATGTACGACTACTCCTGGCGGATCCTCAATCTGTCGATCCTGATCTCGGTGTTCACCGCCGCGCTGGTCTTCGTCAGCCTGCGCTGGCTGATGGTCCGGCCGCTGGAGCGGATCACGGGCAGCCTGGTGGCGTTCCGCAAGCGCCCGGAGGATCGAGGGACCGATCTGGATGACAAGGGTCGGCGCGACGAGATCGGGGTGGCGTTGCGGGAACTCGGCCTGATGAAGGAGGAGATGCGCGCGGCGCTGCGCCAGCGCACCCGTCTGGCGGCCCTCGGGACGGCCGTCAGCAAGATCAGTCACGACCTGCGCAACATGCTGTCGACCGCCACCCTGATTTCCGATCGCTTGGCCATGAGCCAGGACCCCGACGTCCAGAAGGTGACCCCGACCCTGGTCAAGGCGATCGATCGGGCGGCGGCGCTCTGCTCGACCACGCTGAACTTCGCGCGGGAGACACCGCCCCTGTCGCTGGCGCCGATCCCGTTGCAGGAGCTGGCGGCCGACCTGCGGTCCGGGCTGCCGGCGCCGGACGGCCGGGAGGTCCGTGTCGTCCTGATTCAGGAGGAAGACTTCGTCCTGCACGCCGACCGGGACCAGATGTACCGCGTGCTCTCCAACATCGCCGCCAACGCGGTGACCGCGGGCGCCGACGCCGTCCGCCTGATCGCGCGCCGCCAGGGCGACCGGCTTGTTCTGGACATCGTCGACAACGGTCCCGGTATCCCGGAGGAGGGCCGTGGACGCCTGTTCCAGCCGTTTCAGTTCTCGACCCGGCCGGGCGGCTCGGGGCTCGGTCTCACGATCGCGCGCGATCTGGTCCAGGCCCATGGCGGCACGCTGGCTCTGGAGCGGACGGGGAGCGACGGATCGACGTTCCGCATCGACGTGCCGTTGCACGTCGCGCGCTAGGGTCAGGTCGGACGGGGCCGGGCCGGGACGATTTTACTTTGCGGCGCTCGACAAGGCCGGTGTAGCCTTTGGCCGATCGCGCGGTCGGACGAGCCGCGCCGGCAATGGTGCGGCGGTTCCGCGCGGCCGGTCGGTCGTCGGAGTACGCCGAACCTCAACCTCGCGCCGCGGATGGCCCGACCGCTCCGACGGAGACCGGCCGAGCCTCCCGGCGACCGATCGCCCCGTACCGACAGGGCATTGCGGAATGGAGCGGCAGGACCATTGGTGAACACGCATGCCGAGGATCGTGGGTAAATCCGACACCGGTGAAGGCCCCTACGACCCCGCCCTGTCCATCAGTCTCGATGGGGACGAGGAGGCGGATGTCGAGGTCGTCGAGGATGCCGGCACGCTCGAGGAGGTCCTCGCGGACTGGCGGGAGGACGACTGCAGCGTCGGTCTCGTGCCGGTCCTGGGAGAGGCGCATGTCGGGCACCTGATGCTTCTCGCCCTGGCGGCGCGGGAGTGCGACCGGGTGGTGGTCGCCGCCGGGCCGCGCGCCGAGGTGCTGACCGATCCGGTGGGACGGACCTTGCTGTCGCGCAACGGCGCCGACGTCCTCTATGCCCCGCCGCAGGAGATCGAGGCGGTGCCGGTCGATACCCTGCCTGGCTTCGCGGAGAGCATGGAGGGGCAGTTCGGCCGCGACGCCCTGACCCTCGCGGTCGGCCGCATCGAGCGCCAGGTCGAGATGATCCGGCCGAGCCGGCTGTATCAGAGCGGTGCCGTGTTTCAGCGGGCCTGCGTCCTGGCGTCGCGGCTGTCGGGGCGGGACGGCGCGCCGCTGGTCCGCGTGGTCGATGCCGCGCGCGGACCGGGCGGCATCACGCCGGTGGCGGAGATCGACCGCCTGAACGAGGTCGAGCGCGAACGGGTCGCCGGCCTGAGCCGGGTTCTCAGCCGGATCGCGGGTCGGTTGGCGGACGGGGTGAGCACGCCCGCCGGCGAGATCGCCTGGGGACTGGACGCCCTGAACGCCGCCGGCTTCGATGCCGTCGATTACCTCGAGGTGCGTAACCCCCGGACGCTGGCGCCGGTCGACCGCGCGGGCACGCCGTCGCGCGTCTTTGTCGGCGTGCGGATCGGGGATTTGCGGTTCGTCGACAGCGTGCCGGTCAGGTCGCCGGACGCAGACCAATGATCGGATCGACCGGCCGCGGCTCCAGGTCCCAGGGAAAATAGATCCAGGTATCCTGACTGACTTCGGTCACGAAGGTGTCGACCAGCGGTCGCCCCGCGGGCTTGGCGTAGATCGTGGCGAAATGCGCTTTCGGCAGCATGGCGCGGACGACCTTCGCCGTCTCTCCGGTATCGACCAGATCGTCGACGATCAGCCAGCCATCGCCGTCCTCGGTCAGGGAGGGAGGCTTGACCACCGTGAGTTCGCCCCGCGGCCCGTCATAGCCGGCGTAGCTCGACACACCGATGGTGTCGATGAGCCGGACCTCCAACTCGCGGGCGACGATCGCCGCCGGCACGAGGCCGCCTCGGGTGATGCCGATGATCCCCTGGAAAGGCCCGCGATCGAGCAGGCGCCAAGCCAGCGCCCGGCCGGTGCGGTGCAACTCCTCCCACGACACGGGAAACGACCGCTGCGGTGCCCTGTCCATGGTATCGTCCATTCCCGATCGCCTCCGAAAGCCAGACTGCCTGTCGCCGAGGGCTATAGCCTTCCCGGCCGGCCCTGGCAATCGACCCCTGGCAATCGACCCCTGGCAATCGACGGTGGCGGTGTCAGGCGATCAGGTCGTGCGGTCCGGGAGAGCCTCCAGCACGACACCGTCGATCTTCCAGCTGCCGTCGGGCTGGCGCTCCATGAAGTAGTAGGCCCGCTTGGCAACGCCGTCGGGGCCGATGACGAAGACCGGTTGGGTCGGCCGGCCCTGCATCGTGGTCGCGTCCTCGAACTCGAAGACCTGTGGGCGGGCGACCGCCTCATAGCCGCCGAGGACCATGGAGCGGAACCGGTCGACGTCACCGAACATCGAGCGGATGCTGGGTGACGCGAACGAGAACGCGCGGTCCCAGGCGTCCTGGCGGAAGGCATCGACCTGGGCCGAGATGACGCCGCGAAAGGCGGCGGCCTCCTCGTCGGTCTGGGCCGGCGCGGGCGCGGCGGCGAGAGAAAGCGTCAGAACGACGACCATGGCGCCGAACTGGCGCCCAAACCGGCCGATGAGGGAAAAGATCGGGATTTGGGTCATGAACCACCTCCGTCGCTGCATACGACGCGGAGGTCATCCCCGGATCACACCAACTCCCGACGCGCGGACCGCCAGGCGATCAACGGACGTAGATGCGGACCTCGTTGGTGCGCGCGTCCGGCGCCGACTGCGCCGACAGGGCCACGCGTCCCGGCGGCAGGCCCATCTCCTGCAGGCTGCGGAAGACGTTTTGCGCGTTGCGCTTGGCCTGGTTGGCGTTCAGCGCAGCACGGCCCTGGTTCGCCGATTGCGGGCTGATGGCGACAACGTCGAAGATCGCCTCCGGCCGGCGTTCCAGCGCGCGGCGAACGGCGCTGTAGAGCGGCTGCTCGTATTCCACGCCCGGACGATCGAAGCGGATGACCACCAGCGGCCGCCGGCCGGTCAGCCCGGCGCTCGACGGCGCCGGGAAACTGGCGCCCGCCGACGCCTGGGCGGTGCCGCCGCCGAAGGACCGGTTGGCCAGGCTGGTGCCGAACAACTCGCCGTTCTTGATGGCGACGGCCATGGTGTTCAGGTCGTTGCGCTCGTTGGCGACGTAAGCGCTCTGGCGGCGGATGTCGTCGCTGAGCTCGGTCAGTAGGCGATCGATCAGCACCACGGTCTGGTTGGTCTCGTCCTCGAGTACCGAGAGCTGCTCATGGTCGGCCTCGACCGCGCCGGACAGGCCATAGGCGGCGCGCACCGACTCGAGCAGATAGGTCGACAGCGCGGCGTCGGCCGAAACCCGGTTGGCGAGATCGTTCATATTGGAGATGTCGGTATTGACCTGCTCCAGCTGACGCTGGGCGCTGTTCCACTGATCGACCAGCTGCGGGTTGCCCGGGGTGGTGCCAACCTGCAGGCGGGATTCGATGGACGCCACGGTCTGGTGATAGTTCTGGGCGTTCTGAACGGTCTGGCCGCGCAGGGACTGCAGGCTGCCGTTATGGCCGCGGATGCTGTCCTGCAGGCGAATCAGGTCGCCGCGCAACTGCTGGACCTTCTCGCCGACGAAGGTGCCCGTCGGCTGGGCCGGCGACGGCGCGCGGACCTCGAAATTAGTGCCTCCCAGCGCCGGCGGACCCCCGGTCAGCGGCGCACCGGACCGCTCGCCGGCGGATGGCTGGATCGCGATGGTCTGGGCGGGTGGCGCATCCGCGCTCGGCGCTTCTCCAGTGAGCGACGGCCACAGCGAATCGCTGCTGAACGAGCACCCGGCCAGGGCGATTACGCCAGCGCCGACGACGGCCAGGCGGCGCATGGAGTCGAAAGATCCGATCACCGCGTCTTCCCTTGTTATTCCCAACCCGGACCCCCGAAAGACGCGCTCCGCTCCCCCTTGCGGCCGGCCGCGCCTTTGATGCGATGCGTGGTGTCGGCACCGTTGGAACGTCTCTCCCGAGATTTTCCTCGGCGGTTATCGATCGACCCCGCTCACAAATCAGTGCTGGGATACTACTTAAACCACGGAATCCGAACAAGTTCTTTTGCCCGGCGGATTTTCGAATGAGGGCCCTTGCCAAGCGTGAGGGGTTTGAGTAGGTTGCGCGGCCTTCGGGGGGTGACCCCTCGATAAGAGGCGCCCGTAGCTCAACTGGATAGAGCACCTGACTACGGATCAGGAGGTTGGGAGTTCGAATCTTCCCGGGCGCGCCATTCCCTCCGATATTCGCGTGCGCTTCGATCTAACGCTCTGATAAGTCAGACGTTCTTGTCCCTTGACTTATCGCGCGGCCGGCGCGAGAGCGGGGGATTGGCGGACAGGGTGTCGGATCGACCCGATCCGCGGCGTTTTTCGTGGATTTCGAAATTTCAATAGCTTAGAGAAATCTGCGTCGCACCCCCGAAGGGCGGCCGTCCCCGCCGACGGTCCCCGGTCCAACCGACGGTATCGTCACGGGGCGTCGGGGTCTCCCGACGCGGGCGACCGGTCTCCTTCAGGTGGGGCCGGGGCGTCAGTGCTCTGCGCGGTTACACGCGGCGAGGCCGCGCGAATCGGAACCGCGACACCGGTCCGACATTTTTAGTGGGGTTTGGCGTGCGCCCGAGGGGCGGAGGCAAGTCCACGTTTTCCGTGGGGCCACCGCGCTTGACCCCTCATTGGCCTCCCGCCATGCTTTGCCGGACAGCGGATCACTGCAGCCAATAGCGGTGACCGGACTGTCCCAGAGGGAGGAAAACATGTCTGTTACCCGAAGGGCGGCGCTTGCCGCCACGCTGGGTCTTGCCTTGTCGGTGTCGACCGGCGCCAAGGCTGCAGACCCGATCAAGATCGCCTTCATCGACCCGCTCTCCGGCCCGTTCGCCACCACCGGGGAGTCCGGCCTGCGCACCTTCGAGTTCGCCGTCGACGAGTTGGTGAACAAGAAGGGCGGCGTGCTTGGCGGGCGCCTGTTCGAGATCGTCGCTCTCGACAACAAGATCAGCCCCAAGGAGAGCCTGATCCAGCTCAAGCGCGCGATCAGCGACGGCATCCAGTTCATCGCCCAGGGCAACTCCTCGGGAGTCGCCAACGCGCTGACCGACGCCATCGAGAAGCACAACAAGCGCAACCCGGACCAGCGGGTGCTGTTCATGAACTACTCGGCGGTCGACCCGGCGCTGACCAACGACAAGTGCAATTTCTGGCACTTCCGGTTCGACGCCAACGCCGATATCAAGATGGACGCGCTGACCGATGTCATCGCCGCCAATACGGACGCCAAAAAGGTCTACCTGATCGGTCAGGACTACTCCTTCGGCAAGGCGGTCGCGGCAGCGGCCGAGAAGTATCTGGCGGCGAAGCGTCCCGACATCGAGATCGTCGGCAACGAGCTGCATCCGATCGGCAAGGTGAAGGACTTCACCCCCTACGCCACCAAGATCAAGGCCTCGGGCGCGGACGCGGTGATCACCGGCAACTGGGGCGCCGACATGGTCGGCCTCGGCAAGGCGATCATTGAGGCTGGCGTGACCGCGCCGATCTACACCTACTACGCCGCCTACGACGGCATCACCGCCACGTTCGGCGAACAGGGCAAGGGAATCATCCGCCTGGTCCAGCAGGGCAAGAACAACCCGCCGTCGCCGGAATTCGCGGCGCTGGTGAAGAAGTTCAAGGCCAAGTATCCGGACAACGACATCAACCAGTCGCGGATCCTGAACGTGGTCGAGATGCTGGCCAAGGCGATCGAGCAGGCCGGTTCCACCGACCCGGTCCAGGTCGCCTACGCGCTCGAGGGCATGGAGCATGACAGCGTGATCGGCGGCAAGATCGTCATGCGCGCGTCGGATCACCAGGCGATCCAGGACCTGCAGATCACGGTCCACACCGACGAGGACATCGTCATCGACGCCGACAACTCGGGCTTCGGGCTGAAGACCGAGGTCGACATCCCGATGGCCGGCGCGGACAGCCCGACCACCTGCAAGATGACGCGGCCGAAGGTCTGACCGCGGGCCTTTCCGGCGACGCCGGCCCCAGTACCGCCAGTGGGCGGAGGGGCCTGCGTCGCTGCCCCTGCGTGCCCCTGACGGGATGAGTCCATGACTGAACTGGTGATTTTCTCGCTGCTGAACGGCCTGGTCACCGGACTGCTGCTGTTCATGCTGTCGAGCGGGCTGACGCTGATCTTCAGCATGATGGGCGTGCTCAACTTCGCCCATGCCAGCTTCTACATGCTGGGCGCCTATTTCGCGTACACCATCTCCACCTATGTCGGCTTCTGGCCGGGCCTGATCATCGCCCCGCTGCTGGTCGGCGTGGCGGGCGCCCTGGTCGAACGCTACGGCCTGCGCCACGTGCACAGGCACGGGCACGTGGCCGAGCTGATCTTCACCTTCGGCCTCGCCTTCCTGATTGAGGAGATCGTGCAGTTCTTCTGGGGCAAGGCGACGAAGGACTATTCCGAGCCAGAGCTGCTGCAGTTTCCGCTGTTCACCCTCTTCGGCCAGAACTTCCCGGCCTACAAGGCCTTCATGATCCTGATCTCGATCGCGATCTTCATCGGCCTGTTCACGGTGCTGAGCCGCTCGCGGGTCGGCCTGATCATCCAGGCGGCGATCACCCACCCGCACACCGTCTCCAACCTTGGCCACAACGTGCCGCTGGTGTTCATGGGCGTGTTCGGGGTCGGCTCCGCCCTGGCCGGGCTGGCGGGCGTCATCGCGGGTCCGGCGCTCGGCACCTTCCCGGGCATGGCCTTCGTTCTGGGATCGATCGTCTTCGTGGTGATCGTGGTCGGCGGCCTCGGCTCGCTGCCGGGCGCCTTCGTCGCCTCGCTGCTGATCGGCTGGCTGCAGACCTTCGCGATCGCGCTCGACTGGTCGGTGACCGACCTGCTCGACCTGCTTGGCATCACCTTCGACGCCGATCACGCGCTGCGCGATCTCTGGTCCCTGTCGCTGCCGCAGGTCGCGCCGATCCTGCCTTACCTGCTGCTGATCCTGATCCTGATCTTCCGACCGACCGGGCTGATGGGGAAACGCGAGACATGAGCGCCTCCGACGCCGCAACGCCGCCCGCCTGGAAGCGGGTCGCCGACGAGCAGATGCGCCGCGGCGCCTTCGTGCGCACGCTGCCGCTGTGGGGTATCGCCTTCGTGGTCCTGATGGTGATGCCGCTGTTGTTCCCGTCTGCGGTGGCGGTGACGATCATGAACCAGATGGGGATCTCGATCGTCTTCGCGCTCAGCTACAACATGCTGCTGGGGCAGGGCGGCATGCTGTCCTTCGGGCACGCGGTCTATTTCGGCCTCGGCGGTTTCCTTGCCGTGCACGTGATGAACTACGTGGAGTACGACGGCCTGTGGCTGCCGCTGCCGCTGCTGCCGGTCGTGGCTGGCGTCTTCGGCCTGATTTTCGCGGTGATCGTCGCCAGCTTCTCGACCCGGCGCGCCGGCACCGTCTTCGCCATGATATCGCTCGGCGTCGGCGAGCTGGTGGCCGCCTGCTCCATCATCTTCGTCGCCTTCTTCGGCGGCGAGGAGGGGGTCAGCGGCGACCGCACCATGGGTCCGCCAGTGTTCGGCTACGAGTTCCTGACCGAAGTCGAGGTCTATTACCTGACCGCCGTCATCGTCCTGGTCGCGGCCCTGTTCATGTACCTGTTCTCGCGCACGCCGGCGGGGCGCATGGCCAACGCCGTGCGCGATAACGAGGAGCGGGCCGAGTTCGTCGGCTACAGCCAGCGCTACGTGCGCTTCGTGTCGTTCTGCGCCTCCGGGTTCTTCGCCGGTGTGGCCGGCGGCCTGTTCGCCATCAACTACGAGATCCTGACCGAGGAGAACCTGAACCTGGTGACCTCCGGCTGGGTGCTGCTGATGGCGTTCATCGGCGGGGTCGGTTTCTTCATCGGCCCGATCGTCGGCGCCATCCTGCTCACCCTGCTGCAGACCGTGCTCTCCAACCACACCGAGCTCTGGCAGCTTTATGTCGGCATCCTGTTCGTGCTGACGGTGATGTACGCGCCGCGTGGCCTGACCGGGCTGATCATGATGCACGGTCCGGCGCTGCGGAGCGGACGCCTTGGCCTGCTGGCCGCCCCGTACGCCCTGGCGGCGATCCCGCTCGCCGCGTTCCTCGCCGGCGCCGTTCTGCTTCTGGAGATGGGCCATGCCGCCAACGAGGGCATCGTCGGCGAAACCGAGGCGCATGTGTTCGGTTTGACCCTGGACGTGACGACCGTGCTGCCCTGGGTCGTGGCGGTCGCCCTCACCGCCGGCGGCGGGTACGCGCTGATCCGCCTGGCTCCCGGCCTGCGGGACGCGTTCTCGAAGGCCACCGGCAGCCTGGGGGCGGCGTCATGAACCAGATGTCGACCGCGCCCGCGCTGGCGATGGAGGGCGTGCGCAAGAGCTTCGGGCCGACCGAGATCATCCGTGGCATCGACCTGGAGATCCGCCGGGGCGAGCGCCACGCCATCATCGGGCCGAACGGCGCCGGCAAATCCACCCTGTTCCACCTGATCAGCGGCAAGTACGCCAAATCGGCCGGCCGGATCCTGCTGAACGGCACGGATGTCAGCGAGCTGCAGCCCTACGAGATCAACCGCATGGGCCTCAGCCGGTCGTTCCAGATCACCAACATCTTTCCGCGCCTCAGCGTGTTCGAGAACGTGCGCTGCGGGCTGCTCTGGGCGATGGATTACCGCAACAGCTTCTGGCGCCTGGTCGATACCGAACGGGAGCTGAACGAGCGCGCCGCCCAGGTTCTCGACGAGATCGGCCTGTTGGAGCGCTGCGACCTGCCGGCGGGGGTGCTGGCCTATGCCGAGCAGCGGGCGCTGGAAATCGGCATCACCATCGCCGGCGGCGCCGACGTCATCATGCTGGACGAGCCGACCGCCGGCATGAGCCACAGCGAGACCGAGGCGGTGGTCGAGCTGATTCGCCGGGTCACCGAGGGGCGCACCCTGGTGATGGTCGAGCACGACATGGGCGTGGTCTTCAACCTGGCGGACCGGATCTCGGTCCTGGTCTACGGCGAGATCATCGCCACCGGTTCGCCGGAGGAGGTCCGGGCCAGCAAGGCGGTGCAGGAGGCCTATCTCGGCGCCGTCGACGCGGCCGGAACCGAGGGACCGGGCGAGGAGGCGCAATGATGCTTCAGGTCAGCGACCTCCACGCCTATTACGGCAAGAGCCACATCCTCCAGGGCGTGACCTTCGATGTCGGCGAGGGCGAGATCGTCAGCCTGCTGGGGCGCAACGGGGTCGGGCGCAGCACCACCTGCAAGGCGATCATGGGCGAGGTGCCACCGGTCGGCTCGATCAAGCTGCGCGGCCAGGAGATTGCCGGTCTGAAACCGCATCAGGTCGCGCATCTTGGCATCGGCTACGTGCCGGAGAACCGTGACATCTTCCCGACGCTCACCGTGCGCCAGAATCTGATCCTCGGCATGAAGTCGAGCCGGCCGCGGCCCGATGACCGCTGGTCCATGGAGGACATGTTCGACCTGTTCTCGAATCTGCGGGAACGGGCCGACGTGGTGGCCGGGGCGCTGTCCGGCGGTGAGCAGCAGATGCTGACCATGTGCCGGACGCTGATGGGCGATCCGGATCTGGTCATGGTCGACGAGCCGACGGAGGGATTGAGCCCGCAGATGGTCGACCGGGTCGCCGGCCTGTTGGAGGAGATCGCCCGGCGCGGAGTGTCCATCCTGCTGGTTGAGCAGAAGCTGACGATCGCGTTGAAGATCTCCCACCGCCTGCTGGTGATGGGGCACGGCCATCTGGTGTTCGAGGGCACGCCCGACGCGTTCGCCGCA